>QQTW01000633.1_pt1 | contig 22534 bp, 19 predicted proteins | sample 1904831 | NCBI WGS metagenome assembly QQTW01 (sample SAMN09435610, study PRJNA476489) | Subsurface metagenome, whole genome shotgun sequencing project. | reverse complement strand
CAAGCAGAGAGTTTTGGAATGATTTTAAAGCAGAATTAGCTCAGCAAAAGTCAAAACAAAATATATTAGATAGGCTGAATTATTTTAAATTTTGCGTTAAATAATATATAAATATAAATAGTAGTGAAATTGTAACACAAATAGACCAACTGATACAGAGAGTAGATTCACGGTGGTCAAATTTTAGTTGTGAAGATAGAGCAACAAAAATAATTGAGCTAGTTAAAGGTAATATTAAACCAAGGGATTTGCCAGCTTTATTACATATATTTGGTTGTCAGAAGATTTTACATAGCTACCGTCATCAACTTCCAAAATCAAAAAATCTTCAAAAAGTTTCCCAATAAAAAAATGAGTTATCAGTCCTATAATTAGCTGTAAAAAACTATTTTGGCTACCTAAATACTCTTCTAAATGAATTTGATTAATCACAGTAGGAGCAACTCAAGAGTTAGAAATTAGCTGGATACGCTTTGCTATCTTAATCAGCACCCCATATCTTTCAATATCTGCATCGCTGCATTGTGTCCCGCCGCACCAATTACCGATCCGGCTGGGTGACACGCCGAACTTGCTGAATATAAACCCTGAATTGGAGTGCTATATGGCAATCTGTCAGCAAATCCAAATGAGTTATCAAGGTGATGGATGTGTCCCCGCGTTAAACCAAAGTGTTGTTCTAACTTCTGGGGATGCAGGGCGAATACTTCTTGGACTAATTGTGACGTACCTGGGGCAAAGCGATCGCAAATCGACAGCAAATGCTTGACATATCTTTCTTCTTGTGAATCCCAAGTCGTTCCTTCTAACTGATAAGGAACCCACTGCACAAACAAAGCTGAATTGTGGTGTTTTTCAGCATCTTGTAGGGAAGGATCGATCTTTGTGTGAATATACCACTCAATCGCCGGAAATTCTGGCAGTCGCCCTGCTTGGACATCAGCAAAAGATTTGTGCAATATTTGCATGACTTCCTGCTCATCCGGTAGCAGATGAATTGTAGTGCCGTATTGACCGCGGTTTTCAGGTAGGCAAGTAAATTGAGGTAGTTCTCGCAAACACAAATTTACTTTAAATGTTGAGCCATCTTTTTGATAGTTATCTAACCGTTGATTGTAGTCATCTGGTAAATTCTCGCTTCCAACTAGATGGCGCATTCGGAACGGATCGGCATTGACAATAATTGTTTTAGCTTCTATCTCCGTTTCGTCTTGCAACACTACACCCTTGGCGACACTCTGAGTCAGCAGGATTCGATCTACACCTCGCCCAGTCTCAATTCTTGCCCCTGCTTTAATTGCAGCTTCAGCAAGGCGACTCGTAACCGTACCCATGCCACCTTTAACTATCATCCAAGTGCCGTCACTTCCAGGTAGGCGACACATATTATGGATGAGAAAATTCATACCTGTACCCGGAGTATCCCAAGTACCGAATAATCCGGTGAAGCCATCTGTGACGGCATACATTGCTTTTAACAAGTCGCTTTTGAAGTCAAAGCGATTGAGATATTCGCCGACTGGCTGACGACAGAGATTGATGAATGTTGAACGAAGGGGCGATCGCACATATTTTTCTGCCGTCTGTTCAATTGATAATGGTTCCTCTAGCCAAGTTGGGGCAATATCTTCGCGCAACTGGGCAAGTTCATTTTGCAACGCACACTCAGCTTTCCAGTCAGCTTCAGAAAAAAAAGTTGTAAATTGCTGCTGCATCTCTTCTCTATCTGAACCGAAGAGTAGATAACGGCTTGAGGTTGTCGGTAAAAAGTAATGAGGATCGCGGCGGATCGTGGGAATATCTATTTCCAGAATTTGTAGCAATTCCGGCGGCATCAGCCCCAGCAAGTAAGCACCTGTAGAGATCTTAAGGTTTGGCGCTGTGCGGAAAGGTTGTTCGGTACGACAAGCACCGCCAATTACGGGTTTTTCTTCAACTACCAACACATCGAGTCCTTTTCGTGCCAGTAGTAGCGCCGCCACTAGTCCATTGTGACCAGCACCAATAACCAGGACATCTACAGAGCGCTTCATACTCATAGTATAGGTAAGGACTAGAGAGAAGGATCGAGGATGTATTGAGGCAAATTGCCTCTCTACGAATTCCCCCTTAACCTTAGCCTATACCGACATATTTCTTAGCTTTAACGAAGTGTAACCTTGGCAACATCAAAGTCACTCACCTTCGTCATGTTGCCATTGCTGGTATCTACCGTGTAGAGAGCATAAGGTGTCTGATACCTCAGCCCACCAAAGGCGAAGAGTTGACCTGCTGGAGAGCAAACTAGGCTTTGCAAGCCATTATTCCAAACTATATTGCCGAGCTTCAATTGTGCTATGGTAGTCGGCTTTTTTTGCCCTAGGTCTAGCAGTACCAAACTCGTTGCGCCTTGTCGATCTACAGTAGTCGAATAGAGTTTTCCGTCCGGACACTGAGCAAGAGTATTGAAACGCTCGTTTCCGGGCAGGTTAATCTTATTGCTGGAAGTAATTGCACCAGTCTGAGCGTCAATTTCGACTAACCTGACAGGCGGCCTACCGTTCTTTCTAACGACTAGACCAAGAAGTCCACCGTCACTAGACCTTACTAGACTCCCAAGCTTTTCCTGCTTGTCCAGTCCCGAAACGGTAACGGTTCTGATTGGCGTACTCAGAAATATCAGGCGAGTGGGAGTACTCTCTCTGTTGCTGGTGCTAGCAGTGGTAACAGCTAGTACGAGTGTGCCATCACTTAAGGAAGCAAAACCAGTCAATTCCTCACCGGACTGAAGGTTTACGCCCTGTACAGCTGATGGAGTCTGTACCTGATTAGTTGCTACGTTTAAAGTCGGTAGGAATAGTTCACGATCGGTGCTGGCTGCGCTAGTATTTTCGCTACCAGTAGGATCGGTGCTGTCTAACACAGTGGTAGTTGTGTCGTCGCTGCTAGTTGGAGCGCCAAGGCTTGCACCAACGATAACCAAATCTGCTGTTTGGGCAAGGGTCTTGTTAGCGAAGTAAGTCAGTCCAGCGGTTGCAGCGCCTGCGATCGCCAGCTGACCAAATCGGCGACGTGTTATTTTCAAAGTCATAAATTTCCACTCCCAAAAATTACAAACAGGTGAAGGGTGAGGGAGAAAAACAAAAATTTGAGTTTCAAGCCCGTATAGATCTGTAGCGGCGGGCGCTAGGTTAATTGAACCCAACTTGCTACTGACGGAACGTTATTGTTGTCAGTTATAAACAACATATAGTAGCCAGGCGTTGCTAGGTTCCGGTTACTCGGTATCGTGACCGTAAGAGAAGTACTGGATCTGGAGCCAATCGGCAAGTCTACTAATCGTTGATCTGTTTCGCAAGAATGAGTAGTCGCCATTGGTTTAATCAGACTTACCCATTTGATGTTCCCTGCTTGGGCTGTTTGGATCGTAATTGTTCCGCCGTATCCCGCTGTTTGGGGAGCGCTGTTAATTACAGGTCGTGTTTGCGACATATACGCCGGACTATAAATTTCTATCCGCCGTTCCTCACCTCCCCGATAAGGGTTGCCTCCAGTTGCAGCAACTCTACCATCTGGTAACAGCAACGCCACTGAATGATATACGCGACCGTTTACACTTGGGGTTTCTACTACTGTCCAAGTATTCGTGGCTGGATTGTAGATCTCTGCTGGCAGATTTGATTGGCCTATGTCTTCGCCCCTGCCACTGCCATTACAAACAAACACCGTGCGATCGGGTAATATAACTGCATTGTGGTGCATACGGGCATAGTTCAGCGATGCTGCTGCCGTGTAAGTCGGGCTACTAGCTGTTAGATTTGCGATATTGACCCTATTAGTTGCCGTGCCACCGAAGCTATCACCACCACCAATAATCATGACTTTCTGGTCTTGAGCAGGTGGTAGCAGCACGCTAGCAGCTTGTTCGCCAAAATTGGCATTTTGCAACCCAAAAACTTCTTGTTCGCCGAGCGCTTGACTGAATTTTCCAGGTATGGTGAGGATACGTGGCGACACACCTGTATTCTCGAAGTAACCGCCAGAATAGAAAAGCTTGCCATTACTCATCAGGAAAAGATGCGAGTACATCGGCAAGCGACTGGTTGCGCGTGAAAAAACTTTCCAGCCAAAGGAACTGGAATAAATTTCTGGGTTGGCGCTGAGTTGACCGTTTACATCCAAACCCGACAAAGCAAAGATGCGGCCATCGCCTAGCGTTACCACAGTGGGATACCAGCGACCGCGGTTCATCGATGCTATTCTTTCCCATTGCTCATTACTCGGATTGAATAGCAGCGCAGCTGTCGAGCCATAAAATGGATCATATTGCAGGGTTCCACCAGCGACCATTAGTTTCCCGTCCGGTCGGAATGACTGCCCTGCGCAGAAAAGGTCAAGGGGCAACCCAGCAGAGTCTAATGGCGTTGTTGGACGGGAGAACGTCCCAGCATTCACATCCCAAACAGCGCTACCTTGAGGTTCGTTTCGTTTGGTTGGATCGTTGCCCGACCCAGTGTAGAAAAATACTTTTCCAGTGCGCAACAGCGCAGCATGAATAGGATTGATCGGACAACTGTACGACAATACTTGCCAGCCCATTTTGTTTTATTTCCTACTTGCTTGAAAATCTTAAGGTTCTAACTGTTTAACAACTAAACAGTTCTACCTGCTTAACAAAACTGATGCATCTTTACACATCTGAAATTTTAGCTTTGAAAGCCAGAACACTAGTTAAAGTCAACGAAACTCGCAGATTTAAAAATTTGCGCATTCGCAATTCTCTCCTACCTGAAGGCAGAAGCTTGAAACAAAGAAGTTTTCTTTTTTCTCTCCGAAATGAAGAGGAGCGTACCCTCTTCCATGCGCGAATGCGGAATTTTTAAGTCCAAAAATAAAAATGAAGTTGCGGTAAATTTAAAGAGTATTACCAGCTGCGTAAAAACATCAGTCCCAAGTTATAGAAATTTTTCCGCAAATCTTTTGTAGGTCATGAATCTTTGTTTAAAAAGAGAACTATGAAGAACTACTTTTAGCTTTGCTTTGTAGATAATGCTTCATTTTAAAAAAAAATGCAACAACCAAAAGTTATGTGTTAGAAAGCACAAAAATGCTTAAAATTGATTTAAATTAAGAAATGCAAAAATTAGTAAAGCAAAGTAATCGATGGTTTGAAGGGGATTCATCCCAAATGTGAAACTACAATCAGCTATCCGAGCCTCAAAATCGCTAGAATGTAAGTTTAAAGCATTAACCAACTTATGTCTCTCCCTATAGTTGCAATTATTGGTCGCCCGAATGTAGGCAAATCCACTTTCGCCAATCGTTTGGCTGGGGTACAGTCAGCGATAGTGTACGAGCAGCCTGGTGTGACACGCGATCGCACTTATCTTCAGTCTTTCTGGGGCGATCGCGAGTTTTTAGTCGTCGATACCGGAGGATTGGTATTTGACGACGACACCGAGTTTTTACCCTTGATTCGCCAACAGGCGATCGCCGCATTGACAGAAGCGAGTGTGGCAATTTTTCTAGTTGATGGTCAAACTGGGCCATTACCATCTGATGAAGAAATTGCTCAGTGGTTGCGTCAACAACCAGTTCCAGTACTTTTAGCAGTAAATAAATGTGAATCGCCAGAACAAGGTTTAACTCAAGCAGCACAATTTTGGGAACTTGGTTTAGGCGAACCTTTTCCCCTGTCTGCAATTCATGGTAATGGCACGGGAGAGTTGTTAGACGAACTCATTACTTACTTACCAAAGGTAGAAGAACTACCAGAAACGAACGAAATTAAAGTGGCAATTGTCGGTCGTCCGAATGTGGGTAAATCTAGTTTGTTGAATGCTTTTGTGGGTGAAAACCGCGCGATCGTCAGTCCCATCTCCGGTACTACCCGTGACACAATTGATACTTTAATTGAACGAGATGGACAAACTTATCGTTTGATCGATACAGCCGGAATTCGCAAAAAGAAAAATGTAGAGTACGGGCCTGAATTTTTTGGAATTAACCGTGCTTTTAAGGCAATTCGCCGTGCCGATCTAGTTTTACTGGTAATAGATGCGATCGATGGTGTCACCGAGCAAGATCAAAAATTAGCAGGACGCATTGTTGAAGAAGGACGAGCTTGTGTTGTTGTTATCAACAAGTGGGATGCTATAGAAAAAGACTCATACACGATCTACGACTACGAAAAAATTATCGAAGAACGGCTACATTTTGTCGAGTGGGCGGAGAGGATTTTTGTCAGTGCCTTAAACGGACAACGGGTGGAAAAGATTCTAGAATTGGTGAATCGTGCGGCTGAGGCACATAAACGCCGAGTTTCCACTGCCGTGATTAATGAAGTGCTAGAAGAAGCATTAAAATGGCATTCTCCCCCTGTTAGCCGTCAAGGTCGTCAGGGAAAAATTTACTATGGCACGCAAGTTAGTATTCAACCACCTGCGATCGCTTTATTTGTCAATGAGTCCGCGCGCTTTAACGAAAACTATCGTCGCTACATCGAACGACAATTTCGCCAACAACTCGGCTTTACAGGCACACCAATTCGGCTATTATGGCGGAGTAAAAAAGCCCGTGATGTAGAAAGTAGCGGTGCTAATCGTGCTACCCGCGTCTGAAAATGATGAATGCTAAATGCTGAATGATGAATGATAAAGACTAAAAACATTCATCATTCATAATTCATAATTCATAATTTTAAAATGGACTTACTGCGATCGCTACCTTTAGGGCTGTATCTAGAAAAACCGCTCACTTGGCTACATCGGCTCGATCCTAGAGTGAAGCTTGCCTGGTTGTTGAGCTTTTTAGCAGCTCCAATCATGGCAAATTCTATTTGTCGTGTGGTGTTAGTAATATTGCTAATTCTGTTAACAATGGCCGCGGCTATACCTTTTCGCGTCTGGCGGCAACAAATGGGCGGGCTGTTAATGCTATCGTTTTTTATTCTGGTTTTAGGTACAGTCAGTCCCGATGGCATGAGTGTAGGATATCAACCCCGCTTACCAACTACTAAAGATTCTCAATTATTAGTTTTAAGCGAACAATTTAAGCCAAAAGACAGAAGACAAGAGTCAAAAAACTTGCCTCTCGCCCCTAGCACCCCTCTCGCCTCTCGCCCCTACAGTTATGTATTGTTTCAAAAAGGAATATTTACAATTACTCGCCGCTCAGTAGAATTGGCTGTGCGTCTAGCAACCATTATGTTTACTTTAATTTACAGTACTAACCTATATCTACTTACAACTGCACCTGAAGAAATTACAGCTGGACTGGAAAGCTTAATGCTACCCTTACGAAAGCTAAAATTGCCCGTGACAGAAATTGCTTTAACTTTAACTTTATCACTGCGATTTATTCCTTTAGTTTTGGAAGAAGTACAAAATTTAATTCGCTCGGTGCGAACAAGAGCGATTAATTGGAAAAAGTTAGGTGTGAAGGGAGCAGTAGGAGTATGGATGACAGTAGCAGAGCGGCTACTGGAAAATCTGCTCTTACGAGCCGATCAAATGGCTAAAGCGATGACGGTGCGGGGTTTTACCAGTCCAAACGAACATAGAGTTCAGTGGCACTCTTTGCGTTTAAGTGTCAGAGATTGGTTTGCTTTAGTAAGTTTAGCTGTGTTTTGGGGTGTGCGCTTAGTTTGGGGAGGCGAGGGGTTATAGAAATAAAAGTCAAAAAAATTAGACCGCAACTCAATCAAAAGCCATAGAACTTGTCGATCTAACTTTTTCAGGATTGACAGAATTGATTTTATTGATTATATAAAGCTAATAATATACAGTTAATTATCGTCATTCAAATTCACACAAAATTTCTGAAGTTATAGGATTTAGTTAGGGATTTACAACAAATGGCAGAACCGCAAGTCACAATTGTAGTTGTACCACGAGAGCGTTTCAGCTTAACCCGTGAGTCACTTGAAAGTATTTATGAAAATACAAAAATCCCTTTCAAGTTGGTCTATGTAGACGGCGGTTCACCAGCAAAAATCCAGCGTTATCTAGAAGCTAAATCGCGTGAGAAAGGATTGCAACTGATTCGGACTGATTACTACCTTTCGCCAAATCGTGCTAGAAACCTAGGTTTGGCTCAGGTTAGTACAAAGTACGTTGTCTTCATGGATAACGATGTCGTAGTCGCGCCAAATTGGCTGAAGCATTTGGTTCAATGTGCTGAAGAAACAGGGGCTACAGTAGTTAGCCCACTTGTTTGTCAAGGTCAATCTTTACACGCAGAAGTCCATTGTGCGGGGGGCGAATCTGCTGTGTTGTTGGAAAACAAAGACGGTGGGGTGAGGCGGCGGTTACATGAGAAAATTTATCAGCAAGGTCGAAAGGTAGAAAAGTTACGCGATTCTCTTGTTAGGCAACAAACCGGGCTGGCAGAATTTCACTGCATGATAGTGAGAGCGCAATTTTTTGAGTCTTTCGGCGTGTTCGATGAAGCACTCATGAACACCAGAGAACACGTAGATTTCTGTATAACGGTAGCTGAAGCTGGTGGTACAGTTTACTTGGAACCGTCCTCAGTTGTCACCTATATTACTGGGCTGTCACTTCAGTTGACAGATATTCCTTTCTATATGGTTCGTTGGAGCGACGCTTGGGGATTAACTAGCTTAGACCGCTTGCGCGAAAAGTGGGATTTGACTGAAGATGATTACTATAAGCATTCCTACAAAGCCTGGAGCGAGTATTTAGTAGGCAGACGCAGGGTATTCATCATCCGCCCCATGCTGGCAAAATATGTCTTCGGGCGAACCGGGGGAAGATTGGAGAAAACATTGGTACGGATGGAAAAGGCATTGAATCGTTATCTCACCAATCGCTATGCTCAAAAGCATCCTGAAATTATGCCTGTACTATCTTCAATGCCAGTACAAAAATCACCAGTGACAGCAGGATCGTAGGAACAAATTCAATGCAGTCAGAGACTGCTAAGCTAAAAACTAGGCTCAGCCTAGTTTTTAGAGTATAGAGGCTTTCTCTCAAGTAATCATGTGTACGAGTGTTCTTTGTCCGCAACTAATGACCAATGGCTAATGACAATCCTCACGAGGATTTTATGACTCAAATAGGATTTGTGCAACGTCTCTGCAAAGGATGAAGAACATTGAAGCACAACAAGAATTTAAAGCGGACACCCTATGAAGTAGTTTATACATCCGAGAGCGATTTGAGGCATCCGCTGCAATTGTTCAAACAGATGTGGCGAGATTTGCTGGCTTCTCGTGAACTCGCATGGCGGCTGATGGTGCGGGATATCAGCGCCCAATATCGACAGTCATTTCTGGGTATTGCTTGGGCTTTTTTACCACCAATTATTCTAGCAGTCGGATTTACCCTGGCTAGTCAAGCAAATGTAATCAATGTAGGTGTCACAGATTTGCCGTATCCAGCTTATATAGTGTTTAGCACAGCGCTGTGGCAGACATTTGTAGAAGCTTTGAACGGGCCGGTTCAAGCAGTAGCAGCGGCAAAACCAATGCTAGCTAGAGTGAATTTCCCACTAGAAGCAATTATTTTGGCAAAGTTGGGTGAGGTGTTTTTCAACTTTGCGATCAAATTGATTCTTATTGTGGCGTTGTTTCTGTGGTTTCGAGTGAGTGTGAGTTGGACAGTAATTTTGGCTCCTGTGGCGCTGACTCATTTAATTATGCTGGGAACATTTATCGGCATTTTATTAGCTCCATTGGCTGCATTATATCAAGATGTTTCCAAGGGGCTGACTATGATAACAGGATTTTGGCTGTTCCTGACTCCAGTAGTATATCCGGTTCCCAGTCAGGGAACTTTTGGGTTTCTAGTTAGGCTTAATCCCGTCACTCCAATACTTGTAACAACGCGGGAATTGGCAACTACGGGAATCGTATCAGACCCCGATCGCTTTTGGGTAGTGAGTGTTATTAACATTATTGGTTTGCTGCTAACGTGGGTAATATTCCGTCTAGCTATGCCTTTCGTAATTGAAAGGATAAGTTCGTGATGACTGAATTAATAGATAGAGATATTGCAGTTGAGGCTGAGGATGCTGAAGTAGTTATTTCAGTTGAGAATGTCTCGAAAAAATTTTGTAGGGATTTGAAGCTATCGCTACTATATGCCGTTCAAGATATTGCCACAGAAGTGGTGGGGGGGCAAAGAAAAAGTGACGCTTTGCGAAAGGGCGAGTTTTGGGCGCTCAAAGATGTTAGTTTCCAACTGCGACAGGGACAAGCACTCGGTTTAGTTGGCTCGAACGGAGCCGGAAAAAGCACGCTGCTGCGGATTATTAGTGGTTTGATCAAACCAGATACTGGCTGTGTGAGGATTAAGGGTAGGGTAGCGCCACTAATTGCACTAGGCGCAGGGTTTAATCCGATCCTCACGGGGCGAGAAAATATCTTTGCAAATATGTCAATTTTGGGTTTATCCACCCAAGAGATCGAAGATAGATTTCAGCAAGTAGTAGATTTTGCCGAAATTTTGGACGCTATCGACGCACCTGTGCAAACTTATAGTTCTGGGATGGCTGCACGGCTAGGCTTTGCTTGTGCAATTCATACACAGCCAGAAATTCTCCTGATTGATGAGGTTTTGGCAGTAGGAGATATTAAGTTTAAAGCTAAGTGTTACCGCAAGCTAGATGAACTGCGGCAGCAAGGGACATCTTTTGTTTTAGTTAATCATAATCCCCAAGCAATATTACACGCTTGTGACTCGGCAATTTACCTAGTAAAGGGTAATTTAATTGCCTCTGGTAGAACCGAAATAATTATAGAAAAGTATGAAGAAGACCTATTTCTGGGTGGAACAAAAAAAACCGCAGAGGTAATGTTTTTACCACCTAAGTTAGAAAGCGAAAGTTTTGGAATGGATATAGTTTCGCTCTTTTTTAGGAGCGGCGAAGGAAACATTACTGAATCACTAGAAAGCGGCGACCCTGTATTTTTTTGTGTAGGCTGTAAAGCACGTGACCTTTTTGATGATGTTAACATTCACTTAAAAATTAAAAAAATAGGTGAGGAAGGCGGTGCTGGCGCAGTTTTATTTCTGAGTAGTGAAAACGATAAAAATTTATTTCACGTACCGCGAGGAAAACATGAAATACAAATTCAAATGCCTTATCTTGGATTAGGCCCAGGAATGTACACTATGAGTATTAAATTAAAAAAAGGTTCTTTTTATACTTTTGATGCGGTTGAAAATTTCAGATTTACAGTAAATTCAAACGGAAAAATGAGTGAATGTAAATTTTATCAGCCACGATTGTGGAAGTTAGTGAGTGGGGAATAAAAATAGTTGAAATTGATTTAAAGTTGATTGTTATGCTGAGTTACTGTCTTACTAAACTAATAATTTTTATTAACGAAACGCCAAAGCGCCTTCACAAAGTGTAGCGAAGCGTCTAGCGTTTAGTACGCCAAAGAAAGAAAAAGAGGATTTCACGAATAGGAATTTGTAAAGTTAACTGAATTTGAGAACTATTTAAAGAAAGTTTACTAATTTTGAAAGTAGCCATGCGTATTTTAGTTGCTAGTGCTTTTGAAGCGTCTTCTCAGTTGGCTAATGCTATTAATACTGTCAAGATGGCTCAAGGCTTCGCGCGACTAGGACATCAAGTTACTATCGTTTGCCGTCAAGCACCAGAAGGCATAGTATCACCTGAAAAGTTAGCTAAAATTTATGGACTAACAGAGTCTTTGGTTTGGGTGCAGTTGCCTTGCAAAATCTTTGGCTATAGTATTAATCAAAATTGGCGGTTTGCACTACTGGCTTTACCTATTGCACTTCAGAAACGACCAGATTTAGTTTATGCGCGAAACTATATTTTTCCCTGGTTAACCAGCAAGTTGGGCATTGCAACTGTTGCAGAAAAACATTCGCCTATAGAAACCAATACTGCACCTTTTTGTCGTTTAGTTGATGCAACCCGCCATCCTAATTTCTATCTCTGGGTGACGATCTCCCATCGTCTTGTTAACTATTACCACTCTCAAGGTGTGCCTGAGAAAAAGCTGATAGTGCTATCAGATGCAGTGGATTTGAAGCTTTTTCAGCGCCCCGATCGCTTGCCTGCCAGCCCCTATGCAGAAAATTGTGCCAATGTAGCTTATGTAGGGCATTTGTATGATTATAAAGGTATTCCCACCGTCCTAGAAGCAGCAGCGATCGCTCTTGATGTTCGCTTTCATTTTGTTGGCGGATTGGCAGAGGATATTAATAAGCAGCAGAAGCGATCGCAAGCACTCCAGTTACACAACGTTACTTTTCATGGTCTTAAGCCTCAAGTAGAAGTACCAAACTTTCTTTGGCACGCAGATGTCTTGCTTCTTCCACCTTCGCAACATCATGCGAGTGCTGCTTGGACAAGTCCAGTAAAACTCGGTGAATATTTAGCGTCTGGCACTCCCATAGTAGCTACTGATATCCCAGCTTTAAGAGACTGGTTAACAGACAAGGAAGTTGAATTTGTCGAACCTGACAATGCTGAAGCTATGGTTGAAGGCATTCGACACTTATTAAGCGATCGCCAACGAGCAGAACAGCTGCGAAGATCTGGGCTTGAGAAGGCACAAGAATTGTCCTACGAGCAACGAGCTGAAGCGATACTTAATTCTTGTGGGTTATGCGATCGCTAACATGACAACATTAACTATAGCGATCCTATTTGAGTCATGAAATCTTTGTGATGATTGTCATTAGTCATTAGTCATTAGTAGTTGGTTTGAAACAAATAATTATGGACTATGGACTAAGGACAAATAACAAACAGCAAAGGATGATTCACAAATCCTACACGGGTTGCTATACATCGAAAGTTAGAAGCTGGCACTCTATTTTGAGCAACTTGTTGCTCTACTTTTTATCTTAGCAAAAGCTTAACTTTCAGTTAGCAACAAAATTGAGTTGATTTTTATACAGTAATTTCAGACCGAAATAGTGCGCTGCTTGGCAATTACCAAGATAGAAATGTATTCCTCTGTCCTTAAGCTTCGTCTAACAACAGTTTTTATGAGTCAACCTATCGTGAGAAATTGGCTATACCAGTAACGCTACAGCGCGATCGCATCCAAGGAGCGCGCGCCGCACCAGCAGTAGTAGAGTATGGTGATTACGAGTGTCGCAATCCGCTCAAGCTCACACCATTGTGCAGATGCGGCAATCAACTGTGCTTCGTTCGCCATTGCTAGCGCGGCGGATGCGTCATCCTTATTTTGAAGCGAGGAGAGAAAAATGATGCGGTTTCGACAAACACTATTGTTAATGATGGCAAGTGTAAGTATTGCCAGTTTGGGGATTGCTGGACACACCCAATTACCCCAAGCTAATGCTCAAACACCACAAACTCAAACCCCTGTTCAAAACCCAAAACGCGAACCCGATGTTGTTTATGTGCCAACACCTCAAGAAGTTGTAGACGAAATGCTGGCACTGGCAAAAGTGACGAAAGATGATGTAATCTACGACCTTGGTAGTGGCGATGGACGTATCCCAATTACAGCAGCACAAAAGTTTGGCACTCGTGGCATCGGCATAGATATTAACCCAGAACGGATACAAGAGGCTAACGCCAACGCCCAAAAGGCAGGAGTAACAGACCGGGTGAAGTTTCTCAACCAAGACTTGTTTACGACGGATATTAGCCCGGCAACAGTCGTAACACTTTATTTGCTGCCTTCGCTGAATGTGAAGTTGCGTCCGCAGCTATTCAAGCAACTCAAACCAGGAACTCGCGTTGTCTCGCATGACTTTGATATGGGTAACTGGAAACCAGATCGAGTGGTGAAGACAAAAGAGGGTTCCACCATCTACTTATGGACTATCCCGAAACAGGTTCCAGCAAATTTGCGATAGAAGACAAGAGAGATATGGAAAGAGGGGGAGAGTCATCCCCTCATCCTATGACATCTTAGTGTCACATTTGTCAAGAAAACTAAGAAGCAGCAATGGTTACTTCTACTGGGACTCATCACAGCGCCTATGTTTGTTGATTTCTTCATTAAGCGACCTGTATTTACGAGTGTCTGTGCCATCATCATCCTGCTATTAGGGGCAATTAGCATTCCCACGTTACCCGCGGCGCGATATCCACAAATTGCCCCAACCCAAGTTGTTGTGACTGCTAACTATGTCGGGGCAAGTGCTGAAGTCGTAGAAAACACGGTTACGACTGTTTTGGAAAGAGAAATTAATGGTGTCGAGGGTATGCGCTACATCGACTCCAGCAGCACTAATAATGGCACGAGTACGATTAGAGTCACATTTGACTCATCGCGCAGCAGAGATATTGCAGCTGTTGATGTTCAAAATCGAGTAGCGATCGCTGAACCGCAACTGCCAGAACAGGTGCAGCAAACAGGAGTGACTGTAACTCGGCAGTCTAACGACATTCTCTTAGCGATGGGGCTGTATGTAGAAAACAAAGAGTATGATAATTTATTTTTAAGTAACTATGCCGATCTTTACCTGGTAGATGCGCTGCAAAGAATCAGTGGGGTGAGTGAGGCGCGAATTTTTGGGGAACGCCGCTATGCCATGCGTTTGTGGCTAGATCCGAATAAACTTGCCAGCCGCAATCTCACCGCTCAAGATGTGGTTGATGCGCTCGACAGGCAGAATTTACAGGTAGGTGCGGGGCAAATCGGTCAGCCACCCACTGCCAATGATGAACAAATGTATCAAATTGACTTGGAAGCTGTTGGGAGACTTGTAGATACTTCGGAGTTTGATAACATTGTCATCTCAAGTACTGGTGGGACGCTGGTCAAGTTGAAAGATGTGGGACGGGCGGAACTGGGAGCGGAAAGTTACAGTTCGTTCCTAAGATTTCGTGGCAATGAGGCTGTGGGTATTGGCATATTTCCTCTTCCAGGTAGCAATGCTTTGGAGGTTGGCAGGGCAGTTAAAGCCCAAATGCAGAAACTGTCGGCAAATTTTCCCCCAGGAATCAAATATCAGCTGGCGTTTGACACGACTGAGTTTGTAGAAGAGTCACTCTCTGAAGTAATCAAGACTCTGTTTGAAGCGGTAGCGCTAGTTATTGCCGTGATTTTTCTGTTCTTGCAGGACTGGCGCACTACCTTAATTCCAGTAATCACCATTCCCCTATCCTTAATTGGTACCTTTGCCTTTGTCAAGGCTTTTGGGTTTTCAATTAACACTCTTACCTTATTTGGGCTAACTTTGGCAACAGGGATGGTGGTAGATGACGCGATTGTTGTAGTTGAGGATATCTCACGCTTGATTCAGGACGAAGGAATGCCGCCGCGTCAGGCTGCTTCGGAAGCGATGAGAGAGCTATTTGGAGCAGTAATTGCTACGAGTTTGGTGCTAATGGCAGTGTTTGTGCCAGTCGCCTTTTTTCCAGGAGCTACCGGACAGATTTATCGCCAATTTGCGCTCACCATCGCCTTTTCGATTGCAATTTCAACTTTTCTTGCCCTGACTCTTACTCCCTCCCTTTCAGGCCTGCTGTTGCGTCAACAACCAAGCCCTACTGGTTTTATGGGGTGGATTTTCGCGCGAATTAACTGGTTTCTCAACTCGATGCAAAGGGGATATTCGCTTTCGCTTATCCGCTTAACCAGCCTGAAAGGAATCGTAGTGTTGCTATTTATCGCTTCCTTGGGGCTGACAGGTTGGCTTTATCTGCGCGTACCTACAGCATTTCTTCCTGACGAAGATCAAGGTCGGATCTTTACACTTATCCAAGCCCCACAAGGAGTTTCGCTTAACTACACCAGTCAAGTTATGCGCCGGGTGGAAGAAACGATCCTTAAAATTCCCGAAGTGTCAAACACTTTTGCCCTAGGTGGCTTTAGTTTTGGTGGCGGTGGGACTTCCAACAGTGGTGTGATTTTTACCACGCTCAAGCCTTGGGATGAGCGCACTGGAAAAGGTCAGTCAGCAGCGGAAATAATTAGCAAGTTGCGTTCAACTCTGTCGGCAATTCCCGAAGCCAGAATAGTGCCAACAAATCCGCCAGCAATTCAAGGTTTGGGTAGTATTAGCGGCTTTCAGTTTTATTTAGAAGACCAAGCAGGCAATACCGAACTCAATAGCCTAGTGCAAGTTATGAACAATTTAATTGAACGTGGAAATCAAACACCTAGTTTAGAAAGTGTATTTAGTACTTTTGCCGCGAATACACCGAAGATGCAAATTGAAGTAAACCGTGACAAAGCCGAGGCGCTGCAAGTCAATGTAGACGATATCTTCAATACACTACAGTCTTACATGGGTTCGCGCTACGTCAACGATTTCAATTTGCAGCAGCGAACTTATCGGGTGTATGTTCAAGCAGACGCACAATTTCGCTCGAATCCTGATGATATTGGCAAACTTTACGTTCGTTCTGCCAATAATCAAATGATTCCTTTAAGTAATCTGGTGAAGCTTACTCCCACTACTGGAGCGCAAACAATTAATCATCATAACTTGTTCCGTGCGATTGAAATCAATGGTTCTGCGGCTGATGGCTATAGCTCTGGACAGGCAATCTCTGCAATGGAGCAACGAGCCTCTGAGGTTTTACCCGCAAGTATGGGTTATGAATGGTCGGGGATTTCTTTAGATGAAAAAGAGTCTGGCGGTCAAGCACCAATCATTTTTGGGTTGGGACTTGTATTTGTCTTTTTGGTTCTAGCTGCTCAGTACGAGAATTATGTTGACCCCATAATTATCATGCTATCAGTCCCCCTGGCTATTTTAGGCGCGTTGTTGGCGCAGTCTCTGCGCGGTCTACCTAACGATGTCTATTGCCAAGTTGGTCTGGTGATGCTGATTGGTTTGGCTAGTAAGAATGCAATTCTGATTGTAGAATTTGCTAACCAGTTGCGCGATCGCGGTTTTTCGATTACCAAAGCGGTTGTGGAAGCGTCGCAACAGCGTTTAAGACCAATTCTCATGACTGCGCTTTCTACTCTTTTGGGGATTTTTCCGCTGGCAATTGCTACAGGCGCTGGTGCTGCTAGCAGGCAATCTCTCGGGACTGCTGTTTTTGGTGGAATGCTGGTTGCTACTTTCTTGAGTTTGTTTGTCGTGCCAGTATTATATATCGTTATTGGCAATGCCCGCGATCGCTTTAATATATCTCGTAAATCCAAAGGTTCTGTTGCCAAAACTCAATCGCGCGAACGAGAGCAGGTGATTAAGTAAAACAGTCGCTCTTAGAGATTGTAGCAGAAGGCTATGTCTGGGCGGCAGCTTTCGCTCTTGAAGCTTCCCCCGAAACGCGCCTTAGCAAAACATCGCAGAGGGTTGAAGTCGATATGACCAACTACCGCAACAAGCAAACCTACGCATGGAGCAGTGGATTATCACAAGTAGAGAATTTTTACTTAAAGCTTATCCCAAAGGGAACTCTGACCTAAAAATTGAATTCCGACAATACTTACTTTTCTCAAAGTCCAGAATAACGTGCGCGTAGTGGTTTGCTCAGGTGCTAGTTATCATCGCTCTGAGCAAATCCAACGGTATTTAGAGCAAGTCAATGCAGGCAAAGCCGAATTAGGCAGGCAACTCCATCGACGAGCGTTTTGCACCCAATGCTCTAGAGCAAAACCCGGTAGAAGACATTTGGCTACAAGCAAAGACTTATGTTCGGCAACACTACTACCAATGTCCATCCTTCAAATCTCTCCAGCAGTTGTTTAGGCAATTTCTCGACGGTCGAGCGTTTGATTTCTCCAAATTACACCGCTATGGTTCTGACTTTTCACGTCAAGTCTTCCAAGGCTGGCGAGAAGAGGGTTCTAGATTAAAGCCCTTAATTTCCAGTAGAGTAGTCGAAACTGGCAACAGGAGGATAAATAAATGCTGGAATGGTGGGAGAAAAATTTTGCGAACTGCAAGCTGGGCGACCTGCGATTGAGCAAACGAGCATTAGAGATTGGCAAAGTACACTCGTCTTGGCTTTGGCAAGGCATTGTCAGAAGTATTTGCGCTAGCAAATGAACTCAAACGTGCCTATGAATTTTTGCCAACCCGAAGGCAGAATTTGCGCAGCTCATTAGACCTCACTGCCAAATGACGACTGCAACTGTGGCAGAGCATGAGGTGATCCTATGTGTCGGAGATACGACCTGACTTGATTATGGCAGGATTATGGTCAAACGCGAAGGTTACGGTCCGATTGGCAATGGTGGTAATGGATTTATTTTGCACACTGCTTTAGCCCTTGACACGCAGCAGGGACAACCATTGGGACTGCTGTGGCAAAAGTTGTGGAATCGAGAGGCGGCATCGCAGCCTCCCATAGATGAGACACTTGAGCAGAAAAAGCAACGTCAAGCCGCAGCCGGAAAAGCAGCACGTGCGCGTCCATTTCAGGAAAAAGAATCTTATCGCTGGGCAGAGGCAATCGATACTGTGGAGTTGCAAGGGGGGCCTAGCAGCCGTGTGATTCATATCTTTGACCGAGAAGGAGATATCGCAGAAGTGTTTGAGCGAGCAGGTCAGTGCCAGCACAGTGGTGTGGTCGTGCGGGCAGCGCATAACCGCAGTCTTGACCCAAGCAGCGAGCGGCTGTGGACCCTGTTGGAATCCCAACCGATGGCGTTTTATCAAACGATTGACATTCCCCAGACAGGCAAGCGAACTGCTCGAACTGCCCAAGTCGCAGTGCGATTTTGCTCTGTTGCCCTGCGGACTCCCTATCGCTTCCTTAATCGTCACCCCCTCAAAGTTTCTGCGGTCTATGCCATTGAAGTAGATTGTCCAGATAGCGAAACCCCACTGTCTTGGATGTTGCTCACCACGCTCGTCTGCGACAACGGTTGAGATGGCTTCGACCATTCTGCGCTGGTACACTTATCGTTGGAGAGTCGAGGAATACCATAAACTACTCAAGTCCGCTTGTCAGGTGGAGCGATATCGATTGGCGGCAGAGGGGATGAAAGCGCTCGTCGGCTAATTGAAGTGTCATTGCTGTGGAACTATTGCAGTTGACCTATCTCCATCGCTCCCAACCACAAGCAGATGCACAGTTGGTACTCAATCCCACACAGTTAGCTGTGCTTCAGGCAAAGACAACCAAGTTACCGCAATGCTTGACCATCGCTTGGGCACTTGAAGCCATCGCTCGATTAGGCGGCTATTTAGAGCATCGTCGTCACACCCCCATTGCTATCCAAGTGCTTTGGCGGGGTTGGTTGAAGTTGCAAGAGCTATGCCTTGGTTGGCAACTCGCGGTGGGGAATTAAATCGTTTTTCTCTGCTGGCAATTAAAGATGTCGGGAAAAGTCAGATGTGCCTCCACTAACTTATACTCAATTGCTGACCGGAGTATCCCCATACCCACATCAAGTATCGATCTATTGCGCCCAGTTTTTTGAGCCTTGCGAATACTATCCGATTTAGCCTTGCGTGTCATATTTTTAATATTGAGTTTTTCCAGTTGCAACGAGGCTATTACTGCTTACTATCTCTGCTGCTACTTTATGCACCCAATCCTGTCTTTGGTTTGCAACTTTTCGTTGCAATGAAGCTACTGTTCTACTTGCTTTTCTCCATCGTTTTGACGCTTTTGTTTTCTGCTTAAAATCAGGCTTAATATGAGCGCCTTTTAGCCTTTGAAGCAATGCTAATTTTGGTTTTAGTAGTAGCTAACAAACGAGGATTTTCTATTAACGTACCATCGCTTGTGGCAACTGCCGTTAAACAACCAAAATCCAACCCTACTGCGCCCGTCCCAGTTTCACGGATAGGAGTGGATTGTACAGTAATCGAGGCGTACCAGACTCCTTGACGGTTAACTATCGTGCAAGTTGTAGGTTTTCCCCACGTCCTAGCCTCTCCGCGCATCTGAATCTTGCTTAGATTAGATAGCTTCAAATAACCGTTTTTCCCGTCACTCAAGACTTTCTATCCAGCACGACAAGGATAAGTCCAGCCACTGTAGTGTCTAATTGATTTAAATTTTGGGTAGCCTGCCTTACCCTTGAAAAATCGTTGATATGCCATATCTACACGCTTTAAAGTGGCTTGCAGAGCATGACTTTCCAGTGGCTTGTATTCGTGCCAAACCTCTTTAAATTCTGGCAAACAATTCTGTTGCTCGTAATAGCTAACTGACTTTTTGAAGTGCTTATATTGAGTTTTTCTATTAGCGATAGCCGCGTTGTACAAGTCTTTATGCAAGCGTCTCCAGTAGCTCAAAGTTTTGACTTGAGATGACGACGGATAAAGACGAAAGTTGACGCGGCGTGTTATGCTCATACTCAAACAATACACTATAGTGTACAGCGTGTCAAACAACTTACATTCTCATAGGCACTCTGTTTACAGGATAACCTTGCATATAGTGTTTGTGACCAAGTACCGCAAAAAAGTCATAACCGCCCAAATTCTTGAGCGGCTTCGTGAAATATTTTCTAGGTTGTGCCAAAACCAAAAAAGTGAGTTATTGGAATTTAGCGGCGAAGAGGATCATGTCCATTTACTTGTAGATATTTCGCCCGATGTTTCGCTATCAAAGCTAGTCAATACCCTCAAAACTATTTCTAGCCGCATGATCAGAAAAGAATTTGCCGACCACATTAATAAATTCTATTGGAAGCCTGTATTTTGGACTGGAGCGTACTGTGTGATTTCTGCTGGTGGTGCGCCGCTAGAAGTTCTTAAAACTTACATCCAGAATCAGAATGAGCCAGAAGATCCTGTCCGCCGCTAACTCCGCCCATACTTTGTATGGACGAAGAATGCGCGGCGGTTGGTTGTTCAATCTCAGCAAATTTCCTCTGATTATACGGTTGAGCAGCTACAGAAAAGCCCAACTATTGCTAAGTTATTTGACAAAATAGAGCGTCTGCCTCAAACCAACTGTTACCTCTCGCCCCAAGCGCTGGAACTGTTTGAAAGTTTTGAGAAGCTGACCACAAGATGCCTCCAGTTCGAGGTTACTGAATCTGCAAGGGCTTGTTTGGGCAGCTGCACCTGCCGTTGCGCTTGATATTGCTAAAACTCTACACATCATTAACGCCTTAGCGGTGAATGACACGGTTGGCGCATTCATTAGCCGAGAATCGTTAGAGAATGGAATTGCGCTAGCTTATCAGAATCTGACATCAGGTAATTGGCGTGTTGTACCGAATAAAATGACTTCTGGGCATAGTAGAAAGCAGATGCCATAGTTTTGTAGCTACTGCCCTTGCCCATACCTGCGCTAGGAAAAGTCTCGAACCCTTTCACTGTCGGAACTGTAATGACGCAGTTGCAGCCATCAAGCGGGTTTTGTCAGCTAGTGCTGAAACTAAATGCAGTCAGCACCCCTGGACGCAAAAAGTGCGCCCTTTGGAGCGCTCGTCGTAGTTATCGCTCGATATTGCTGTTGATGCCCGATTGGGATTTGGTCTTGTGCCGTGTTAGTTTCACTGCAAATGACGAACGCCGCACTCGATAGCGGATATCAGCTTTTAAGGCTGGGTAATCACTTGAACCAGTTTAAACCGCACTACCCACACAACCCGATTGGGATTTCCACCAAACAAGTCAATAAACTCTTGCTTGGATGCCCACAAGCCGCCTTCCGCCTCTAGATCACTCTCTGGCATATCACAAAGGCGTTCTTGATAAATTGGTTGTGTCAAGCGTATATCCGCAATTTTTTTGGCGACATGACAGAAAGCGCATTTATCCCAAGCCTGGTGGACTAAGCGCCCGTTATTGTATACTTTAAGCCAAGTCTGTGCGGTGCGGTTGCTCCAGCTACGTCTGGTACAGGTTTTCTGACCGCTAAGTAACACAAGGCTAGTCCACGCGAATGACAGAATCATTTTTTCACCTCAAATAAGAAGCACGAGGAGCGCACACCAGGAAACGCTCGAATCCGCAAATCTTCTGCCCAGCATTGCGGATTTGCCCCTTTAGTATCGCTGCGATGAGTGCTATTCTGCTTTGCCCAAAATGTTCCTAACTGCTTTACGTAGACAAGGATACTTGTAGCTTTGCACTGATTAACAATTGAGCGAATCCACTCTGAAGACAAGGACGAGCATTGTGTTCTCTCTCACCGCCAACAATTACCCAGCTAACCAGTGGTTGATAATCGTCAAGCACAATTTTGTTAGTGTCCCCGCTACACCGTTCTATCGCACCAGATGCCACTAAATCAATTGATTCAAGAATTGGTTCGATACTCAAAAAAGTGGTGTAACCAACTTCTGTCAGTTGAGTTAGGAAAGCGCAGCGCTCTGGGCGGTTTGCTGATTCTCAATAGAAGTCCCCAACCACAAATTTTCCAAGGGGGCATTAACTAGAAATGCCGAGCGGCTAATCCAACGGGGCATACGCTCTGGGCTGGGTGAGCATTTGAAATGTTTTGTGTGGCCAATCGTAAATACACTCGAATATCTCCTCTAACCATTCCTCCTTCACCGCTGGATGAAATGGGTCACTCAAAGAAGGCATAAATATCCGCTGCGGTTTGCGAATGCGTCGAATTTCCTGTAATATCAAATCCGGTTAATTGCACAGGATTAAGCCCCAGTCTTGGGCCACCAGTGATAGTCAGTCAATCCCTGAATCAAAGCCTGCTGCTGTAGTAACACTTGGCATCGCTGAAACAGCTT
>QQTW01000632.1_pt1 | contig 22580 bp, 20 predicted proteins | sample 1904831 | NCBI WGS metagenome assembly QQTW01 (sample SAMN09435610, study PRJNA476489) | Subsurface metagenome, whole genome shotgun sequencing project. | reverse complement strand
CGTCCGAACCGCCGAAACAATGTAGACTGGGGGTAGATCTGGCATTTTGGCGGTGAACTGATCCGAATATACAAAGCGACGGAGTGTGCACTGGTCGGGACGAAAGATGTTGTCGAGGATGTGCCCGGAGATATAGAGAAGAGTTCCGACACAGAGCTTCGTGGCTAGCGTGTCTTGAAAGTAAAGGTGGATAGAGGTAAAGTATATTTAGCGTGGGCGCCCACCAGGCGCCCATACAAAAGTGGATGTACTTGGGGGTAAAGTATCTTCAAGGTGGGCGCCCACCAAGCGTCCATATGAATTCCAAAGTACCCGTGGATAGAGAGGTAAAGTATATTCACTGTGGGCGCCCTCCAGGCGCCCATACAAAAGTGGATGTACTTAGGGGTAAAGTATCTTCAAGGTGGGCGCCCACCAAGCGCCCATATAAATTCAAAAGTACCCGTACGGAGTAGATAGAGAGGTAATGTATATTCAGCGTGGGCGCCCACCAAACGCCCATACAAAAGAGGATGTAGCTAGACGTAAAGTATTTTTAAGGTGGGCGCCCACCAAGCGCCCATATAAAGTGAAGGTATATAAAGGTAAAGTATATTTCGCGTGGGCGCTTGGTGGGCGTCCACGTAAGATGGGAGGTATATAGAGTAAAGTATATTCTGTGTGGGCGCTTGGTGAGCGCCCATATAAAATGAAAGGTATATACAGGTAAAGTATATTCTGTGTGGGCGCTTGGTGGGCGCCCACGTAAAATGGAGGTATATAGAGTAAAGTATATTCTGTGTGGGCGCTTGGTGAGCGCCCATGTAAAGTTGGATGTAGCTAATTACCCCGCTTATGCTGTAAAATATTTTCAACGTACAGATGGAAAAACTAAACACTGGTTGGTCTTGATGTCCATGCAGTTAGTGGAGCCTGGATATCATTCCAGATCGAAGAGCCCGCACAATGGATGACCTTTATGATGAGCAAGCGCCTCTCGCTTCTGATGACTGAGTCTTCACTGACAGAATCTGTAGATTCGGAAATTACATCGGCGAAGAAGTCTCCGAAGATGGCTCACAACCTGAAGTGCCCGCAGCCGACGCGTACGTGTACGATGAGGACCAAGACGAAGAGGAGCCCGCCAATGACCAGCAGCTCATGGCGATCGACGAGGATGGGCCCTCCAACGCCGTGGTTCTGCACGAAGACAAGCAGTACTACCCTACGGCGCAACAGGTGTACGGGCCGGGCGTGGAGACGTTAGTGCAGGAGGAAGACACGCAGTCGCTGGCGCAGCCGGTCATAGCGCCTGTCGTGCAGAAGAAGTTTGTGGTGCAGGAGGCGGATCTTCCTCCGGTCAACTTTGATCGCGGGTTCATGACGGACTTGATGAGCTTTCCCGAGCAGATCAGGAATATCGCGCTGGCGGGCCACTTGCACCATGGGAAAACTGCCCTCATGGACATGCTAGTCCTGCAGACGCACAATATAACTGATCGCCTGGAGAAGCGGACCGGCAGGAAGAAGGACGAGCAACTGAGATACACCGATGTCCACATCCTGGAGCGGGAGCGGGGACTTTCCATCAAAGCGTCGCCCATGAGCTTGATATTGCAAAGCACAAAGGGCAAGTCACATCTGTTCAACATCATCGACACACCAGGTCATGTCAATTTCGTGGACGAGGTGGCTTCCGCACTACGACTCGCCGACGGCGTGGTGCTAGTTGTGGATGTTGTCGAGGGTGTGCAGATCAACACAGAGCAGATCATCAAGCACGCGATTCTGGAGGGACTTCCACTCACACTACTCATAAATAAGATGGATCGGCTCGTTTTGGAACTGAAGCTGCCGCCCACGGATGCATACTTCAAGCTGAAACACATAATCGAGGAAGTCAACACGGTCATCGAGAACACAATACCTGGTCAAGGCGAAAAACGGCGGGTTAGTCCCGAGAAGGGCAACGTGACTTTTGCCTGCAGCAGCATGAACTGGTGTTTCACCCTGCAGTCTTTTGCCAAAATGTACGCCGACAGCTATCCCGGAGTCAATGCTGAAGATTTCAGCCAGCGACTGTGGGGCGATATCTTCTTCAATCCACGAGCTCGCAAATTCACAAGAAAAGGGATAGAGGAAGGAGCGAAACGAGCGTTTGTTCATTTCGTCCTTGATCCCATCTACAAACTGTACTCGCATACAATCAGTGAAAGTCCAGAAGACCTCAAGGCCACTCTTGCGACTCTCGGAATCCATCTGAAACCGTCTCAGTACAAGGCTGATGCCAAGGTCCTGCTCAATCTTGTGTGCGAGCAGTTCTTCGGCCCCGCGACGGGATTCGTGGATATGGTCGTCCAGCACATCCCCTCGCCACTAGAAGGAGCCCGCAGATATCTCGATCGTTACTACACCGGCCCCCAAGATACGAAGACGGCAGCGGCAATGACCGCTTGCGATCAAGATGGGCCACTGGTCGTGCATGTCACAAAGTTGTTCAATACGGTCGACGCGAAGTCATTCAATACTTTCGGGCGTGTTCTGAGTGGAATCGCTCGTCCGGGACAGGAAGTCAGGGTGCTCGGCGAAGGCTATACTCTCGAGGATGAGGAGGACATGGTGAACGCTACTCTCTCAGACACGTGGATCGCAGAAGCGCGGTATAACGTGCCTACAAGTGGTGTACCTGCCGGCAATTGGGTGTTATTGGGTGGTGTGGACAACTCGATTGTGAAAACGGCGACAATCGTGGCCACACGGTTACCTGATAACGAAGATGCATACATTTTCAGACCGGTCAAGCACTTGTTTGAGTCAGTTTTCAAGGTCGCCGTTGAGCCCATCAACCCATCCGAGCTACCGAAGATGCTTGACGGGCTGAGAAAGATCAACAAAAGCTATCCTCTCGTCACAACCAAGGTCGAGGAGTCTGGTGAACACATCATCCTGGGCACAGGCGAGCTGTACATGGATTCTGTACTACACGATCTCCGTCGGCTCTATGCAGAGATGGAGCTGAAAGTCTCCGACCCGGTCACCAGATTCTGCGAAACGGTAGTCGAAACGTCAGCGATCAAGTGCTACGCGCTCACACCGAACAAGAAGAACAAACTCACCATGGTCGCCGAGCCTCTGGACGAAGGCATCGCGGAGGACATCGAGGCCGGCAAAGTCAGCATCCGGGATCCGGTCCGCAAGGTCGGCAAATTCTTCGAGGAGAACTACGGCTACGACCTGCTCGCCTCGCGCAACATCTGGGCGTTCGGGCCCGAGGACATGGGCCCGAACATCCTGCAGAACGACACGCTGCCGTCCGAGGTCGACGCCAAGCTGCTCAAGAGCGTGCGCGAGACGATCCGGCAGGGCTTCAGCTGGGCGACGCGCGAGGGCCCGCTGTGCGAGGAGCCGATCCGCAACACAAAGTTCCGGCTCACGGACGTCGCGCTCGCGTCCGAGGCCATCTTCCGCGGCGGCGGGCAGATCATCCCGACGGCGCGCCGCGCGTGCTACTCGTCGTTCCTGATGGCGTCGCCGCGGCTGATGGAGCCCGTGTATGCTTGCTCGATGGTCGGGCCTGCGGACGCGGTCAGCAGTTTGTATACGGTTCTTGCGAGGCGGAGAGGGCATGTGTTGCAGGATGGACCGATTGCGGGGACGCCGTTGTATCATGTGAAGGGGCTGATTCCTGTCATTGATTCTTTTGGGTTCGAGACAGACTTGAGAGTAGGTCTCCTGTCCATGGCACTATGAGCCTCACTTCTTTGTTTCTGGAGCATCTATTCAAAGCTTGTCACGCTGATCATATCACAGATCCACACCCAAGGCCAAGCAACCGTTTCCCTGGTCTTCGACCGCTGGTCCATCGTCCCCGGCGACCCGTTGGATCGCGACATCAAAGTCCGGCCGCTTGAGCCGGCCTCTGCGCAGGCAACAGCGCGAGACTTTGTGCTCAAGACGAGGCGGAGAAAGGGTCTGGCGGAGGACGTCACGATCAGCAAGTTTCTGGAGCCGGATCTCTTCAAGAGTCTCAAAGAGAGCGGCATCTTGGACGGCTAGAGCGTCAACGGTGTGTACTGTACAATAGTGCCGGCGAGGAATGCATGGCGCGGCGTCTGGGCGCATGTCACGCTTTACAAATGCGGTTACTTTGGCACTGTAGACTTGCAAGCGCTGATATAATTTTCCAAAGCTAATGTCCAAGGCCTTTGAGCCGATTGAGGAAAATAAGAGAGCGTACCTCATCAACTATCAAAGGATCAGACTGCGCGCACGAGACATACATGAGAGTGATCATAGGAAGAACCCCAGACCCGAAGCCACCCAAGCCTGGCCCAAACACGTTGAGCATTAGGAAACACCGTCATTACCGCCGACACCGATCATTATTATACATCGCTTTCATCCAATAAGGTCTGCTCCAGAGGTGTAGGACCGAGGAATGAGCCAGAAATATGAGCTAAACCAATTCAGACGATTGAAAATAGACAAGCATGGCCCAAAATGGACATATAAAGAGGGACAAGAATGGAGGGTCTGGTACGTTGTGGTATCAAGATTAGGCAACAGACCAGACAAGAGTATTCGAGAATAAAAAAAAGAACGCAGGATTCACCGTCAAGGTTCGTATACTATGGCGTCGAAATCCAAGTGCCGAAAATCAAGCAAAATTTCGTAACATCTCCAAGTCAAGGCGACTATGTCTGACTCGACGTGCCGCACCTGGCAGCAAGAGTCGCAACCTTCACACAAGACTCGTGCTCGCGCTGATGAGAAGCGTCATTATGCCGGCCGGGTCGGGTCGTAGGCAACAGCCGGTCATGTTGCGCAAATAGCCGAGCTATTCACCGCAGATCGGACGCGCTGACAGTCGATGAGTTGCATAGGCAAGCCTTCGGCGCGAGCCGGCTCTCGACTGCTGCAGCACCGACAGGCAACAGCGTCAATCCGGCGTATTCTTTGGCTCCGGATTGTGTTGTGTGTAAGAAGCAGAATCCCCCACAGCCTCGACAGCTCTGGCTGAATAGTAGCTTCCAAGTCATTCGTCCTGGCTAAAGTCGCCGACGCACAACTGGCGGTGAAGGTTACGCTGCCTAATACCGCTCGGCAAGAGCGCCTCGGTATCCGTATGGTCTTATCAAATCGTATCCATGGAACCAACCCCGCGTAAGTTCCCAGTCCTGCTCACTCTGCAGCGTGTAACGGTCCTGCTTATGAGCTCATCACTTGAACCGTTTGGGCGACTGGTCAACCATGCTCGGAACACCATAGTCCCAGCCTCTCTTGAGGCCGTTGCCAAAGGAGCTGGCGACCGCTTCTTGCCACATGCTGGGCGTCACGTACTGCGGCCCAGTCGAGGCATATGCGGCGGATGAAGCCATAGCCGCTGACTGCATGTTGTGCACGTGGCCCGACGCGGACGAGATGCTGAGCGGTCGAGAGAAGTTCGGCATTGGGCTTTCTGACACGGAGGGGACGTTGTAGTAGCCCCCCACGCCGGGCTTGAGAGGCGGAGACGGCTCCGATGGCTTGTCTGAGATTGTGCCAAAGGCGGTGTTCCACTGTCTTTTAGAGGGTCAGAGCATGCTTAAGAGTGTGTTGGAAATACGAGCGAACTCACTGGAAGATTCTAGTCGGATTCCAGTCCACCGACTCCGACTTGGGCACGAGCTGGGAACTGTCGAGCTGCTTGTAGCCGGGGGCCGCCATGACCAAAGACTGATCTGCAGGAGAGTCAGCCCTGAGGTCGGCGCCTTTGACGGACAGAGGTGGTGTGATGGGCTGGACGAGGTAATGACCTGATTGTGCGTCGGCGCTCGGGCCACGGCTCCGGTATCCATCGTTGCTGCTGAGCGGACTGGGCTGGGCCGTCGGAATCGGGCTGCCGAACGGGAAAGACGGTTTCAACTCAAACGGCTTGCTGGTGTCCGCCGAGAAAGCTTCTCTGAGTGAGTTAATCTGGGTCTGCACGTCTGCCATCGGCCAGGACGCTGAGCACCGCTCAAGGACACGCATGTGCCGAGTGAAGAAATCCCTTGCATCCGTACTGAGTTCGGGGTCGGGGGACGTAATTGCGACCTGGGGAATATTAGAGATGTTCAACGCCCGATATCAGTTTAGCTTACCAGATGCAACATCACACATGTAATAACAGAGTAGACGGTAAAACCGAGGCCTCGGACCATGCAAGCCAAACCTCCAAGACCATAATTTTGCAATATCGCTTCTTGCAGTCGGCACATGCTCTTCGCAGCTGCATAGCAGAGCATCATGTGGTGTCTCCACGCGGGGTCGCCTCTTTCCGACAGGAAGTGAAATTGCGGCCTATGCTGCATAATGACACCCAGATGATGATAGACGTGGAAGTTCGCTACATAATGAGAAGGGATCCAGGGTGTTGAGCCATCTGCGGGGTAGAAGATCTGAAACTCCCGAGGCAGGTCCTGCGGCCATGCGGGGAAGACTTGGTTGTGCTGCACGAAGCGGGGATCCAGAGCCCACTCCTTGGTGGTTTTCCTGATCTGAATGAGGAGCCGTACCGAGGTGGTCACGTTCCTGGTTATGCGCAGAATGTACGCAAAGTTCTTGGAGACCTGAAGATCGACGTCGTCGTGTCCCGCAGACGCTCGAGGGAAGCCAAAGTCAATGGTGTCCATATCCACGCCGAAATCGGAACGGCCTAGAACGTCAGTATACCACGCTATCTTCTCTTGAATGAAAACCTACCTTGAACTGCTCCAACCATCGGCTCCAGGAAGAACAATGTATGCCAAACCCTAGTCTTTGTGACGCAGTCGAACTGGTTGGCATCACATCGCTTTCCCGAGCGATGGTGTTCATAATGCACATGCAGATCGAGGTCTTTGGCCATGGTCACCAAATTGACCATCGTCATCCAGGACCTGTAGTAGTAGCCACGCTTAGGAACACCCTCGCGAGCCTTGAGTACTAGAATCATCGCCTGTATGGTGCTCAAGCGCGGCACGTCTCGGAAGCTCTCCTCGTGCTCTGAATCTGGTTAGAGCCTATCATGCGATCGAAAATATGATGACACTCACTTGAGAAGACCGCGAGCCACTTGTCACTACGCGACTGGTCATCCATCATGCGGGAAGCGCAAGCAAAGATTGCTTCCAGGATCAGCGGTGATATTGACTGCCTGTTCTTCTGCCACTGCTGGTAGAAATAGCTGCGATTGATGACGGGCAGGTATGGATGGATGTTGGCAAAGAAGTACTCAAAGTACCGCATCGCCTGTTGATCGTTGGGCATCATCTCCGGAGGAACGGCGACAATATGGTCTGGAGTGTTGTGCACCGGCACTTCGACCTCGTACTCTTCCATCGCGGGCGTTTCCGCAAGGCTCTTCTTCTGGTTGGCAATGTAGTTGGCTGCACGCCCGTTAGTGCTATGTATATGTGATGAGATGCGAGCGACATATGCTTACCCACTGCATTTGTTTCGATCTTCAGGTCTCCTAGGGCATCGGCGAGGCTGGACATGGGGAACGTGCCGTCGGTGCGAGGACTGGGAAGCGGGGACCCCGACGCCCCGGAGTACATTGCTGTCGACATTTGGCGTCGAGGTTCTGGAAGCGGAGCCGGCGTCGCGGGTATTCCGGCAAACTGAAGTGAGCTCAGGGTGGTATCATGGTCGAGGAAGGCCGATGGTGGGAACAGCTGGGCTTCGTCGATGTACGGATCGTTGCTCGAGTGGCCGAAGGAGTGGGCCAGCGCATCATCGCTATAACTCGAGCCAAGAGACACTTGCGGGTTGAAAGCATCGTCATTGGGGTCGAGAGAGGTGTCGTACGGATCGACTCCGTTGAGGTCGAATGTTTGACTGTTGAGCGCAAAGTCTTTGTCGTAGTTGACCGAGGGAGGAACGCAGTTCAGCTTGAGTCTGACGCAGGCTGAACAAGGCCAGGTATTGGTAGTGGCGGCATCGCACTTGATCTTGCGTCTACGACACCCTTCACATGCGCGCATAACTTGTTGAGATGTAAGCGTAACGTTCGAGGGTATGGGAGGTGTTGCTTACCCTTGAGTCGTTTGTGCCTGTTGTGCTCGTCGACGAAGACATAGTCTGGGAAAGCAAGGACTTAGCAATGACGTCTTTCGAGATCCAATGGCGAAAGCTTACTCTTCTGATTCTCCCTAGGCGCCATGGTCGTGGGAGCGAAAGAGTATCCAGGAAGGGAGGAATGGTGCTGCAAGACAGGCCGCCCAGACGCATCGGTCGCCATCTTGAGTGATGAAGCCGAAAAGTCACCAAGTTGGTGTATCGACGCTTGCAGGCCTATACCACTGCGCAGTGAGGTTTGAAGTTGCCCAGGAATCTCTTCCAGAAGTGTTTGACAGCCTTATGAGGATCTGTCCAACTCAAACGGGTCGGAAGTGGGCCTTGAGCACGAGTCTCGGTTGGTTGTTGCCACTTTTGCTGTGCCTAGAAAAAGAAAATAGAGTCGCCTTCAACCCGCAGAAGCTGCTGCGCGATTAACAGCCGTCGGTGACCTATCGATGCATATATTACTGATATTGGGTTCAGAGGTGATTTCCACCCAGTCGAGCGGAGAGGATCGAGTCTGGAGAAGGTTTGCGGCGTGGGGTGATGGGTTGCGGGGCGATTCTGCCGGCTCGTAACTCGTAACCTGTTATCGCGATTGCCCAGGTGCTGTCTCGTCTCGTCTTGTAACGTGAGAGGCTGTGTAACTGCCACTAGCGCGGACGAAGCCAAGACGGGTTGGCCGAGAGTAAAATGATGGAGCGACTTCAGGGAGGGGAAAGAGAATGAGCGACAAAATTAAGCAACACAGCACACCAAAGTATTAATACCCGCAGGAGCGAAAGAAGGATGGGGTGAGCGTGAGAATGAGTGTAAAAAAAAAAGAAAGGGCGGACTGCTCCTGGGGCAGTAGTGCATAGATAAGTTATAGGAAGAAGCCGTCTTTAGCAAGAAGCACAACAACAATCTCACATATTGTATTTGGTTTAATAAAAGCAGCAGCAGCAGGCATCGGCAACAGGCAATACATCACAGGGGCCGTCAGATGCCCAAGAACCATCCCGCTTTTCGTTGCCCCAGAGCACCGAGCTTCCCTGGGCCGAGAGCGAGTGGTGTGGAGTGGGGTTGCTCAGCGGCCGCAGCTGCGTCTCTCAGGCCTCTGTGCGCGGTCAACGCGATCTACCTATGAGATACCGGTTCAGATACGCGTGCGGGTCTGGAGAAGAGAAGACTATCGAAAGTGTCCTCAGCACATCCACGGTAGTGGGATTTGCGACGTCTTCTGTCGCCCTCAGGCTGATCCTCTGCAATCTGGAGAGGTTTCGGATACACGTTGGCCGTCTTCCGCGGACGTTCTGGAGCCCTGGAGGGAATCCAATGGATCGCATGCGCCTGGGCTCAAGCGCATGAAGCAGTCGCGTCTCGTCCCTGACTGCATTCAACCTGAACGAGATACTTGAGTGGGCATTCGTCCGCTAAGTTCGTGACATTCGGCTCTCGAGTAAGTGTAATGAGTGATACAGAACTCTATCATGCACTTCTCCTCACGGATGCCGGCAGAGCCCATCTCGTTTCTTGCCGGCCGTTTGCATTGCGAATGCGAACGGCTGCATCTTCCAGACGAACGTATCTCCACTTGCTGTGCGTAATCATTTCAACCTCGTGTCTTGATACGGACCTGGAGTACGATATGTTCGACAGGCTCTCGGGCCCCAAACAGTCGCTCGCTAAAACTCAGCACGCACGACAGGGGTCTTGTCGGATACCGCCAACCCTGCCGGCCGGCTCTTCTCTGCCCTCGTCTGACGAAGAACCACCGGTTCTAGCGCGACAGGCGAGCGTGACCCCGGATGGAGCGCACAGAGTCTTGACCGAATCAGGCATGCGCAAAGAGCTCTTCTAGAAATGCTCGGCACAGGGCCTTCCGCAACTCGCACCCGTGATTGGGCGATCAACCGGGTCGGCGAGTGTGGCTGGCGGCGAGGATTGCGCCAACACACCACACACTTCCACAACGGCGCCTCCGTAAAGTTGCAGGGCAAGAGCAAATCATGGCGGCTGCTCGATTGTGCTCATGAAGTCGATACCTGCCTAATGGTCGCCACATATCTTGACGTCTGCTGCACCGTAGTGCTGCTTGTGATGCGGCACATTCGACGCGTCCATGACTGCAAGTCGACATCGTATCACTCCGCCGCACTCTCGAGTCCTTCTGAACCGTGCCACAGCTCCACGACGTCGTCACGGCGTGGCTAAGGCTGGAGAGTCATGTACTCCGAGCGACCTGTTCGATCACTGCCGAAAGCATGAGGAAGCACAGTGCGCCAGCGCGTACCCAGGCTCTTTCACGAATGTTTCCTCTCCGCCTTACGAGTACGCTCCGGTCGTCTCGGAGCAGAGCATAGGTGCATATCCCAGAAGCGGATCAGCCCGCTCAGCCGAAGGTACAGTATCGGGTGCGCCTCCGTGGGCTCTGACTCGATAGAGACCACAGCGTCGAGAGAGGTCGAAGCCGCCGGCGCATGATGTGCATAGACCACGCTCGAATGCGTAGGTCATCTGGCAGGCGACGCTTAGTGTGTCGACCTCGCTCGCTCGCCATGCGCACAAGCCTTTTGGACAGTGGAAATCCCAATTACGAAGAGAGTGGGATGTACCTTCGCTTACCTTATAGAACACGACTTTGTATTCCATGATCGTCGCTCACCAAATGGACCCTAATCGCTCCGAGAACGTGACAAGCTTCCGGAGTCCCTGTACTTGTGCTCCGTCCTGTCTCCCCAGACGGGAAATTACGTTTATTGTGACGCTAAACCCCGCTATTCATTTTCCTGGTAGCGAGTTGAAACGAAAAGCTTCTGAAGGAGTTCTAAATGCGGCATACTATGCGGTATGCAGTACGTATTTCGTGTTTGGACTTCCATCCGGTCTGCGATTCCTCTGTTAAGCGGAGATAGCTGAATGACATAGACGCGGCGTATGTACAGTGTAGGTATGCCTGAGGGTCGTCACGATGTCGGTGAACGATGACGGTTGTGCGCAGCTCGGACCGTTACCGCAGTTCCTCACTCCATCGTAGGGCTGCCGATGAGCTGAAAGTCTGCAGCGCATGCCCATCGGAGAGTCAGCCCTAATCCTTACGTACGAGATTGCGGATAGGGGATCGTGAGCACACGGCGAAGATGAAGCCGTCATTTTCCATGTTGTAGAACCACAGAATGCCCATGATGCAAGCCTTGAAAAGCCAATACCTATGTACCTAGGTATGACCGGATTAATGATTCACTGATAGCCCATCGCTAAGCTAAATCAAGTAGGTGACTAGGCTTTTTCGAGGATGGCGGGGTCCGTGGATTCTGCCATCGCCTGCGTAACCGTTTGCACCTCACGCGCTGCCACGAGAAGCGCAAAAGGATTCCTCCATCTTACACTGGCATACGCGTGCTGATGGACCCTGATAAGGACAACGCCAATCCGACCGTCCTCAACGCCTCTGATCTTCCGTCCAGAAGGAGGGAAGCTTCGGTCAAGCGCCGCCAGGATGGGGGTTCCGGCCTCTTCGACAAGCTCGTCCCTGCGCACGCCTACCTGGCCGACAGCTCGCCGTCCGATTCCGACGACGACGACGCGGTAGAGGAAATCGACGAGCAGGAGATATACGGTGCGTGCGCCCGGCAACCCCGCAGGACCGGCCCCAGACCGTCTCTCGCTCCTGCTAATCCCTTCGTCCCTGACAGACCTTATCGCCACCATCTCGGACCCCGAACATCCTCTCTCCCTCGGCTCGCTCGCCGTCGTCAACCTGCCAGACATCCACGTCAGTCCGCCGACGTCGTCGCGGTCCCCGATCAGCACGGTCGTCGTCGAGATCACGCCGACCATCACGCACTGCTCACTCGCGACCGTTATCGGGCTCGGTGTGCGCGTGCGGCTCGAGCAGGCCCTCCCGCCTCGCTTCCGCGTCGACGTCCGCATCAAGCAGGGCACGCACAGCACGGGCGATGCTGTCAACAAGCAGCTTGCGGACAAGGAGAGGGTGGCCGCTGCGCTGGAGAACGGCACGCTCATGAACGTCTTGCGCAAGATGCTGTCCACCTGCGAGTGAGACGTTGATGATTGCAACGGTAGTTACGATATAGAGGCGTTCCTGCTTGGAATGAACTTGGTTGGTACATCTCTTGTGTAAGATGCCAAGTAGGCCTGAGCTTTGTTTCTGCTGTCCGAATGACTCTTATCCTTGAAAGGGGCCAGTGCAAAGCACGGTGATGTTTCGAAACATCGTGGGATTGAAGCTTAAAGATTGGCGTCCTAAGAACATTCCATCTGACCGCCGTTCATACACGTGGGCAGGTTCTTCACTCATTTTCGTTCATGCTTTTAGGCAGACGCTCCTCTAGCTAAGTCGATCGATTCCCTAAATGCAGATTGTGTGTCTAAAAGGATAGTAATGTCAGTTCTAAGTCAGGCTGGGCTCCTCCTCAAGCACAGATCATGATGTCGGAGATCTGTTCTTACTCTGCGTTGACAAAGATAACTGATCCTGCACCTGAGCGATTAAAGCAGCCAGGATCTTCAAAGTGATGTTGTGAACGTGTTTTTCACCGCTGTCTACCCCTGGCTATAGGAACTGTCTTATGCTTGTCCTCTTTCACCTGCTCCGTTGTATGATAGAAATATGGCGGTGTCATTCTATGCTTGCCAGTAGGTACTCCGTAGACACTACGTCTTCTTATTTACTTTCCAAATCGAAGAACCTTGCTCCGACTGTATCAGGTTGTGCTTCGTAAATTCAACAGGTTATAGAGCTTGTACCAATTTCTACCGCGGCCGCGACCTCCACAGGGATCAAATCTCAGTCAGCTCATATGGCAGAAACATCAGATCCTGTGGCCTATCACTGCATGCCTACCTTCTTGAAATAGCAGCAAATGTGTATGGCGAGCACTTGAGTAAGGTAAGGAAATCAACACGTTGAGCCGTCATAGCGTCTGTAATCAAGTGTCTTTATCTTCGGCGTGTCTCATCCAGTCTTCTCGGCAGTAGACCACGACTTTGTATAGACCTTGTAGTCCTCGAGGTCCGCCTTAGGGCGTAGGGTCCCCATCGTATTCCTCCTCTAGTTCTCGGACTTTTCCGGTCTTTATGATGATTTAACACACTGAGATCACAACCTCTTCGTTTCCTCGAGCGTTTGTAGTTCGCTACCAATCATATCAAACAATGCTGTACTCCTGTAATCCAATACTCCCGGTTCGCAAATGTGGATTACCGTAAAGATCGTACCTAGAGTCGTAGCTGCGGTACCAGGAGCGTCTGACCAAAGAAAATGTAGGTCTCTTCATATTATATCTTTCGTTATCTTTGGTACCATGCCCTCACTGTTGCTCTTGATTGCCGGGAAAGAGTCCTGTTTCGCCTCCTATATGCTGGCGGGGTAACTTGCTCCAGCCTACGAAGCTCCTTCTTCTTTGCCTTGTGCGCTCTTGACGGTGCTACGTTGTAGGTCAGCCTCTTAAGGAGAAACCACATCCGCCGGTTGATTCCCGCGTCTGAGAGGCCTTGTCGTTTAGGAATTATCCCTTCCGCTCGGCGAAACGTCGACGCATTTTGTAGAGACACGCTTGCGTGGTGGTCGGCGTCCATGTACGTTGCCGCGATTTCCGGGTCCGCGTTCGAATATCTCTGCTAGCCGTCCGATTCCCTCTTGCAGCGCCACGGCCACCGTCGCCAGGTCTGTCATTCTGGGTTGTTTTTGGTTCTATCTTCCAAATCATACGATACTCAAAGGCTACACGAGAGAAAGGAGTCTTCCGCGGCGGCTTGGTGTTCTTCGGAGCCTTCTGCTTCAAGTCAGCATGCATCATCTGTGGGCAAGGTGCGGACTCACTGCGAACAAGAGCGGAGAGTACAATAAGAGACAGCAAGATCGAATACAGCAGAGCTGGCAGACAGCAGGCGACAATCATGTTGCGTTCTGCTTGCGTCTTGCTAGTATTAGCACGTTGAGCCTCGAAGGAGAAAGTTCAGGTTCAACTTATTTACGACCAGCGGAAACCTGGTTGTAGAGGATAGGAAGAAGATTGGGAATTCGGGTTGAGGAACGAATATTTATATCCAGCGATCCTGTTGTTGCCGGATGCTCTCCGAAATAGACCAACTCGTTCCAAACGTTGCCAGGCATTGAAGGCAAGTACCGCTTGACGTTTTCCTTGGAGCCGTTGAGAAGAAGGTCCCGTTCGAAGCAAACTGCCCGGCCATCCCATTGTTGAGGGTTCGTCGTCGAGAGACACGGTGATGGCGATTTTTTCCTGTAAGAGCCTTTTACGTGTAAAGGTCGGTCGTCCATCGCAAAATCGAACCAACGGGAGGTGTGCCTTTGCGAAATCCGTACGACATGTATAGTCACAGCTCAGCTCTCTTCACTTATTTGGCAATAATAATTTCTTATTGGCCACTCTGATGAGGTATCTTTCTTTAATGTTTCCTCGGTTGACATCTTCAAATAGCAGTTGCTTTCTTTCGTGGCCTATATGACTGCCCATTTTGCCTTCGACGATCCCACTAGAAGCGCACTGGTCTTAGACGCGACGGAAAGCGCAAAAGTGGAAACTCTTCCACTTTCGAGGCCTACTGTTTTGTCGACCAAGGGTTGTATGTGACTCCGAAAGATGTTTGATAGGGTGAGAATGTCATTTTCTGCGACCTCATGTTGAAATGAAGATACGTTGCCAGCGGGAGTCTGCTCGAGGGGTGGTCTGGACTCGATCGAAGCTTCCGCGGCTGTCTCGGGCCCAGCGGGCTGTCTTTAAGGGTCGGTCGACGTGAGCCTCCAGCCGATTCGCGTGACTCGCCCGCCTTTCGTTCTGACAGCGCCGTGATAGAGGAAACCTTCGAGGCGCGGCGAGAGGCGGTCGACCTCCTGAGCCCACTGTGAAAGCAAGGAGCTCGGGATGATCAGTAACCACGGCTTACAACCGGCGGTCTGACCGACATTAGAACTAGATACCCCGAGGAGCCTGCGGCACGCGCACGTAACAGCTCCCGCCGGCCTGTTTGAAGCGAAACGCGTTCTCGTGTATGATGAAAAGGCTTGCAACGTTCAGGCGAGAAGACGATCGTACGGGAACAGGATGATTCAAGGTCTTCGGGGCTCGTGAGCGGTTCGGCGACAATTCCGGCGGAACTCCGATGAGTTCTCATACATAAATAGTATTTCTGCATCCGGTGTTCCTCATCCTCGTGTCGGATGAGTATTTGGTAGGATCAAACGTGCTAGTATCAAATACCACCACTCCTGAGGATAGTTCATTAAGATCCACAGTAGGCAACTTGGGTTCCTCAACGAAGTTGACGTCCCTAGCCCGTACAACCTTTCGATTCGCAGGGTCCCAGATCCAATAGACGTGTCCGTGATTGCACTCACATCCAACAAGCCTTTCTTCCAGGCTCGCGGTTCTAGCTTCATGCCTTGGATCCGGACCTCCTGTGGAATATGGTCACAAGCATCGCATCCGTAGATCCGCAGATGCCCCTGTATAGCGAGTCGTGAAGGCAAGGTCAAAGTCCGTCGTTGATGCGAGGTGTTGAGAGTGGTAACAAGGGAGAGTGGAGCAAGGAGCGGCTTAAAGAGGCGCTCTTTGGCTTTCTCGTACCAAGTATGTGCATCTGCTTGATCCTTCTCCGCTTGGTACAGCGAATCTGCAGGGTCTAGTGTGCTCAGTCTGTGCCGTACCTTCTATGAAGGTTCTGATCATATTTTCTCTGAGGTACTTCCCGCCCGGGGCACAAAGTTTGGTCAATCCACTTGTGGTAGCTTCAGCATCCCAACCTCTCCTGCCCACCTGGCGTCCGTCGTTCGACGGAGTCAGCAATTTTTCGGCGATATAACGGATGATCCCTTCGATTAGACTACAGACATCCATCACACTTGGCTCTCTGACGAGATGTCATTGACGTCAGCAGCTCCACTTTAACTCAGGAGATTGTCCTTGCGAAAGGAAACCAAGAACAATCAGGGCTTCAAGAACGCACATGATGAGGACATATTTCCCGGTGGATCTTGACAGCACTCGTTCGATATATCTTGCCAGTCGCAATTCAATCTATGGCTTCATGTCTAAGCTCTGAAACGATGACACAAGGGGCAAGATCTGAAACGAGTAAGCGCAATAAAATGTGGAGAGAGAGTGAGATACTCCTCGCACCTTGAGATCGAAATCAATCCTCTTCAAAACAATATGCTAAAGTAAGTGGTTCCACTTCGAACGGGAGAGCATAACAAGGTCAAAATGATCTATGCGAGGGTATGAAGATTTAAGTAAAAGACAAACTTGTCAAGGGAGAGGTTGGAGGAGAGTCGAGGTTTGAAGGATTGCCTTGTGCGCGAAGCTAATACCAGAGAAAGGGGTCATTAGAAGGGTAAGCAAGAGGGAGAGATGCCACAACTCTGAGTCAACATGGCGTAGCAAGCTGGCATCCGTTTAGTAGAATTATATGCATCGTCGCGTATCCTCCGAAAGAACCGCGGAGTCCTGCATCAACGATCCTAGTAAAAGCGAGCCCAACGGAGCTCATAGACTCGGGTGCACTGTGAGCTTTCCCATCTAGAGTCCGCAGGCAAGTAGATGAGAACAATCATCAATTCGAGTGGGGTAGGTTCAGAAGTATGTCGGAGTAATTGTGACGACTTGCGTCTCGATGATCGGCTAACGGGGTCGGTCGTATATTCGATGAAGACGGCTAGCACACCACTGTGCAGCAACAGCGGCGGCTTCGTGGCCAAAAACAAAAACAGAAAGGTCTGCCGAGAGAGAACCGAGAGTGCTGTAGCATCTTCATTACGGCTGTGATAATGTGAAGCCCAGGAGGTGTGTGTTCGTGTGAGGAGAAAAGGAAGAGGAATAAAATGAGAACTGGAGTGAAACCTTGCGTGTCAATTTGATCCTTAGGTCCTCCGCCTCCTTGTCTGTTTGTCGGATCAGATTCTTTAGTTTATCGCGGCGTCCGATAGCCTCTGCCCGTTGAGAAATTCGCCTTTCCGGTCGGCAAAATAGCGCCGCATTCGATAGCCGTTGGCCCTTGTAAATCTCGCGGGCTTGCCAGGTTCGATGTTCGCAGCTGCAGTGCCCCATCAATTGGTCAAGGGGCATGGATATCACTGTGACAGCCGTGCCGTTGACGACGTGATAATAGTGAAAAATGTCGAAGTCTCCCTGTCGCGTCCATGTTCCGAGCAATCAGCTTACTGATGGAGGGCTGCGATCCTGCATCTGGCTTCGTACAGAAAGTGCCCGTTTCCCACCCCACAGTACGCAAGAGGGCCTGGATTCATCCGCGTTGACGTGCGCAAAGATTGTTTCTCATAAATGTCGAATTCCAATAGGATGACTCTCGAGTGCTTCTTGGTAAAAGACCAAGGCTCCTACTCAACCCCATACCGAGGGAAAATCCAACTAGCTTTGGCATGACTATGTTCAAACGACCCACCGCATGGATGTTGAACGGGCACATTTCCGCCACGTATGTTTGGAAGAAGCCGCAGGATCATAGGTAAGATATTGAGGTGTAAGGAAGACGGAGGAGGAATGCCTGCGCCGCCGGGTGGCCGTCGTCGAGCGCGAACGGGTCCGCGCCTTTGGTGTAATCTAGCTCCCGGTCCCGCGCTCCATAGCCTTCGCATCGTCCGGTCGCTCGATCAAGCGCAAGAAGCCCCGGAGGGTCCCAACGCCGCTGTGCAATGGCGTTGCCGGCGCCCAAATGACGAACGGCGCGTTAACCCACTGGACCACGATATTGATGTGAATGAGTTACTGAAATTTCTTACTGGAGTTGTACTGGTGGCTAATGTTCACTGCGTAGACGCTATTTTATGTCTGTAACACTGCTCTATATCCAATGGATGCGTACATCAACGCTGCCGATTCGTGACAGGACCTCGTATGGTAGAAGATCAGTCTCTGTGACAAAGTCAATGAGAACGTTAGCGGTCTGGCTAAAAGAATTTTGGAAACCAAGCAAGAACACACCGTCATTTCGAAGCTACTTGGCTAGATGAAGTAAAAGCAATGTTTGTGTTGTCGGTTCACTAAACCTATGTTTAGCGGACGGCGGTCATCGTTCAGTCCTGCTGCAGCGTACTGTCGTTCATCGGTATGCACCAGAGTCCTATTGAGTTCATTTGCGACGAAAGGGTTGCGACTTAACGTGAGTGGATATTCCCTCACTTTGCGGTCAAGTGATTGTATTTCTCTTCTTGCACATTTTCGTGCTTCACCTCTTGCCAAGCTGGATTGTGATCCAACAGCTTCTTGTTTCAACCTTTTCCCCTTCTTCACCGGTCTTGCATTAGCAAGAATGCCAATGGATTCAGTATAATCTAAGCTTTGCGCCAAGAAGACGCATAAGTATATCAAAGGAGTGACCACTTACTCAAGCACAGCTTTTTGGACGGGTATATCAGTGGGAATGTGAGAACGTGCGACGGATGGTTGGTATTGCAAAAGTCGCCGGCTTATGGCACCCTTCAACGTGTCCCTACTTATCTGCAAGAACCATCTTCTGGCTTTCAGACGTAACTTCTTTGCGTTTTAAGATATGCATGATACTTCGCGGTACCGTAGCAGCCGTCTGTGGTTGCTGGCCTGATGGCGATGCTGCTGGAGGCACTGCTGGAGGCACGAATAGACTTTCCAACTGCGTTAGCCTCGGCGTTGGTGATACCTCTTCGCCCTGCCGTCTCTGATATCGGTGCATCCGGCGAATGTTCGACTGCTCTTGCCGGGCAGTCGCCCGAGCTGGCGTGTCCTGCGAGTCCCGTCCACGGCGGAGGAAGCTGGTCCCCGGTGTGTGTGCTCGCTCGGCTACTGCTGACGCTCGACTTCGTGATGCTGCTGTGTCTGCCAGGTAGCCTCGCTTTGGCGGACCTCGCGTCGGATGATATCGATGGGGTCGTAGTTATCCTAATGAGCGCATCCGTTTCTGAGGCTGCTGTACCGGTATCTTTTCAGCGTTGTCAAGAAGCACGTGCGGCCTGGCGAGGTACCTTATTTCGGTTTCGATCATCTTGTCAAGGTTGCCAATTGGGTCCTAGAACAGTCCATTGCGTAGCATGTTCGAGCTCACCGCGTCCTGTTCCTTAAAAAAATGGCGTGGCCCGACGGGAACCCAGTACTCTCGAAGACCACCTATTGCTCGGAGAAGACATAGTAACAGATATGATGATTCATCTTTATATGAGCATAACATCATTGAGAAGGATTGCTGCTAAATGGTAATACCTACAATGTAGGATGGAGGTCTGAAATTAGGTATAGAACTTCCTCTACGTAGGGAACATTCCGGCGCCTTTGCCTGGCGGACTTCGAGTGAGTCGTCCATCGGGACCCGCACCTTTTTGTTCCGGAATCTCATCTGCCACTCGATCGCCGCTCTCCTCAAGTCCTTTGAGTCGAGCATGGTCGACGCTTGCTCTTCCCGTCTTCTTCGTCCTCCGTAGCTGCCTGACATGCCAGGCACAGGGTATCGTTTGATCGTCATTAACAGGTCGCTGCACAGCCGTTGGGGGTGCCAAGTCCCTGTGATGGGACCGTCAGTCCCAAAGCCACCATTTCCCAGGCGCAGCTTGATCTAGATGGCACGGCATCGAGAGCGCCCAAGGTCTTTATGAAAGGGTAGTGTCCCCGGAAAATGTAAGAAGCGTGTATACAGATTCTTCGCATGGTGGAAGCGATGTAAGACAGCAATGAAGGACTAGCGGCAGTTTCCTCCAATCGCATAGGTTGCGTTGTCATTTGCTCGCCATGCCGCGGCAGTCATCAGACATCATCTCTCAGATATTGCAGCTGAGGCTTGCCGTTAGTGATGGGACGGGCAGCCGATAAGCCCCGCTCAATCTTCACTACCACTGTCTTGAGCTCCCGGAAGCAATCAACACAGCAATCCAATGACGCATTATTCGTCCGTTCTGGCTCCATCAAAAGCTTAGCGCTTCACCAGACTCTTTGTCTGACAGTGGGCGTATTTGCAGTGTAGCATTTTGTATGAATGGGGACCGCTTGACCTGCAGAGACGCGACCCGGTCCTCGGTCCAATGTGATCGTTCTGCGACAGGCGGGGTGCCCGGTGCGCGTCTTAGGCAGTGCCTGCAGTTTTGGGTGCCCTCTACCTGAGTGCAATCAGAGTCCTGCTTCATTCTTTATTGAGGCATGTATCACATCTCTTCCTCACGGCGCGCAAGCCGACGCTGCTTGCCATGGACCGCCGACATTATGCAGACCCATGTTCCTCATATCTGCAATGATAGCAGACTCGCTCCTCCTGGCATTGCTGGGGGCTGGTGATAGAGAATGGCTCTCTATGCCTGTGATATTGGTTCAATTCATTTGTATGAGTGGAGTTGATTGTTCTGAGCTAGCGGATGCTGGTATCTAAGTATAGGGTTATACCCGATCACGTGTCCCTCGCAAGCCACTGGCCTCCAGCCTCAGCTCAGATCCATGGCAGCTGGGACGTCCGATAGGCCGAGCTGGGGACTGAGGTGGTATTTTTGCTCAAAATAATTGGAGACGAGCTTCCTCCGACGGACATGGTCACGGATGGTCTCGGCGAGAACGCCCGTGTCCGAGTGGCCGAGCCAGATGATCGCGAGCGCCCAGTTCACCTCTCGACGGAAGAAAATCGATGGATGTCTTTGAAGGCAGATCATAATGGCTTATGCGGCCACGGGACCGGATAGTGGGGTAAGAATGGTAGAATTTTTCATTGTGAACCGGATCGTACTCAGGGCTATATTGCCGTTATGTTTGCCTCGGCCGACAAATCGTTGCCTCTGCGGTCGAATTTGAGCAGATGGATGGTCGTATCCTGGGTCTTCCATCTTCTGCTGGGTTTTAGCAGGGTCATCGTGCCTTGAGCTCTACATCTGGATGATGGTTGATGTGTTTAGCTTCACTGGTCAGACGACGATTCGTCGCTGTCGGTAAACCTTGTGTAAAATGTGAGGTCAAATCCTTTGTAGCTTCCGGAAGTGCTCCGCCGTTGTTCCTCAGTCCCGGAATCACCTCCACAACCCTTGAGCCTGGTGCTAGTGGGACGCCACATAATGCTCTTCTTCGTCTATAATTCTGCGGCCGATCGATCAATTCGGTCCGGTCCAGTCCGTCCACGAGCACGGGCGTTCGTAAAGATCCTGGTATATCATGAAGCAATAGTGCACCGGTCCCCAGCTCCACTATGCGGTAAAGGCTGTCGGAAACCAAATCAGGCGGCTTGACCTCCCTCAATGCAACTGGCATGCTGCGTATGCGTTATGGACTGGACGCTGTCCATATATTCCGACGAGTAGGTACGAAGGACCGACGAACGCGACGGTAATGAAGTGTGCCCACGATCATTCAGAAAAGCTGGTCGGTCGCTGTAACTGAAGTGTTAGCATGCTGCAATCGACTCGAATTTTCATCCAGGAACAACGGCCTCAAACTCTTGTGATGCTGTGAGCGGCATCGTTGCCACCAACGCGGCAAGCATGAGTGTTAGGTGCATTGCACTGGGGTGGCGCCGATCCAACGTAGGTTAATCAGGGTCCGCAAGGCCGAGGGAGTGCTTCAGCTTGAGCGAAGAGATCGGGCTCCACCCTATCTTCTGGTAATCCCCAAAGGCGAGGAATCCATAAGGCACGAAGCTCGCGAAGTTCATCTGCCCAGAGCAGTGGAGAAGGTGATCCGCGGTCTGCACACGTTGCGCGAGTTTGACTGATAGATGGCGAGCGGAGAGTAAACATCGAAGCTCTGTATGACTTCATCGGCTCTGGAGTGCTTGCTCTTGAATGAGTCTGGATGAGTAAAGTCCAACGCCCCTGGAGAACAGTAGTACTTATAGGCTGAGCGTTGTCAGAGTCCCACAAGCCGGCCGCTGTCACAGTCTCGTCGACGTAACCTGAGCACGCCGATCAATACCAGCCAGCTTTGACTTCATTTCGTAGTCGATGTTGCATCTATGTAATCTGTAAGGGTAGTACGTAGACGTAGTGCAGCTGCTCTTGTAAGGCAGAGAAGACGTGATAAAAGGATAAAAAGAGACAAAGGTCAGGATTTTAAGCACACTGCGCTGATAGGGTTAGTGAGAAACGCGCTGCTGAATGGCAGGAAGAGACCGGTGTCTGCTGCTTTCTTGGCTAGCTCTGCCACATAGGCGTTGCGCAGCCTTCTCAAAGACAGTTCAGGGCTAAGCCCGTGCTTTTCGGATCAGCTGCTGGGCCCTGATATAGAGCGAATCAAGGCTCGTCTTTATGCTCGCATATGAAAAGCGTGTAATCTGGTGAGACCTGATGCGCAAAGTGGCAACCCTCGTCCGGCGAGCAAAAGCCTGTGCGCTTCCAGCGAGATGAGTGTCGGGCGTGGAAGAGAAGTTGCAGAATACCACGTGTTTGCCTTGTTGGTTTCTTCTGAGCGCGTTCCCATCATCTTGAAACGTTGCTTGGTTGGGTGACGGAGCGGCTCACATATATGTGTTGAGATTTGAATCGATGGCGTTTGCCCCAGCTGCGTTTCCAGAGAGCAAGCTCGACATTGCATGAGCAATTCCCGGACTGTCATACGTTGTGC
>QQTW01000631.1_pt1 | contig 22612 bp, 17 predicted proteins | sample 1904831 | NCBI WGS metagenome assembly QQTW01 (sample SAMN09435610, study PRJNA476489) | Subsurface metagenome, whole genome shotgun sequencing project. | reverse complement strand
GAAGATTTGGAGTTGAAGAGCAGAATCGATCGGGAGAGAAGAAGACTATGATTGCTGGTCCGTGCTTTAGCTCCAAAGCTCCGAAATCCGAAGTTCCTCCGTCCCACCTGCCATGCAACTCTCGGCTCCACTTGCCTCGACGTCCAGCGCTCCTGCCCAGGTGCACAGTAGGATCCTACGGCGAGAATCACAGAGAAGCGCGATTGAAGGAGACAACAACAGAATACTCCATACACCAGCTACAAGCCTACAGCATATACAAAAGCCAGTTTGTCGGTTGCAAAAGCTCATACACGGTGCACGCCAGCCTACTCCCCGCCAGAGCCCCCTTCGTCATCTTCATCCTGGGCGTCAGAGGCAGAATACCCGTCGTACGCACTCGCATCGCTATCAAAGTCGTCGTCATCTCCCAGTCCGCCGCTTTGGGCTCCAGTATTCCCCGTGTTGCCGGTGCTCTGCAACCCGCGAACCACGTCTCTGCCTCCTGCGCCGGCTGTCCTCGCAAAGAATGGATGACCGGCAGTAAGGGCTTTGCCCTGGCACATGTACCCCATGGGCGTGTGCGCAAAGTCTTGTCCGCGCCGGCGCAAGGCCAGCCATTCTTGAAGGAATGTCATCGGTCTTGCGCTGAAGCGGCGCTGGACCTGTCTGGGGGCGGACGCGACTTGGTCGTCGTTGCTGCGCTTCTCGTCGCCGTCCTGGTCTGTTTCAACCTGCTCGCTGTCGGGCGTCTCGCTTTCCCCGGGACTAGCGTCGGGTTCGGAGGCGACGGTCGGCAAGAAGCCTGACTCAGTGCCTGCGGAGGTTTCCAGGGTGTCAACTGGACCTTCCTCTGCGTCCAAGAGACCGAGAAATCTTCTCAGCTCTGCGTATTCTTCAAAGTCAAAGTACAGCCGCCCGGCGAAGATGCCGATTGCGACGGTCAACCAGGCTGGTGCCTTCCAGCCAGCCGGCAGACTCGGAACACCGTAGTACGTCAGATCGTTGAAATGAAGCATCTTCCGCGTGACGGGTGCAGCGTAAGTGAGCAGGTGCGTCGCGGTCGGGCTGGCACTGCGGAGCAGCGGCAGAAGCAGTTCGGCCTCCTCTGGAATGACGATCAGTGCCGATTCGGCGGCAGGGCTCCAGAGCAGCCAGTTGACGGGGCGCTAGCATTCGGTCAATCGTCAGCTCTCTCAAGATCCACAGACGCCAAGTGCGATGCCGGAGCTTACGATGAAATTGTCATTAACATGACCGTGCGGTAACAGGACGGTCTTGGTGAACTCTGACGAGACATAGAGCTGGCATGCCATGGCCTCGTCAACGATCCCGTACTTTGAACCGATCCCCGTGCGTTTCAGCGCCATGAACGCGTTCATATATCCCTGAGAGTCTGGCGGAAGCCTCCCGGTCCTCGCAAAGCCGCGCACGTCTTTGTGCAGGCCAGGAAAACTCAGAGGCGAGAAGTGGATGAGTTTCTGCACTTCCCGCACAGACTCGACCTCAAAGGCGACCTCCCTCTCCTGCTCGACCTCCTGCAACGCGGACCCATGCACTGCATCGCCTGTATCCTGAAAGCCTCTTCTCATCTTGTTTAGCTCCTTCATGAACGTGGCGAGCTCGGCATTCCAAGGCCCGCTTGGAGCAGACTTGGACCTCGTCACGGGTCCGTATAGCTGTTGCAAGGTCTGCTGCTCGCGTTGGCGCAAGGCCCCGACATATCTCGTGCATTGGTCCGGGTCCTCCAGGAAGTCGGGGTTGTCGCACGCCGCCTGAATGCGGCGGCAGAAGTCGGCACCTTGGGAGAAATAAAGTGGCTGCAATTGCTCGTTGCCGGCGCAGGTTTGCTCCAGAAGCCAGCAGATCACGTCGTGTGAGTCGATGAAGTCGCGTTCCGTCTTTCCGCGCAGATCAAGGATGCTCTGATGCACTTCGGGAGGGGCCAGGAAGACGATAGACTGCGAGCTGCCGAGTTGGCGCATCCTCATTGCGGCTACGCCGTGTTAGGGAGATCAATACAACAGTGTGAGAACGTACCTTGGACAGTGTGATCCTTCGTTTGACCGGCACCCAGGGTGAGGGCACCACGAGCACTGGGGGGCATCTTGAGATCCGTCCCCCTCGTATGAGCTTCGTCAAGGTATACCAGACAGCCAGTCAGATCATCCGCGAACGGAGATGCAAGGAGCGGTACTTGAGCCCCGTTCCTGTGAAGTACCCAGGCTTTATTCTCATCGTCAAAGTACACTGCGGCGGGGGCTTCGGCATCCACCACGAGCCACTGCCGGGCAACTGTTTTGTTGTCCATCTCCAGGACCTGCGCACCGGCGTCGATGAAAACGCGAATCTTCATGTCGCACAGGAGTCGGAGCACTGCGACTTCGGATAAATGCTTTCCTCTGCGATCCGCTACCACAAGGTACTTTCGATTGCGGGGTTGAAGCAGGTATGTCAGAACTTCCGCATTGGTGTGGGCGAGCGTGGGAAGATCATGCTGCTTTATCGTCAACGGCAGCAGTCTCCTGTTGTCGTTTGTTCCGCTGAAGCCCGTCGTCAGAGCCCGCGATGACTTGGAGGCTGCAAGCTTGCGAGCGGAATCTTCTTTGGGCTTGTCGATGCCGAAGAGAGGTATGTCCCACCCGGACGCCGTGAGCTTGACCCGGAATTGCTTCGCATGCTTGGGGAAGACGAAATGGTTCAGATAATAGTCGACCACAACACCCGTGAAGCGAAGGTGCTCCCAAAGCTCCACCGTCTGAACCTTATCGTCGACGTTGATCGTGGTCCACTCCCGCAGCGAGTCTGGAAGCGTTTTGCAGCTGTGCGTCCACCGATCGTACTGACTTGAGGGGTCATCAGACTTGAGCAGATGCTGGAGACCGTCACACAATTGCTCCAGCGTCAGGCCCGTGTAGTAGAAAGCAAGACACGTGAAAAGGATGGCAACGTCTGGGTGACCCCACTCTGCCTGTTCCGATGGGACGCCTTTGGCGTGAAACGGGACCGCAATCGGGTCTCGGGCTGGGTGAAGGCCGTAATGAACATTCCATCTTCTCTTCAGACAGAGCAGCAATATCCTGTGGACGAGCAGCCCCCTCAGGAGGTACAGGTTCTGCTTACTTGGCCCCATGCTTATCCGCTTGGACTCCTGTTCGTCCGAAAACAGTCGATTGATCCGCTCTGAGATGTCATGATCGAGATGAGCCATGGTGATGAATGACTTGATGGCAGCTTGATCGTCGTGGGAAAGGTCACGAGTGGGGAGAATGGACGTCTTCCCGACGGAGACGTCTTCCACCAGTCGATCGAGCAAAGCTTGCTCGACGTCCTTGCGCAGGAAATGCATGAACGGAAACCCCCCTTTCGGCCGCTTCACGACTTCTATGCTCTTGGGAAATTCAATCTGCAGGTTCAACAGATGGCCTTCGACGAGGGTGAGCAACGCCTCTGCAGTCGTCCATCGGTGCGGATGCCCATCGACTGTCAGCTGGGACCCGCTCGGGTAGATGAGCTGGGTCCTGACAGCCAATGTGTAGTCGGATTCGTCCAACACATCTCGACAGACCCGTCTCAACCAAGCCTGAACCTTTATCATCTGGGTCGCCTCGTCCAGGCGTTTATCCGACAGTCGCTGCGGCCCACTCAGCATGAACGACAGAAGATGCTCGGGCAGAGCAAGGATGATTCCGGAAGCTCTGAGCATGTCCTTGTGAATCTCATGATAAAGTTTCAGGATGCCCGCCGTGGTCGGGGTCCTGCGAGCAAAAGGTACATGCCGAACCTGTCGACCCAATAGACCCCCGAGTCTAGATTGCATCATCTGTGACGTCTGATGCAGTAGAGCCTTGGGAACGATCAGTCTCACCAATCTCTCCGAGTCCGCTAGCACCGCAGCCGCCATTGGCATAATACACGACGTCTTGCCTACAGACGTCAGTGAATGCCACGCCTGTAAATCGGGCCACTTGCCTTGTCCCATGTTCATCTGCAAGACCGAGTTCGAGCGGGCATTCGGGGAGATGGTCGCAAGAGCAACATCAACCTGGGCTTCTCGAATCAACATGTTGGCTTCCAATTCCAACAGAAGCCAATCTGGATAGTCACTCGGCCGCCAGTTGCCGTGGCCTCGGTTCTTCACCTCTTCGAGCAGTTTTTCAGTGTTGCCTTTTCGGCCGGCTTCGACCATTCGGGCCAGACGCTGCACCTTTGTCAATGAGACAGCGTAAGCGATGAGGCTCTCCTTCATGCCCTGTCCGAACTTCACGTCCGATGTTGATCGGAGCGTCTCGAGCAGGGAGACCGAGCCGATGCTGGGCCATAATCCACCCAGTTTCAGCCATACCACGCAATCGTTATCGGGTTCAAGTGCCAGAGAAATTTGGCTACGGAGCGCAGAGACTGCATGTTTTGCCTCCGAGAGCTGCACATTCAATGACGCCTCGTTCGGAGCCGTCTTCGGTGACTGCTGCTTACTGTTCACCAGCTCTAGGGCGCCGAGGCTCTGTTTCAAGTCATTTCCGTACTGCTTGCGAATAGTGGAGTCTGATGCTGTGAGTCCCTCGATGATCGCTTCAAGCTCTACGATCTCTTTGCAACGAGATGTGTCTTGCGGTGAATGCTGCGCCCCACTGGGAGCAGGAGTCTGGGGCTGAGTAGCATCCGAATCTTTGAGAATGGGACCGCTCTGGCGCAGCAAGTCCTTCATCAACGAGGGTAGTTCTCCACCTCCAGCCCTAGAGGGGTAAAATGATGGCTCTGGCCCATCGCCTGTGGGCATCTCGAATTTGAAAGCCGTGGTTTGGAAACGAAGCATGCGCTGGACATCCTCTACGTGCTGAGACAATTCCAAGTTCTGATAGAGGCGCAACCACTCTGGACGGATAACTGCCATAGCAGCCTCATGATTGATGCAGTCAGAGAGTGGCGCTCCCTCGATGCTCACCTCCGAACAGGGCCACTGCCGCACAAGGAATTCCGCAAAGGCGGTGCCTGCTTTCTCGCACTCTTCTATCCTCTTTTCTGCCGCAGCTTCCATCATCTTGCGCTGCTTTGAACTCAGCCGGAAGCCCAGATTCTCTTGCTCATTCTTTCTGGGAGGCTGATAGAAATTCTTGATCAAGAGGGCCAGATGTTCGACCTTCGGTGCTTGATTGAACTGGAAGTTGGAAAAGCAAGGGGGACTTGGCAGAACCAGCGACTTGAGGTCTGGCAGCACAGCGAAGGCGATCAACACTCGCACAATGTCCATATCATGATACTTGCCGTAAGCGATGGCGCCCAAGACGAACATCAAGCGGTGAGTGTCATCGGCTCCAGCGTCCTTGCACAACCGAACGAGGGAGCCCCACTCAATGGCGAAATCGACGGCCAGGCGATCACTGAGAAGAACCTTGTCGAAAACTCGATCATAGCCGCCTATGTTCGGCCACTTTTGAAGAATGGACGCCAGATCATTCGTCGCATGAACGGGCGTGGAACGGTCCAGCAAGGCTCTGACGGACTCGTAAATGACCCGGGTACGCTGAGTGTCCCTCAATTGATCCCTCGGCTTGTAAGCAAGGTCGGTGTATTTGATGTCTACTACCGAGTGTGACGCAGCTCTATGATGGAGTGAACGCCGAAAGAGGGCCCTCAAACGAAGATCGGGGTCGCCCGAAGTTTTCAAAGGCTGCAGCTCGGTCTTGGTGAATGCGAATTCAGAGAGCTGCTTTGACCTCCTGCATATCTCCTCGATGACCGATCGAAAAGCTTCATCCTGAATCGTGACGGTAAGCTCTGGATCCCACCGAACTGTCTGTTGACGCTTCAAGTCCTTAGGGTAGTACTCCCGCACAGGTACCAGATTAGCTATGGATGCAAGCACGTGGTAGGGTCCTGAATGCAGTGGGGCCCAGGGCTGGCAATAACCTGAAGTGAGACAGTGCAACGCTTCCTCCGTCCCTGTTCGGCCAGTCAGCGGATCGGGGATCACGAACGATGTGTATGCATGCAGTTCGGCCTTCCGGTACAGCAACCAAGACTCCGTAGGGCAGTTCACTCGGCCCAGGATCGAATCGATCGAGTAGCGGCCGTAGATGCCATTGTTGTCCAAGATGACAGAAACGTGTATTCCGTTGCGCTTATATTTCAGCCCGCCCATCGGCACCAATATGCTGCGGTTGGCGCTGTTGAAAATGTCTCGTAGCACAAGCATGCTCTCCAATCCGTACCAAGTGCCGGCGTCTTGATTGGGGTCGATCTCAGATCCCAGCTGCTTCGATTGCAACAGGAATTTCCTGTTCACGCTGAACCTAAGCTCCAGGCGCTTCATCTCGACGGTCAGACTCGCGACTTTGGGTTGATAGATTGTCAACTGCGATCGATATTCGAAGTTTTTGAACATGTCCGCGACACGCTGAAACAGCTGGCTGTGGGGATCGACCAGTCTCACGTTCCGACGAAAAGCACACCGGCTGTAGAAGTCAAGTATCCAGTTGGAGGTCCTCGAACGCCAGATATGCGGTTTCTGCCGTATCTCTATCCATCCATTTCTCAGATCAAGCCAGTGGATGCAGTTCTCAACAAGCGGTACGGGCAGATCGAAATTGTCGAGTCCCTTGAAGATTGTTCGAGGGACCAGCTCCAGCACTGTGTTGCCTACGCGAGCCCTGACGAAGATGCTCTCTTCCTTCGAGCCAGCATGGTCGCGAAAGCCGATATGGATCTGGTGACCGTCCATGATCAAAGCCAAGGTATATGTCATGCCGGGAAGGTCAGAGGGATATGTCAACGGGTTTTGATTGCCGAACAGCTCAGTCATTATTGCCGTTTTCATCTCCTCGGGTGACATCCTCCCTAAAGGCTTGCCGTCGATCTGAAGAAGACCTTCAAGTAGGTTGTACAGTATATGCACGGGTCTCGTGAACTCTGTAGCTTGGATGGTGGATTGCACCCAAAAATCATAGGGCGGACTGACCGGCTCCCAATCGGAAAACTGTCTTCGCGGTGCACCTTGGGCTTGAGGCCAGATGTTGTTGATCGCCGATTCCAAGCCGTGTGGGTTGCGTTTCATGGACCGCAGCAAGATATGCCGTGCCCGATGCACGCACTTGAGGTCTCTTGTGAGGGCATTCTTGAGACTTAGTGGAAAGTTGGCTGGGTCGCCGGGAAGACTGTCATGCATCGTGATCGACGCCTCGATGAACACGGTGAGAGCATCCGAGTCGAGAAGTTCGTCGTCGGTCCAGATCGCGAATGTCCTTCTACAAAGCAACCCTGCCCAAAACGAGTACCTGCAGGTTCTCGCGTAGCTTTCTGCATCTCTTGCTAATCTCATATCCATCCGCAGAGCACGTGTCCAGGCGAAAAGAATGTGGCGTGCCTTCAAGATGTACTCGACCGCTCCTGTCTTGACGGAAGCGGGCCCGAGAGCATGAAGCCGGAGGCCCAGGGTGAGTAACAGCTCCATGGCATAGATCTCACGCCAGTTCGATGAGATGTTGTCAAGCCGGTAGGTGATTACCTCCAGGAGTCTGCTGCAGAAACTTTTATCCTTGAACACTATATGGACCGATCGAAGGATGTCGCTCTGATGACAGGGTCCCGCTTGCAAAGCTAGATAGTTGAACAGCAACGCGGTGGATTCGGCGCTAAAGTTCAAATTTGACGAACCAAGCTCTGTCAGAATGACCAGCCAGCGACGGTCTTTCCCCGAAAAGAGACTCTGGTAAGCCATAAACTCATTCGTGTTGAGTCCGGGAGGGCATTTGGTTTGCTTTGCGAGGATCTCATAGGATGATAATCCGTCCGCGTCTGCCGCGTACGCTGGTTCCTTCTGAAGTTTGGCGAAGGGCGTCTGCGGCGGAAACCTGATACCGCAGAGATGCGCAAAAGAAGGCCTTCGGTGCTGCTTTCCTAGCCAGGCGGTTCCTGCAGAATCATAATAGCTGAAATCCAGACCATTGGGCCGGCAGACCTGATCAAGGGCCACTGGCAGGCGCACCGTTGCCCAGTGCGAAGTCAAGAATGACTTTTTGGTAGATGCAAGAGACACGTTGTATCTCTTGCCGACATAGCGTGTCAATTGGGAGTATGAGTAAAGGTGGACACGGGGCTCAGGTGCCGCCGTTTGAGCGTCGACACCTCTCGCCGAAAGCGCCAGGAGGATCTTCGACGTCGCGTCCCGGTAGTGGGCGAACACCTGTGGTATGCCTAACTCGAATATTACCGCCTTTCTTAGGACATCCGCCGAGGGCAGTGGTTCCTCATAGACCTCGATCTTCATTCTGCGTGAGCAGCGATCGAGGTAGCATTTTGTACACTTATCGTCATGCACCGGCTTGAACGGGTAGACATCATCCGGAGTATACATGCAAGAGGATGAGGCAATCTGCTGCATGAGGGTCTCATACTGTGCGCTCAGCGTCTCCCACTGTTGCTTCTTCTCCTCACGTTTGGCTGCAGCGTGCACTTCGATTTGAACGTCCAGGTCTTCAAGCTTCGAACGGTCATCAGATTCGTTAAAGTATCTTTCTGCAAAGCAGCCAGCGATGGGCTCGTCGAACAGTGTGCGCCTGGTGGAACATTTCAGGACCCGCCGGCCAAGATACCTCTGAATGTATTGGAGACGGACCATGTTCTTCGCGCTGGCTAACTGAAGCACGTCCAATGTCTCTGGTCGAACTATAGGCATGTACTCTTCGAGAAGCCTGTGGGTTTTGAGGGCGCAAATATCCATAGCCACCCAGAGGTACATCACGTTGAGTATAACGGTACTCATCTCCTCGGCGTTATCACGGTATTCCATCTTGACCTCATCAAGGTATCTGCATATTGTGGCGGCGAGCGATAGACAACGTGGCCCAGAGAAGTCGAAGTCATCCTGCCCCGGTTTGGCCATGTCGATGACGAACTCTTCCAGGCCGGCAAGCGAGTAACATCGATCTGCAAAAGCTTTGAGTTTATGGACCGCCATCGGGACGTGGACTAAACCCAGAAAAACATTATCTCGCGCCAAGAATGACCGCGAAAGGACTTTGTGCAGATATGATGCGCTGTTAGGAAGCGTCAATGTTAGATCACGCGGATCAGCGCGACGTGGTAGGCCTGGCCTGACTGGTATGTGTCGTTGCACTTTGGCTTTGAAGGCCCTCCAGCCAGAGTCTACCTTGGCATTCGTGTCGGAGATGGTCTTCTCGAGAAAAGGCCCCACGATAGCAAACATGCTCTCGTACGTGGCTTTAGCACGATCAGGCGCTCGCAGCTTCTGCTGTTGAAGCTTCACAAGACGACGGCAAATCTTCCGCTTGAGGAAGTCGCAGGATTCAGGGATCAAGTTGCCCAACGAGTCGGTGAGAAAGGTGCAGAGCACCACAGCTTGGAGGATCTTGTAGTACACACGCCCAGACTCTTGCTCGGGCGAAGCACGACGATGGCACAGATGACGCTGCACGGCCACTCGTAGGAGTAGCCAGAACGGCGAGCGTCTCCAAGGCGTCTCGGCGTTTGCCCAGCAGACATCGTCCCGAACGCGTTTGCGCAGCAGCGGCGGGTAAACACGTGTCCCGTTCGCCCACAGCAGGCTCATCAGCATCTGCGTGATCAGTGACGGCTGAACGGTGTCCCGAATTTCGACTACAGCTGACCCGGCTTTGTAACTGCTGGCGGAGAACTGTTTGATCGACTCGGAGCTCGCCTGTTCCAGGAAAGCTGCGATGTTTTCTTGAAACGAGTAGTCCTTGAAGGTGGAGTACGGTATCGACACGGCAGAGCCTGGGAAGTCCCACTGCAAAGCATTGTTGGAGGCTAGGACCTGCTCAGCTGTGGGAGATAGCTCAAAGGCTTCGAAAATTACGGCTGTGTCGTCATCCCTGAAGCAAACGGATTAGCGAAGCTGAAGGTGGGGATACGCTCAGTGACGTGCCGTCTGATGAGTAGCCCGGCATTCTGTTCCCCGACATGCAGGATCAGGACCTCGTCACGTTCCAGGCGCCTGAACGCATCCAACAACGAGCTCTTGTTGAGCCTGTCGCTGTAGTTGACGTGTTTGCTGTTCTCGAGCGAGCGGCGGATGCAGTCAAAGGCTTCTCTGGCCTCCCCTGTTGTGGCGCTTGTCAAGTGACGAGTCGCGCTGATGAGACGAGCCATGAGAACACGATGCGCCTCGAGCTGTTCTGTTCTGGTATCGCTCTTGCCTGGAAGCTGGGGAGGCAAGGCGAGGTGATGGAAAAGAGTCGACATGATCGAGAAGCGTGGAGGGTCCATCGCCGTTCAGTGCAATGAGGTGTCGTGACAGGATTGGACATAAACAATGAGAGAAATGTACTATCGATCAACTCTGGGTGTTTGTAGAATTCAACAAGAAGGAAATCAGAGTGTTGAAGGTGTTCGCGGTTTGAATTCGGTTACGTACCATAGACAAGAATTTTCACACAACAAGTGAGACAGGTCGACGCGTTAAGAGGTAGAACATAACCTAGAACATTTGAAGCTGCATTACCTACAAGCCTGATACTCTACAGACCCTTCCTACTTGACAGGGCCGGATGCATTACTTTGAAGATACACACAGGCTTTCCTACTTCGTGCGCATTCCGCGCTTCCCCGGCTGCATAATGATGCCAGCCAATGATGCGCCGCTATCACTATTACCATTGATAAATCCAAGCAGCTCGTTTCCTGATAGCCACCCCCTTCATGGACGTGTCGAGCGTGTTTCCGGGTAACCGTTGGCCTGTAGTGATACTCGGATGATGTCGACTTCTACGGAGCAGATGCTACTCCCATGGGTAGATTATTCACCTCGTACGTAGGTGGCGAGATCCCCCTGAGTCCCAGACTCCATGATTGCGTCGTAAACGGAGTCACGGAGGACACTGTTCGTGCAGAAGGTCAGTGTTTTTTCCAAGTAGGAATGGAGTTTTTCTACCTACCCGAATGCCAAGGAGTCAGAATCAGGTGTCCAGAAGCCGCTTGTCGCGACACTTCCAAAGTTTTCTTCTTCAGCATCACACAGCCAACCCGAAGCCATATACGCCCGGCGCCGGATCTGCAGCTACATGGCCATGTAAGGGAAACGGGCGACAGACTGCTTTGGACTCTTGTGCCGCGGTTCCTCTACCCTACAGCACTCGAGCGAGACAAACAGGTCGACATTCTCTGTATCCATGTTGCCCCAGATCTCGCGCCGGGCGTGTGCGGCTTCGAGTTGGCTGGAGTGATGCACGATATCGTCCTATGACTTGTTCCTTCAAATGACATCGGCACCGCACTCGGAAGTAACAAGCTTCCTTCACATACATTCTCCTGCCCGCGGGATTCCTTTTGCTAGAATTAGCGATGCCTCTCGGTGTCAGTTGGTCTGAAGGTAGGCTCGCCCCCTTGACCAGTCACACAGGCTTCTTTTCCCTTTAGTCTCGACTGGTCCAGGAGTGAGCCTACCTTCCGACCGGCCGATACCGAGTCGATGGAGCGGTTGACATGAACCAAACTCGTCTCGGTCAAGGATCCCGCAATCACGCGAAGTGGCAGACAAGCCCTGGAAGGCAATCAACGCCTATCTTCGGTCTTCATACCGCCGACGGGAATACTTCCTTCCCGACCAGAGAAAGCATCACGAGGTGGCTCTCCAGTGTACCTTGGTGATTCGTCATGAGTACAACCAAACTTCCGGCACAACTTGTGCGGCATCCTCAACATCTGCATTGTTCAAAGCCGAATAGACCGCGTCGCCTACGTGGATACGCCTTTTCTCGCGGCTGGTCAGGAGAGAGGGCGGATTTGAAGCAACCAACATCCCGTACGTTTCCGGTTCGAGCGGCGATGTCCAGCACAATCAAAGACTCCTCTGATGTTTAACGCGATACACCAGAGACGGAGGACAACTTTTGTGGATTTCAAGATATGACGGTCGAGCTGCATTGGAAGCGAGCGTCTGGCAGACTGTGACACCGTTTTATCATGAGGGAGTCACTAACATCCACCCTTTCATGGTTTGGGGTGTGACAAGCATACACATGGCACATACGGGACGGCTGAGGAAACCGCGATTAGCATAGCCCTAAACACCACAAGCCACGAATTTACCGCGCAGCTGAAATGATCCGAGGTATACTGGCCTGGGAGAACCGTTGCTCCCTGGGTGAAGCCATTCTGACGTCGATCACGTCGACGAACTGTCCGTCTCCTCTTCCACACATAATGTCGTCACGTCAATCGATTAAGTCTTTCTTTCATCCCAAGTACAATGCCTAGCGTATACGAGACTTGATGCTCAACCTCGGTATGCCTGCTTATACTCGCGATTCAAGGTATGCGATGGGCCTCTGGGGAATACATGATGATTGCGTGCGCGCGTACGTGCGATTTTCAATATCGAAAGGAAAAGCCGCGTCTGCTGCCACGGACTGGATCCTGAGTACGATCTCTTCGCATACCGTCGCCTAATACTGTTAGGAGCCTTGCAGCCGCGCTTGACTCAGTTGTAAGTGCTCATGTGGCATCTCTCAGTTTGAAGGATTGTGTTGGTGGTGTCTCTTATCAAACATGAGTCGTATCAAAAGGTCCGAGTATTGCTGCGAATTTGATCGAAGGAGAACTCGTCGTAAGACCATGGCTATATCGAGCGTGTGAGGTCTCTACTCTCTCGCTGGCGACGATACTACAGCATATCAAGACGAGCCGATACGAGTCAACTCCGTCCACGCTTTGCAACGCGCTCCTTCCTCGACTGTCACTTTCGGGTCCCGCGGCGTGCGTCGCCTTCAACATCTTGACCGATACAACTGTCAGGGTCTCTTCGGTGTCGTAGACTCTAGAGTAGCCGCTTTGACTGCTTGTGGAAGTTGGTGCTATTTTCTTTCAACCTAGCTTTTCGGGTGCCTCTTATATACGCCGACGCTCAACTAACCTTTGCTAGTGAGGTTCCATTCTGATGTGGTCATATTCTGCGGCTTGACGACCTGACCTTGGTCTTGTCCTCCCATCAATATATACGTCTGAGCATTCATGAGACCCGCTCTCTTCACTATCTTGCCGAACGCACGGTATACATCTGTCTTCTCACATGGTCGAATCTAGCCCCGCGGTTTCCTTCATCAACCTCTTTGGATTTTCTATGCTATCAGAACTGTCTGGCCCGATTGCTCTCTAGGTAAGCGCACGTCTACTATCCTACTCGGTGCTTACTCACACGGACGTCGTCGAAGAACCGTGGCACATCTACCATTACCTTTTGCCAGTCGTCTTCATTTTTGCACGTCTGCTCTTAGCTTGGTCTCAGTTTGAGGCGAGGATACTTCCGTGCTAGGTATTATACTTCCTCCGTTTCGTCTCGGTTCAGATATTTGCCGAAGTTGAATATTCTGTCACTTCACTTTACTCCACTCTCTTCATTGAAACTTAACAGTACACCCCTTTTGACTCAGGTTCAGTCTGCCTACTGTGTTTCTTTCAATTCTCTTCAAAGCTCTTTAACTTCCCTTGCAATGCAACGACCCGGTCAAGCATCGGATCCTTCATGTAGGATTATCTACTCTACTAGATCTGCTTTCTTACTGACGTAATATTATTTACGACAGGTCAATCTAGTTCTAATGAATAGGATCGTCAAGGTTCTCACCGTTCAGAAAGCCCCAGCAACACGTATTGCCACACGCCGCGCTCTTCCAAGCCGATACACGGCTCACAGCGCGGTGACGCCGACACTATTCCATCAAGTCACTTGTGTTTACTTGGGTCCTTCCTCCGGAGAAGATCAATATGGCTGCAAATTTGCTCGACATTGATGATAGTATGGAATCAGCTCGTCTGTCGTACTTACCCGCGCTTTCAGCGCAGCCTAGATCGAACATCTCAAAACCGGACAGCAACTACCAGCCGATCTTGGCCATGAGACCATGTTATACCGACGAAACTGGTTCGGTTGAACAAGGTACATCTCGCGTTGTGCCAAAGCTCAGAGAGATGTATTCATAACTAACGCATGTAATGAACCAGGTTATCTTCATTACTTCTCTCAGTCTCCCGCAGTCGCCCAAAGCGCAGGGACTCCCGAAGATCAACTGAAGCCAAAGTCCGTGGATCAGTTACGTCCAACCAGAAACTTCAACACACCCGTGAAAAGAATGATCGTTGCGGGATTGGGGCTGTCTATCCAAGCATGCGAAGAGGCTATTTCACGTCGCGACGCTGCGCAGGCCAAGACGGGAGCCTTTATCTTTCCTGCATTGCTCACTGCAGAACGATGTCCAGCTATCATCCCAAGATCGTCCGCTTCTACGACCTCCACAAAAGATCGCTCAATCCTTGAAGAGTACATGTTACATCATCACTGTATCCCCGTCCAGTCAACGATTCAACCAGCACCCGAGACCGATCGCAAGGCCCAGGTGGACTACATGGAAGCCGAAAATGTGGACCACTATCCCTGCGATCAAGGCTTTTTCAACTACGGGCTTGCATTTCGGCCCAAGCTCCACGATGAAAGCGTCTTCCGGATGGTGATTATCTCAGATTTGCCTCTGACGGTCACACTCGCTGACGTAATGGGTCGGATTTGCGGAGGGGCGGTTGTATCAACGCAACTGCTGGACACCACACCCATCACCGGGACTATGACAGCCATGATAGTGTTTCTGCATGGCAAGTCTGCTGCTGAGTTTGTCGCGCATGCAAGGCAGGATCCACTCTTCTTCTCTGGCCGACGCGCCCATCTGACCCACATTATGACAGCGACGTGGCCCGTGGGAGTGGAGCTGCAAAGAAAAATCTTCGTGTCCGGAGAAACTCGGTGCCTTTCAATCACCCAACCCTCTGCGGGGATTTCAATGATGCAGGTAAAAGAAGGGCTTCAGTATGACAGGTACACTAAGCGTTCCCGGATCCAGAACATGTTGGACAACGGTCAGGGGGCCATCACAGCTGTCTTCGAGACGGTCAATGCTGCCAGCGCTGCATACTCCCGGCTCAAGCAGATGGCTCCTTTCAGCCGCAATGCAATCACTTTCGCAAAAGATCCATGCGATCTCCCTATTGCCACCTTGGCCCATCCGGCTGATCCCCATCCCTCGGCGAGCGAGAAAGAAAATGAGGAGGATACGATCACTGTCGACTTGCTCGAAGAACACGGTTCAGGTATTTCGGCGACCTGCTCGAACTCAGTTTCTGAGCAATCAGAGACCCCCCCTAGTACACTGTGGGGATTTTCTCTCCACAGGTGCCAAAGGCATCACGTCGAAGTGAACGATGCTCTGATCTTTCCAGAGGAAGACCAGGTGGCAGTTGTGTGGGATCACTTTCGTCTCTTGCCCGATAGCGCGGACCAGAGTGTCGATTGATGGTCGTGGCCCTAGGCGTGCTGGGCGTTCCGCGTGAGAATGGGTTTCTTTGATATCAGGGCCTGACCTCTATGCGATGAATGGCTTTCTTTAATTGAGGAATTCAGATGAGTACCCCTCTTTGGTCCGCACATAACGTTGGTAGATCTGGCTTTGATGCCGTTTCCATAATTGCGATCATGTGGTAGCCCATCCTTCCCCGGAAAGCAACGCAAACGCTCTCATGACAGGTGTGACGGGCTACCGACTTCTGACTAGTCTCACGTCATGGCCCAAGCGCAAAAGGCTGGATAAGAGTATGAAGACCTTGTTGCCTAAGCTGCCAGCGCATGCTTGACTGTCCCTGTTCCTTCAGGTGTAGACACGGATAACGATACATTGTAATAACACGCTCTCGCAACGCAAAAGGGCCAAGCGTCTGGCCACAATCTCAAGATACATTGACCTGAATGATTGATTACGCATAAACGTACCACAGCTTCCAAGGTTCTCAACTGCGATGTTTGCCAAATATTCCAAGCTTAGCACAACTCTTATTCCCATCACGGATATTCCGTCTAGGACTTCCTGTTCAGGTTTTGGTGTTCTTCCCACTCCTCACCATCTTGCCCGCTTCAGCAATATTTCCAGCACCGCCACTGCGCTTCAGATGGAAGGCACGCTGGTCTTTCAGCCAGCGTCGGTAGTCTGCCACCGAGCCTATCTTCTCACCGTAGTAGTCTGGAACGGGGTTTTGAATGGAAGAGGATGAAGGGTCAACGCGTCGCTGAGAGATGCGATGGTAGAAGGCGCGGTCTTTCTGTGCAATCGGTGTGGTCAGTTAAAAATGCGCACATCCGGCGTTGATCAGAAGAGATAGTCCGGAAGTTGCGAGAGGGCATCGGAAAAACTCAAACTCCATCGTGCTCGTATCTTACCCTTGCAATCTCATTTCTGAGATTCCTGTAGTAAATGCCAAAGACTGCATTCCCCACAAAAGGTCCTATGAGCCAGCCGAGAGCAGCAAGTCCCGTGGTGCTCAAGCCTAACACAATGAGAGGGTCCAACCCAATGGCGGCCGCGACTGCCGCGTCGAGGTCTCGGGAGGACAGAACACTGAGGCCAACACCGGTGGAGGCCATTGCTGTGACTATGGAGAAGACAAGACCCGTACGGCGGCGGGACCGTCTGAGGGCAAGGAATTGATTCCATGTCAAATATTGCTCCGAAGTGGATGATGAGGGTGATGAAAGAGGCGAGGTTTGAGGTGAGGATGTCGTTATGGTGGATGCTGGGCGGAAGGCAAGCGGCGCTGCTAGCTTTTCGCGCACTCTGAGGGCCCTCCTTCGTGAGGTCCACGACTGTTGATGCTGCGTCGTGAGGCTAGATTGAGCTCTTGCTGAAAGCGGCATCTTGATAATCAAACTCGCGGCTGCCGCCGGACACATGGAAGTCGAGCATCGCTCGAAGGGCGCCGCCGCGGCTACCGTGCGACCCCATGCCAGAGAGCGCGTGGACAGGGGAATCATGTCGGTTTCTTCGTGTACTGGAGCCGATCAGTCCAATGATTGAGAAGTGACAATATCGATAATGGCCTATTTGATGCCAGTCGCGTTAGAGTCAGAAGTGAGACGGTCGAGTCGGTCGAGCAAAGGAAATGTGTGGGGATACCGTGAGGTGACAGCTGGGACGTCACCGCTTGGCGCCGAGCTTTAAGGCATAATAATAATTCTGGCACCTGGGTCCTGAGACCACGCAATTACTCTAAAAAGAATGATACAGCAGGATTCTCACCACAGGCCTCAATCTTAGCATCTTTCTTACTTTTTACTCGTCATTTCCGTCATATAGCTGTCGGGTTGAAGCTCTTTTGCTTTTCTTGCTTTTCTTGGATGTTTCTACGCGATTGAACATATCGGTTTATCACCATTTTAGACCGCTCATTTTCCCGCTCGTGTTGAAACTTGTGTTTGCGGATCCAATGATCAGCCAGTTTCTCGAAAGATTACATGCCGTTTGAACTGCTCACTTGAGTACGAGTCTTATATCAAGCTCGAAGCTGCGAGAGAATAGTCTCTCGTAACGCGTCGTCCAGTTTTCGTGTTCCCGGACGCGTCGCAGTCTTATCAGCATCTCAAAGGCGATCCTAAAAATTTTATGAAGAGAAAACGCTCTAACACGACTATATCAAAATCACCCAAGAAGCAGAAACTAGAGCCACCAACCGTTCAGCATCCTGTGCTACATCGTTTTTATCCTTCGGTACTCACCCTGCGACAGTACTGCCTATCTCGCATTCCATTAACGTCCAAAAAGCGGCGCCGACAGCTTGAGCTGCTCGGCAGACATGGAGACGCGGGCCCCGTTGCGGGAGCCACGACCGTTGATACTGATTTATGCGAGTTGCTTGACAAGACACTTGTAGGGGTCTGTAAAGACGACAATAATGGCGATCGCACCGAAGAGCATGACAGGGCAGAACAATTGCTACGGTTCTCTCAGCAGGTCACCTCTGGAAGCGATATAACTGTAACTGCGGTTCAGCCGCTGTCGCAAGCAGAGGTCAGTCGTTGAAGATTCACGCAACTTCAAGTGGTTGAGGGTCCAAGCGCGCACCATCCAGGCATTGACTGTTCCCAGATTGTCGATTGCGTGGTATGGCTTCTCTTCAGAAAGCAGCGGGCTTGTCATCGACCTGCGCACATGCTCTGCCACGGCTACGAGCGCGCAGGGGGCGAATTACCTCCCCATGTGCAAGCAAGCTCTGCTCCAGGTATTCCTGGAATCATCTCAACCCATCCGAATGAGCATGTCGCAAGCCTGAGAAGTCCGGCATGGAGTCGTCTTCTTTCTGCCCTCGGCAAGGGGGCCGATCGTATCATGATAGACTTGCTTCTGGACTGTGGTATTTTCGTGTCGGTGCCTGCAGGGGTAGGGAACTTTTACCAGCTCAGCGGTACGTCGCTCAAGCAGCCTTGATACGATGAAGCTTCATGATTCCAATCTGCCACAGGCGTTCCTCTGGCCCAGATGAAACCACTACCCGGGCCGTTCAGATCGCCATCAAGAGCTGCCGACAATAAGCCGCGCCTGGTTCCGGATCAGGCAAACAAATCTAGTGCTATAGAGTTGAACCGGCCGACAAGCATCAGGATTGTTCGGAACCGCATGCTCTATGCTCGAGCCACGCTGGATGCGAAAGGCAATGTACGATTCGGTCTGAGCCACATTCGTAAGGCTTCAATAGGGTGGTGATGGATGCAACAGGCTTACTCGATCTAGATGTTTTGTGTCGCTTCCCAGACCTGCGGAGCCATGAGCAGACGGTGCATATCATGAGGTACATATTTCCACGGCAATTTGGCCACCATAATGTCTTTACTTCGAAAACCGAGTCCCGAGAGACTGTTCAGCCCTACAAGGATTATCTATTGCGCGAGGAGGAAATTGCGCGCGCCGAGCTGCGACGGCGAAGGAGTCCGAAGCACTTGGGTAAGTCGGAAAAGCAGAAGACAAATGTTCCAAAGAGGCTTCGCGGTTGGCCGACAGAGCTGGTACTCCAGATACGTAAACGGCATACCGAATGCCCATACGCGTATTTGCTGCGCCATTACTGTCCCGTCAAGGTAAGTTCCGAGGTCAAATGTCAGCCCTTTTCTGAAAGTCGCAGGCTGGCAGCAATTACCACTTCAGCAGACGCATAAGCGCTTCGACGGACGCACTCTGCTTCACGGACGCAGCTTCCGCAGCTTCCCAAGTTTCGGCTTTTTGTCGAGCAGTAGTACGACGAGTTATCCCTATAGATTTCTGGGGTGAAGAAAGCGTACGCCACCACAATGAGGAGGTGGTGATGCGGAATATTGACGTGTTTGTCTGTATGCGACGGTATGAAAGCTTGACTCTTCATGAAGTTCTCCAGCACCTGAAGGTAAACTCGCCCTCGAGGGAACCTCTGAACAATAGTAACACTCTACAGATCACCAAGATATCTTGGCTGGTTCCGACTGGCGAGCACACGAGCGACAAACTGTCACGCTCGGACTTCTCTAAGCGTGTTGAGATACTGTCTGAATTTCTCTATTACATCTTCGACTCATTCCTCGTACCACTGATTCGATCAAACTTTTACGTGACGGAATCAAATACGCACAAGAACCGGCTGTTCTTCTTTCGGCATGACGTATGGCGAAAGCTGTCGGAGCCATCGTTGGCAACGATGAAGCTTTCGTCGTTTGAGGAGATGGACCAGGACAAGGCAGCGAAGGCACTTGCAAACCGGCCCTTCGGATATAGTCAGGTCCGCCTTCTGCCGAAGACTGTAGGAGCTCGGCCAATCATGAATCTCAAAAGAAGGGTACAGACACACAAGGGCGGCAAAAAGGTTCTGGGAAGGAGCATCAACTCGGTCCTGAGTACGGGGTTCAATGTTCTAAAGTACGAGAGTGTAAGTCACTAACGCACTCAATCATCCCACCATCTTGGGCTAACATGCATGCGTAGTTCATACACCCGGCCAAGCTCGGGTCCTCACTATTCTCCGTCGGGGACATTCATTCCAAACTGAGCGCTTTCCGATCGTTGCTTGTGCAGCGTGGTAACTTCGGGCAGCCGCTTTTCTTCGCAAAAGTTGATGTCAAATCCTGCTTCGATACAATACCGCAGGGTAAAATGATTGAGCTCGTGCGCTCCTTGCTGTCCGCAGAAGCATATCAAATCAGCAAGTTCGCCGAAGTCGGCCCACCAGAGCGCCTTCAGTATCAGAGAATCAGTCAGAAGGTGTCAAATGTGAAGATCAAGTACCACAAGCGCGGTGAAGCTTCGGGAAACAAGCAGAAGTTCGCGCTGTCCGCTCGGGAAGAGGCAGCTACGGGCAACAAGAAAGATACGATCTTTGTCGACTCAGTTGTCCAGCAGATAGAGCGCAGGGACCGGGTGCTGTACATGCTCGAAGAGCATATCCAGCGGAACATCGTCAAGATAGGCAAGAGGTTCTACCGGCAATCGGCCGGCATTCCGCAGGGCTCCGTTGTGTCGAGTCTACTGTGCAACTTTTTCTACGCCGCGCTGGAACGAGACTGCTTTGGCTTTTTGACTGCCGACAGCGAGGGAAGCAGCAGTGTCCTTTTACGCCTGATCGACGACTTCCTTCTGATTTCGACTCGTCGCGACCATGCGGAAAAATTCCTGCAGATCATGCACGATGGACGGCCAGAGTATGGCGTCGAGGTCAAGCATGAGAAGACGAGGGTCAATTTTGACGTACGGATCGGTGGACAGACAATCCAGTGTTCAGGCGATACGACAAAGTTCCAATACTGTGGGATCCTCATTGACACTGTGAGCTTAGATATCGCCAAGGATGTCGTCAGGCGAGGGACGGGAAGTAAGTTGAACTCAATCGAATTAGGGGCTGCAGCTTGCTAGAGTGGGATGTCAGGTTTGCTGACACGGTGTTCATGGTCAGGAATCAGCGACTCCTTGACCGTAGAGTTTTCCAGGACGCCTGGACAATCGTTCCATCGAAAGGCTATGCAGTCAGTCATCCCTGGCAGCACCTCCTGCTTGTTCATATCGATTCTCTTGCATCATTCGCGGCATCGCTCTGCCAAGCTAACAAGATCGATCAATAGCGCCCTCAAGATTCAAATGCACCGGATGTTGCTCGACACAGGCTTTAATTCAACACGAACAGTGATGGTCAATCTTCGAGCAATGTTCGAAGAGACGGCCATCAAATGCTTTCACTACATCCGATGTCTTCCCAGGGCGAAGAGGCCTAATGATGGTGTGTTGAAGAGTGAGTTTCCCTTTTCTCGTCCTTGCTCGATGTCCTTCGGTGCCGGAGAGTCGAGAAGCATTCATTGGGCAGGGAGTGCGCTCCGGATTGGCTAGGAGGCAATCTTCATTAGGCCTCACCATGCAGCAGGACATACATACAAACAGCTGACGTGCCGCCCGTTCCGGGCAATTGGTACAGAAACAATCGACGACACTGTGGAATTAGCCCTGGCAATGATGAGAGGCCGTGGCGGATCTGGAGGTCAGCGCGCACGGAAAGTGCATGCGGCGAGTCCTCGGAGTTCAGATCAGCCGAAACAGTACCGATGCGATATCAATAAAAGACAGGTTCAGCAGTGAGTTCAAGGCCTTCCATTTCCACTTGTTCTTTCCGGTTGTTCGCTCGTCTCGGGTGGGCAACATATTCTCACGGTGGGAGTACGGAGTGTGCGACAAGACATGTCTCGAACAAAACTGACGTCGATCACCCCAGACTCGCTTACGGTTCGTTTGAGGAGGTGTTCGGCCAACGCCAGACGCAGTTCACGGCGTTGCTAGCATGGCTGGTCGAGCAACGATCGGCTCTATCGATACGATAGGCGCCTCAGCAGCCACGGCGTACGGAGTACTTTTCCAGGGCAAGTCGAGAGCCTCGTTTGGATCATCTCGATTTACGGAGTGGTACTGTCGCACCTGGGCATTGGATTGAAGCGGCGGCTAGGGCCCGACGACGGCGCGTACAAAGTATGAACAAGCGCCTCAATTCTGGATATTGTATGATTCTTCCCTGCACCTTTGAGTGATAGACCCAATATAATAAGCTTGCCCACTACAGAGTATGTCCAGCTAGATGACATCAATCCGGACATCATGAACAACAACCCCGTATGGAGTTCAATTTCATCTTGCCATGTGACTAACAGTAGCCATGATTAGAATCTCCTTCATCAATAACTAGAAAAGACGAGGCCGCGAATCCTCCTGGGTGGAAAACCTCCGACCGTTGTTGCTTCCGGCCACTGCGATGCGAAACCCGTCGTGTCTCCTTCCTCGCGCAAGACCAGCCCCTTCCTGCCTCCAACACTCTTTATCCACCCGGTCAGGGCCTGCCCCTCTCTTTTCTCCGACAACTCTCTTCTCAAATGTCCATATCTCCGCTTTTCCTTTGATGTTCTTGTTCATGCGTTATGGTGCTTACGACTCGTCGTTTTTCAATGTTTAATCGTTCTGTCTAATCATTTGAACTCGCTGGCCGAAGTCCGAAGCGAGGACCTTCTGTCCTGTGATTGGTTCACAAAGCCGTTTTCGGAAGAGGCGGATAATTGATCCGATCCCCGAACTCAATCCCGAGGTCGTGCCGTCACCGCGATGCCTGCTCCTGTTACTCGAGTCCACCACTTTGGCGACGAGGAGAGCAATCCCTACGACGACGGCAGCGGCGGCCTTCTCATAGTCCCAGAGGAGCCCGTCGGACGCTGCGACGCCTCTGTCTGGGAGCAATGTCGCCTGCCTCATTCTCAATCCCGCCGCATCCTCCAGCGGTCTATCTTTTGCTGCAG
>QQTW01000630.1_pt1 | contig 22619 bp, 32 predicted proteins | sample 1904831 | NCBI WGS metagenome assembly QQTW01 (sample SAMN09435610, study PRJNA476489) | Subsurface metagenome, whole genome shotgun sequencing project. | reverse complement strand
AGGAGATACTATAGATGGTTTAAAAATAAGGATTAGGGCTAGCTTAATGTGCTACTAAACGCTAGGTTTTAAGTCCTATTAAGGGTGCATAAATTCTTAAATCGCTAGTTATATTAGGATGGCCGCCTATAGCTAGAAAGGGAATATTAGTAAGGCCTAGCTTACTAGTAGATTAAAGAGGATGAGGAGGATAATATTAAGTTATAGCTTACCTAATTTATATACGTTTATATAGTGGTAGTTATACTTCGCGGCGCGATCGGGTAGATTATAGCGGTGGTAAGCTAATTAGTAATATTACTATTAATTAGGGCTTTACCTACTCTATATCCTAGGCGGTTTAATAATGCTAATACTTCGCTTACTTTACCTACTTTAGCTCCCGAGAATTATCGTGATTTTAACCTTACTATCACTTCCTTAGTACGGAGGCCTAAGCTTTAGCTTAGGCCTAAGTTTTAGCCTTATAAGCCGCCTCCCTTATTATTTTAGCCTATAATTTAGCATCCTCCTTTATCGCTCTAGCGATATAAGTAGTTTTATGCTTCTCCTACTAGATTTACTTTTTATCTTCCTTCTTAGCTCTTCTCCTAGCTACGTATGCCTCCCGGATCTAGCGATTCTCCTATTAATTATATTTCTTTTATTCCCTAAAGAGGACTTAAAACCTAGCGTTTAGTAGCACATTAAGCTAGCCCTAATCCTTATTTTTAAACCATCTATAGTATCTCCTAGCGCTATCCGACAGCGATATCCTAGTTAGAACACCTAGTAAAGATAAGTGGCGGAAATTAAGCTAATAGATGATATTAAGACTAAAGCACTTAGAGTCGCTAAAATCGTCTATTATAACTACTATTTTTAGCTATAAATCGGCTTAAAGCTTAAGGAAGACTCACAAACGATTTCGTAGGATTTTGGAGAGCTTATATTGATGGTGTTAGTGATAGCTTCAATTTTTGCTTGGTGGTGATATTTTTGGTAGGGTGTTCGTTGGGTGGGATTGTTCGCTTAGTGGTGGATTACGGTAGGTGGTAAGATCACGGAGTATCATTATTCCATATCCGCCCGAGCGTCCCAAGGTCCATGGGTGTAGCCCTACCTAAGTAGACCTGTAGAGTGTGAATGTGATAACATACACTCATCATATTGACTTTATTACTCTAAAATTAGGCGCTATCTCAAGCCGACAGGTGCGCCTTGTTGACGTGCTCTCTACGTAACAACGTCATGGTTCAAGCAGAAGTTATAGCGTGAGTGAAATCTTTTCTAACTAGATGGTGTATTACTCAACTTAGCACCAGTTCGCTTTACCGCCGCTCGCTCAAACTCAGTCTCGACTGGGCTGTCCATCGTCATATATGGAGAGGACAGGCACGCTACATTCGATCGCTGTTCGAAGCCAACAAGGACGTGAGGGAGCCGAGACAACAGAAAGTCCGATCAGGTACGATCAAATCGTATTGTGATAGTACTTACCGGGTTCGCAGTTATTGATAGAGCAAGCTCAAGCTCTATTGAACGAATGGAAGCATCCAGACCCATATCGGCCCCCAACGGCGCCTGGTGGTAAGGGCGCAACATCGTTAGGCTTACAGCGGTTGACTGGTACAGGGTCTAAATACGAACGAAATGTACCGGCTCCGATTTTGGACCGTAAGTCTCAATTACCAGTCATGAATTAGTGAACTTACTCGTATCAGCCCCACCACATATGAAGTTTTAGTTGCGAATGGACGAGCGCCATAGAAGAACAAGTCTCCAACGATCCGCATCACGTGAACAGTATTCTTGCGGTTACGATCCGCATGATAAGCGGTCTCCATCAATTGTCGACTGCAAACTGAAAAGTCTGTGGCAACCTTGTGGCTCAGTATGTCTTACAGCATTGGAAGGTTGCGAACAGGTTTCGGGGGATGGCAGAATGGTGCCTCCGCCCCAGGTACCAAGGGGACAGATCGTAATTACATCGGCAGTGATCGTGATGGAAACAGTCACGTAGACACAATTCGGAGAAAACTCAAACTGGCCAGTGGAGCAATTTAGCAGTGTTAACTTGTATGATAGACCCTGAGGAGCATATGCTCGGTGAGGTGCCCATCATCTCCGCCCATGAACGTGGACATAATGTACAACCAGAAGGACACGTAAACCCGTTAACCCCATGCCGTTCCCGAACCCCATTATCATTTCAAAAGGCTCAAGCCACGCCGCACAAGAAGCCGAAGAAGCTTAGAGCTCTTGACTGGGTCCCTTCCCGCTCTTGCTGGTCGTCTTCTTTGGGAGCAGGTCTGAGATGGGTCGTAAGACATGGATCGACACGAGAGAGGGCACGTGTACTTACTCTGATGAATGTTGGGGAGCACACCACCCTGGGCAATGGTGACATGACCCAAAAGCTTGTTCAACTCCTCATCGTTCCGTATCGCGAGCGAGAGATGGCGAGGGATGATGCGCGTCTTCTTGTTGTCGCGGGCCGCATTACCAGCCAACTCGAGAATTTCGGCGGCAAGGTACTCAAGAACGGCGGCGAGATAGACAGGAGCGCCTGCTTTGATTAGCGAAAGACCTAGCGGAGCGACAGCAAAGATTTTGCTTCTGCTCAAAACTCACCAGCGCCGACACGCTGGGCGTAGTTGCCCTTTCTCAACAGACGGTGGACGCGACCGACAGGGAAGGCCAAGCCAGCCTTGGACGAGCGACTAGTACGGATCAGTAAAGCACCGTAGTAGAACGATGCACTCAAGACTAGCGCGATTTCATTTGTTCGAAGTGAGGAGGCATGAAGTGATAGATGGGAGACTTACGATTGAGCATTAGACTTGCTGCCGCTGGCCTTGCCTCCAGATTTGCCTCCGGTCATTTTGAGATGTTCGAGTGCTTCGCTTGTCGCGTTTACCACGTTCAAGAGATGTGGACGTGCGGTGGATGGAAATAATCGGCAGAGTCGGCCAGGAAGTCGTGAAAGTTCTTGGAGAAGCGGAATAGGTCGACTGGGGCGGAGGGGGAGCAGGGCACCTTTTATGGATGTCGCGTTCCGCGGTTGAAAATCACGTCTCGCTTAGGCTGGGCCGAGCGCCCGCAAATCAACTGACCGCACCACGGCCGATTGTTATGATACCAGAACAAGCCTAGCGCGTCTCCGACCGGACGCGATCAACGAACACACCGCGCCCAGGTATAAGACCGCCATTCCCCCAGCCGCCGGCCCCTCTTTTCCTGTTCTTCTTCTTCCATCGCTCCGACTTCATTCACACATTCATCTACTAAAGTTGCTCTCACGATCAACAGATCCGATTCAGATTCATCAAATCGGCAGCTTCACCATCCGCCAAGTTTTTCAGTCATGCCTCCCAAGGCTCAGAAAACTCCCACCACCGGCGGCAAGGCGCCCGCCGGCAAGGCGCCCGCCGAAAAGAAGGAAGCTGGCAAGAAAACCGCCGCTCCCGCAGGCGACAAGAAAAAGCGCACCAAGACCAGGAAGGAGACATACTCGTCCTACATCTACAAAGGTACAGTCGCGGCCTTGCGACCCCCCCTCAATACGACGCGCTCCTTCGTCACTCTTTCCGTCTCGACAATGCTGCATCGCTAACTGCTCTACCCAGTCTTGAAACAGGTTCACCCAGATACGGGCATCTCGAACCGTGCGATGTCTATTCTCAACTCCTTCGTCAACGGTAAGTGAAGCTGCGGAGTTCGTTGGTCCAGGTAACACATCAAACTGAGAAGATTGCCAGATATCTTTGAACGTGTTGCCACCGAGGCTTCCAAGCTCGCCGCATACAACAAGAAATCTACCATCTCATCACGAGAGATCCAAACCTCGTAAGTCGCAGAACAGTCTGTCGCCCTGACAAGTTGTGCGCCTGCTGACTGGTCTCAGCGTGCGACTGATTCTACCGGGCGAACTTGCCAAGCACGCAGTCTCAGAGGGTACCAAAGCAGTCACGAAGTACTCGTCCTCTACGAAGTAAACGCCTTCGGCTTTACGTGGCATGGTGCGACATTTTGGGTTCGGTGAATTGATGACGGTCGGGTGAAAGAGCATCTGGCTGAGCTCGATGGTGTTCTGGTTTCGTTCTAATGCGACATGGGCCGGCATGCTTTTCTCTTGGCTGTGATCAGTTTCACGGCTTTATCAAGGGACTCCGTCTGTATATTACACGCGCAGAGAAGGAAACAAATCAATTCCTGGTGTTCACTTCCCCCGTTCCTTGATGAGTCTTCCACTTTTGCATGGGCAATCAGTTTCGCAATGCCTTGTTGTCGGCCTTGGGCTTCGTGCACAAAGCATCCTGCGGACACCGAGAACTCTCACTCCCGACAGGATATCATCTGGACAATGGCATCCCCCAGCAAACACTGCCCGGATTCCAACATTTATTCCTAGGACACGAGGTAATTCTCCTCTGCAAAGCGTTCAAGGTGTACGATATGTGGACGGGGCACTAATGGCTTAAGATAAATGACCTCCACTGGCTTGCCTCACGCTTCATGCTGAGGACAAGTTTCGTGCTCGTTTTGCTGTTAGCGCCATGCTTTGACACCATCGGTTCTTACAACATGGCTCCGAGTTGCGCAGATTGACACCAGGGGTTTGTTGCCAACAACAGACAATAACTATTCGTCCTCATCATCGAAAGTTTCAACTTCGTCAATGGCACTCTCACGCTCCACTCCTTGACCGTGCAAAGGCGGTCTACGGTCTGCGATATGGATGATAGCCTTACCGGGCGCGTTGGTCACGGCCCGGCGCCAAATTCGCCAATCGTTTTCATCCCGAATGAGAAACGCAACCAACATGCTGGGGTCCATTTCTCGAAGATGGATGCGCCGTAACCTTCGAGTGTGACATGAGTTGACATCGTCTTCCGAATATTCATCCACCGGATCGAGTAGTGGGAAAGCTGGTCTGGTCTGGTGAGGATCGAGATAGAACAGATTGTCTCCTTGGGTGCCCACAAAGTAGTGCGACGAGGAGGGTCGACCTCTAAAGGACACGACATGAGGTGTGAGTCTAACGTTGGGCAGATTTCCAAGGAACGACTCACCCCGCTATGCCGACAGACTGGGGCAACTGCAATGAGTATTTTAGAGATTCCCAGTAGACGGGAGTAACTCTATCAATTCCCAGCCGAATACCAAGGAGAAGAAGGGTCGGATGAAACGTATCCCCTGAACCTTTTGCGTCCGCATAAAAGGCATCTTCATATATGTCTGAGCCGTCCCCAGCAATATGCACGCGCAAACCCGCGGCAGTGTACTCGTTTGACAGGGCTCTGACGCCGGTCAGGAGTCCTGCAGTGGTCGGAGGGGCGCAATTTGACGGGACTCACTTTATACAGCTTGCTGTTGCCGAGGGACCAAACCACTCGCCAGGATGCTTTCCACAAGCAGAAGCTCCATGATGGACGAACTTGTGTATCGAGAAGGGCGCCCTTGGATCATCAGCAAACAGCGCGAGCAAGCGCCGCTCTTCTTCGGCTTGAAAGCCTCTCCGCCATTCTGTATTCACGATTAACCTTCGCATAGTGGGGGCTGGGTGTTCTCATACCCCTCCCGAGCCTTAGGATGAGTAAAGCATTTGCAAGCAAACTCTGGCCTGACCTAATCATGCAGCCCCAGCCAGAGTCGGACGTAAAACCGACTTGACTGCCTAGATGATTCTTGAGGCGCACCGAGAAGCTCATACTCGCACCGGCCTTTGAATCCGGTGACTTTGGGATTGGGGGGAAGTTCGATCGGTAGGTAAGCCAGATCTTTGCCTCGAAATCGTCTAAGAACGGACCCGGCCAAGCTCCACCATCGTCAAGGGGCGAGGACAGACTTCCGTATGCCAAATGGTCCTCACTGCCGCTAGCAGCACCCACCGCAAGAGCAGACGGTGTTTTGTAAAGAAGAGGTACAGCAGGCTGCGCGGAGGGGTTGTTAGGAATGTTTGACTGGTGCTTCAGGAGGGCACTCGAGCGTGCCCGAGATTCGTACTGCTTTCCTAAACACCAGATCGGCATCTCGGCAGAGGTATCGTTCTTAGGGATAGGATCCCAGAAGTACTGGACTATCCGTTGGCTATATCGGGTCAACTCGGTATTGCTCATCCTGCTCGGTATGACGGCCTAGGGGAGCCCACCCTGGGCTGTCTGTATGCCGCAACTGTCCCGAATGCCCGCCAGGTATAACGAATAAGTGGCTGTCAGTGAGATGTATAAGGCAAACTGGGATGATGATACTAATAGTCTATTCTGCCTGAGGGCTTAGGTGCAGTCAAATAGTCGAGAAGTCAACGTGGCACTCAGCAACAGTAAGTGCGTTGGTCGGTATGCCACACGGGCAGTGATGTATATCTGAAGATAGCTTTCAGCTCCAGATGCCGTGTTGCACGAGGAGGAGGAAAACCAGGCTTGCGTTTATCAAATGGCAGAGGACTGTCAAACGGTACTTCCGCAGATCTGCTGCTTTGAAGGTCATGCTTTAAGTTCGTCACATCACTGGACTCGTCGGTACATGCCAGTGCATGCCTAGGTACCTATGTATGTACTCTGTACAATAGCGTGAGTAATGTAGTTAGGTAAAGGTGCGCCGTAGTGCATAGGCCTGTACGGAGCTCCTAAGTAGGTACTCCGTACCCCCTACTTAGTACATACGTAGTAGATTAGATAATAGATACGCGAGGTGGCGAGCACGGACTACGGAGTCCCTGCTACTTTTTGTTAACATGACGCTTCCCGAAGTCTCATGAAGAAACTACCAGCCCGACCTCATCGGCCATAGCGATGCTTGATTAGCAGGTCTGATTCAAATCCAGGTATGCAGATTCTCCGCATGCCAACGGTTCCCTCGGTAAGGGTGCAGAAGAGAGAGATCAACCAAGCTTACTGTGGCGAAAGGAACCTCCTTTCAATCCGCAGCGTTCCCTGATCTCGCGACTTCGGCAAACGAAATTATGGCGAGGTCCAAGAAGAGAAAGGGCCGAAAGGCTAGAACTCAGTCCGATATCCACACAAACGGCCTCATCGACGTTCCAGGTATGCGTTCGGCCCAGCAGAATAAATCTATTGGGGCGCTTACCGTTCTCACCAGAGCCTTCGTTGAAAATGCACTTCACGCTTAATGACGAGACTCGACTCGTGGATCGTCATCTGCATCATCTCCGTGGCCGCTGCATAGATTTCGTACGTGGTGCGGATCTCGACAGGGATCGTGCAGACGTGACAAATCTAGAACCTCGGTCTCTGACGACACTGGCTTCTTCCGAAGAGAGGTGGGATCCTACTTCTACTGTGCGCGCGAATTGGAGCACACTCGGACAGGCAGAGCAAGATCCGAACTATAGCAACGACGACAGGAGATTTGGCAAGCATCTGCTCGCAGGCCCGTCAGCTTGTCCCGGATCTTCTTCCGGCTCAGAAACCGGGACCTTCGGCAGCCTCGATCACACCGGGCTAGCTTCTCCGTCGAACCGAACCATTCCTCTGACAGATCCTGCTGGAAGAAGTGAGGATGTTGTTTTATTCAAGGGCAGGGCTTGTAAATCTGCAAAGGCAGCGCAGACAGAGAAACTCAAGACGTCTTCAGAGCTTGCTGCAGGACACTATGGAAGTCAGTCATCTCATGCGACTGTGTTGGCTCGTCCGATTATCGACCAAGATAAGAATCATCAACTCAAGCTGAAGCGGCCGGAGTCCCCCAAGAAGTTACCAAAGTCACGGCATGCACTGGAAGATGAAGCTCTTTCTGACTACATAATCAACCTCTGGGAGCAGGACGGTCGAGCAACAAGCTTCTGTAGTGAGTCCCCTGCTGTCGGATGTTTATCACCTCGATCTATCAACAGGCAACAAACAGCCTCGAATGAACCCTTCGTACAGACACTGAATCAACACTTCGAGCATCCAATCGTCTCAGGCCAGACTAGTGATGCAATACGCGTCTTGCCGGGCAACATCCAGATAATTCTTGCGCGAAGGGTACAGCTACAAGTACCACAGTATTTGGTTGTTCGTGAGGGATACGATGCAGATGACGCTCAGTGGGTTCCGCTCCCGCTGTTAAAAAGTGCTGCAGACCTAGAGCATGTCAACAGTTTCGAGGCAACACCGTTCAGTAGCCACTCGGGACTCGGCCTTAACAACGCTACCAACGAAGAGCTTACTGCGCTCTATAACGACGCTGCGGCAGGCACCACTGTATTAGGGGCAGTCGGACTTGACGTCAACGGTAGCCCTATAAGCGACGAGTCAATTGCTTCAACGTCCGAGCGAGGATCACTGCGCGACAAGAGCATGGGAGAACACGATGAGAGTACTGCGCAACTGTTTGCAAAGCGAGAGGGTCTAGGCACCAATGCAGACGACGCGGGTCTCCTCGACGAGAGTGATGAAAGTTGCGGAGGTAGTGATATTACAGACTCGAGCGAGCATTTTGCCACCCGTTACTCATCCGCCGCTGGTCGCAAAGAGCAAGTCCGTTGTGACTTTCCTCCTGCGCGCTTAGTTACTGGGCTGAATGACCGACGTTCCGCTTTTGATTTCGACTTGTTAGACTTTGACAGACGCAGCCTGAGAAAATGCTCTCTGGCAGGCCGAAAAGTTTTTACCCTGGAGCTGACCGATTCGGAATTGGAGGAGTCCCTCAAGCTGCAGTGGGACGCTGATCGAAAGAAGAAGCGAACCAAGAGGCAAGAAAGGGAGACTTTACGGACACAAGGACTGCTGGGCAAGGGAAATAAGACAAAGCACCACGCCAATAAAGGATTTGCTCGTGGCGTAAGCGTGACTCAATTGAGGGCACAAATCAAACAATTTCTCATGTCGGCTGATGATAGGTATGATCTCCTTTCCAAGTCAGGGTGCTGTGCTAAATCGTGAACAGTCTTGCGTTACCTCCCATGGCAAGAGATGAGCGTAAGATTGTGCACGAGATATCGCATGCGTTTGGCCTGAAGTCCAAATCGGAAGGAAAAAACAGTGCTCGCTTCCCTGTCCTATTCAAGACGAAGAAGACATGTCATTTCGATGAAGCTGCCTTCGATGCAGGTGCCGAGCGCATCGACAAACGTTTCCTGACGCGATCCAGCAATCAGAACAAAAAGGGGAGCGTCGGTTCGAGACGTTTTGTTGGCGGATGTGGAGCTGCTGCTGTTAGCTACAAGGATGGCGACGTCGTCGGTGGCGCTGCTCCCGAGATTGGTTTCAATAACCGCGGGAGACTTCTCCTGCAAAAGTGCGGGTGGAACCCTGGAGAAGGCCTTGGGGCTTGTGGGAACAAAGGTATCCTGCAACCAGTCGCTCACGTTGTCAAAGTGTCAAAGACAGGGCTGGGTTAGCCGTGTCCAAGAGGACGCTGAGATTCAGCTTCTGATCTCGAAGAAGGCTTCGGAGCAGAGCTGGTTTGCATTATGACTCTGCTAGCCTAGACTGCTGCATCACGTCCTAAGGCTTCTGACTCCTAAAATATCATATAGTGTCTGGCTGTGACATATCGCCTTGATGATATCCATGGATGCTTCGTCTCAGCCCGACAGCCGTATCAGTTTTCAAGAAAACCAATGACAAAGCTCAGTCCATTCGCCGCCATTTGGCTCAAAAATGGGGATCTATGTCATAATTGACAACTACATACGGAATCTAGAGATTCTGCGGCGCATGATAAAGACATCTCAATCCAACGCAGGGATTGTGGCACCATATGTCAGACCGTTTGTCAACAACATAATGAACTGAATGATGCCTATGTTAGGGAGCGCGAGTCATGATATCAAGAACGAGCCATCGAGGCTGAGCTCGCCAACGGCCCGAGGTCGTTGGCCCTGCTGTTCTTTACAAGCGCCGCCTGTGGGCCGTTGTGAGTAATCAACCGCCCCTTTCTCCGAACTCAGCAGCCCAAGTTTCGTATTGCTTTAAGCCCTGCTTGCTCACACTAGGCCGAATACTAACAAGACTGTCTGCGAAATCGTTGAACTGAATCGGGCGTATCTCTTCAACTGGAGTGTTGAGGAGCTTTTCGCCGAGACTTCTAAGTGGACCCATAGCCGCATCTTTAGCCAGAGCAGTAACATCAGATCCCGAAAATCCTAATCATAATGTCAGTCGTGTCCTACGAGAAAAAGGAACCAGGGAGTCGGTCGTTCAAGGGGATTAGAGTCGGCTGCACCTTCTGTGAGCTCTACCAATTCGTCGAGCTCTTCACCCGTAAGATCACTATTCTGATGACTCAGTAGTGTTCTGAGATGCGTAGCTCTCACCCGTGCGTCGGGTAGAGGAATGTATTGCCTGCGCACAAACCGACGGCGAGCGGCCTCGTCGATAGCCCACGGCATGTTCGTAGCTGCAAGGACTAAAACTCTGCTTGGATCGCCCCCTTCGCCATCCTCGACAGGCCGTTCCCTCCCTGCGGCGGCTTTCGCGAGATCGGACCACTGTATCAGAAACTCGGTTTTTATGCGCCGAGTAGCCTCGTGCTCGCTAGATCCAGATCGTGAAGACAAGAGTGAATCGATCTCGTCCACAAAAATGATCGAAGGCGCGAGCGTTCGGGCCAAGGCGAACAAAGCCCGGACAAGTTTCTCAGATTCTCCGAGGTACTTGCTCGTCAGAGTGCTGGCTGAGATGGCGAAGAAAGTTGATCTTGATTCTGTCGCTACCGCTCTCGCCAACATGGTTTTTCCAGTCCCAGGAGGACCGAACAAGAGCATCCCACGTGCTGGTTCACGCAAGCCCCGGAAGAGATCCGGTCTGAGAAAGGGGTATACGACAGTTTCCTTGAGAGCCGCTTTTGCCAGTTCTAAGCCTGCAACGTCTTCCCAACGCACCTCGTCCCCTTTGATCACGATCTCGTTCAAGATTTGTTTCGCTGCGGCAGCGTCTACACCTTGCGGCAGGTCCTCAATCACCGCGTCTGCGCGTTTCTTACACATCTCGTCTCCCGCGCCCGACCGCAGCTTCGCTGAAGGCAGTGTGCCAGGCGTTTGCGGGTTTCCAGTCCGTACCTGAGTTCGCTTCGGAGTTCGGGCTCCGAGTTGGTGATCCTCGAACTTGCTGCTAGTCCGGACTCGCTCCGCTTGAGCCGTTTCTGCTGTTGTCGGGGCACCGCGCGACCGACATGCACCGCTATGCTGGTCTTCGGCTCGATGCTCATGCTGTTCTGAAAACGTATCGTCGGCAGCGCAACAAAACTTCTTGCGATTTGGGACCTGGTTGACAGGTGTCATGGCCGTGCGATTTCTTCGGCCGATCCCGTCATATCGGGCAGCGTCGGGCTGAAAGGATGTGGTTTTATCATCTGCACTCTCGAAGTCCGAGGCGAGCTTCGGGGAAGATCCAAAGCTTCCTGACCGACTTGTTGAACTCCTTGTTTTCATCGGGTCACGTTCTCGATACCCTTTACGACGACGGGTCTCCGGTAGGTATGCGCTGTCTACAGCATCACTTGTGGAGTTCGCGTTCAGTAAGACCGGCTCTGAAATGCTGTGATCGTAAGCGTTTACGCCGTTCACCCCACTGATACATCCCCCGGACCATAAGCACGTTGTATCGCCCTTGAACCGTTCCTCACGGATTCCTAGTCTCTTCCCGTCGGCTCGGTCTTCGACACGCGGGCTCGCGGTGCCCTCTCCTGACTTCGTACTTGCTTCCCAAGCTTGAGTGGCGGCCTTAGTTGCCGCTGGGGGTTGGGTCTTCAACGGCCCCCCTCCCCGCCGCGAACTCGGCCTGGCACCGTCTTTGGATGTGCGCAAAGTCTTGAGCATAGTGACCCTCTTGTCCGGGCTAGGAGTGCGCGAGAGTGCTTGCGGCTGCCTAGCCAGGTATTGAGGCGTGGGCAAAGTAGGCGTGGATGTTAGATCTGGTGGCAGTGGTTGGCGTACTTGCGCAGTGTCTGCCGCTGACGGTCTTGATCGCGGAACCGACGTTCGTAGGGGTAGCGTTGGCTTCTGGATTTGCTCCTTGTGAGGGTCACCCCGATCACGGCAGTCGACCTTCGGCTCCGGGCCAGGGGACGAAAGATGCGGCTCTCTACGATCCTGGGATGCTGGTTTCGCCGCAACCTGGACTCGTGCGCCATCAGCCGACTCGAGACGACTTTGCCGGAGTGCCTCCAGCAGGTCTACGCGCTCCTCACATTGCAATTGCAGTTGCTGCAACGAATCTTGCAGGGCATAATCCGTTGCACTCCTAGGCTGATGACTAGCTGGAGGCCGACATGCGTCATGGGAATGAAGTTGGCTGAGAGCGTGTCTCCAGCAACGGAGCGCTTCCGTCTCGTTATTCTTTTGTCACACACATTCGAGTCAGTAAGTCAGAACCCAATGTTCACGTCATCGGGTGGTCAACCTGATTCTCGAATTGAACGGCCATGGAGCAGATCAAATAGCAGTCGTCGTAGGTTTTTTGCATGGCTGAGCCATGCCTGGACATGTTGTAGGACGGTTTGAAAAAGCGGCTGACTCTGCTTGTCTGGTTTTCAGCTTGATTCTGTCAGTGGTGTTCATGGACTGCGCGGACAACCTGGGCGGTTATGACATCGGAAGTATGACCGCGAACGAGCCGGGCTCCACCACGTTATGCACATACGACATACAGCAGCAGCTAGCTCAACACAAATCTGTTGGAAGGAGGCTCCAATCAAGACGCAGTTTACTAAAAGCCGTTACGGCTCGTACATAGGCGTGCTCTATGTATTATTTGCAAGCACCAATCACAGAGTCGGAGGGTGCTCAATATCAATAAGTTGCGGCAGGGGCACTTGTTGATCGTGATGGTCAGGGCCAAGTATAAGCTTGTTACGACGATCTCACCACTCATTCGAGAGCTGGCACCATTCTTCGTGATGACATGTCTGTCCCTGTAAGGTCACAGTAGTGACACCGTAGGGTCTAATCCAACTATTTACAGTAGAAGGTTGCATTTCTGCCGATGCAAACCCATCCGTGTGCAGTCGCACCCAAGTCCACAGTTTATTTACGTTGCAAGCCTTTCGCAATTCACGACTAGGCTCCGAAGTTGTGAGACTTGTATATTATGCCTTCGCGCGCCAGTCACGACCGTGGTGCGGTCAGCTCAGTGACACATGGAATCCAAGCTCCATATGCGAGCTCCTCACATGGCCTATCGCGAGTGTGGTCCGTTGATCACGAAACGAGAATACTCGAGACACGACTTCAGTCTCGGCAAGGGAAGGGTGCAGGGATGCAGTCAATCATACGCTGCTCCTGGAGATGAAGAAGGCTTTCGCCATCTCATATGCGGACCTAATCAGAGCGACGAAGTGAGTCCAAGGTTCCACAGCTACGCCCATGAGACTTACCAGCAGATTGCGGTGCTGGGCATCGTGGTCACTATCCTTGGTTTGAGACCTCGCAAAAATCCCATATACCCACTGCGCCTTCTTATGATCGAGGCTGCTTCATACAAGCCCCGAACGTTGCGAAGCTCCGCGTCAGCAGCCGTGCCTCTAGTTTGCAGCAAGGTCTTGATAACGTCGAGAGGTGTGGTGATCCCCGCAGCGAATCCGCCGGCCACTCCGCCGGCAATGCAATGCGTGACTGGATCGTATTGCCCGGAAGGGTTCATGAACTTGGATATAGACTCATAGGCCATGAATTGTAACGCCGTAAACGGTACGGTCATGCATAGTGTAGTGGGGTAAGAGATGTAAAAGGCCGAGAATCCTTCGCTGCGAAGCACGGCTCTTGCGCATTGAGCCATTGACGTGTATGAGGAGCCCTGAAGCTGCATGCGTTGCTTGACAACTGATCGGGTTAACCTTGTTACCTTCTTCTCGGACACGCATTCTCTCACCGTCGAAAGGATTCATGAGCGCATCGCTAGCGATAGTGGCGCTTGCTCCGCTCGCAGCTGGTGTACCGGTCAGGCACATCGTACAGCTTTCTTCAAAGAAGCTCCCTCACTCACCTGCCGCCAGTGGATGATGTTCCGCTTTCCCTGAATTTCCACCCATGGCATGCTTGACGGACTCGTACGTGGCAAAGTAAACGGCGTGTGCGGGTCCTATTGAAGCATCAATGCCGATGCGGAATGATTTGCGTAAAAGAGCGAAAGGACAGACCCGCCCCCACGACCACACTGGATAACCCTTTCCATAATGATCTGAATCCTTCCACTCTGGAGATTGTGATGACCGCATTCGATATGCCGCTGTACACCGTTGCTGGCGCAGCGTTCACGACTTGCATCCTGGTCTGGGTGAGGCACTTCTCAGCTCGAGGCGCAGCTGGGCAAGGGTACGGACAACTCACTTTCAACAGATCGATTGGATACATGACCGAGTGTTCCTTTGCTTTCGTCAGTCGTGCCTAGCTGGCCGGTTGCGAGGACACGGGCTTACTGCGATGCCGGCAAAAGCCCCTGCCATCATGTTGGCGGCAAGAGAAAAATTGGGCGGTAACGCCTCATAGCTTTCGCTTGAGAGTGAGCAGCTGAGGTTGCAACCCGCCGTGAAGGCAAGAAGTCTGTCTTACTCGTATGGCTCATCTTCCACCGGAACAGACTCGTGCGCGGCCATCAACATAGTCCGGCGCACCCAATTAGAGCAGAATCTCCCTGAGCAAGCTTCTGAGAGTCACTCAATCTATCGAGCGCGGAGGTGTCGGTCACTGTGCGAAACTACCTAGGTAGCAGTGAGCGGGCCTGGGCCTGTAGCCGTTTGCATGCTTACGCAGGGCTCAACAGTAGTGTTGCCGGTGATGTTCTCAGACGCCACGCATTTTATTATTTTTATTCGGTTAGGCCCTCCGGCCCATGCCCAGGTGGTCATGTCTTGTCCTCAGCATTCTCATCCTCACCAATGGTGCTCACATGTAGTTTTCGGCTTTTCGCAATGATTTCCGCGGCTTCCACTCTCATTGTATTCGCATCGAGTTCTCAGCATTGCCGGGTTGTAAGTGATGTGCAAGGCGACATGATTCAGTCGTCTGCAGGCCGGTCAAACTTCGTCCAGATGTCCACCCCCATGGCCTAGTTCAAGCAAGCATCGAGGCCAATGCACTTATGGAAGCGGGTCTCAGCACCATGTCGATCCTGTGTCGGGACTCTCTCGCAACTCAAGTGTGTGTGTATACATTATTTATGCGGAGAGCGGGCGCATCACAGCGTTCGTTCATGGACCGCATGAGATTTATCTCTATGACGGGCAACTATTCTTGGCCCTGGCCACTCAGCATACGCACCAAAAAATGCGCAAGAAGCTGCAGCTAATCATGGTGAATTAACACAACAGACTGTAGTGGGAGAGAAAAGTGGCAGCTCAACAGTCACATCGCCCGTAGGAGCGAGGAAAGGCCACAATGTCACGCAAGTTGCAGACACCTGATAAGTATGCAAGCAACCGATCGAAACCTAATCCGAAACCGCCATGGGGAACGCTTCCGTAGCGGCGCAAATCGACGTACCACTGCAGGCTTGCAGATTTACCTGACAACGCCGAAGCGGTCAATGCAGCTGCATGATATGGCGTGCGATGATCTTCGTTGCCGGTTTCGGTAAGCCCGTGAGACCGCATGTTATCGAGAAGGTCTGCCAACTTGTGTTCACGCATGGAACCTCCCGCGAGCTCGCAGATGTCCGGCACGATCAGGTCAAAACACGAGACCGATGCCTCTTCCTCGTTCGCACCGTCCCGGGCGTCCGTAGGTCGAGAGGCCATGTAGAACGGTTTCAAGCCGCGTGGATAGCAGGTCACAAAGACCGGGCTTCCTTCGCCAACATGCTCAGCGAGATACCTCTCATGCTCGGCTCGCAAGCCGCTGCCGGTGGAAGGTTTGGAGTCGAATGTTGCTTTTCCCCGACTTCCTGCGTCGTCTAGCAAGGCAAGGGCTTCCTTGTAGGTGATGCGAGGCCAGACATCGGAAGTTAGCCCAGCCCATCTTTTCCCAAGCACGTCCGCTGGAATGACGCTATCCATGGCCTCTCCCGCGTCGTTGTTGCGCGACAAGGCCTGCTGCAATTCCACGTGCACAGCGGATCGCTGCAGTTTGAGCACCAGATACTTGATCAGAGACTCAAGAAGGCCCATGATCTGACCCAGATCTTCGACGAAGCACATTTCAGCTTCGAGCATGTAGAACTCGCTCAGGTGGCGAGGTGTATCGCTCTTCTCGGCGCGGAAAGCAGGAGACAGTGTCCACACCCTCCCCACCGACTGAGCCAGGGCTTCCAGATGGAGTTGAGAAGACACAGTCAAGTACTTCCGAGAGCGGAAGAAATGCGACACGCCGCCCGGCAGGTCTGTCTTCCCTCCACCCTCGGAGTCGAGGGCCGGGTTAGCCGACAAAGCAAAGACTTCGCCCGCTCCCTCACAGTCGGAAGAAGTGATGACGGGTGGGTGTGTTTGGATGAAACCATGGGTGACGAAGAAATGCGAGATGTGTTGTATCGTGTCGGATCGGAGTCGAAGGAGGAGACTGTTGAACGGAAGTCGCGTTCGTAGATGGGGCAGAGTCCGAAGGAACTCTGAGCTTTGGTATTTTTTCTGTATCGGGCTGGTCTAAGAAAAGTGGCAGCCATCAGCTAAGAGTCGTTGTTACCAGTACTGAAATGGGGCAGCTGAACATACCGTGGCGTCGTTCTCCCCCAGGATAGCAATGTCCCGGGCGTGGAGTTCGTGACTCTGCAACTTCCCTGGCAAACACTCGCGCCATTCACCTGTGATGGAAACGCTTGCTCCGGTGGACAAGCTGAGAATATTCACGCACGGTAAGCACAGAGTTCGACAGTTACCAGAGGGTCTGTAAGAGGCGCATACTCTTCGGCTTGCCCAGGTGTCAGCACGACCTGCAGAGGAGCAAATGATGAACCGTCTCCAATGGCAGCAAAGGCAATATGCTTCTGCTTACGCACCGATCGCACGAAACCGTTGACCTTTACTGTGCGATGCGAATCTGTTGTCGAGTCCGACGGCAAGGCCAGCAGACGAGCTATGTTCAACGGCCGAAGTCCAGGCTCAGTCGGCGAATGAGCTGTCGGTGCGCCTCGGATTGATGCCGCACTTGCTGCAATATGCCGCCTGTGAGAGGCCGAACACTTTTTCACTGCCCGCCATGATGGCATCCCGGAGCAGCGAGAACGACCTCGGCGACGCCTGCGGTTCGGGACTGGTGCTGGCTCTGGCTAGCTGGCACTCAAACCCCAAGATAAGCAGGCATAGGATTGAAAGGTGCGCTTCTCATGATTAGCACACGCGGGTCTTGCTTGTAGCAGGTGATCTTACACACATCATCCTTTGCTTGTTCGTGGTCCATTTCAACGGCACTGGCGTTTGACGTCCTTGCGGTCTTCACCTAGAATAATATACTCAGCACACTACTCCGTACACAAACATAGGGTACCGACCATGTTCTCCGTAGGTACCCACGTAGCTAGGAAGCTACCCATCTGCCCCGTATACAGGGACCTACTGCTTAGTACTTTTTACTGGACGCGCATTATTAGACCCCTGAGTACTCCGTACGGAGTACCGGTACGGAGTACTTGTTTTTCATTACAGCGTCAAGTAGGTTTTACTAGTGGATTTCGTGCAACATATGGTCAGGTCATGGCACCACCTGGTCGACCGAATTCCTACACAGCCATTAGTAACGCTCACCACAGCGCTACATGTTGCATCACGCAGAGATGCCTAAGCGAAATAGATTATTAACCGTTGAAGCGGGTGCTATAGCTGTTAACCACAGCTATGGTATTGCCACCAAGGTAGTGGCAGTATGGGCAGCGGTGATAGAAGAGCCGGCTGAAGCACAGGAGTAGCCCTTAAGCTACTCCTTGTTCAAGTTCCTGCGACATGTGTATGGCTTGCAAGGTCCAGATTTCGGCCCATGTGTAGGGTCGATCGATGGGCAGCCGGGCTGAACAGTTTTTCTAACTATGGCATCAACAGATCGGTGCGGTTAGCACGATCTTGGAAGAACGATATGGCTGCAAGCCCTACATAGATGACACACTCGTGCGGCATTCCAGCCTCTACGTACGTACGGAGTACTTCGAACGTAATTACATAGGCAGGTACTATGCACTGAATGAAGTTACGATAATGGCAGGTAAGGCTGAAAGTTCACTCGAGGCTCTATACGTACCTAGGTACGGTACGAGTCCAGTTCCCAAAGTAGTCACCGAGAAGTCGAGAAAGCCGTACCTAAAGAGGGCACTCCAGGGAAATAGCGATAACTTCACCTTGGAAGAATCAGCTCCCAACATTAGCGTCCCGAGGTCGTAGCTGAAATCAAGGGTATCTCAAGGCTGTGTCCATACGATTACCAGATACCACCTTCTCACGCTTGCCGGCACCTACCTAAGTGCCTTTGCTGTGTGTAAGAGATGGGAGACTACCGACGTACGTCAGTTGGTGTAGCCGCCTTGAAACGAGCCTTGAAACGAGCGCACGACGTATGTGACGGACTACAGTGTAGCTGTATGTAGCAGGCCGACTGCATGTGGCACATACTGGTGCGTTTGCACGGAGTACATGGCCCGTACGCGGGATCAAGATCTAAGGTTTCCCTGCATTGACGTGCATGATCTCGATATGAGATCTGTGGGCTAACGCGCAGCCGAACCACACGTACCGGCTTGATCGATCCAATGAGTCGGCGCAGAGCCTGCCAGTCGTGCCCCGCCGGCAGGTAATCCCGCTCCATCGACCAGGCTCTTCACTCCCTTTCCAAGGTTCCCATGCTTCCCAGCCCGCACAGCTTCGCCCGGCATGTCACCGCCGATTCCTGCCGTGTACGGACAGATCTAGCCCGGCCGCAGGTACTGTCGCTCGGTCACACTTTGGCACCTGAGGCCCGCCATCGTGTACTCCATACGCGCGAACCCATCTTGCCTGCATATGAGTTGGCAGCGTCATGAACTTGACCTCTTTAGCTGTGCCTTGCCGCCGACTGCTGCCGTCTCATGTGCACCTCTGCCAGGCGGTACATAAGCCCATCCAGTTCACTCACCATCCGCCCACACTTCCCATCGCACCTCACCACACCCTGTGTCCGTTCTTACAATGCTCAAAACTCTGCCCTGACGTTGCATGTCAATGTTCTTGATAAAAAGCTCTGGATCACTTGGAGCAAGCTCTCCGGCGCCCGTACGACTTCTTAGGCTACCCCGGACCCATTCGCACAGTCCACTCCACCTCTCCGCCACCGCCTGCCATCTCCCGTCTCGGAGCATCGGGTAGTTCTCCGCTTGAGCGTCAGATCCAAGCAGAGATATGCCTCAGGCGAAGCTCAGACCGTCTGAGGTGGCGGCCGAAGCCAAGAAGGCCTACATACCGTATATCTCGCGCACGATGCCTGAATGTGCTCCTCGCTCCTTCCTACACATCGAGTCTTCTTCGATACGCGTTCGCTCTGTCACTGGATCCGCTTCGAGGCTACGGGTCGCTGTGATCGAAGGCGACCCGGTCGACGTGGCACTCGGCTGGTACGACTCGGTCCTGAAAGATGCCCCAGCCTCGGCACCCCCTCCAAGAATTCCGATCGTCAACATGGCAAATGAGAAACGCCCAGGCGGTGATTGGGAATCGGGCCTCATGGCGCCTGAAGAGTGTCTCGCCCGCAGAAGCAATCTCGTGGCTACGCTGCGCACACCGTGGACTTCGGCAACCCAGTCCAACGCCTATTACCCCATACCTCAGAGAGGAGGCATTTACTCTCCGTCTGTCGGTATGCCCATCTCTTTGCCTGTGCACCTTGCTCACATCGACGAGATGAACTCACCGACGTTGTAGTCATATTCCGGGACGGACCGGAACAGTACGATATCTGGAGAGCATTCAAGTCGCTTCCGGTCATTTCTGTGGCACCAGTCAGGCGACCCAAGTTAGACCACACGAGCTCGCAGTATTCTTTTGCCCAGGAGAGGGAGTTGATGCTAGAGAAAATGCGTACTGTACTCCGAATCGCTGCAGCTTGGAACCACAGGGATCTGTGCCTCGGCGCATTCGGCGCCGGACCCGTCTTCAGGAACCCAGTCGGAGAGATTGCTCGCATGTGGAAAATGCTTCTGTTCCACGAGAACGAGTTTCTCGGTGCTTTTGCAAACGTCGTTTTCGCAATAGAGCCATCGCAGGGTGGTGTTGCCAAAGGGAGCCTCTCTGATGGAGATGTTTTTAGAATGGAGTTCGACCCCTCCAACATCTTTCGAACCGCATACCGTTAATCTCTAGCTATATCACAGGTAACCCTCGAGGACCATGTTCGCTGTGCACCTGCTGAAGCCAATTGCAACATTTGTTCTATTTCAGAGCACTCCCTTCTTCAATCAACGAATTGCATTGTAAATCTTCTTGGGCGGGACGCAAAGGTGGCGTGGAGCTGTCCCAGCCATGCTCAAACAACTGAGAATCTGACATGTTCGTGGCCAACACGTGCATGAGATCATGTGATGTTCTGATGTCGCACGGTTCATGGCAGTTTAGCCGTCAGGCTGAGTGTGATTAAACGTGTCGACAGGTCGGCTTTGCTGCAGCATGTGGTAATGCACCCAATCTTTCATACCTGTCGGTAGCTGTTAGCATGTGGCAGTCTGATATTAACTGTGATTGCTCTGTTATAAACAGGGAATAATACTTACTGGCGAGCTAGCTCGTATGGGAACAACCCCTTTCCTCGTTTCGTTGATCCTATGACCACAGACCTCTTGACTGAGGCGAGAGGACAGTCTCAGTGGCGTAGCACACTATAGGTAGTTAAGGCGGGCTCTACAATACATGCCGTCAGTTTCTACGCATGCCTGAAAGATTATGGTGTATGTGTCCACATCTGGCTTTCAATGCTGCTGTTGGAATGGAAATGCAGATGGTGCTTCCCATTGTATGCAAGTTGTGTTCGAGGGGTATACGTATAACTGAACCCTTAATGGTTACAGTGGGCTGCATTCGCGTTAACGTCCGAGGCGAAAGCGTCGTGTTCTGCGTATGTAGTGTGGGGGATTCCTCCCATGAATGCATACACCATAATGCGCTTGTAGACACCTGCCCGATTATGCACTGATGCCAGACGATCGAGTTGCTTGCTAGATGATGGACCTGTGGGCAGCCACACCCAACCTCCTATTGTCGTCCTCCGGTGGGCAGCTGAGCACCTTCGGCCTGTAGTTTCCTCAACGTCTCTTCTTTCTTGTGATCCGCCAGTCTTCGCTTTTTGAAGTATTGTACCTATGAAGATATAAGCCACCGTAATCCGGAGTCGATTCTCAAGCGAAGATGGAATGCGGTACGGTCATATTACGTACCCAACTGCTGGCGCACTTTGCATCAAATTCCTGGCTTTCTTGCGGGCATTTCTTCGCTGCGTTTGACTTGTCCCTGACGCTATCAATGATACCATTTCGGTCCAAACAGCGGAAATACTCGTCTCGGGCCTCCCAACAGTGGGTACGGTTGTTGCGATTTGGGGCTTCGGAAGTGTAGTCTACGGAGTGTTGGGGCGAGCTGCGCTGATCTGAAGCAGCTGAGAACAAGCCCATCGCTAGTGCGGAGCGGCGGTCGTCGGGTTCAGCGGTCGCGAGGGTTCAGGTAGGCATATGTAAGGACGTGAGATGTCCAGGCCACGAGTGCTCTGAAGGAGTGCTCCGTAGAGAGTCAGGTTTGATAAAGATGGTACTCCATTCTGTGACTTGATTCGCTGTAGCATCATACATATCTACATAGGTACCTAGGTACTTCCCAAAGAACGTACCGCCCAGCTTAATCGTCTTGAAACCTCAAACAGCTTTACTCTGCCTGCACTTTGGTTCGACTTCCCCCTAGTTGCCTATTTCTTTGTGCCTGTCAAACCCATCTCAATGATTCATCAATGACACTGGTTACTCGGACACTCGTCTGACGGGCTGATGCCTCGACGGAGGCGGCCTCCTCGCCCCGGCGCTCTTGCAGACGCTGCTCCTTTGCGCATACTGGCTCAGATCATCATCCTACAGGCTGCATACTACGTCTGCGCGGCATGCTTGGTGCTATTTACTGCACTAGTTGCAGGCAAAGGAATCACGCTGGATCTCTTACTGAGTTGGCGCACGTTGCGGGGAGACGTAACCGTAGGATGGATGCTTGGATTGATTTGGATGCTAAATAGCCTCATTTGGTCAGTTTACCTGGAATGTGGGGGCACAATGCCTGCAGCTCGGCCTGCTGACATGGCTCATAGCGTTGTTTTCTTACTCCTACTCGTGGCACGTTCGAAGTTGATACCCGACTACGCTCTCACGATTCACTTCCTCCACCTTGTCGTCACCTCCATCTACTGCAAATCTGTTCCGACATACTGGTTCTGGTGGGGCTTGCAAACGGCTAGTGCGAGCTTGATGACAACCCTTGGCGTCTGGAGTTGCCGTTACAGGGAGCTGCAACCCATCAGCTTCGGTTCGAGGGACAGAGGTCGTTCGGCATACCAAGGTGACCCTGCAACCTCTGCTCCTCAAGAAGATATACTCTCTACGTCAAGTATAAGCAGGGTCGGAGTTTATGAACTGGTGGAGAATGTATGATAAAGATGATGAATCTTGGAAGGGAGTCAACTTTAGTGTACGAGTCACATCAACGTTAGATCCAAACGTAACTTGTCAGGGTCCTTTGGCAACGAAAGATCGGCACGCATCTATGGAAGTCGGCTG
>QQTW01000629.1_pt1 | contig 22626 bp, 21 predicted proteins | sample 1904831 | NCBI WGS metagenome assembly QQTW01 (sample SAMN09435610, study PRJNA476489) | Subsurface metagenome, whole genome shotgun sequencing project. | reverse complement strand
GATTCAGACCCCCAGCTTGGTCACTAATATGCAGGACCCAATTCCCGAAAATCTTAGCAAGAGACACTAGATGGCGGTTCGCCAGTCCGCCTTTTGAGCCTCACCGAGTCGAATTTCCAGCCTTGCAATTTGCGACCTGTCAGCAGACTATCTTATACTGCGACTTCCTGTCTCGATGACGTCTGTACGCCCATACACAGTGGTCCAAGGTCGTCGTTGTTCTGTCACTTCGCCAAGTAAGTCATGCCCTGGTCAGTCTATCAATTGCCACAGCTAACTCGTTTCCTCGTGCCCACAGCAGATGAACGGTCCTCACAATCCAGAATGATACAGATGGAGCCCAAGGTGGTCAGATAGGAAGAACTACGAGAATAAATATCGGCCTCCACCCCATCGAACGGACATTTGTCCAAAATCAACGGTCCTCTTCCCAGGGATTTGTATGTCCTTATTGCACGAAAGGATTTGTTCAGGAACCTAGGCTTTGGGAACACGCAAAGTCTACGCACTTGGAATTACTGTACCTATCGAATGAACCACATAAAAGACAGGTACAAAGCGGATCTCAAAAACTCGTCCGCAGGTTGAACTGGTCCCACTGCTTGCCGTGGAAAGACTCTGTCGGTTGGACCTCTCATTATTACTGACCCTGATTTTGCTCGCGACCACTCTGCTGCCATGACCGACGATTACGCCAAGAATTTTCCCGGGTCCATTGAGCAGCTGTACCATCGAGACTTGGACGATCCTAAGCTTCGTTCCAGTGATCTATTAAGGAAGTCTACGGAACCCATCCAGAAGCTTCATGCATCCTTTGATTCGTTCAACCCATCCTTGGGGACTACCAGGCCTCCAGAGCTTCCCTGTGCTATCGTAGGTCTTGAGTCTCCATTTGGTCTTACAAGCAAGGGATCCGACCGGCCGGAATCAGCTCCTACAGATAAGCCTGTTCCATGGCCGAAAGACGACCGTGAGAATCCGGACGACCCTACACAACCCGTAGGGTCATATGCGGATACCGTTCAGGAAAATCAGCCCCAGATCATTCGGCAACCGGAGACCAGGCCCATTTCCCATGATCAGTTGGTTGTCGAAGTGAAAGGCATATATGCCGGATTAGTTCTTGTTGAGCAAAAGTGCAAAGAAGTCGATGAGAAACAGTCCCCGGCAGCTTTAGAAGGTGATCCAACCCGGAAGGCCCCTTTGAGTAATGAACAATGGCAGGCACTTGTTGCGCTCCATAAGACTTTACTGCATGAGCACCATGATTTCCTTTTAGCGTCGCAGCACCCGAGCGCTAGTCCTACGTTATCTAAGCTCGCCGGCAAGTACTTGATGCCGGCGAGGATGTGGCGTCATGGGATCCATGCTTTCTTGGAAGTGTTGAGGCATCGACTGCCAGCATCCTCGGATCATATGCTAGCCTTCATCTACGTTGCTCATTCTATGATGGCATTGCTCTACGAGACAGTGTCCGCGTTCGAGGAGACATGGATGGAATGCTTAGGGGACCTGGCACGATACCGGATGGCAATCGAGGAGCATGATGTCCAGGACCGTGAGATCTGGGGTGGTGCCGCCAGGGTCTGGTATAGCAAGGCTGCCGACAAACGTCCTGAGATTGGTCGCCTTTATCATCATCTCGCCATACTGGCGCGGCCCAACAGTTTGCAGCAGCTGTCGTTCTATTCCAGGTCGCTAGCCTGCCTCGTCCCTTTTGCAAGCGCTCGCAGCAGCATTATGACCTTGTTCCAGCCCATGCTCGAGGGCAAGGTGTCTTCACAACATCGCCTCAGAGCATTCGAGGTCGCTTTTATCAAAATTCACGCCAATCTTTTCGTGTATGGACAGCCAATCCCTGAAGTCATGGAGTTCTATGAGAGTGTACGAACGGGTCTGTTGGACGACTACATCGGCCGGGTGACTACTCGCTTCCGCGAACAGGGGGTGTCGATCGCTTTGACCAACATTGCCGCAATCTTCGAATATGGAGCCTTCAGCGCCGATCAAAGGTCGAAATCCATCTTCCGCATTAGTTTTCTCGAAGTCTGGGCTGAGAAGCTCCGAGATCGAGAGACGGCAAGCGGCAAAGCCCAGACAGCTCTCGACATCGATGAAGACAAACACAAATGCTTGATCAATTCCTTGGAGCAACAGATTGCGCAACCTCCGTCTGAGAAGGATATTGCGTCTTCAACACAGCTTATCCAATTCGCATTGCAGTCCACGTTTACGATCCTCGCCATTGTTCTGCAACGGCCAGGCGACAAAAATGTCTTTCCAATTGTACACGTCATGTTCTGCTTTATCTGGAGTCTAGCGGGCGTCGAAAAGCTTCTAAGATACGTGGAGCGAGATGTTCCGTGGGTGGACATATGCTCGTTCCTGAATGCCTTGGCTAAACCTGACGTCTTGACTCCGAAGATATGGGCTAAGACATTACCGATGCCTGACGGCGGCGTCACTCAACCCCTTCCCGAAGACTTTGCCATGCGTGGACAGCTGTGTGCTTTATGGTATCACCCCGAAGGCTGGTTTGACAGCGTTCAGATCGACATCGAAGAACGATCTATGGAGATGCCATCGATGGCTGCTAGTCGTGTTGAGAGGATTTTGTGGCTTGGAATGGGTATTGCATCGGTCAGTACTAACTTCGCGATCGGCTACTTAGATATCCCCCTTGTTCCTCATCTTGAGTTTTCCAGTTCTCTTCTTCTACCTCATCCCTCCTCCGTCTTTGCTTTCGACAGCCTGCCCGGTTATGACTCGTTTTCTTACCAGCCAAGAAGTTGCTAAAGTCTATTAGCACAACCGTTGGATCTTCTACGATGAAGCTACAATGAGGTTTGAGCCTACATCATAAGAAATAACGCTGCCCGGGGGTTGTATGGGCAACGCTGGTCAGAAACCTGGTTAGGGGTGTTGCGTCAAGGGCCTGCAAAGCCGGCAAGGTTCCGGCGTCCTGCCAGTCAGAAAATGGGACAGATCCATCGACGTAGGTAGCTTGTCCCATAGACGATGTAACCAAGTGCGGACATTAGAACTTTTGGGCGACGACAGAGATCATGACTTATTACGGCCTGCCATTTCGGGACCAGAGCTCCGATAAAAGAGCTTGCAAAAAATTTCCAAGTGAACTGTAAAGGGAAGGTTCGTAAAAGACATCTAAGATGATACATTCACTGTTGCCAGTTCCGCACACCATCTACGAGCTAGCTCAGAATCTTCTTGCCATCCTCCAAGTCTTTCTGCTCTTTTTCAAGCTGCACCCGCTTTCGCTTTATTGTCAAGTCCTCTCCAGCCACTTCTTCCAGCTGTCCGGGCGTCATTCCGGCCACGAACGCTGGGGAAAACAATGTCAGCGGCGTTCTCGATCCCGTAATCAAGAAATGGTCTGCTGCCTGCATGCGGAGGGCGTCAATAAATCGTTTGAGCGCGACTTTGTAGTATGAGTGCAAGATATCATGGAGATCTTGGATGGCGTGGTCGGTGTTGCTCATGGGATGACTTTGCATGATATCATCAAGTCTGACCACCTTCCCGTGCGAACAATCAGAAAACGCTTTACTTTCCATCTCGGCGCGCATCCGTCGTTGACGACTGCCAATCCCATGAGCTGATCAGCCTTGGTTGGCGTGGCAAAACTTTGCTTACCACTTTTCCAGATTTTCATTGAAGTAATGATTAAGCGTGGCCGGGGTTCCATCGAGCTCAATCTTCAAAAGAAATTTGACATGGGCTATAGCCGAATCGTACTTCTCCAGGAGGTGATCCGAGAGTAGAGACATCACCCCGAGTTGAACTCGCTCAACGGGACAGACCACACGCAGGAGATCAGTGACGAAATAATGAGTCAACGTGACGATGTCAGCGATGTACCCTAGAGCCAGACTTTTCCACTTCGTCGACTGACGCTTCATGGTCACCGCAAGGAGCGAGGAATTGAGAGTTCCAAGTTCAAAGCCCCGCGCCCCGCGATAGACGTCTTTCAGCCAAACATGAATGCTTCCATGCTGTGGCTCGAGCAGCTTTTCGGGCGCATGCACCAGGTCTTTAAGCTCTGGATGATCCTGAACCTGCCGAACCTCAAGCGTTCCTTCCGGTTCATCGACGTCATCATCAAGTTTAACGGCGGCGACGTCTGGGGCTTCTAAAGCCCATCCATTGGAGCGTTCATGGGAACCGTTGTCCATGTCACTAGAATCGAATTGAAAGGTATGCCCCTGGGTCGCTATGGCTTCTGACATGAAGTCGCTGCGGTTGACCACAGCAGTTGCGAGCCGGAGCGTTGGGCTTTTGTCGAACACGTCAGCGCGAGCATAATTGGACGACAGCGCTTCTGCGGCAAGCTTCTGAAATTCCATGGCAATCTCCGTTAAATATCGACTCTGCTCGGTCGGCGTTTGACGCTTCACGCCGAGAGCCTGCAAGTGCTGCTGGCATGAACTGAGTTTCTTGGTAATCTCGGATTTCACCTGCCCAGTGAATTGTTATCCAAAGGCCTTTGGACCGATCGACGTCCTTACCTTGGGAAACTCACGACGAATATGATCAGCGAGAATCTCCTGCAGACGGTCCCTGAAAGAGGCGATACCCACTCTCTCTTCGTCCAAGGTGTTCCATGGCGATTGCCCGGCGAAAAAAATTCTTTCCGTTACATCACGGTCCGCGACGCGCTTATTCAGCTCATCTTGACTGGCGTTGCGGAGGACATGCCAGCCGAGTTTGAGCTGGTGCTTTCTTCCTTCGACTAAATCGACGACGTTCTTTTCCGCGCCTTTATCCACTAAATCCGGCTTCGTCAAGACGCCTAAAGTTCGGATACCGTCCGGGTCGACTTCTTCCGCCTTTTCAAGGATCTCTTGGGTCGCGATGTCGACGTTCGCCGACACAACGGTTAGCAACACAGAACGGGGGTTCTTCATGTACCCGTGAACCATACGCTCCACCATTTCCATATCGGTTTTAGTCGTCACTCCAGAAGTGGTTCGTTTGAAGATACCAGGGACATCGATCACGCTCAAGTGATCTTCTTTTGGACCAGAGATTTCCAAGCGTAGAACGTCACTGGAGAATGTGCTTTTCGACCCGGACTCGTCCGGTACGAGGTCCATCATGGTATTGACCTGATCATGTTACCATTGCAACGAAGCCGTGAAGGATTCACATACTTGCGTCATTATGTTGGCAAACGAGCCAGCATCTAACGAACGAAGACCGTCCATGGTCCAAGCGCGAGCGGCTGTTTTGTGTTCCTCGCTCGCATCTTGCGCCGGAATCACAGATACCGTCACATGTGTTTCTTGGGACCGGCGGAACGTAATCTGCGTCGCAAACCGGGTGCAAAGACCGCTCTCTCGAGGGAATGGAAGTTTTGTCAACGCCTCTAGAACAGAGCTTTTGCCACTGGACTGGTCGCCAACGACAACTAGCTGGGGAAGGTCAACATACTCTCCAACGTTGCATGCAAAGAGCCGGTCAATCTTTTCAAGAAGGTCCACACTCGCGAGGCCAATATGCGAGCCAGTACCTTCCATGACTGCAGGATTGATCGCTGTAACTTTACTGTATCATTCAAGTAGATCTTTTTATTAGTGTTGATAAGGTTTCGGGGTGGACGCAGTATAAGTATGTCAAGGCTCAGATGCGAGGGAAACTAATTGGGAATCCGGCATACGTGGCTGGAGAATGGGATCAGTTTCTGAGTAGTCAAAGTTGTGGGTTCAACGACCGAGACGCATCAGGGGTGGGGAACGTGTCCTCACCTTGTCTGGCCATGGAGCCAATCTCTGTGTCAAGCACCATCACGTACACCATATTCACGTAGGCAGTTCCGGAACTTTTCCGACGTGTGCCTTTCCTTGCTTCCAGGAAATGGTATTGAAGACTACTTAGGTTCGGCGCATGAACCGCTACCGCAACGCACTGAAAAGGGCTAGATGGAGGAATCCAACAAAGCACAAAGCACTAAGCACAGCGTGTGATTATGCATGGTGCCAACATAATGCGAGCCATTTTCCCTAAAGTCTCGATGAATATGTCCTCGACCCACGGAAGGCTGCATCGCGACGATAAGAGATTGTGCAAGAACCCGGCGCCCCGTGTCATACGGGACTAACCCCGTTCCTCATATCCGCAACAGCGAACCAATCAACCTCATATGGTCAACCGTAAGGGGCCCTTTCGTGCGATAAACATTTCTGGCAATATATCTCTTGTGCACGACATGGATCCTCAGTGTTGCTTCGTCATAGGAGCTTGGACGCTTGATTCCGACGGTGTCGGCCAGGGTTTCCGCCGGCCTTCCTGTTCTCGGCTCTCTTATATCGAGTCAAGGCGTTTGCGTTCGTAGCCACGGCAAGTCTGAACATCTAGCTCGAGCACCACAACCGGGATGACATCCATATTGGCCTCGACAAGATCGGCGTTCTTCCAACAATATAACTTCGATCTCAACCCTCACGCCACGCTCCATACCGAATTCCATCGCTTAGCAAACTTTCGTAAATGGAAACAAGGCTCAAAAAGTGAGAAATTCGAGAAGGCTTGGATGCAATGTTTCGGATCAAAGGTTCTTGTCGGCCGCAACATTGACGGCAGGGGAAGTCGTGTTACAGCTCCAAATGGCACGGGCAACGGAAATTTTTCTTCTATGCTCGGCAGTCTTCAAAGCCTCAACCTCGAAGGAGGAAGAGAGAAGAGGAAAGCAAGAGTTCAAAGGGTTGGCGCAGAATTTGCATCTAATTACGGGACCGACGCCGGTGTCACGGAGAGTTGGCAAGAGCTTTGCCAGGATTGTGGAGTCAATCCAGTACCACCATCAATCACCCAGTGCAAAAAGGTGCAGCCCCTGCAACGATGCGCTCGACAGGATCCGGGTAGCTATATTCATGCTAATGTGTCCTTCCATATATAGGCGCTCAAAGGCGTAAATATCAACATCTATCATCTCCTCGATGCGAAAAAAGCCGGAAGGATCCCACACCGTTTTCGGTCCAGAAAGGAGTTGAGGGTATACATGGAAAATAATCCGGACCACAAGTATCCGTTGGAAATGGCAAAAGAGAACAAGCTCTTGAGTGTACTGCTCATCGAATGCTGATAGAGCTAAAGTATACATCTCCTTTGTTGGAAGGCGGTTGGGAGAGATCTGCGGGACTTACTCTACCATGAGGCCCAATACAGCTTGACTCCTTCCGATCATAACCCATTCGCCAACACCCTTATGCGCCTTGAGAACTCCTGGTAGCCATAGGCGCCCAAAGTCAAAGCAGCACTCTTCAAGTATGACTTGAATCGTAGTGAGAAGACGATGTTATGTTTTGTAAGGCAAGGGAAGAGGGCGAAGGGTGGGTGTTACGGGCGTTGCAGGGGGGCAAGTTCGCGGAAAGCTGTTGCAAGGCACGTTAATGTTAGCTTAACACGATAAGTGGCCGTCTTAGATCGCTCCTACCGCATAGCGAAATCATTGGATCCAGAACGTTTGGTTCTTTGACGTTCTTTTCTTCTGAAGACGTCGCTGCTTCTATGGCATCCGCCTCAGACTTGGTCGCTTTAAAATCGGAAGGCTCGCTCTCTTCCCCTTTACCATTCGAGGATTAAAACAACCTGGGAAATTGCGCCTGAGCTTTCGATGCTGGCTTGAAAACACCGGCATCGAGAAGCTCCTTTGCGACGTTGCAGATTGTCCCAAGATCATATTCATCGGTAAGAGCCCCAAACGAATGCTTATTCTTTACTAGGAGCTTCCGGACGCTTCTAGTCTTCCGAACACGAGCGTTAGTTCTTATACAAAGGCTGCTACAGTACAGATAAACCGATATTCTTGGCGCTAATTTGTTCGTCATCGTTCACTAGGAGTGATGTCGCTAGTAGGCATGCAGAAAAGCTATTAAGGATCCACATGACGCAGAGCCCCACCTACGAGTATGCCTTCGTTCTGGGCGTCCGTTAACTTTGATTCAACTGATAACACGTTTGTGGCTAATCAATGAAACAAGGCAAACCCGTAGCTTAGCTAAACCCGTCAACATTGCTCATGGTTTGTCACAAATCTTTTGAACTCGGTTAGGCATCGACGTCCAGGCTGTTGAAACTTTTAGACGAACTCCCCCGCTACTGGGTCGCGCAGATTCCCGACTTCATCCTCGCACGCCACCACGGTGGCGTGTTTGACAACATTAACGTGCACCACGTGCGGGACGACGTCCAGAAATGGCAGGGGGAACGTCGCTCAACAATATTGCCTTAAATTTGAAGCAGTCTGTCTTGCCGACACACAATTAGAAGAACGCATACCGATAGAGGGCCCTCCATATACCAGCAGGCATTACCGCTATCATAGCTCGTGATATTAGTGTGTTCCATAGGCAACGGCATCGTACTCGGCCTCAAGCCCAATCGTCACCGGCTAAACCGTCACCGGCGCCATCGCCAGCTAAGAAGCTTTCAAGGGTTACACCAACATCACGAGGTAGGAGGGCCAGGCCGAACGAATCACAGATTGAAACGCAGGACTACTCTGCGGATGAAGACGAATGATATAGAGCATAGCATGATTTATCAGGCGATGAGGACCACGAGGAAGACTAGATATCCTATACCAAATGAGATGAGCGAGATGAAATGGGATAGAATGGTATGTTTAAGCGTATATAGCTTGAATTTGATACGGTTCCTTTATGATATCTCTATCATACGTTAAATCTGCTATAAAAATCAAAGTCCCTGCCCTCATATTCGATGCCTGCGGCACGAAACAAACCAGCCGGATTGCCACTGTGTGCTTGATCGCAAATAGCATCATTTAAGAAGGCCCCGAATCCACCTCTTTCTTCAGTATAGGAAGCAACCACCTCGTAGTTCCTCTGAATATATGCCTTAATCAGCGCGAACGAGGTTTCGATTGGATTCAAGTCCAGCGAATATGGCGGTAAGAAACGTATTTCAACACGAGCATCAGCGCACATATCCACAAATGCATCTGAGCGATGTATTCTGGCGTTGTCCATCACCAATACGGAACCAGGCTCGCCGCGAGCTCCCATAAGAGGCAGCACTTGATTCTTTACGACGTCAAGGTATAGCTGGGCGGTAAAGGACCCATGAACGATAAGCCCAGGCGATATACCCAGTGATATCGAACGCCGGTAGTATGCTCCATCTCTTCGAGCGCGTAAGATCTTGCTGAATCCTCACAGGTGTTCCGTACTCCGCCCATCCATACTTCCTGTCAGCTACGGCGGTGATGAGCTACGAGCTTCCTACGCCGAAAGGGGGAGGTTACCAACCAGTTCGCTCACAAGCTGCTAACTCATCGAGGAATATCAATTGGTCTGCCCGATATTGTGTAAAAATCTTTAGCCATTCCTTCCTGAGAGGACCAGACCGTTGGGCAGCGATACGGCATGCCTTCTTCCAGTTAAACCCCAGCCTCTGAAAAGCTCGGCTAACCGTCGATTGGTGGCAGATGATATCATGCGGTCGTACAGATACCACTGCACCTCATCCTGGTACGTCAACGGCCTCTCGATCAGATATCTTGTCAGATCACGGAGGTGGGCCTCGCTGAGCAATGGTATTCACCCAGGCTTTTTCGACGGAGCATATATGGCGTCAAAATACTGCCAATTCCTCCGGTATTTCCGCATCGAGGTCTAGCTGATACGGGTAGCATTGATTATAGAGTAGTTGATCCGGTACAAGCAGCAATATCCCAGCCCCGAATCGATTGATGAGTTCAAACCAAGGTCTACCTGCCTTCTGCCAGTTATTCACACTCGTGGAGTCTTTTTTCCAATCCCGCTCGCCGGTCGACTGACAGAAGACAAGCTCGATAAAGCGTTCCTTGATTTGTCCGCGTTTGGTCCGAAGCCGCGATTGGGACGAGTGAGGACACTGGAAGGGGTGTCGATCAAGTTCCTGCAAAAAGACGTGTGGTTTGGCATGTGCAGCACGATAGGCGCAGTAAAAGTTTGCGAGGGCCATTCCATGGCATATGCGTGACAGGTACTCGTTGAAGATACTACCCTCGATTTCTCGAGCCAGGTTTGGAGTTGCCTGAATAATCTGGGCTGGTGGAGTATCGATCTACAGGGGTGTTCGGCTGCGGAGGCTTTCGTCAAGAGTATCCGCTTGATACGGCCTCGCCGTCAGCTCTTGGATAGTCTCTCGTATATCAGGGATCGTATTGGTTCGCCCAATTTGATTGACCAAAGCGACAAGACGTCCAGGGCTTGTACGGTCCGCAACGACCGATTGTTCATGAGATGCCGATGTTTTTCTCTTTTTACCCTTTTTCGTCTCTGGAATTGTACTGTGATCTTCTGCTGAATGGTCTTGCTGGGCCTATACTGCTTGGCCGGGCTTCGACCGTAGCCTCTCCTTCGTCCATGAGAAGCTCTCTTCTGGCCTTTCCGATATTGGTGCTTCCGCTGGCGATAGCCAAAGGGCGGAATGACCGTTATCCGCTGACCTCACCCCGTCGGAGCTTTTCGAAATCGTGTGTCGTGGATCAAAAGGCCCGCCAACCTCCCTACTAGATTCGGAGTCGGAATCGTCTTGAAGACCAGTGCATTGTGTAGTCACTTCGTTGGAGCCGAGCCGGGGCAAACTGTTTCAGCCAGATCGTCTCGAGAATTTTTAATGGGTGGAGAGGTCCTTGTGGGCGACGAAGGCAGAGGGGATGACACTGAGGAAAGTAACGGAGGAGATGATAACGGCCACGAGGAGGCTCTGCTTGCCGGGCTCGTATTGGGAGTGCTCACAGAGCCAACAATACCATGCCGGGCGGACTCGAATGACGACGACCCGTGTCCGCATACACCGGCATCATTGGTCTGCTCCTGTGCATTTTGGTCAACGGCGGTGATGGGGGGCGGCTAAGCTATCTGTCAGCCTGTCAAGTCTCCGATTTTAGGAAATTTAAGACCTCTGATCCAACTGGAAGAAGCGGAGGATCATGCCAACTTTGCACCTGCGTATAACAAGCGTCGCGTATCATCTGAGCTTCAGGCTGACTTGAATTTTCCTCCCTAAAAGTGGGGACAGCCGGGCTGCAAGGGGCCGTCCAGCAGCCGCCTTGGGCCACGTCGATTAAACGCAGGCTACGTTGGATACGGCGGGAACGTCGGCTGATCAATCTCACTCCATCCGAATCTCGTTGGGACTGCTGATCGATCAAGCTTCTAAAGATCTTTCCAAGGCTCAACATTTTTGGTATGCGGAGGGAGACTTGGAGTTGCGAGGCCGTAGCGATTGGATACTCTTCAAGACTTTCGATCGGCTTCGACGGCCTTTATCGCTAACTTTTGTGACGGGGGTCATCAATAAGCTGAGGAAGCTAATCATGTTTCATGCAATACCTGAAACATGGAGACGAAGTAAGCATCCATACCTGGTGACTTGACTTAGAGCCGTCATACTTATAAGCCATGCGTGAGGCAGAAGCTAGTCAAAACAGCAGCGGATAATTTACTGAGCTTGGCGAGACAGTCGGGCTCTGCTGAGTCATCTTAATAATTTGCGCTGGACTGGTCCTGTACACTAAAGCTGTTATTTGCACATTTAGTGAACTCTTAGTGAAATAGCTGCTTGGACATTTAAGTGAACAGCTGTTACATATATTACCTGAGTAACGGTGAAAAGGATAAAGCTGACTGTGCGTTTTGAATAGCATTGGCATTTCTTAAAGTGCCAAATTCACTCAGCATCCGTTCTGGTTCCATGAGATCTAAACTTGGCAATTTTTCCACCAATAACTGGATATTTCCCCGCAGGTGGAGATCAGAATCATTAAAAAAGTGTCAGACCTGACTGTAGATTGCTTGTTGGCGTTAGCCCCTCGCCGCTTTGCTTACAGCCAAAAGCTGCCACTCCGCTCGCACTTTCTCGCCTCGTGATCCCTCGCTCGCACCCCGATCCCCACCTGCGACACCAGCAAATATGGCACGGAAGAAGTTTTTCAAATCCAGGCGAGACACGAGGTCCTCCATGATGTTCCCGTTGCTCCATCAGGACGTCTCGAACGCAGTGTCAGACGCAGTCACCTCACCGTGGTTCAACAGAACGAATAGCGACAAAGATTCTTGCGTCCAATATTCGACCTACGTGATGGGAAAATTTCAATGCGACAACGATGACTGCTCCAGGGATGGATGGGGTAGCAAGAAGGTGGCCATATTGATTAGGGGGTATTCCGAGAACGGGTACAACGCCGTCGTATTCGGCCAGCGCTGCCAGTCCTGCAATCGGCTCGGCGCTCTGACGCTCGACAAGAGCTCATACATTGACCGAGTTGCATACAGACTCAAGAAGTGGGCAGGCGTTCCGACGGAGGAGCAAAACTACACCCAGAAAGCAGGGCCGCCGCATAAGAGCGAGCTCTGCGAGGGTTGTCAGCGCGGCTATTGTCAGCAGAGGTATGGTCGAGAATATTGAATAGTACAATTTGACGTGAAGGAGGGGGGTTTATGCATTTATCTCTTCGAGAGCGGGCCGGATCGAAAGCCCGAACTTCAGATTGAATTACATAGACGGGACAGTGTTATGGTTGCTTTTCTCCGCAAGGGATATGGTATCAGCCAAGGTGGTGGGTTGGTCTTATCAGATATCTGTGAGCTCAAGGTATCACGGGTGCCAATCAATCACTGTTAATAGTAACAAGACAGTTCTACTGCTAGAGCAATGAATATTGATAACCAATGAATTGAAGACGAAGTCATAAGCACGTTCGAGTTCGAGATCTACATACACAATGAGATACTCCCTGCTCGCCGTGCTCATGCCTCCGAGCGGTATAGCGGAGTTGCAGGCTTTTTTTCCGGTAGCCCACAAAAAGCAAGACCAGTAAGTACAACGGCTAAACCTTGAGAACACTGATAGCAACCCTATGTTGACCTTACACAATCTCAATCTCTCGTGATATCTGCGACGTCTCTACTTGTTCTGACTTCGCTTACTTATGTCTCCGAAATTCCAGCTGAGCCTTGTGTTTGAAGTATTTTTCGAGCGCGTTGAGCTTTCAGATGTCGTTGATCCCTGTTATTTACGATTCCCGAAGAAGGTTTCGTCATTATCCTTGAGCAATTGCGGATAGCGCAGGAGTCGCTGCTGATGATATAAGCTCCAAGAGCAGAGGCGAGCCTTTCGGACAACTCATGATGTCATCGTCGTCTGTATCTTCTATACTGAAAGTCTTGGAAGTGTCGATGCTGTTCTCAAAGATGCCCACTATTATTGGCGTCGCAGCTCTTCCCAGGTCCTGTAGAAAGCCGCCTGCATTTGCAGCCAGAATTTCGATGAAGAGCTGAAATTTGTCATCCGGGAGATGGAAAATTCTGATTGGATCAGTACAAGCGGACAAAGGACGTACAGGGTTGCCGTACATGTTCTCGACGAGGTTCAGGTTATACGTCACCAACGGTAGCAAGCCCAGTACACCGTAATCGAACCCGGAGACTAGCTGCTCGAGACGTCGGCCAGCTCTTCTCCAGCTTGTCATCTCGCGATACCGTGACTGGTAATGGGAGTGAGTTGGCTCTATGTGCGGGTACACCTCTTGCATCATCGACTTTGTGATTTTGGCCTCCATAGCGGTGACAGGGTTACCACGTCCTCGGCTAGATTGCGCTGCGATACTGGTAGCATTGCTGTTGATAAAGTTGTCGGTAGCATTAGGGCGGAGTTTCGAATTATCCATGAAAAGCTTGTGTATATGACAGTATCTGAGAAAAGTGCAGTATGCTGCCTTTTCCCCTAATCTTTTAATCACCTCGACTCTTTGCGCATTGGAGAGAATATTTGCATGTGCCGGGGAATTGGACTGGTGAGACTCCCTATACGCTTGGAGTATATTTTTAAGGGACATTAACGAATCACAACCACCTACTGCAACCAAAAAGCTTCTAAGAACAAGTACTTGCTTATCGGAGCTGACACTAGCAAGGAGTCTTTTGGTTTGTTCACTACTGAGAAGGTTCGTATCGCCGTATCCTAGACTTTCGTATCTCCTTTTCCTTTTCAAGATACATGCGCTGATGTCGGAGTTGTCTTGTTCCGCCGGAGCTTCGTCTCTGTCTTCGTCCTGTCCTAAATTCTTTTCGGTTGATGTCTCGTGGCGATTATCGCGACGAACTAATTTTCGGATCGACTGTGCCGGCTTACGTCTCGATCGATGAGGCTGTGCCATTTTCTCGATCCGATGTCGATGAGTTTCATGGGTTGTTCGCGTAGTTCGTGGTTGGCTTCTGGAGGCGGAGCAGCTAGCGTCCTTAATTGAACCTGTGATTGAGTTCGTTGGCCTGTTAAACTTGCTGGGCCTATTTTCGTTTCTTTCTCCATCCTGAGGCTGTTGGCTCGATTCCTCTTGTAAGACCTCCGCATGTGACGAATTGGCCTCAACACTGGTGGGAACGCGTGTATCCAGTTCCATGGCGGATAGACATGGTGATGTAGCGAAACTGCAAACGTTCGGTTCTTGAAATGGACTTTCCGACCACATTTGTTTGTCTGATTCGTTATCCGAGATGTGTCTTTGTATTGTTTCTATGGTATCGAAGCCTACTAGACTTGAAAGCGCAGCATTATTCGCACTGGAAAGTCCAGCGGAGGAGCAATGCATATCATCTGTGTTTGGTTGATCCAGTCTGAGAAGGCTGTAGGATGACTCTTGTAATGCTTGGTTCGACGAGAAATTTGGAGTCTGTACATCATGAAGCGGGGTTCGCCCTTGAGTCAGCGCCTCCCGCGGGTCCAAGCACGATCCCGAGGGTAGACCAAAACTGACGCCAGGCAGCAGCTGTCAGTAGCGCTCATGGACTCATGTTCGGGCCACTGACCCAAGATGATGTAGGACGCGATGCACGACATCGACATCCCGAGCAGAGTCTAGCCAACAAGCCCACACGACTGCACAAACGGCAAGACTGAGGACCGCTCGAGATGGCGATTCATCACCTTGGCGTGGACAGCACCTCACAAATGGTGCGATTCCTGCAGTCTTGGCGATATCCTCACGATGCTTCCTTGCAACAGCAGAGGCAACGTTATCATTGATGTCAGCTGCTACCAGTCAGTAAACCTGTGTACGGATGATGAGACACAGAGCTCACCCCTCGAAGCTCCTGCGGCGTATGCGGCTTCGGCGAGGAGAAATTCAATGAGCTTCTCTCCCATTTGAGCCATTCTCCGATTCCCGTCATGGTTAGCCTCGTCTGCGCCAGCAGCCGTGAGTGCCAGCTCAAGATTTTCGAAGTCTGAAAATCGATAACCGAGAATAATCTGTACTTGCGCGATATTCCTCATGATCATGATGATGCTCTGTATCATGGATTAGCGGTTGTTTCTGATTGTTCCATTCAGAGCCACTACTTTATGAATCGCTGATAAAGGCGCTAAGCTGTTTCTGGTCTTACCTACATTGAAGTCGTTGGAATCGCTTTATTTGGTTTAGCCGTTGCCTTGAAGTGATGTCAAGATCTTGCGCCTTTGACAAGCCATCTCGGCGAAACAGGGTGTTATGAGCTAAGCGGAAGCTTACCCCACGAGCACGTGACATGCTCGACAGCAAGATGTTTCCTTGGCATGTCGAGATGGCGCGGTGCTCGAACAGCTCGAACGGCTCGACCGGCTCGACCGGGCTCGATAAGAGCGAGCAAGGCGAGTAGTGGGCGAGCAGAGGATCTCATTATGTATTTAGATCTCCGACACGACGCCCTTATGGCATTGTGTACAACTTCATACCTATCGCTTCACATTGTTCTATGTATACTGAACAAAGTCTTGTTATTATCAACAGTGATTGATTGGCACCCGTTGCACCTTGAGCTCACAAGCATCCGATAAGACCAAATCCTACCTTGCCAATACATTCTCCTTGTGAAGAAGTAGCAACCATAACACAGGGCTCATCATCTCGTATGGAAAGGCAGTACATGCGTGAACACCGCACTATGTGAACGATACTGGTTATCAGCTTTCAGCCCCTTTTCCATATGTGGTATCTACTAGCGATTACGGTGGTATCATCATCCATTCTCCACTTCTTTTTGATGCTCGCTTCGCCGAGGTCCGCTGTAGGTACGAGATTGGCAGGAAACCCTGAGCTCCTGGGCTATAGGCGTCCCGATGGCTGGTTAAAGCGCCGGGCCCCGCCCACATAAGTATGTTGATCTATCCATCAACATACGTAAGCAGATAAGTAGAATACTAGGGACAGCAGGTATACCGATTCCACGGAGGGACAAGGTGATATGAACCCGGGACGTTTTCGTTTTCTTCGAGACTGAGGCTGATCTACGCTGGACTCGCTCGTCGGTCCGAAGATGAGACGATCGTCGCGGACTAACAAACTATCAGCGCAGCAGCACATTATGGTTCTGGCCATGGGCTCAAAGGACATCCATTTAGCAACGTGACAGCGTAGAGAAGGAGGTCTCAAACTTCACGGAAGGGAGGAGTATCCTTATAAACTAGACGGCTCCCCTGAATATTTACAGCAGGCTGTGCATGCAGGCTCAAATTTTGGGAATTCTCATGCCTGTGAGGTCAGTACTAGAAGGCGGTACCGATGATTTTTTTGGGAATACTCCCATGTAGATCTCAAGAATGAGGGACGCCCAGCGAACAGACATTTTGAGAGCGTCTCTGAGCAAAACTGTATAAAGCCATTTGACCTAATGTCACGTTGGGATTTCTGCCCGTGTTAATACTAAGATCCCTGCTTGACGATTCCAAAGATCCTCTGGAGATCTTGTTAGTAGAGTGTGATGGTATCTGGCTGCAACCTACCTCAACTTGGCCTTTGAGCTCCTCATAGATATCATCTAGATCCCTTTCGCAATCGACCTGATTACAGTGAGTGACTGACTCTCTGTAATATTGAACGGCTCTTACGTCAAGAACTTTTCCTACGAATGCTCCAGTAACGCTTGAGATGTCTTGCATATGTCCAGCGTATCTTCTTCGAAAAACCTCGGTAGTGTCGTCCACTCTCCCAGACATTTTGGCTCTCTTCAAAATGCGCGAGAGCATAACATCTTCAGAGCAACGAAAGTGAAGAACTGCCTTTGCCTTCCAGCCCTGGAAAAACGGTCATTTTCCCTTCCCCAGAAGCCTTTGTTGGAGTATACATTCCTCTTCATCAAAGAATTGAGCCTGTTCCTTGCTCCTGGGAAAGCCATCGATAAGGAAGTTGGCCTGCCCATTCCGCATGTGTTCAATGAGACAAAGTTTGAGGATGTTGCGGACGTAGTGGTAAGGAACAAGGGATGCGTTGCTCATAATGGACTCAATTTGGAGATCACGATTGAGAGATGGCCTGAGAGCGTCTTCCCGTAAAAGGTCACCGACAGAAATATGCACAAGCCCAAGTTCTGCGGCGAGCCTTGTGCATTGGGTTCCCTTGCCAACTCCTGGACCTCCTGGACGATTCGATTAATAATGGTTTTGATAGCCGAACTAGGAGTGCGCTAGAGAACTCACCGACAACGCAAACGATCTTGGCTGCCTTCTGTTCAACCGACTTTTCTTGAGTCTTCTCCATCTCAGTGGCACATTTTGCGCTCTGGGACTCAGGATCTGTCTTTCTTCCGCAGCCTTGTAGAGTCTAAATCACAAAATGCGGCTCTGTAGATTGAACCCTCGTGGCAGGCAGCAATATGCAGGCAGCCGACGCAGCCTGCCAGTCTGGGCAAATAAGGACACTTCCTTACATCGCCTTGTTTTGATGGTTCCGTCATCCCGTCCTTCTCAAAGAGCATTAGCCTCTGTATACAACCTGTCTGTGAGCACGAAGCCTAGCAATAATTCCTCCATCGTTTTGAATCCTGCAGCCATCCTTGTGAACATCTAGTATACATGCTCAGCCATGCTTGCAGTAGTAACCACGCTCTACTTAGGCCTCATCGGGTTGATTTTCGGACTTTGTCATTTTATCAAGTATAGGGTTACGGCAACAAAACGTCCTATCTCCGTCAATTATCACTTGACTAGGCAATGCAACTACTCCTGTGGTATGGAAGTTAGTGTCCCACAGCCGATGCTTGATGAGCTAAATCCTATTTCAGGGTTCTGCTTTCACACAGCCAAGACATCATACGTCGAGTCTCTCCCTAACGCAAAGAAAGCCATGGCTCTTCTCAAAGTTGCGGGGATGGAAAAGATAAATTTTGCTGGCGGAGAACCCTTCATGAATGCCGAGCTCCTCGGGCAACTGGTCCAATACTGCAAGGAAACGCTCAAGTTGGAATCTGTCTCCGTCGTCACAAACGGCAGCAAAGTATCGCAGAAATGGCTCGCCAAGTATGGCCAGTACCTGGACATCATGGCCATCTCGTGCGACTCCTTTGTTGAAGCGACGAACACCAAGATCGGAAGAGGTACCGGTACCCACCTGAAAACGGTCATGAACCTAAGTCAAAAGTGCAAAGAGCATGGTATCATGCTAAAGATCAACACGGTGGTGAACCAGTACAACTTTCATGAAGATATGAACGCCGCCATCGAAGAGATACAACCTTTTCGCTGGAAGTGCTTCCAAGTGCTCATCGTTCCAGAGGAGAATGGATCCGAGGATACTCTTCGCGATGGGAGGCGTTTCCTCATCAACGATGATGAGTGGCATCGTTTCTGCGACAAACACAAGCACCAGGAATGTTTTGTCCCCGAAAGCAACGATGTTATGGCCAGCTCGTACTTGTTACTAGACGAGTATTTGCGTTTTCTCAACAAAGGAGTTGGAAAGCCGACAAAGAGTATTCTTGAGATTGGGGTCGCGGCGGCGTTGAAAGATGTGTACTGGGACGAAGGTGGTTTTGAGATGCGAGGCGGGATCTATGAATGGTCGAAGCCGAATTGCTTGGGGGAGTCTCCCAAGCCTGATCTGGACTGGTAGTACTGGTCGGCAGAGCAGGACTTCGGAACTGGCGTGAAAGAACTTGTTCGTATCAGTCCGCTATATCAGTGCTAGCGAGAAAGGATCATTGCACGAAAGGTGGCGTGACAATGGAGTGGCACGACTTGATTTCTTTTCAAAGCGTTTGCTCTTCTCTTCTGGGTTAGATATGAGTAAATCGGCCCGGTGTCTTTCGCGTAAACGACAGTGAACAACAGCATAATTCAATATCGGCTCATGCACTTTCCTTGCCGCAACCCCCTGCCTGCAATTCTGACTGCTTAACGGCTTGATGATAAGAAAATGGATATAGCTGGACCAGTCCCATACCAGTCATTCCTTCTACCACAAGTTTGATTCCGATAGATTTGTAGAAAACAGCGAATCCATGAGTTCACACACTGCCACGAGGGTATTTTTCGAAGTAAGCCGTAAGTTTCCCCTTTGGCTTAGAGCAATCGAAGAACCATCCGTAGCGAGCTAAGAAGACATCAATATCTGCGTGCGCCTTGTTTGCGTCCTCTGCAAGTAGTTCCACCTCGCCAGCTGAGTGCCCAAAGTCCGTCTCATCGAGCACGACCATGAACTTTCCGTCCGCAAGAAACGACCGCCGGTGAGTTTCAAATCGACAAGTCTCTACTAATCCAAAAGACTCATTAGGTCCGGCGCATTTGGGGATGTAGTTCTTGATCATTTCCCAAATCCGACTGGGCTCTTGTGTTTCATCATAGGTTGAGCGCACGAAAGAACTTCCTGGCATGGATTGTTTAGCTTCCCACATGCCGATCTTTGGATTATCGACTTGTTTGTGAGGGTTGTAAAGCAAACGCTTTCGGACCCAGAGACCCTTGCTGGAGAGCCTGTTGTCTAGATCATAGTAGGTATCCCGGAATATTCTCGATTGAATCGTGGGACGTGAAGAAAAAGGAGGCTGGCCTCCATTCGACAGCAAAATATTGAGGCTGGCTGGGTTCCAGGTGAACTTTCGCTCAATCTCTAGGAGCTTCATTTGGGATACAAAACAAATTAGATGAATGTAGAAGTGCTATATCCAGCGCCAAGTATCCAGAGGGGCGTGGTGAATGGTCGCTTGACTTTACATTCGCTAAAAATCTCAAAGTTGAGCTGACTAATGGCCTCAGGAACGATTGGTTGCTGTTGACAACCTATTAGTCATCCTGAAGGTCGACGCGGGATCGTTTTTTGTTCTTCGGCTCTAGCCTTTTCCAGCCTTTCCAGCCTTCCTCGATATCGAATTCAATCTTACCAACATCCTGCAGTCTAATTAAGCAGCTTACAAATAAGATATCAAGCTCACTACAGCCCAGGCTCCGCCTCTGTCTTGAGATGGCCAACCTATCGCGAAACGATCGCAACATCATCGCAGAGCATTCCCTTAGACAAATGGCTGGATTATTTACGAGATCCACTTCGATAAGCAGAGGCAAATTGGGAGTCGCATTTCCTCTCCCACCATGGCGCCGTTGGTGCCGTTGGTGCCGATTCTGGTCCTCAAAAGGTTATTCAAGGTTACTCACAACCTTGACGGGCCATGAAGTTGCCTTCAATCTTGACTGGAAGAGCGGGAGTGAGAATTTAGCTTCTGACCTATCGGCCCTTTTCAGGCATGTTCAAAAGGGCAACTTTATCAACGAACACTACCATGCGCCGTCACACCTTGTCGTCAAACAAGCAATTCCACCTCCGAACGCCCATTCAGCACCAGTTACATCCCCTGATGCAGGGAGCCTCCTTCTTGATGCCTTCGTATCGTCTTGCGATGCGGCCACATCGCCTTTTAGTAAAACTACTGCAACGTCAAGTCAAGCCCTGGAAGCTAAAGTACTTTGTAGATCTTTTGCAGACGAAAATGGCTCACTAGCCCCCAAATCAACACCGACACCGAATCCGAAAGCGACATCGACGTCATCACAGCATCCGTTCCCCATCTCATCAGACATACCCACATCAGCACCATGTGGTCCCCAGCCAGAGGGCCTCAGCGGGCGACGGCACCAATTTGACATGTAAGCTGAAACGACATTCACATCGGAAGCAAACGAGGAAGCACAGCCACAGGTCTTGAACGCGCGGAATGTTGGTGACAAAAGAGGGAAGCGGTACTTCTGTGGAAATTAACTTAGAGAGGACCAAGCCAAGAAAGAGAAGACGGTTGAGAGGGTCTGGGGGGAGAATTGGCCATAGTACCGTACGTCGAAGGGCCGGTTAGTTAAAAAGAAAGCAACAATGAGAGGGTAACGGCGACAGCAAAAAACAAATGGGAAGAAGGCTTCAATGGATTTAACACAAGATCATTCGTTAGAAGAAAGTGTAAGAGCTAAACCGCCATTTCGATAACAATAGATACTCAATAGCTCAGCTGTCTTTGAAGTGAAGTGTCACTCCGGAATGTCATAGTGTCTATGGCCATTCCTAGTCTTCGAACACCTTCACTCATCAACGCCGTCTTCCTTCAAGTATATGCTCTCAGTGGTTGCTTCCTTGAAGAAGGGACAGACAAAGTAGAAAGGATATCCCAATAACGATGGTGCGGGAAGACATCAGCCTTTCCGAAACAGGAATAATCTGTGACATCGATCGATTACCGGCTACTAAAGGTGAATAACTAGTCACATTGGTTCTAGTAACCTATGCCATTCATCTGTTTGACCATCCGGTGCTGACTGCAGCCAATCAATACTTGCCAGCTGGCGACCAGTTCAAGACCAGCTGTTCAGCAGACCCTTGCCTCGTATCGAATAAAGGTCATTATGGCTTTTGGAAATGCTTCAGTTGGAGAGCCGGGGCGTTACAGGCTAATTACTAGATCTGCCGGTCCTGAGGCAAGGTTGCACGCCTGTAAGACCTCATCTTCAGATCGACGCAGTCTCCTCCCAATTTTTCATAAGTACAGAACACCTCATGAATTCTCTTCAACCAAACGAGAAGCGAGTTCAGTGAGTGTCGACGCGTCCAAGTTCGAGAATTCCAAGCGGAAGAAAAAGCCAGTATGAGACGAAGAACCAAGATGGCGGGGTGGGCCACGCTACTAGGCAAAACTCAAAAATAAAAATGAGGCTACCAATCACCTCCTCTTGAATGACTGCCTTCATTCCCCCACGCCCAGTATTGCCTCCTCTCCGGTCTTCTTACCTTCTCGCATCCTCCATCACGATCAACTTCGCTCTCAACGTTCGAGATGGTGTACAAACCGTTCTATACAGATGCTCTTAACGGACTGTGTTCCAAAGATCAACTGGATCTACTGGACTCTGTCGACTGTCTCCGTTCGCAAGGCATCAGTCATTATGTCTCATTACCACAGATCATTGTGTGCGGCGACCAGTCGTCCGGAAAGAGCTCGGTGCTGGAAGCAATCTCTGGTGTATCGTTTCCGACTAAGAGCAACCTGTGCACCCGATTTCCAACAGAGTTGATCCTCCGTAAGACATCACACATCGGCGTCAGCGTTTCGATCGTGCCGCATCACTCTCGCAGCGAGTCCGAACAGCTCTCTCTCAGCAGCTTTCACGAAAAGCTAGATGGCTTCGATGGGCTTCCAACTCTGATCGAGAAATCACTTACAACCATTACTTCACCGAAGCTCTCCAGAAGGTCCGTAATGAACGAAGCAAGAGCGAGTACTCTAGCATTGTAAAGAATTTCTTCGGAGTCTCTTCCCTCGAGTCAAGCTTGTATATAAACCAGCATAAAGACCTCAGTCAGCTCGTGAC
>QQTW01000628.1_pt1 | contig 22630 bp, 24 predicted proteins | sample 1904831 | NCBI WGS metagenome assembly QQTW01 (sample SAMN09435610, study PRJNA476489) | Subsurface metagenome, whole genome shotgun sequencing project. | reverse complement strand
GTTAGATTTGAAAGAGCACGGCACCAGCGCCTTTTATGTCAAGTGGATGATGACGATCAAAAATTTCAATCGATATAGGTTGATCCATTTGGCGAATGAGACGCACGGTGGAGTAGATCTCCGTCGCGTCGGGCAACTCCACCGAGCTACATGCCGATTGAGAATGGCAATGTGGGTCGCACGAACCGCGTTGATACCGTAACGTTGTAGAAAGCATGACTGCATGACGTGGTCGTGAGGTTGTAAAGAGCGACCCCATGCCGTCAGCGCGGCGGGATTTACGATATCCAACCGTGGTTGAGGCTCTCGAGTTCACCTGTACCTGAGCTAGTCATCTTAGCCAATTCGGACCCGCGGTTGATGATGCGGCTCTCAGAAGGTTGACGAATCAGCAGGGAATGCTACTAGTCTACCTTGGTCCGTGCTTAGAAAGCCAAATGAAAGCACGGACATCATTTAAAGTTGATTGTCCCCACGAACATCTCTGATCAGAGACATCTAGGGCAAGCCTAGCTTTCACTTCCTTCAGTGAGTTCAAAAATCTGAGAACTCTTCTAGACAATCTCCGACAGCATAGTCGGATTGCTGTTTCTGTTGCACCTGGCCCACTGGCCCTAACCAAGGTGATTCAACTGGAAATTTCATCATCTCTACACTTGGAAACATGAGTCTGGTCACTCCGTCTTCTTATGGATTTCGAGGCCGAACCCTATGAGCACTTTACTTCTAAGGCATTCCGGATGCGTGCTGCCCAGTCTTACCAGCAATATTGGTGCCTAAAAGCTTGTACTGAGGCCGGAAGGAGTCCGTCGCAGTATTCCATAGAGTTTAGTCGCAGAGAAAAGGGTACAAGTAGAGACTGCCAGAGAGGCTTCCATTCTACTGGCCATCGAGAAGAGACTGCCTGCTGCATTACCTGCATTTCTTCTCGCGATCAGGACTTCGCAGCCACTCAGATATGGCCCTGGTGTAGAAAGAATAGAAGCCTTCCAAGTTGTATTGGGGACTGGGAGGGCAACTTGCAGCACGCATTAAACTGACCGTTGCCACAATTGTGGCTTTTGTCTTGGAGACAATCTCACGAGCCACGACCGTTGCTGTGTCGATCCAGCAACACGTTATATTATTATACAATCAATCAAATTTGCACTGTATCCTTCAGTTAAGTATTCTCTCGCGAACTTTTCTATTGCCTTGCTTTAGCGCTTGGTAATAGAAAATCACTCTGCTTTCACGGTCTTTTGTGTTGAACAATACGGTCTTGATCTTCTTCATAATTGACATTGTTCAGAGCTATAACAATTGCTTTCTACCGTTAAATTGAGCGGGTATATAGCGATAAAATCCTATGTTATGGATTGGAATGATCGGCAATACATCGCCCCTATCTCATGCCCACCATTCACATACTCCACTGACGGTGGCCTTAAAGTCAACGGCCACAGCAGATGCGACGAACAGCGTCTCTACGAGCTATTGACTTACGTCGACCCTGGCCCTGTGCTCACAAAGAAAGGCGAGCCTCGAGTCCGCCAGCCACCGGCCCACAAAGACCAAACAGGAGCTTTCTACGAAGCACAGCTTGTCCACTACGGACTCAAACCCTTGAAGACCAAATCTGCAGCTAAGAGAGCTTTACTTCTAGAGTTCGATTGCAATGAGGGTAAGTTGAACGTTCCGGAAGCTTTCCGGGAGCTTGAGGACGAGTTAGCGGCGCAGTTCAGGCGAGAGAACAGTGAGGCGAGGAAAGAATACAGGGCTGAGATGGAGCGAAAAAGGCAAGCGGAGGAGTTGAGACGCAAGAAGAGGAAGAGGGAAGAAGACAAAGTGATTGCAGAATTCAGCAAGATTACGTCCAAGAAGCCTAAACGCGATACAGTAAGTAAACTTTACCAAACGCATCCCCTAGCAAATACACCGTTTACATTGCAGGCAGAAATCAACTCCTCTATCTCTGAAGGAACTCTCGGGCTGCTATACAATAGTCGCACCTACGCTTTCCAGCCAATGGTCACATACCGACTCACTGACCCTCCAACTTGCGCCATCGTCCAGCGGCGCACACCTGTGGGGCTCATTCGACTTCGGCGGTTTCGAAGGCAAGCTGCGCTCTAGCTCCGCCCTCCCAGCAACCAACAACATAATTAAGTTTCACTGGCGAGGCCGCGAGACAGGCGAGGGCGTGATGGATTTTGGACCCAGGAACGTTGCGGAATTCGAATTCTTGGGCGACGGCAAGTTCTCCGGAACCATGTTCTGCGCATATGCCGGGGAGTTCGGACTGATGGGTAAATTGGATGCGGGTGCGTCGCGGAACGGGACTCTGGATGGTTGTGTTTCGCGGTGGAAGAATGAGTATTGGTCTATCAATGAGGCGAGCTATGAGAATGCGAGGGTTGCGAGATGGGGGAGACGGGCAAAATGGGTACATTTCGATCAGGAGAGGGAGTCTAACTCGGACACGGACGGTGATGAGCGTTCAGCTCAGCGTATCAGAAGCACCGGTTACCTTTGAATTCAACGTGGCTACTGGCGGATATTTATATTCATGGTTTCGCGTCAGGATCCGACCGAAACCTTACTCGTACTTGAAATGGCTGTTTGTAGCCCATCTACAAAAAGATGAAGACACTTTATCTCTCAGTCCCTGAACTAACATTATGAGGGACGTGGGGATCCGCGGGAAATGACCGCTGGGGTTAGCGACCGGGTAGCTTTGATCTAAAGGACCTATCTTGTAATGGGTACTGTCAAAAGCCAGCTACCTTATCGATCAAGACACAACCTTGCCATCCCTCATCAAGCCAGGTGCGATCCACTTCCTCGCGGGCTTCCCATCAATCGGCAACTCGTTCAAAAAGCCCCACCGACTCTTCTCCTTCCAGCCCTTGTTCTTCCACTCATTGATCGTACCATTCGGAAACCAATCACAAACATCAATCAGCCCTCCATCATGCGCCACCGCCACAAATACGTTCTCATCGGCATCAAACTCCTGCAGCCTGATGATAGTCTCCTGCGCTGTGGGCGGGTCGATGTACCAGCTTCCTTCCTTCTCCGTGACTTGGTAGTAGGGCTTCGTGCGGGCGTTGGTCTGGTCTGGATGGCAGGCGGTGAAAATTGAGCATGGGCAAGGGCGTGAGAAGCGCGAGTCGAGCTTGACAGAGGAGGGAATTGTAGCGGGCATGGGAACGTACGTGGTTGGTCGGAAGGAGCCGCCGAAGTGGCAGACGTCGCCGCCTAATAGGACGAAGGTTTCGGGTGTGGTGCGGGCGAAGCCGGCTATGTGGCCAACAGCGTGCTTGGAATAGTTGTCAGTGAATGGGACTGATGGTGGCGGAGCTGTAATGAAGACTCACCCCTGGAACGTCTAGGAGGTAGAAGCTGCCGTCACCGAAGAAGTCAAAAGCAGGATACTTTCCGATCTTGAACCCATCCTTGAAACTGATCTCATGGACGTCCCGACCTCTTTATATGAAAGGAATTAGCATGTTATCAAGATACTTGTGGGAAGCTGCGTATGGAGCCGTACTCAAAATCGCTCTCTAGCAAAGGAGAATCCTTCTTCGCTGGATAGCCTGGCATGAAAGCTTCCTTGAACCCTGGGCCGACGACTAGGTCCGCAGACTTTGGGAAGAGTGACGGGTCACCTGTATGATCCTGCATGGAAGAGTCTGAGTCCCAATCAACACGTCGCTTAAAAGGGGGAGAAGCTTACCCAATGCCAATGGCTCCAGATGATAGCGTCAATATTGCTCTGGTCAACGTTGCCCTCCTCAAGGATCTCATTGATATTCTTCGGAACATTGAGGCCAGGAATAGCTCTCTTGATGCGTTCGACAACGGAGGGAGTGAAGTTCCACCAGTCTTTCCTAGATCCAAGATCGAACATCACACTGCGTCCCGACTGCGTGTGTTTGATATAGAATGCAAAGGTGGGCAGGTTGAGTGTCTCATGGCCCTTGATGGCGGGCTGGACGAACGCGGTTGCGGGTACCACGATGTCGCAGGTAGTGTTGATGATCTGAACTTCGACTGTTGAGTCCCCCTTGGGAAGGTTGAGCAAGGGATGCTGCTTGGGTTGAATATCCTCTTGAGACATGATGAGGGCAGATGCTGCGTGTCTCTGAGTTCGTACAACCCAGAGTCGTACGTCGTCATTCTGAATCAAATATAAATATCCTCAACCCATTGGCCTGGCTCTATGTGGGGTATGCGGGGGCACTGGATTGCCGATCAAGATCCGACATAAAGCAGGTGAGCATAAGCCATCAAGGGGGAAGATCTCCGGAGTAGCATAGATACTCAAATCTTGAATGCCTTCCAGAAGATTTGTAACAGCGGAGGGCTAGAAGTCTATTGCCGTTAATCCGGCTGCAAGTACGGATAACCTAACGGGAGTGGAGTACAGTGCGGAAGCGTGCATCTCGGGAAAGATGTTGATTGCATACCAAACGCGTGCGACGGGAACTCCCGGCGCGTCACCATGCCCGCTAAATTATCACACTTAAGGTACTTGTATTCAACATGAATATCCCCTTTGTCAACCTCTATGAATCTAGACTGTGCACGGCGCTTGCCTAACAATTGACATGTCTTCAAGCAGAAAGTATGCAGGATTGCCAGATCTAGTAAGTTACTCTGCCCTCTTCTTATAATTGAAACCATGATTCGCTAACACTACTGCTAGGACCTTGCCCCTGATGTGTACGAGACACAAAATCCGACAGATGATATATCAACCTTCCCGGTAAGATCATTTCATTCCGTTCAGTAGCTGTGGGAGCTAAATTCTCTTCAGACATCGTCAAGGCGTTCTACGTCACCAGCGTCATCCAACCAAGACACAGGCGACGATGACAGTCCTGTGATTGACCGGCATCGGTTGCGCCCGGATCAAGCAAGGTCACAATTTTCTTCAGCTCAGGTAGATGCTCGGGAGGTTGACTTCTCGGATCGAGTCAATGGCAAGAGGAAGTCTTACAAAGCCTCACATCGGCGAAGGCGGTTACGAGAAGACGGGACAGAAGAGCTGGGGGACCTAAGTGACGAAGAGGACGAAAGTCTGGAAAGAAAGCTTGCAAGGTTACACCGTGAAGCAGAGGAGCTGAAAGAAGAGCTTAACAGACGGCAAACGGAGAAGCATCAGGTAAAGGATACAGATACGGCAGATGACGAAGCTGGCATGATCCTTGAGAGCGTGGAGTCTCTAAGTCGCATGTTAGATGGCATGACTACGTCCGCAGATGGATCCGTCATGGGTGCATATGCAGAGCTCGAAAAGGACTTGAAGAGGATTCCGCCTGCCAATGTCACCACACAGACCAAACGCTCTTCGGAGTCCACCGGTGAAGTACAAGCAATGCCACCCGTCAATAAAGCCCCTAACTACGAAAATGACCATGCTCTTGCGAAAGCCGCAGAGTTCGATACTCGGTTGAGGGCACTTGAAAAAGCCCTTGGTATCGGCTCCTCGACACTGTTAGACCTCGATAGAACGGCCACAAAAGCAGTGTTGCCGACGCTTGATATTCTAGATAAACAAATATCCACCTTGTCCTCACTGTCACCATCATCACTTGACATTGTGAGTACAAAGGTGCGCCAGCTGACTCAAGAAGCGGAAAAACTAGACGAAGCACGAAGATCCGCTAAGGCTGCCGAGGACGCTCTGAAGTCCGACCCAGCTTCACCGCGAGGCGGTAGTGAAACTCCAAGGCACACTATTGGCTTCGAGAACCCGGAACATGTGGCAAAGGTTAACGCTCTTTACGGTACACTTGCCACGATTGAGAATATAGCACCATTGCTACCTTCAATACTTGAACGATTACAATCATTGCGGGCTATCCATGCCAGCGCAGCTACTGCTTCTGCCACACTGGACAAAGTAGAGAAACGACAAGAGGAGATGGCAGCAGAGATACAACAGTGGAGAGAAGGCCTTGAGAAGGTGGAAGAGGCGATGAAGGAGGGCGAAGGCACTATGGGTAGTAATATGAAGGTCGTGGAGGGTTGGGTTAAAGAGCTGGAGAGCAGGGTGGAGAAACTTAAGACTTAGGTGGAAAACGCCCAGGTGTGGTCGTCACTCAGAATGTTTCTCATCACTTAGCGACGGTGTTGATTTGGTCACAGGATTCTTCGCGTTATCGGGCTGGGTGAATTCACTTAATTTATTTCGCTTCTTTGCTATCAGTGCGGTCTACAGCCTCAGAAATACCCGAGTTATACTCCCATTTGAGGGATTACCCCTAAACTTCATGAACACGATCCTACCATCAACATACAAGCAGCTTGTTCCATCATGGCTCCAATCTCTTTCGGTTCTTTGTCATCTCTAGGCAACAAACTCCCAGAGCGTCTGAAGTGTCTTCGGGCCCGTGTACTATCTTTGAAACCACGCACTCCGTAAGAGAATGAGTCTCGAAACCTTCGTTCATGAGGAAGAGACTAACAGATCACAAGTAGATACATACCGAATGAGATACTCCTCAACGTCTTCCAGTTTCTTTCACACAAGGACGTCAAGCAAGTTAGGCTTGTCTGTCGTTGCTGGGCTCTTCTGGCTCGTTGCTCATGGATCGGGTGTTCTTTGGCACGGGGAAACAACCATTGGAAGCTTACACGGCAATATCGGAACACCCAGTATTTAGCAAGACGGTCAAGGAGTTTGCCTATGATGCTACACTCCACGAAGTACTCTTGAGGAGATTCCAAGGCCCCCCTCGCGCAGACTATTGAAGAGCAACGCAAGGTGTACGCAGCAACACTCGACGGAATGGAGGACGTGTCCGTGATCAAAGCTGGTCTTGATAAGATGCCTCACATCGATAAGGTTGTTGTGATGGATGGGGTTCACTTCTCTCACAAGACACAAGATAGAGTCGATCATCCTTGATGGATTGATGTTCGACAAAATCGCAGCGTGGCAAACGGTAGCAGACGTGCTCTTATTCGACGAGGTTCGGCTGTGGGATGCATGGTCTTATTCTCGCCGTATACCGCCTATACCGAGACCTCTAACAGCTAAGGAACGGACGCACCTGATAGATTGTATGGTTCGAAGCAAGGCAAGCGACGGCTCGGCAAAATAAAGGATGCTCAGCGGTACTGAGAGCTTGGTATGCCAAAAGAACACCCGTGGGACGAATCCAGCACAGAGAGTCGCACTACAATTGAAAGTCCGACGGCCTCCTGGCCTCCATCATTAACGGTGGCATTGTTGGTTGCCACAAGCCAGCACTTTCAGCCATGTTAGCTTGTCTAAATCTGATATCAAAACCAAGCACGAAGGCATGTTTCTTTTCCAAGTCTGCAAGTCTGCATTTCTCCATGCCTTCCATGGATCATATATCTCTCTACTCAATATAAAGCGAAATAACAAACCAACTTGCAGCACGCTACCACACATGGCACAGCCAGATCGCCCATCGAAAACCCAATCTCTCATAGCACCTCACGCATCAGGCTTCTTCTGATAGTCATAAACCAACCTCGCCTCCTTCCAATCATCACCCTTCTGCACCACCACATGTCTAACATAATACCTCTTCCCATCAACCTTCTCGAACCCCCAAATCTAGCCACCCCACCCCACAACCGTCAGCCTCCACCCCACCCATTTCACAACCTCTCCCCCAACAAATGAGAAAAACTCACCTGCTCCGCAACCCACCCACTCCCTACACTCTGCACAAAAGTCTGAATCGCCTTCCCCTCACTCCACCCATCCACCTCCCACCCACCCTTCAAGAACCCCTCTCCCTTCCCCCCTTCACTGCTCCACTCATCCAACTTCACCCACCGACTCTTGCCCTTGACCTCGCCGAAGATCCCATCTTTATGCCCGCGCTCCGTCCAATCGAGCGTGCGTTTCTCGGTCGTGCCGCTGACGCCGCCGGTCGCGGTTTGCGCGATGTCGATGTGAGTGGTGTGTGGGGGGTCCGGGTCGGGGTATTCGGTTACGTTTAGGGTGATGGTGGCGAGGGAGATGGCTTTGCGGAGGAACCAGCCTATTCCTTGCTGGGAGCGGGGTTTAGTGCGGGTGGGATGGGGGAAAGAGGGGTTGGGGGACGGACCATGGCGAGGATGGGGTCTGTGTCGTCAGAGAGGGATTTGTTCTGTTTTTCGTGCGCAGGTGGGAGTTAGTGATTGCTTTCTTTTGATTTGGGGCCTTGCGAGGAAGGAGAGGACCGAGAGCGTACCATGACGAAGACGCCTGTGAGGTCTGCGAGCGTCATATCTGCTGGGGCCGCCATGGTGTATGTCTATTTGTCTATTTCGTGGTGGTTGATAGCTGGGGTGAAGTGAGGTAATGTTGAGGTGAGGTATCGCGTGGGGTGTTGATGTTAGGTGGGGTATTTCTTATCGATACGCGTTTCACTAGCCTGTTGTGGGGTTAGCTTAGGGTCTACAAGGCGTACTTTAATCTGGGGTCGTGTTTACCACTTCGTTGTCAAGTTCACGCTCACAATAATTTCAAAACTGGGGAGAGGATCCCTTTATATCTTATGTCAACCTTCAAGAAGCCATCTCTACTGCTATTCACCCCATACTCCGGTGATAGTGTACGAATCGAGCAACGAGTCCGAGACTTGGCGCCGGCGGGTCGGACACAGACTCGAGTGCCAATCACCGCTGTGCCTGCCTCGGTTGCACATGATGTGGTCGATAATTTGTTACATTCGAACTTGGTGACTGTGGCTGCTTTGGAACCCTCATTGTCTCCGTCACGTTCATGCAGCGGAGTATACTCGTTGGAGGTATCAGTTTCCGGTTCCCACTCAAAGTCTCGTCCACGTTTGGAAACTTCGAAGTACAGATCCAGAAAGCGGAGCGTTAATCATACAATGCACTATATACATAGTGAACCTTATTGCTCCTAGCTATGTGTCGGCATATTGACACTAGCCTTGGTTGCAATCGCGTCCTCGCTCCTCCACAGACTGGTCACGGTCTTCGTCTGCGTGTAAAAGTTCAGTCCCGGTTTGCCGTAAAATGTGCTCGCTCCTCCTCCAGCAACGCTCTTCTTGTTGCCTGTGAACGAGAACATCGGGAGTGGTACCGGAATCGGGACGTTGATCCCTACTTGCCCAGCCTCGATGTTCTTCTGAAAGTGCGTGGCGGTCGAGCCGCTGCGTGTGAAGATGGCGACGCCGTTGCCGTATTCGTTGGCGTTGATCATGTTGATGGCATCATCGATAGTCTCGACATTGAGACAGACAAGGACTGGACCGAAGATTTCTTCGGTGTAGCATTTCATATGTGGTTTGACGTTGGTGATGATCGTTGGACCGACCTACAGATATTGTCAGATCCAGTAACAGAATATTAGAGTTGCTGTTATCACTTACAAAGTTGCCGTTCGGGTACTTCTCAGGCTTGTAGCCTCGGCCATCCAGCAAGATAGTGGCACCTTCTTCCTCAGCACTCGTGATGAGCTTCTCGATCCTCTCCTTGCTCTGCGGGCTTATGACTGGCCCAATATCAGTACCCTCTTCGAAACCGCCGTTGACTTTCAGCTCTCTCGCTCTTTCAGCGATCTCAGGCAGCCATTCTTTGGTCTCGCCAACCATTACAAGGGTGCTCAAAGCCATGCACCTCTGTCCTGCAGCGCCAAATGCTGCACCCGCGATTGCATTCAAGGCGTGATTCTTGTTGCAATCAGGTAGCACAGCCGCATGGTTCTTCGCTCCCAGATTAGCCTGCACCCTCTTGCCTTGCGCCGAGCCACGGGCAAAGATATACTCTCCCGCTCGGTTGCTGCCGACGAAGCTGATGGCTTTGATAGCTGGTTCGTCGATGATGAAATCTACTGTTCTTGCTGCACCATGTATTACGTTGAGCACACCGTTCGGAAGACCGGCCTTTTGTGCGAGTTCGGCAAGTATCATGGCTGCGCCAGGATCTCGCTCGGATGGCTTGAGGATAAGACAGTTGCCGGTCACTGTTGCAACCGGTATTGACCACAGTGGGATCATGGCGGGGAAATCTTACACGTAGCGGTTAATTCCATTGACGCCTTAGGGCTCTGGCCTTCGAGGATGGAACATACTGAAAGGGCAAATTGCCGCTACAAGCCCTAAAGGCTCCTTATAGCTTCTTGTTTCCATATCCTTTGCGACCTCCAACACCTCTCCCGTCATTTGCGTTGTGATTCCACACGCCGTCTCCGCCACTTGCAAGCCTCTCAGAACATCTCCCTTCGCATCCGCGAATGTTTTCCCCTGCTCCAATGTAATGCTCGCGGCGAGCCTATCCCAATGCTCTCTGATCAGAGCCACAAACTTGAACATGATTTGCTGTCTGTGCAAGATGCTGGTGGCTCGCCATGCTGGGAAAGCCTTCTTCGCGCTTTCAACAGCTGCCCGGAGTTCTTCGTCGGTGCTTTGAGGGACGCGGGTAACGAGGTTGTTGGTTGCTGGATCGTGCAGGTCAATCCATGTGGAAGCTTTCGATGGCACAAATTGGTTGTCTAGGAAATTCTGAGTGTCCACCGGCGCTTGTACCTGCTCGTGGGTTGTGGGGTATTGCTCGGGAGTTGATGCTGCTGATGTGGTGGCTGCAGGCATCAGTTGCTGCGCTGTAGCATAAAGCCGCCTTGAAGCCGTCTGACTAGCGATTGTGGAGGCAGTCATTCTGTTGAGGTAAAATGGTGATCGGCGAGCTGATGCGCGAGCTGTCAATGTCAATGCGTATCTTGTGAGCGCTCCACGAGCGGCCATCATGCGTATTCCACAATGATATCAGTTGGTAGGAGGGTCTGAAATACTTTATCGATCAATTGAGAGGTGAACAGTACTTTGACTGGTAGAGAGAAGGAAATTTCAGTGTAGTAGCAGGCCTCATGAAAATAACTTGATCGATTGAATAACGTTATGGCTAACATCGGCATTGCGGGGTGACGCTAATTCGCCGCGGCTAAAAAAGCCCCGATATGCGGAGAAGCATCACCGCAACTATTTTCGTATGAACAGCTTATGCACAAATAGCACGAACGCTTCGCAGAGCCTGACATGCATGGATGTCTATTGATGAATTTTCTATATTACAGCACAGCTACACAACCTGCGACCCAAAACATGGAAGCCTTATTTGTAAATTGCCTAGTACTGCCATCAGAGCATCTACTCCCGGAAAGCACAGATTAGCACGGTTCAGAACATCAAGATCTGCTTCTCATCACATCAACCATTTCGCCCGCAAGCATCACTGCTCCGCCGCAGCGGACGATCTTGTGGTCCGCCTATTGATTTCAGCTTGCACCTTCTCGGCCCCCGAGGAAGCGGCATCCACTGTCTGATCTTTGGCGTCGACGGCAGCCTGCTTGACCTTTTCTGCTGCCTGCTTTACTTGAGGTGGTGGTGTCGCCCCACTCATGCTGACAATTCCAACCACAAGAGCGAGAAGGGTGATAGCGAGGACTCCGAGACCTCCAGCAACCTCAGGCACGAATTTGATGGCTTGAACGGGATCGTTCTTGGCGATGGTCCAGAACAAGTCAAGCTTCTCACGGACGTAATGCACAGGGTCATCCATGAACTTCAGATCTGATGGAGACTTCGGCCCCTCATCCACCTTTGGTTTGGTAGCTTCATCTTCGGCGATTTCAATTGGGTGCTTGATGTCGAAGGTCTCAGCCTTAAGCTTCTCTGCGTCTTCGATCGAGTGACCAATGTAGATGTTGTCAAAGAGGATGTCGCTCTGCATGGTCCAGATCTCAAAGCCGATCTGTTAAAGTGGTCAGCCAAGACACAACCCTAGGGTAAGCAGAGCAAACTAACGGCACCCATGGGCTCAAATTTGGAGGGTGTCTTGTCCTCAAAGTAATCGGGGTTGGTGATCTTCCGTGGCTTCCAGACGCCTTTGTAGGCAGGATTGTCAATGAAGGGTGCAGACCACTTGCCCTTGTAGGCAGGGTTCTTCTTCATCGGTGGTTCCCACTTGCCGCAACCAGAGACTTCCTCACATCTCGGGTTGGTAACGGCGGGAGGAATCCAGTCGCCATCTTCTTCGTCATCCCAGTCCTCTGGTTTCTCAGCTTCTGGGTCAGGGATCATGGTTGGCTCATCCTCAAGCCAATCATCCGGCTTCGTTGCCTCTTCGTCAACGATTTCAAACGGCGCTTCTTCGTCCCAGTCGTCGGGTTTGGTTGCATCGGGGTCTGCGATGCGTGCCTCGTCCACCCAGGTCTCTGGCTTCTCGTCCTTAGGGTCATCGATCTCCTTATCGGGATTGACGGAGGGAGTGAAATCTTCCAAAAGACTACCATTCTTCATTGATTCGCCATCGATCTTAATCTCGAATGTCTGATCGGGCTTCACGATCAATGTATAGAGCGACGTGGTTTTGACAATTCGAGCCATCGGTGGTGCCTTCAAATGCTTTTCTTCGTATTCACCAGTCTTGGGGTTCTTGTGCCTGAAAATGAAATGGACCTAGGAAATTTTCAGTGATTGCCCCTACAACGCTTTCTACTGGAGCATACCTTATTGGTGGCGCCGCATTTATCGGGCCCGAACATGATGATATATGGCGAAGCGTTTGAGAACTCCTCAGCGTGTAACTCCTTGTTGTCCTGGAGGAGCTTCATGTATGCACCTCCACACTCCAAGCCCTCTGTGCCAAAGATGTCAGCATGACTGCATCGTGTTCAAAGCGAGAATCTCTTAGCTGATGCAGAGGGGTAAGTAGACGTACTCTGCAATTTAACTTCATATTGGACAACCAGAGTCTTGTCCTTGTTATCGATCTTCTCGTCAAATTTGGCCGAGATAGCGTGATGAGCAGCCGGGTTCTTGACTACTAAGCCTTTGTCTCCCTCAATGGCCTTGAGAACGTGAGGCTCCTCCACCGCCCATTCACCAACATAAACCCACTCTTCCTCGGTCTTCGAGTCTTCTTTCTTGGCATGAGATGGCTTCCACCGCGACTCCCAATCATCCGTGAACTGCTCGAAAAAGGGTGCTTCGATTACGGAAGGCTATGGGCGAATCGTCAGTGTCACAGTTGAGGAATGATTACCACTTTCCGGGCAAGCTGTAAACGTACAGTGAACGTAGGTTTCTTTCCTAGTAATACTGTTGATCCTTCTGAGCCCGCGGACGCAGGTATGTCTACAGTATCATCAAACTCCTCTCCACGTACATGTCCGAGAAATGTAGCGGAAGAGAAAAGCGCTGAAGCGAGGACTGCGTTCAAACGCATGCTGGGTGATTACTGAAAGAACCACAGGATGGATATCAATGCAAACCCTATCCAGACAGACCCTGACTCGAAAGTGAGAAGCGGTAGTAAAGTCGTTGCGTGGAAGAGTTCGATGATGGTTCGCGAGAAAGGAAATTGGAAAGCAAAAGGACACCTTGAGGTTCATAAAGCTCGGACCCAAACGTTACGGACTGCAGCTCGATTAGTACTAGCTTACCGCGTCGGTCCGGCGCCTCAAGTATAGATATTTCTAGAATAGAAATATAAGTTAACAGATTGATAACAGGAAGTTGAGGTCGAGAGTTTTGTGCGCGTCAGAGCTTCATCACTAGATTTTTTATGGTCAGGAAACTAGCTGGTCTCGAATTGCATGAAAGAAGACCCACGATCAGGACTATCCCGGAGTTTCTCCCCTGAACCGCGTGGTCAAGACTATGGGGGATGCCGATCAAACAATTGCGTCGAAAAATGACCATCTCATCGCATCTACAGACCCACATCACCCAGCAAATCTAATATGTGAGCTATGCCGGAAATTCTACACCCTGGGGTGGGTAACAGGCACAGGCGGGGGCACTTCAATCAGACAGGATGAACACATTTTCATTGCACCATCTGGCGTTCAGAAAGAACTTATGCACCCTGATAACATCTTTGTTCTTTCGTACTTGACTAGAGAGTACTTGCGCAAGCCATTGAATCTGAAGCCTAGTGCATGCACGCCCTTGTTCCTGGCTGCTTTCGATCGTGGTGCGGGATGTTGCATTCACACGCACTCACAATGGGCTGTACTTGTGACATTGTTGGTGGAGCAGGAAAAAGGAAAAGACGCTTGCTTTGAGATCAGTAACATTGAGCAAATCAAGGGTATACCCAAAGGGAAGGGAAAAGAGGGTATGCTGGGCTTCTTCGACACGCTGAAGATACCGATTATTGAGAATACCGCACAGTGAGAACAGCGGATCCCTGAATTTTGTTCAGAGTTAACATTCAATTGTAGTGAGGAAGATCTGACTTCAAGTCTGGCAGCGGCCATGGAAAGCTTTCCAGACACTTACGCCGTGCTTGTGAGGAGACATGGGATGTGAGTGCTTGAATGGTTCGTCTAGGAGGATAAACGCTGACCTTGACAGATATGTATGGGGTGACAATGTACACAAGGCGAAAACACAGGCAGAGAGGTAAGCTCTTCCTGGTCGAAAGAAAGTTCTGTCTCAGAAAGGGGGCTAATTTTGACTAGCTTGGACTATCTATTCCAATTGGCGGTAGAGATGAAGAAATTGGGCCTTCCTTGGACAGTTAGACATTAGAGATCAGCTTCGAGCTTTATCAAAGCGTCCTAGTTGATGGCGTCTAATGTTATGTCATTATCAAGGGCGCAATGTGGGAGGGGTCCGAATTGTATCAATGACAACAACGCCGTGGCCACGTTCGGTACCGACGCATGCGAGCGCCAGACTGTCCAGCCTTCAACCTGACGGCTTCGTTTCGGATCAAACGCATCCCTAAGTCCCAAGTCGATCTGGCACCCACCTGCGCTACTTGCACAATGGCAGGGTTTCGGTGTAAACATCCTCGATGTTTGAAGGCTCACATGGTAAGGGCACTACAGTTCCGAACAATGGGCACCTGTCAAGCTATGTTGAAGCCAAGTAAAGGAGAAGCGGGAAACCCTTTAGGCACTTCACTCCAGCGTATCTGAAAGCAACTTACGATAGTTATGCACCTTGCTATCAGCATAGCCGTGCGCCCTGAAGTGAACGTTACGAGTTCGTTACCTTGCTTCAAAGGCATCAACGAGAGAACATGTTCAACACCTTACCTAAAGTACCTTAGGTACGGTACTAGATTGCCTGATTAGTCAGCTCTACCGTTGTGGCGCGTCGTCCAACGCGTCGTTTACTGGCCAGTACCTCAATTCTAGTCAGAAGCAGCTACCTTGTCGTAAGACATCTGGCCCAACTTTTAGGATGGAGAGTAGTAGCGGTGATGACTACGGAGAGTTGGATTACGAAGACATAGTCACGATAGTCACACAAGTGGAAGGAGGCCGAATATCTCCACCAACACATCGAGCCCACAAACGGAGGAAGCTGAATGGCTCAAGGGAGTCGCCTGCAGACGTCGGAAGAGGTGGAAAGAGTGAAAGATCACAGGAAAGCAGGAGTTTGACCTCGCTAGGTCGAGTCAGTCCGATAAATGACAAGAAGCAAGACGGATGCAGGAGAGTACAAAAGCCCAGAACCTGCGTTAACACTGGACGTGTGAGTCCGATCGACGATCTTGCGGACGGGGATGAAGTTGCTTTCCAACCAAGTGCTCTGGTCCCGTCCAGTAAAAGGAACAAAGATGCAGTGGTGGACAATGAAACTGATACCCCTAAAAGGAAGTCAAAGTCGAAATACCGAATCCACGTTCCTAAAAGGGCGGATGTTCCCAAGAATACCTTCTTTACGCAGCCACCTCCAGCTTCATCGAGTCCGTACCGCATCAGAGGACCTATATGGCAGAAGGTGAAGAGGCCCCCACATGAGCCTGACGATAGGCTATCTCCTGACAAACCTCAATCGTCTGACGAAGAGGAAGCATTCGACCCGTCTCCGCAACCTGTAAGGACTAGCGCACAACATGTCGCTGAATCTCATCACTCGAGCGAAGAAGAAGATGCTTTCGATCCAAACCCACATCTTCAGCGAGGAAGGCGAAAACCTCCAGATGAATTCGCTGAATCTCAATCGGATGTATTCGCCTCTCCTTCGCCCTCAAAGGGAACAGCTGAAAACTCCAGAGCATATGTCCCTTCACAGCCAGGACCGTCACCGAGGCAACTTTCACAACGGAACACCTCCCAGAGCGGAATAGCCAACCAGACGAATCTGCGTCAAACAACATTGTTCGGGGCCACTGCACCCCGCACGAGTTCACTGTCGCAGACCGCAACACGGCACAACTGGCCACTGGCCACTCAGGACGAAGCTCCAACGCATCATAAGATAGATCGGAGGGCGATGGAAACATGGATTTATCCAACGAACCTTGGCACTATTAGAGATTACCAATTCAACATCGTACAAAGAGGCTTATTTCACAATCTACTTGTGGCGCTACCCACGGGGCTCGGCAAAACGTTTATTGCAGCGACAGTTATGTTGAATTGGTTTCGATGGACAGTTGACTCCCAGATCATCTTTGTGGCCCCAACAAAGCCTCTTGTGGCCCAGCAGGTTGAGGCATGCTTCAGTGTTGCCGGCATACCCCGTTCTGCAACTACCATGCTTACAGGCGAAATAACATCTCGACTCCGAAGTGAGGAGTATCTAACGAAGCGAGTGTTCTTCATGACACCTCAGACGTTGATGAACGACCTCAGCAATGGCAATTGCGACCCCAAGAAGATCGTGCTGTTGGTGGTTGACGAGGCGCATCGAGCAACGGGCAATTACTCATATGTCCAGATCGTCAAACTGCTCCGAAGGTTTAATAAGAGCTTCAGAGTCCTGGCTTTGACTGCAACACCAGGCGCGTCCGTCGAAGCTGTGCAAGAAGTCATTGATGGCTTGGACATAGCCAGGGTAGAGATCCGCACGGAGAGCTCGATTGACATACGCCAGTATGTGCATTCTCGGAAAATAGATACCCAGATATTTGACTACTCTGACGAAATCGAAATGCTCATGAACCTTTGGGCTAAGACACTGCAACCGGTATTGAATAAGCTTAACGGTATGAACGCTTACTGGATGAAAGATCCAATTGCATTGACACCATTCGGTCTGACAAAAGCGAGACAAGCTTGGATGGCGACAGATGCCGGCAAGAAAGCTAACATGGGTGTCAAAGGCATGGTTAATACTATATTCACTCTCCTATCAAGTCGTGCCCATGCCACCGAGCTACTCAAGTTTCACGGCATTGGACCATTCTATCATAACCTCTTGGCTTTCCGTGACAGTACTCAACCAGGCGAGAAAGGAAGCAAATACCGGAAGGAGATTATCGAAAATGAGCACTTCCATAAGCTCATGAACAGAATGCAAGGCTGGGTCAGGAACTTAGAGTTCGTTGGGCATCCTAAGCTCGAATATCTGCGCACAGTCGTACTGAATCATTTCCTGGATGCGGGCGATGGCAAAGGAGCTACGGACGGCGAGCCTCTATCAAGTACTCGAATCATGGTTTTCGTACATTATCGTGACAGTGCCGAAGAAGTAGCGAGGGTACTCAAGAGGCATGAGCCTATGATCAGGCCTCATGTTTTTGTGGGCCAGGCAAACTCGAAAGGATCTGATGGCATGGACCAGAAGAGACAGCTGGAGATAATCAAGAAGTTCAAAGAGGGTGAATATAATACTATCGTTGCGACATCGATCGGCGAGGAAGGCCTAGACATCGGGGAGGTAGATCTCATTGTGTGCTACGATTCATCCGCCTCCCCAATACGCATGTTACAGCGTATGGGGCGCACAGGAAGGAAACGAGCGGGCAACATCGTTGTGCTCTTGATGCGAGGGAAAGAGGAGAAGTCTTTCACTTCAGCGAAAGATAATTACGAAAAGATGCAGAAGATGATTGCGGAAGGATCAAGATTTACATTCCACCACGACCTGTCTACCCGCATAGTGCCGCGAGATATACAGCCAACAGTGAATAAGAAGTCAATTGATATCCCGCCAGAGAATACACAACCTGGCCTGCCGGAGCCGAAGAGGTTGACGAAGCCATCTAAGAAGAAGGCAAAGAAGTTCCACATGCCTGATGGGGTTGAGACCGGCTTTACCAAGGCCTCCCGCCTGAGTAGCAGAGCGGATATTCCGCTACCTGATTACGATGAAGAAGGTCAGGCCGAGCACATTACTCCAACTCCACCTGAGCCATCACCCGAGCCTATCCCAACCTTGGAAGAAGTCTCCTTGGGTAGAGCCCAACAACAACAGCTTGAGCGGACCTATCTAGACATTGGTGGTGATACGTCTCAGGTAGTAGAGATACCGCGCGTCGATGCGTTCCCTATGCTGCAGCGCACTCTCCGTCACACCAAGCACGTGGGCCACGGCCGAAGCACGCAAAGGATAGTAAAGATGCTCAACCGCATGCATGGGATGGATCTGGAGAAAGCTAAGTGGTTCGAACAAAACCTCCATCCAGAAGATAAGCAGGACCTACAATCCTGGCAAGAGGCTCCGCAAGCGGGGCCTGGTTTTGATACCTCAACAACTTCTTCCAGGCCCGGAAAGACCATCATGTCTCCATCAGCAGGCAGTTCACGTCGACTGCGAAATCCGCGTAATATCCCTACCTCAGATGACAGTGTCGCTGGTGAGGCCGATGACCTCAGTGGAGTTGTGGTCGATGACTCACAAGAGGAGGATGCGCAAGGAGCAGGGTCATCAGTCATCACATCATCGGCTCCATTGCATGCTCCAGAGAAACCTTTCTACACTCCGCTTGGTGAGAAGTATGGGGCTGGATCCGACTCGGAGGAGGATCTACCTGAGTTCGGCAACTTGGTCCAGAAAAATGGATTTATCAGTGCTGCAACTTTGGCAAAGGATAAGGGCAACAAGGACGTGGTCCATGCGTCCAGCGAAAGGAGGGGGAAGAGAAGGGTGATCCAGGATGACAGTGACGATGAGTGACCCTATATCAACCGGTGTACCTTAGGTCTTGGTCTGCTTGCGTTCTCGTCAAGTCATGTACTTTTGGGTCCACGTTAGCCTGTTCACAGCCACTTAAGGTAAGGAAAGCTGTGCTCGGCGTTGGTGGCCTATACCCGGTAAGGCGTTCGGAGCGCCCTACCTATCTTATATCCCACCGGACGCCATATGGGCTACCTAGTTGAACAAAAGATAAGAACTTCGTTGGTGTAATAGTTCAACGAGCGGAAAATGAATCCCTGCACTTCGCGGTAATCGTAATTCGTAGACATCTATGATGGGTGCCCTCAAGTATGATCTGTGACACCTCGTGGGAACACTGGTCCGTGCTCAATATCGAAACCCTGTTGATGTACGAAGGTACCTTTTGTCCACATAGCTGCCTTCTTCGCAGATATACCAGCGCAGCACACTGACGTGATGGCCACAGATAACCAATTTGATAGCGCACTGTATGGATGCTCTGACTCTAAGGCTTAGCCTCTGCAAAATTGACGAGGCTAACAAACAGCACAGCGACCTTCTCCGCCGCCTCAACCCCAAAGACACCTCCGCGAATCTCCAACGTATCTGCGCCCTTGTTCCAAGCATCACCGAGGACCTCCTCACCTCCGTAGACCAGCCACTTGAGGTTCGCCGATGCAAGAAGACTGGCCGAGACTACTTGATCTGTGACTACAATCGTGATGGGGACAGCTATCGGAGTCCGTGGAGCAACGAGTTCGAGCCTGCTCTAGAGGAAGGCGAGGATGGCACGAAGCCAAGTGAGCGAGTCCGGGAGATGGAGGTCAGAATGAACGAGGCTGTCGACGTCTATCGAGAATTGTACTACGAAGGTGGGGTGAGCAGTGTGTACTTCTGGAACCTGGACGATGGGTTCGCCGGGGTCGTGCTTCTGAGAAAATGTTAGAATCCTGCATTGTCTATGGCTGGCAGGACTGATTTCTTGCTGCAGCGGTCCCTTCCAGTAGCAAGGGAGAGGGCGGTTGGGATTCGATACACGTCTTCGAAGCCATTGACCGCGCGAGAACGGCACACTACAAGCTTACAAGTACGGTTATCCTTCACCTGAGCACCGGAAATGAGACTCTTGGGGAGATGGACCTGAGTGGGAACATGACACGGCAGGTTGAGCTCGACTTGCCGGTGGAGAGCGACTCGAGTCACATATCCAACGTGGGCAAGATGGTTGAGGATATGGAGTTCAAGCTGAAAAATTTACTCCGTAAGTTCACCGTCGAAACGGCTTCAATCGTGGGGGTCTTAAATGAATCTATTACAGAGGAGGTTTACTTCGGCAAGACCAAAGATGTTGTGGGCGATCTTCGAAGTGAGTCAACGGTACCAGAAGCTTGCCGTGCTTGAACTAACGATCATGGTAGGCATAGCGCCTCTAACGCAGGCGAACAGAGACAAGGTCACCCACCAAGAGATGATCAAAGGGATGACACGAGAATCCAATTGAAAAACGGTAGTTTGTGTGGGTTGTTCTGTTACTGGGGGGGACTTTCGCTCTGGTAGGATCAATCGGCGAAACAATGTTCATGCTTGTCACAGGCTATTCCCCGAAGCTGTAATGGTAATCTTACCATGAGCAATACGGTCATGATGCTGCTCACCACATGCCAATAGGCATGCTAAGCAACAGATTGATTACAAAGGGTCAAACCTGGACGATCAAAGCTCACTGGAAACAAAGCATTGCTTAGGTAATCCATGGCTACGGAGGCAGCTCCGCTCTGAAACACGCCAGTAGATCGCACGTGACTATCGCGCGTCCATACTTTGGATGGTAATGCCGTTCAGAATCTGGCTACGGCAATGCATTGCATATCCGGCATATTGGCATTGCTGGGTGAATTGGCAATTGACATAAGGTACCTTACCTTACGTGTGTCTTACATTACAATGCATCTGATTCGGCCAAGTAGAGCAATACACAATTATTTCGTCATGACTCTGACCGTACGAGGTACCTTGCGAGCTACCCTACTTAGGGTTGCGGTGTTTGCGGGGGCACAAGCTCACCCATTCTTTCCTCACAACTTGACCTACCACTGCGTATTCACCCACACAGCTTCTTTACCTCACCACCACAGATTCTGTGTCGAGTTTTAGCAAAATGTCTAACGCTGGAGGCTCCAAGAACCCTCTGATGCACCCTTTGCAAGCTACGGCTGAAGCAATTGGGGGCGCTGGAGGCGATCCTCGTCTAGCACAGAAGATGTCTCACTTCCAGAGTGCCAATGAGGGTCCTGCTGAGATTGCCGCAAAGATCTCAGGTGTCAACACTGGTGGAAAGCGGGCGGATGACTCGGCCTACTTTACCAACAACGAAGCTATCCCATTTCCAGACCCGTAAGTTAACCAAACCATATGCATCGGCGCTGTAGCTGATACCTTTCCAGAGCCCATAGCAAGACTGTTGGAGGTCTACCACTCGTTAGCGATACCTTCTTGCTTCAAAAGCAGCAGACCTTCAATAGGAGCAAGAATCTTGAAAGTCCGTCCATCTACGATCCACAGTTCATGCGAACCTGAGCTGACATGTTTTACAGGGATGGTCCACCCTTGCGGTACGTCTCCAAGATATATACGCCGGCGAAGCTTGAGAGCATGGCTGATATGGCTTGACCAGGGAGCGGTGCTTTCGGACACTTTGAGGTGACGCATGATGTCACAAAGTACACCAAGGTATATCTACCTCCTTGTCGCCAGCTTACAGGGTGTTGATGGACGACACACTAGGCCCACTTCCTCAGCAGTGTTGGACTGAAAACACCAATCTTTGCACGATTCTCGACAGTCACATTGGGTCGGGAATTCCCCGACTCTGCACGCAACCCTCGTGGTTTCGCAGTGAAGTTCTATACAGGCGAAGGCAATTATGATATCGTCGGTTTGAATTTTGTGAGAGCTCTTCTAGACCTACCTGCGGGATTTCGACTAACACTTCCAGCCAATCTTCTTCTGTCGTGATCCTATCCAAGGCCCAGACGTCATCCGCTCTCAGAGCCGGAACCCTGCCAACTTCCTCTTGGATTATGATGCACTCTTTGATCTGCTTGCCTGTACACCCGAAGGGTAGATGACCCCTGGTGCTGATTGTATCGTGACGTAGTCACTAATATAACCATCCAAGGAACCATGCCGGCTTGATGTTCTTCAGCGATCATGGCACGCCCGTCGGATGGCGTCATAATCACGGATATGGCTGCCACACCTTCAAATGGTTAGTATCTTGATGGACTCACTCTGGCGGAAAGCGCTCTAAACGAACTGCAGGGTCAACAAGGAGGGAAAGTTCGTTTACATCAAGTATCACTTCATTGCCGAGCACGGCCAGAAGCAATTCACTGGACCAGAAGCGATCAAGATGTCTGGTGAAAATCCGGATTACTCGAAACAAGAGCTGTGGGAAGCAATCGAGAATGGAGAAGAGATTGTCTGGAACGCTAAAGTCCAGATAATGGAGCCCGCAGAAGCGGACCCCAACACGCTGGGTTTCGATCCATTTGATGTCACCAAAGTTTGGCCTAGGGGGCAATTCCCAGTACGTATTACTTTCTGACAATCTGATACCTCATGAAGAGGTCTGCTAACAGGTTTAGATGCACGATTTTGGCCGCATGGTCCTGAATAAGAACCCGGAGAACTTCCACCGAGATGTAGAGCAGGCGGCATTCTCACCAGGTAGCATGGTGCCAGGTATCGAAGAGAGTCCAGATCCGCTCTTGCAATTCCGCATGTTCTTCTATCGAGACGCACAA
>QQTW01000627.1_pt1 | contig 22631 bp, 21 predicted proteins | sample 1904831 | NCBI WGS metagenome assembly QQTW01 (sample SAMN09435610, study PRJNA476489) | Subsurface metagenome, whole genome shotgun sequencing project. | reverse complement strand
GAATTGACATCCTCACCGGACTAAAGTCACGGTGAAACCAAAGCATCACTACTTTGGTTTCTGCTTCAATGCAACTGCCTCCACTCACAAGGAGTTTTATGGTCTTACGTTCGCTCCACAGACTAACCCCGCCAGCCCGGCGGTTCTTATGCGTCGAATACCAAAAAGGAATTCTTATGTACTGTTTGATTCTAGGGATAGTCCTACCCATTGCCCCATCCTCTTTTCCCGGTCTACCGATTTTTCTTCCCCGTTGCGATATTTCGCAAACTTTGTGGTTAGGGTGTATGTCTCCATCGTCGCGGGTGGGTCTTTGACCATGTATATTTTAGTACACTTAAACCGACTTTGTGTATTGCTGTCCTAGAAGGACAGGGTTTCCACCCACATTTTCTGATGAAGAAGCGATACAGACAATCCAGAACGCAAACCCCGATGTCGAATTGCGATCGGCCCAAACCAGCTTTTTGCGAGAGTTAGCAGGATGCTAAGTCATTGACTAGTGCAACGACATTCCTAATTAAAGACATTTGTGGGACAAAATTTGCAACCGAAGGCAGTTGATTTTTATGACGACTTTTAACCACAAACCAAGAATCTTGTTTTTGTACGGCTCTTTACGAGAGCGTTCCTATAGCCGTTTATTGGCAGAGGAAGCAGCTAGAATCATCGCGGAATTTGGTGCAGAAGTCCGGTTTTTTGATCCACGTGAGTTACCTATTTACGGCAGTGTGCCAGATACACATCCCAAGGTACAGGAATTACGGGAATTAAGTTTGTGGTCAGAGGGTCAAGTTTGGTCAAGTCCAGAGATGCACGGCAACATTAGCGGCATGATGAAAAATCAAATTGACTGGATTCCTTTAACTTTAGGAGCAGTTAGACCAACTCAAGGCAGAACTTTAGCAGTTATGCAAGTAAGCGGTGGTTCTCAGTCTTTTAATGCAGTTAATACGCTGCGGATATTGGGGCGTTGGATGCGGATGTTTACTATACCAAATCAGTCTTCGGTGGCGAAAGCTTACCAAGAGTTTAATGAAGACGGCACGATGAAGGATTCGCCTTACCGCGATCGCGTCGTCGATGTGATGGAAGAACTTTATAAGTTCACTCTGCTGTTGCGCGACAAAGTTGATGATCTCACAGACAGATATAGCGAACGTAAGGAAACAGCTAAGGAGACTATCAAGGTAGCGAGTAAGGCGCTTGAAGTTAACTCACGTGCAAATGCATAGATATTTGAATTTGTCAATAAATAATAATTAAAAACACCATGAAAAGAGTAATGTTTGTTTGCAAGAAGAATTCTCGCCGTTCTCAAATGGCAGAAGGTTTTGCCCGGACACTGGGAGCAGGTAAGATTGAAGTTGCGAGTTCCGGATTGGAAGCTAGTCAGGTAGATCCGGTGACGGTGCAAGTGATGTCTGAAGTTGGTATTGATATCAGCAATCAAACATCTAAACCATTGAGTGATTTTCAGCCGAAAGATTATGATGCGGTGATTTCTTTATGTGGTTGTGGGGTGAATTTACCCGAAGCGTGGGTGTTAAGAGAAGTATTCCAAGATTGGCAACTGGAAGATCCAGAGGGACAAACCAAAGACACTTTTTGCAGAGTGCGGGATGAAGTCAAAGAAAGAGTAGAAAAACTGATTCAGTCTCTAAGTGCCAGTGCTGCTGTTTAGCGTCTGGGAAAATACATAATTACGAAAACACCTGCGATCGCAATTAATGCCCCGATTATGTCAAACTTATCTGGGACAATTTTATCAATCTGCCAGCCCCAAAGCAACGCTAGGAAGATAAACACTCCACCATAGGCGGCATAAACTCGTCCAAAGTTCGCGGGTTGTAGCGTCGGGATAATTCCATACACAGTTAACAGCACTCCTCCCAACAAGCCAAACCAAGAACTCTTACCTTGCCGCAACCATAACCAAATCAGGTATCCTCCACCAATTTCGCATAGTCCAGCCAGAACGAAATAAAAAAGAGATTTGGCAATTCCCATAGCACTTTATATAGGATGAAGTTGGTTTAGTTACTGAAATATACCTAGAGTGAGTGGATATAGCTTTACCTGGTTCGATTGGTTTTGTCTGTGGTATCCTCCCGGCTGGCTGATTCTATTCAATCGCCATTGGCAACATTATCATGCCGATCCTGATGGTTGGAACTGGCTGGAATACGGATTGTTTTTAATTCCAGGGGGATTTTATTTAGCCCTGCTGTTGCGCTGGTTGCGTTTAGGTTTTCGTTTACCCAAGAATCAGGATTGTCAGTTCGATCCAAGTTATCAGCAAGCTTTTCGAGATGAAATTCTAGCGCCAATTGTAAAATATTATTTCCGTGCCGAACTCAGACAAATTGAGAACTTACCCCAGACGGGGCCATTAATTGTGGCAATAAACCATGCGGGGATGTCTTTTCCTTGGGACTTCTTGGCGTTGGGTTATCTTTTAAGCGAAAAACGCGGTTGGGTGGTGCAGCCGCTGGCTGGTGTTGCCTTGTTTGACCATCCTTGGATGTTGTGGTGGTTGCCCCCTGGATGGTCGCAAGTTTTGGGTGGTGTGAGGGCAGAGAAAGATGATTTTGAGGCGGCACTAGCACAAAAAACTATTTTACTTTACGCCCCCGAAGGTTTACGCGGGCCAGGAAAAGGATGGTTCAAGCGCTATCAACTGCAAACTTTTGATTTGAGTTTTATTAGATTAAGCGATAGCGCGTCAGTTCCCATTCTTCCCGTTATTTGCATTGGTAATGAGTTTTTGCATCCTTTCACAGTTAATCTGAAAAAATTAGCTAAACTTTTTAACCTCCCTTTCTTACCCCTCTCTTTTTTGATGCCTGTATTTGCGCTGTTTCCATCAATGGGAGTTTGGGCAATGAGAAGTCGCCTGCGTTATTTTATCCAACCTTTATATCAAGTTGGTTCAAAGACAGTGCAAGATCGATCTAATGTTGCTTCACAATTAGACCGGACTGTTGCTTATCGAGAAGCACAATCATTGAGGGAAAAGTTACAAAATACCATCAATAAAATCCTAACTACAGATGCTAATGGGTAATGGATAATTGGCAATTGTGGTTTGGAAGTAGGGTGGGCAAGGCCCACCCCAGTATAAACAAGCAATGTCAAAATAGAATATGAATTTATTGAGTGTAGAAATATCAACAAATCGTTTGGAATTGAAGCCTATATCAATGAAATATAAGAAATATCTCTTCTCACAGTTTACTGATAAAATTACAATATATATGCAACCGCGATCGCCTCAAGATATTGCTGAAACAGAATTATTTATTAATCAGTCAATTATAGAAGTTGGAAATGGTAGCGCTCTGATTTTTGTTATTTTAAAAAAAGAATCTCAAGAATTTTTAGGTTGTGCAGGTATTCATGATATCGCAGGAAATCCTGCATTAGGAATTTGGCTCAAGCGATCAGCACACAGGAATAAATATGGATTGGAGGCAATTACAGCTATTAAAAAATGGGCTGATGAAAACTTAATTTATGAGTGTCTTCGTTATCCGGTCGACCGGAGAAACATTGCCAGTCGCAAAATTCCAGAAGCGTTGGGTGGAAAAATTTTTAGGGAATACGATCAAGTAAATATGAGTGGTAATACTCTACACCTATTAGAGTATAAAATTTATCAGAATAAAAATTAATTTGGACAAGACAGAATGCAAAACATAAAATTTATTTTTTTAACTTATGAATTCTGTCTACAAATCGGATTAACTATAGAATAAACTATCTTTAATGCTGGTAGAGTAGGCACAATTAAGATTTGGCATTGCTACTATAAAATATTTGCAATTCCTTTAATTGCTATCGCCAAAGCGATAACCTTTACCGTAGACCGTGTGAACCAAAGTTGTTTCCCCTGGTGCTTCAATTTTGCGGCGCAGCAACCGAATTAAAGCTGCCAAAACGTTACTACTAGGTTGTTCGTCTTCTTTCCACAGATGTTGATGAATTTGTGTGTGGGTTAATAATTGACTCTGATGCCGCATGAAATATTCTAGTAAGTGATATTCTTTTTCAGATAGTTCGATCGCGCGTCCAGTGCGGTAAGCTAGCTGATTTTCACAATCTAGTTCCAGATCAGCTACTTGAAGGCGATGGGTTGTGGTGGAATTTATATCAGCAGAGCGCCGCAACAAGGCGCGGACTCGCGCTAGTAACTCTCGCAGTTCAAAAGGCTTAACTAGATAGTCGTCAGCACCAGCATCTAAACCTTGAACGCGATCGTCTATCGTGTCTTTAGCTGTAAGGAAGAGAACGGGTGTAGCTTTTCCCGCACGTCTTAGCTGTTGACAAATTTCAAGCCCAGTTTTGCCAGGTAGCATCCAATCGAGAATCAGTAGATCATAACTTCTTTGTGTTGCTAGCTGGCTACCTGCTTCCCCATCGTAAGCCACATCAACACTATAACTCTCGCGGGTTAAAACGCGACTGAGTGGATCGGTTAGTTCAACTTCATCATCAACTAGGAGTATTCGCATTTTAATGCCCGGATTTTGGATTTGTTATGAGGCTATATATTGCGTCTGTACATTCTTGTTAAACTGAGATTCGACTTGCTCTTACAAGTAATCCCCTCTTCTAAAATCTAAAATCTAAAATCGCTATGATTACCGTTGCATTGCCCAAAGGCGCACTTTTAACTGACAGTATCCGTCTGTTACAGTCTGTAGGATTGGATTTTAGTGCTTTTCTTGATTCGGGTACTCGACAATTACAGATTCAAGATCCTCATAACATAGCTAGAGCTTTGCTGGTAAGGGCGCAAGATGTGCCAGTTTATGTGGAATATGGTCAAGCACAGTTGGGCATTGTCGGTTACGATGTGTTGCGAGAGAAGAAGTCTAAAGTAGCGCACTTGGTTGACCTAAAGTTTGGTCTTTGTCGGCTGTCAGTAGCAGTGAAAGCATCTAGTTCCTATCGTTCAGCTTTGGAACTTCCAACTCATGGAAGAGTTGCTTCCAAGTTTGTTAACTGCGCCTATGAATATTTCCAAAGTCTAGATCTACCAGTGGAAATTGTACCACTGTCTGGTTCTGTGGAACTAGGGCCGATTACGGGGATGTCTGAAGCGATCGTGGATTTGGTTTCGACAGGGCGAACGCTGCGAGAAAATGGCTTAATTGAGATTGAAACTCTGTTTGAAAGTACTGCAAGACTAATTGCCCATCCTTTAAGTTATCGGCTTAATATGGATGGTTTGAATGATTTAATTGCAAAATTGCGATCGCAAATCTTGACTCCTGTCTAAATTATGGTGCAATTTTACGTACAAATAGAATGCAGAGGATTATTAGAACAATTCAGTAATATAGTAATCCTAAATCATTGATCAAGAATAAATAATTTTGTAGCCCGGCAATGCCCTCCAAACGTAGTAATGGTGAGCATTGCTGGGCTACGCTCGAAGTTCATTAATCAAATAGGATTGCTATAGCAATCGAACTTAAAGGCAATGAAAAAGTTTTAGATATTGGCTGTAAAGATGGAAAAATTACTCCTAAAAAAGAGCTATTTAGTAAATAGCTCTTTTTTAGGAGTTGATATGTCTTCAGAGACGATCAATTTTGCAAAGAGCAAGTTTGCTTCCAGCGATTATCCGATCGATAGGTGGGCATTGCCCACCTATCGAAATCATTGGTGTTGGTATTGTTCCAACAGTTGCGGAATGTAATCGTATCCATCAACACCGATCGCGGCAATGATCTGAGGTCGATACTGTTCTAATATCTTTTGGAAGGAGTCGCCCCCGATTTGACCTCGCATAATAATAACTAAGCCCGCTGCTTGCCGCCATTCAGGAGAGGCAATTTGGTTTAACATATACATACCTAGACAGCCAGCATAAATGGCTTTTTCTGACTGTTGTAGGCTATAGAGAGCTTCGGCTAGGTTAGCTAGGTTTAGTCCTTGAAGATATAAATCGCCAGAAATTTGGGCGGTTTGGAAACCAGATTGCAGATAGCCGATCGCATCTTGGGGTTGAGATATTACTAAATAAGCCGCGCCGAGACTACTCAAACAAAGGGATTGACTTTGGCGATCGCTCAACTGTTCTGATAATTTTAGTCCTTGTTGCAAATAGTTAATAGCGCTCTCATAAATTTCTGGATCTAACCGTTCCAATTCTTGGGCTGAAAACACCTCACTGTAGCCTAAATTTGCCAGTGCATTGGCTTCTCCTAACTTTTCTCCCACCTGACGACTGAGTAGTAAAGCTCTTTGGCTATAGTTAATCGCTTCACTATACAGTTTCTTTGCTACGCAAGTGCGGCTGAGGTGGTTGAGATTAGCAATTTCACACGGTACATCATTAGCTGTACGGGCGATCGCTAATGCTTGCTCGTGAAATTCTGTTGAGCGCGTGTAATCTCCCAAGGCTCGTTGTGAATAGCCTAAAAGAGTAAGAATTCGCGCTTTTTCCTGGGTTCCCTCCACTTGTCGCAGGGGTACGTCAAGGTAATTCAGAGTAGAACGCAGATAAGCGCCACTAAACGAAGCAAAAAATCCGCCATAGAGGGGAAAGTATTGCTTTTGAGCAAAGGAACGCAGAATTTGTAGTGTTATCTGAAAACAGCCATCTTCTAGGCGATCGCGATGGCTAGAATTCAGACTCACAGCTTGACTAAAACCATTGGCTAACTCACACCAAATTGCTGCGAAAGTCAGAAAGCAGGAAATAGCAAATTTTGAACCTACTTTAGGATCGTAAATTCGTTGTTCAGACCAAGCTACTAGCCCCCGTTGCAAGCACTGTATAATTACAGCTAGCTCAACCCAATCACTGAGGTTGAATGACTGTTGGGCTACCCATTCGCCAAGCGATCGCTCTAGGGTAATAGTTTGGAATAATGCTTGTGGTAAAGGGCTACCCACCTGTTTAGCCCACAGTGCCCAAGGCCCCCGTTGTCCTGGTGTTCCTTCAAATCCTAACGGTGCGCTAGCCGCTTCGTAGAGCCAACTGATCAAATAACCTTCTAGTCGCTGCCAAGATTCCAAGCCGCGAGTTATGCCTAAAGATAGTTGTTGTATTTCTGGCTCTACATTTTGCTTCAGAGATGAAGCCAACTGCTTTAACTGAGCTAAGGTGAGGACGTGCTTTTGATTGGCGTCGATTACTTGTAAAAAAGTAGAAAGTAGATCGCCTGGGTCGGATGTGCTAATTTGTTTCTCGGCTTGTGCGATCGCAGCCGTTGCTTGGTTTGTTGCTGCTACCCGTTCCCATTCACCGCGAATTGTCTGCAACGCTCTTTTGCTACGGGTGGCTTTTGCTTGCTTGAGTTCGTCGGCTGAGTTCAACAAGGATTTAATTGCGCTTTCTTGTTCGTCTAAACAGCGTTCAAATATTTCTCCCGTACCTGGGCTGACTTGTTGCACCAGCATTTGATAAACTTGCTCTTTCGAGCGGATCTGCCCTTTGAGCGTAGTTTGGACGATTTGGTCGATCAGTGCTAGATAGCGATCGCCCAGTGTCTGTGTAGGTGTCGGTTCTAAGGGAGACTCGGACATGATAGTTAAATTGTCTACAGAGTCCTACTATTTTCTATTCTAAGTCTGCTGCAAAATATACAAGGAATTATTTGGTTGCCATTCTTGCCGCAAAATCGCGTAGTAAACGCAATCTTTGCCGTAGTAGCAGACATTTTTCTCGTATTTCAGCCCTACTTTCTGCATCTTCCGGCATAATCAAACTAATCGGCGGAAGAGCGCTTGTTTTCAATTCCTTGCATCTTCTGACGAAACGCTTCTTCCATAATCCTCATTCCCTCCTCATCCAAGGGTGGTGGATACCAGGTAGCTGTTTCATCAGAACTACTGTCAAGAAAAATTCCCCAAGCTTCATCGTCAGTTCGATGTTCTTTAAGATAAGCAAGTAGTTCGGCACGGCTCATTTGCTCAAAGTTAGGCTTCATATAAATATCCCAAATCCATTAAGGGGAATAATTATTTCAATTTCGTCGTTTTCTCCAGCCAAAATGTAAACTATGTTTCTGCTGCTATCGTAGCGAAATACTTGAATGGGACGGTAATAATTTGATAGCAATTGGCATACACGGACGCAGGCGAAAGCTTGGTCTACTGTCAGCAAAGTATTTTTTCTTCCTCCACGCTAATGCGCGCGATCGCTTTCTTCAAAAAGATTATCCTCTCATCACCAGAGCGATTTCTCTCATTACCAAGCCGAGTCTAATGATGAGGACTGCACGTTTCTTAGGGATAATAATCAGTGTGGGAAATTGCGTAATAAACAACATCACTGTTGTAGTAGCGGGCATTCTTTTCAAATTTCATCCCCACTTTTTGCATCACTCTTTGGGAAGCAAGATTTTCAGGTCTAGCAATGGCAACAATCCGCTTCAGTCCTATTTGCTCGAAGCCATACTTTAAAATTGCGAGAGATGCTTCTGTAGCTAATCCCATATTCCAATAAGGTTTATCGAGGGTATAGCCAAGCTCGATTTCTGGGGTATTGTCCAAAAAACAAAGCCCACAGCGTCCAATGAATTTGCTATTGCCAAAGTGAATTATTGCCCACATCCCAAAACCGTGTTTCCAATGCTCAATCATCTTGATGAGTGCTGCTAGTGTCTCATCTTTAGTTCTCGCGCCTTTACCGACGTATTTCATCACTTCTGGATTGCTGTAGATTCCAAATAGAGCATCCAGATCGTCTAGAATCAAATGTCTTAGCCGCAGTCTTGCAGTTTCAATCTCTGGCATAGTGACAGGAGATCACGGCGATCGCTACAGTGATAAAAAGTGTCTTGAATTACAAAAATTATTATTTAGGTTTTAGCATGACTACCCCGTCTCTTTCTAAGCCTTTGAGACAGAGGCGTTCCCGCAACGATTGGCGATTATTCCTGCGCTTAGTACCCTATGGTCGTCGTCATGGCCGCTTGCTCTTGGTGTCGATGATATTGCTCGTACCAGTTGCAGTAGCTAACGCTGCACAGCCACTCTTAATTGGACAAGCAATCTCACTGATTCGCAAAGAACCGAATACCTACGATTTTCTCAAAGATCTGCCCTTATCGCAGGGGCTAAACATTCTCGAAGGTTTGTTGCTGCTGACAGTTGTAATTCGGCTCATCTTTACAGGTTTGCAAGGCTATTTGGTGCAGAAGGTAGGGCAACAAATTACCGCAGATATTCGCACTGACTTATTTCATCATGTAACATCCCTGGCGGTACGCTTTTTTGACCGCACTCCAGTAGGAAAATTAATCACCCGCCTAACTAGTGATGTAGAAGCGCTGGGAGATGTATTTACCACAGGAGCGATCGGTATTATCAGCGATTTGTTTTCCATGCTGGTAATTTTAATCTTCATGTTCAGGGAGCAATGGCAACTAGCTTTGATGCTGCTATTTATGCTCATACCAATAGCAGGATTAATTATTTTCTTCCAGCAACAATATCGTAAAGCTAATTACAAATCCAGAGAAGAACTTTCTGCTCTCAACTCCACCCTGCAAGAAAATATTGCCGGAATTAATGTGGTGCAAATGTTCCGGCGGGAGCAATTTAATGCAGAACTGTTTCGCACCACTAACCACAAATATATCCGTGAAGTAGATACAACTATTTTTTACGATTCGGCTGTATCGGCTACGTTGGAATGGATTGCTTTAGTAGCGATCGCAGGCGTGTTATGGTTAGGCGGTTTATTAGTCCTAAAACAGCAACTGGATTTTGGAACCCTAGCTGCCTTCATTCTATTTGCCCAACGTTTATTTGACCCTCTACGTCAGTTTGCCGAAAAATTCACCGCCATTCAAGCTGGATTCACAGCCGTCGAGCGAGTTAGTGATATTCTAGACGAACCAATTGAAATCAGAGATCCAGAATCGTCATTTGCCACTCGTCACTCGTCATTGGTAGAGGACAAAGGACAAAGGATAACTGACAAAGGACAAAGGACAAATGACAAAGGACAAATCCGGTTTGAACACGTCTGGTTTGCCTATAAAGATGATGATTATGTGATTAAAGACTTAGATTTCACAATTCATCCAGGGGAGAAAGTCGCTTTAGTAGGCCCCACTGGTGCTGGTAAAAGTTCAATTATCCGGCTTTTGTGCCGCCTCTACGATCCCAGCCGAGGAAGGATTTTGGTAGATGGAGTAGATATTCGTGAGTTGCCTCAGTCAGAATTGCGGTGTCGCATGGGTGTAATTCTGCAAGAAGGCTTTTTGTTTGCTGGCGATGTAAAGAGTAATATCACTTTAGGAGATACTTATTTCCAAGAAGAAATTCGAGCAGCAGCCCAAAAAACCAATGTTGCTCAGTTTATTGAACAATTGCCTCAAGGATACGATACCCAACTCAGAGAGCGAGGTACGAACCTTTCTAGCGGACAAAAGCAACTTTTGGCGTTTGCCCGTGCAGCTATTCGCAATCCACACATTTTAGTGTTAGATGAGGCAACAGCTAGCTTGGATGTGGGAACAGAAGCTTTAATTCAAGAGGCGCTAGAACAGCTATTAGCGGAACGCACAGCGATTATCATTGCCCACCGCCTTTCCACTATTCGTAATGTAGATCGAATTATGGTGTTAAAACGCGGTCAATTGATCGAGTCAGGCACTCATGAGGAGTTGCTAGAGTTAGGGGGACTTTATGCCAGCTTGCATAATTTGCAGATGTTCGGGACTTGATTGCCAGATCGAATCAAGGCTCCAAATCAATGGCTCGTCCGTCTTTTGGTGGGAACAATAAACATTTTTTAGCACCTGTTTAATTTCTTCGGTAGGGTGGGCAATGCCCACCCTACTTTCCTAATTAAACAAAACGGCCCTTTGACTCCTTGCGGCGGATACCAATAACTGATGGTTTGGGCGGCCCACTGGGATTACCTTGGACGTTACTAGGCCAGTTACTACCACGAGGTACAGTCCGATTCTGAGTGAACAGACTACCATCCAAATTCAGCATCTCGATATCTCGATTCAGAGCTTGTTGCGGGTTATATGGCACATTTTCACCAGGATGCTGGACTGAGATAATCAATGTATCGCCAACAAAAGTTGGTCCAGTCATTTCGCAGCGCGGTGGTCCATAAGCAAAAGGTACAATTTCTCCGGCATCAGAACCAGTGGTAGGAATGTAGAATAGCCAATTATTACCAAACACCCCAATTAAATCGGAAGTTTGAACATTAAGGTCAGAACTAGCGCCTTCTACTACAGAGCCAACAATTGTGTGGTCTATGCGTGTTGGTTTTGCTGCTGCTCCTTCACCAAAACCATTGTGGGCACTGGTTGACATATCAGTCACAACCCAGATATTTCCCTGGCTATCAAAAGCCAAGTTATCGGCGTTGGCAAATCCATCTCCTGGTTCTGCTCCCGCTTCCCCACCTTTAGCTAGTCGTTCCCATTGGAAAGTAGTACCTGTGTTATCGGCGCTGTCTTCAATAATCTTGAAGAGTTCTCCCGATGGCTGGGCAGCATTCACGTCAGCACTATACTTGGAAACGATAAACAGCCGAGAATCGGGGTAGCCGTCACTCCCTGGCGCACCGTCAGTGTAAGAAATGAAGACTTCTCGCGGATTTCTGGGATTGATTTCTAAATCTTCAGGACGAGCAGTAGGAGTACCGCCGATGAGGTTAGCAGCTAAGAAAGCATCAACCAGCACCGCACCTTGGCTGGTATAAAAATCTGATAGTTTCTTACCTTGGTAGCCTGTTAGAGCAGTAGCTTCGTTTCTTGTTGTGACACTGAAAATACCACCATCTCTTTCTTGTCCGGCAACACCATTACGTCTTGGTAATGGTAAAAGACCATCTCTGGTGGCTCTACCCAAAGCTTGAATTTCTACTGAGGCAAGAGTCGATGGTGGAATGGGATTAGTCCTAGCTTCTAAGTCTAGTGGAATCCACTGTCCTGTACCATCAGCATTGTAACGGGCAACGTAAAGCGTGCCTGCGTCAAATAAACCACTGTTCTGCTTGTCTTCAGGGAAATCAGCTACGTCTTCACTGACAAATTTCCAGGTGTGACCTCCGCGTCGGTCATCACCCATATATGCAACTAGTTGTTTTCTTGGTTCCACACGCATGGTGATATTTTCATGGCGGAAGCGACCGAGTGCGGTATGTTTACGCGGACGGAATTCTGGATTAGCGGGATCGATTTCTACCATCCAGCCGTATTTTTCGCCGACTAAGCCGAATTCAGCCCCGGTAGTTCCTTCGGTGTAACTCGTTTGCGTGCCATTGGGTAGCACTGCTTCTGTCACTCCAACAAAAAACTGCGAAGTGGCTTGGAAGTTTTCTTCTGCTGTCATTATGGTTCCCCAAGGGGTGGTGCCACCAGAACAGTTGTGTCCCGTGCCGATGATTCTGTTACCTAATCCATCGGTGTTGATGTCCTGAAATACATCAAAAGCAGCTGGGCCCGTACCAATTAAGTAGTTTTGATCGCCTTGTTGGTAACTTTTGCTGCCCCAGGATGTAACTTGTTTGTAATTATCAGAGCGATCGCTGTTAATTCCCAATCCTGACAGTGTATGAATGCGGCGATTCTTAGGATCTCTGACGACAGCAAAGCGTCCTTCATTACCCCTACGGATTCTCACAATTGAACCACCCATGTTGTATAAGAACTCACCCAACAGAGTGCGATCTTTAGTGGTAGGGTTATATCCGACTACAACGGGGAAACTTTCGGGGAATCCTGCTAAATCCCTTGGTGTTTCAGGTGCTAGGAAACTAATTGGATAGGAGACGTATTCGTGATTAATCCATAGGTAGCCATCGTTTACGTCTATGCTGTCATAGCTGATGCCATCAGCAACACTGTTGTTGCGACCTCTACCTCTAAGTCTGTTACTGTCTAAGGGAACAAAGCCTGTGTAGTCGTTGTTGTAGCCGACATATTCTTCGGGGTTGGAGAAAACGCGATCGCCCCAACCTACAATTACATACCGCTCATATTCTGGCGGCACTACAATATCGTCCAAAATAGTGTAGCTAGTTAATCTTGTATCTTCTGAGGGTTTTAATACGTTTCCTTGGCCGTTGCCTGTTGCTAAGAAGCTTGGTAGCTGTTGGTATATTGGTAAAGGATGAGGCAAGCGCACAGGCGTAAATGCTAAAGGTGTAATCGCTTGGGCAACACTTGAGTTACCGCCAAAAATCTTATTCCCTAAAGCAGGCGCTAGTACTGCTGTACCAGCACTGGCTCCAAAGAACATCAGTAGCTGCCTCCGAGTAAGCTTAGACATGAAAATCCCCTTTTGTTGCGATCGCCAGAATCTATAGTTTGAAAACGTCTGCTCAAGTCTGTAGAGTTGAATTCAGATCTAATTGCACCACCGCTGACTCATTTGTAGATGACTTTGTAGCCATGAAAAATTGCGATGCAAGTACTAACTACACTGAAAAACTTTGTATATTTCTTTACATTTCTTAACTTCTTAACAAGAGCTGAGATCTGTAATCAGAAGATATAAAGCTTATTGTTTCCTCTACTGGCACTTGTAAAGATCAATACTCGTTTTCAAAAATAGGTGTTGCACTAGATAAGATAAACCTGCCAAGTTAAGATAAGTTAATCCTTGGGTTAATACTGAATCAATTGATGATTGTTAATAGTTAATTTTTAATAGTTAATTGAAAACGGACAGTCAATTTTGTAGGTTGGATGGAACAACGCAAAGCCTAACATTATGGCAAATTATGACAACAAATCTTATAACCGTGAATTAATTATCAACTCCGAGCGCAAACATAATATAAGCTTAATTAAACTTGAAATGAGTTATTCCAACTAAATTGAGATATTGTTGGGTTAGACTAAAGGCGATCGCACTGCACTCATCCAATAAGCGATCGCACTGTAGCCTTAGCATCATTTACTTAACAGACGTAAGGTTCAGGATTTGAGCGGCAATACTTCTGCATCACCAAATATATTCATTTTCAGAGACATTTACAGTCTAATTAACTAATACAGCAATAGCTAAATGAAACAACTGAGCTAGTACGATAAAGAGCGATATTAGCTGTGCTTGTGACTAATTATTCACGAATCCTGAGCGTGAAATTCAACTACGTCTCGCCTAATAATCACATCATATCTGCCAAAGAAATTTTGTCCTAAGAGTGGAGCTGCACCGATGAAAACATTAGCATCGTTGACTGTTGCATCGCCAACTTTAATAGAAGTTACACGTCCCACTGGGGTTTCAATTACATCTCCACTAGCAACAGCTGCTTTCTGTGTACTTTCCTGAACTACTCCCAGCGCATCCGCCATGTCTTTGGTAATCATCGTTTGACTAGCGCCAGTATCTAAAAGCATCTCGAATTTCTGCTTATTATTAAAAGTTACATCAATAACTGGTACTCCACTATCACGACGTTTAATTTTAGCTTGAAATACTTTTGGATTTGTCGATGCTTTTTTGTTACTATTACCACATAGCTGAGATAGATCGAGCATTTGATTCGAGGAGTTGATCATAAAGCATCCTTCTGCTTCCTGAGCGATCGCCCCTGATGCAGGGAAAATAATTGCAGCAAGTGGAATAAGTATTTTTAGGATTTTTTTCATATAAATTACTTAAAAATTGTTAATTTTTAATAGTTAATAGTAATCAAATATTATCAATTCGTGCTCGTTCATAACTCAAGCATAACTAATATTGCAACACAAACTATTGACTTAAATTACTCTTGAATTACTTGTAATTGCTTCAGTAATTTTGCTATTTCTTGTGTGAAGATATTGATGAAGTGAATTATTTCCTAACTCGTTTATCGCGGGCGGAATTCAACTACATCACGTCTAATTGTAACATCGTAATTGCCAAAGAAATCGTGTCCGAGAAGCCCAGTTTCAAGAACTGAAGCAGGAGCGATCGCTACTGGTACATCTTTAACTACTGCTCCACCAACTTGAATAGAATTAACATAGCCGATGGGAAATTCTACGGCTTTGGCACTAGCGGTATTTGCCTTAGCTTTGGCTACTGGCACTAATCCCAAAGCATCAGCAGTTGCCTGAGTCAAGACAGTGCCACTCGCGCCAGTATCGACAATCATCTCAACTTTACGATCGCCATTGAAGGTGACATAAATCACGGGAGTACCACCTATTCGGCGCTTGATCGCGGCTTGAAACATCAATGGATATTGTGGTTCTGGTGATGGTGGCGGTACTTCTATGTCAACGGCGGGAGAGTTTTGAAGCGGTGCAGGATCTGGAATATTAGCAGTTGCGCGAGCGCTCTTTGATGGAGTAATGTGATTTGCTTGTTGCTGGGCGTGGATGAGACGCTGTTGGTACTCGGTGATTTTAGTTTTAGCGATCGCTTTGTAGGGACTATTATTTGGCAACGTCTGCATCAGCGCGATCGCATCTTGCCATTGAGAAGCCACTAACTGCCAATCATCTGAAGATTGAGCTGACTGGCTAATGCTAGACGCACTATCGGCTTTGTCTAAGGCTAAATCAAATGAACTAGGTTGATTTGATGCCGATGCTGCTGGCGCTTGTACAGATGTTGTACGTTGCGTCGGTGATACTGCTGTTTTTGATGAGTGCGTGACACCATTAGCAGTGCTAGCAGGAGTGGGCAGGGCATTTTCGCTTTGATTTCTCGTTTTGTCACTATTACAGGCAACTCCAATTAGTGCCAGTGTACCTGAGATCAAAATTAGTGCTACAAGAGAAGTTGAACGCTTGAGCATAGGAACAAGTATCAGCCAGCACAAATTAAGTTGTTGTTGCTACTTACAATTTAATCACAACAAGAATTAGGGGTGTAGAAATTCAAATTACGAATTCTTCTGTCATAATTACCATCGTGCCAGTTAGCTTCAATCTAATTGTCCTATGCCTCCAACTGATGCTAAACCTGCTTTACTAGTCCTTGCTGATGGAACTGCTTATCGTGGATGGTCTTTTGGTGCTACTGGAACCACGATAGGGGAAGTGGTATTTAACACTGGAATGACTGGTTATCAGGAAGTATTGACAGACCCCAGTTATTGCGGACAGATAGTTACTTTTACTTATCCAGAGCTAGGCAATACAGGTGTGAATTCAGAGGATGAGGAATCAAGCCGTCCCCAAATACGGGGTGCGATCGCTCGCAACATCTGCTATCGTCCGAGCAACTGGCGATCGCAGTCGAGCTTATCCGATTATCTCAAACAGCACAACATCCCTGGCATTTACGGCATCGACACCCGCGCCCTTACCCGCAAAATCCGAGTTTTTGGTGCAATGAACGCTGGCATTTCTACGGAAATTCTGGATGAGGCTGAGTTATTGTCGCTTGTTGTAGCATCTCCCGGCATGGCAGGGTTAAATCTGGTTAAAGAAGTCACAACCGCAAGCGTGTATGAATGGTCCGATCCCACCACCTCCGTTTGGGAGTTCAAACCAACTGAGGGAGCAAATAATTCCCAAACTTTAACCGTCGTTGCGATTGACTTTGGGATTAAACGTAATATTTTGCGTCGCTTAGCAAGTTACGGTTGCCGCGTAATTGTCGTTCCTGCTGACACTCCACCAGAAGAAATTCTCAAACATAATCCAGACGGGATCTTTCTTTCTAATGGCCCTGGCGATCCTGCCGCCGTCACTGATGGTATTGAAACAACAAAGGCATTGCTGTCAAGCCAAAAACCGATTTTCGGCATCTGTATGGGACATCAAATTCTGGGTAAGGCCCTTGGAGCGGAAACTTTTAAGCTCAAGTTTGGACATCGCGGTTTGAATCAACCAGCGGGTTTAAGACAAAGAATCGAAATTACCAGCCAGAATCACGGTTTTGCGATCGATGCCGATAGCATACCTGATGCTGATGTAGAAATCACTCACCTGAACTTAAACGACCAAACGGTGGCTGGGTTACGACACAAATCTTTGCCTTTATTCTCCGTGCAGTATCACCCAGAAGCTAGTCCTGGTCCTCACGATGCTGACTATCTATTTGAGCAATTCGTCCAGTCAATGCAAGAGACTAGGGAAGTATGAAGTATGAAGTGTGAAGTATGAAGTGTCGCGCTTTCCTGCGGAGTCAACCTCCGCATAAGGAAGCGCGTTGAAGTTTGAGGAGACAGAAGACACAAGTCGGTTGTCAGAATTCAAGACTTGCCATTACCCTTCAGCCTTCGCTATTTCAGCCTCCATACTTCATTTTTCTACCAGATGACTGTAGACAACGTATTAAAAAAGCATTTATACTTTAACGTCTACTTAAAGAACGATATGGCAATAATGCAGCGAGGAGGGTGTTATCGCTGAGACACTGAATCTAACCGTTAGCTTGAGAGGAACGCGCGAAGCGCGGGATAACTACCAATTATTCCGGCTCACGGGTTTACTAGATGCCTTTTCAGAACCAACCTTTCGTAAGGTAATTGGCAAGTGTATTGAAGATGGACCACAACACGCGATCCTAGATCTCTCCCAAATTGATTTTATAGATAGCTCTGGCTTAGGCGCTTTAGTACAACTGGCGAAACAGGCTCAAAGTGCTGGGGGAACATCACAAATTGTTACCAATGCCAGGGTGACTCAAACAGTCAAGCTGGTTCGTTTAGAGCAGTTTTTGTCCTTGCGACCATCGATGGAAGTTGCTTTAGAAAACATTCCTAAATCTTGAGTGTTGAGAGAAAGCAAAACTCACATCAGCTATCCGGTTCGCCATCTGGATAGCTTAATTTTTGGTTGATTAAGATCGTATAAGGCTAAGCATTATGTAAATGGGCGATCGTAATAGTCATTGGTCAAGAGTCATTGGTCATTAGTCGTTAATCAAGAGTTATTGGATTTGAACAAAGGACACTTGACTAACGACAAGCAGCGGCTTCTTGCAGGCGCACAGACATTCAACAAACAACAAATGACACTTGACACAGACGCGTAGCGGGTTGCCCCCGCGCTTGACAAATAACAAATGTGAAGGATACCTAACTAGTGAAGCCAAAGGAGGAAGATTTATTAAATTGCCCAGATGCTGATGAGAGTGGAAGCGTAGGTGAAAGGTTGTGTCAAGAGCTGCCTAGTTTTTTGTCAGTAAACCAGCGACAACTACAACAGATTTCGCCTGTAACGTTGGCGTATTTAGGAGACGCGGTGTATGAACTTTATGTCAGAAGTTATTATCTAATGCCACCCAAGCGATCGCGTCAATACCATAACCTAGTAGTGGCGCAGGTGCGGGCAGAAACTCAAGCTTTGCACTTACGTTCCCTCACTCCTCACCTCAACAGCACAGAGTTAGAAATCGTGCGGCGGGGTCGCAACGCCGCCACAAGGCATCCCAAGCGAGTTGAACCAGAAATTTATCAACAGGCAACGAGCTTGGAAACTTTAATGGGCTACCTTTACCTGAGCGATCGCCACCGCTTGCACCAACTGCTGCAACAGCTACAGCTAGATACTACTCTAGAGGAATAGTCGAAATTACTCTTTAGCTATACACAATTAATTTCATTTTTTAGATAAATTCCATTTGTTAGGAAGCCAACTAGATACAATATAAAGTTATATGGCTGAACAACCACGAAAAATTAAATCCACAGGTGAACAAAATCGAGGCAAGCCCTTAAGAATCAAGGGCAAACGTGATGCATCCAAACCTATAATCAAAAAAAATCCTGGGGCTAGTAGCTCCGCTGGGTTGAGAAATTCTCACGCACCTACACCTAAATTGTCCGCTGACAATGAGGACAAGCGCGAGGGCGCACAGGAACGAGAGAACAGCGGATCTGGGGAAAACTCACGACAACGCTACGCTTCTCATCTGCATAAAGGCGGCACTCATGACTTGTCGCCCGATCGAGAAACAGAAGATAACGATCTGATCTACGGTCGCTATCCAGTGATTGCTGCAATGGAAAATCAGCGCCAACTCAACCGGATTTGGATTACTTCCCGCCTCCGCTACGATTCCCGCTTTCACTCCCTGCTTTTGCAAGCCAAGGAAAACGGTACAGTCATCGACGAAGTTGAACCCAAACGCCTAGACCAAATCACCCATCACGCTAATCATCAGGGTGTAGCCGCTCAAGTCGCGCCCTACGACTACTTAGAACTAGGAGATTTGATTTCACGGGCGAAATCAGCGTCTGACCAGCCAGTGATTATTGCAGCTGATAGCATTACCGATCCCCATAACTTGGGTGCAATTATCCGCACAGCAGAGGCGATCGGCGCTCAGGGAATGGTGATTCCCCAAAGAAGGGCTGTTGGGATTACCTCAAGCGTGATGAAAGTAGCAGCGGGTGCTTTAGAAACTTTTCCTGTTGCCAGGGTAGTCAATCTCAGCCGCGCTTTGGAAGAATTGAAAGCAGCGGGCTTTTGGATCTACGGTACAGATGCAACGGCTAGTCAACCGCTACATACAGTGAAATTTAGTGGCCCGATTGTTTTGGTAATTGGTGCTGAAGGCGAAGGTCTAAGTTTGTTGACACAGCGCTGCTGCGATGTATTGGTTTCAATTCCACTGATGGGAAGTACCCCTAGCTTGAATGCCTCTGTCGCAGCTGGTATGACAATTTATGAAGTTTTTCGTCAAAAGTGGCAAAATACACTGCACATGGATAAGTCGTACAAAGATAATCAGTAGCAGATGGTATGGCACTTGATGAAGTTTATCGTCAGAGGTAGCAAAATACACTTGACTTCAAGCGAATACTTTACAAAAATTTCATTTGAAAAAATAACAGTTAAAGAGTATAACAAAATGTGAAATATAACAACAGCGCTCATTCTGAATAGCACCCCGTACCACGCCACTCAATAGGAAAAAACAACATGAAAACAATCTGGAGCAACATCAAAGAGAAATTAACTAGCCTGTTTGCCAGCTTCGGCTGGGCTTTGTGGGTAGAGATTGTGACGCACAATCCCCGGTGTACTTACTACTTTGGCCCATTTCTTAGCTCTAAGGAAGCTGATGCTGCTAAAGCTGGATATGTAGAAGACCTTGAGCTAGAGGGAGCGCAAGGAATTGTTGTAAAGATTAAGCGTTGTAAACCTGAGAATCTCACGATCGCCGACGACACAAGCGAGAGATTTGAACGTCAGGTAAAACCAGTTCTCAGCGGTCAAATGTAGGCTAGGGTTAGCAGTCAGGAGTCAGGAGTCAGGAGCCAGGAGTCAGAAGAATTTCCAACAGCAACAACAGCGCTTCCCCAGATCTCTTCTCACCCCTCATCCCTCACGCCTCACCCCTAAATATCAAGAATTACCATAGCTGTCCAACCGTCTTCGGTTTTTTCTAATTGGAAGCGGTGTAAAGTGACAGCTTTCACGTCTACTCGCTGTTGGTGCTTGTGGGGATTGAGCTTTTCTCCTTGAGTAACGGCAGTTAATTGGTATTGGCCGTTTTTATCCTCGATCTGAATTTGTTGCGATCGCAGTAGCAGTTGTTCGCTGTCTTTGTAATAAATAAATTCTTGGAGAAAATTGAACAGCAACATATCCAAAGCGTCATTTTCCAAGTCGAAGGTTCGCTGTTCTTGAGGTGCGATCGCCTCCAAATTTTCAATCATGACATTAATTGTGGCATCGCCAGCCGCAGAGAAAAGTTCTTCCAGAGTCTTTCCCCAAGCCCGAAATGCAATGTCAGCAGTAGCAATATCTTCTAAAAACTCGTAAGGCATAGTACGATTTTAGATTTTGGATTTTAGATTTTGGATTGGGGAAAAATTATGAATTATGAATTATGAATGGTTAATTCAACCGGATCGCATTCATCATTCATCATTACCCATTACTCATTGTTTTATTGCTGGCACGATTTTAAGCGGTCGAGAATTTCTGATTTGCGATCGCTTACCTGTTTGCCAATAAATACTAGCTCAGTTGCTTCTTGTTCAAATAATTCTAGTTCCCAGCGCCCTGCTACGAAGTTAAATAGATAAGTTCCTGACTCAAATCGCACAAAACCTTTGGCGCGATAAACGTCTGTAGTGAGACTGTCGGCGAAGTTCTCAAAGCAGGAGCGATCGCAAATAGCATCGGTTTTGTAGCTGAAAGATTCAAATTCCGGCTGGTGAACGTGAGCGGGTGGCGGTTGTACTCTTTGGAGATCGATCCCAAACAGCAATTGGGGATCTACCTGACCTCGTTGAGTGTGAATAATTGTTGCCACTTCGTTAAGCGAGTCCAATTTCTCCTCTATCGCTTCTAACTCACTTTGGGAGACTAAATCAACCTTGTTCAGCAAAATAGTATCTGCTGCTTCGATTTGTAATCTGGTGGTGTGACCTACTTGTGGATATCTAACCATTGCATCCGCATCCACTACGGTAACGACCCCATCTAGCCGCACAACAGTTAAACTTTCTTGAATATCGAAAACCAGTGCATCCGGTTCGGCAACTCCGGTTGTTTCTACTACAATCCGATCTGGGTCAACAGTATCAATAATTTCATTGACAGCGGCTTCAAACTCGCCCAGCAAGGAACAGCAAACACAACCGCCGCCCAAATCTGCCATTTGGACATTTTTACCTTGAACGATCTTGGTGTCGATCGCAATCTCGCCAAATTCATTCATCACAATGGCAATTTTTCTAGGGAAAGTGTCAATGATATGACGCAGCAGTGTTGTTTTACCGCTTCCCAACGCTCCTGTAATAACTGTTATGGGAGTTTTCGTTTGCATAAGATTTGTACAATCTACCTAATTCAAGCAGCACCTCCGATAAAAAAGGACAAATCATCCCTTAATATTCCCAATTGGAGTAAGTCGCACGACTCGTTTACTAATTCCAGCTAACTCAGCTGCTTCAATTACATCATCAATATCTTTATATGCGCCCCCTGCTTCTTCGGCTAATCCCGACCAAGAGGTACTGCGGACATAAATTCCTCGGCTTTCCATATCCTGCTTCAGTTTTTCGCCTCGGTAGGTCTTTCGAGCCTTGGTTCGACTCATCGTTCTGCCACTACCATGAGCAGTACTGAAGAAAGTTTGATCTCCGCTGGGTACACCAACTAGTAAATAAGATCCGGTTTCCATGCTGCCGCCAATGATAACAGGCTGTCCAGTTTCTTGATATTGCTGGGGTAGATCTGCCATACCAGGGGCGAAAGCGCGAGTAGCACCTTTACGATGGACGAGAAGCGATCGCTTTTTGCCATCCACAATATGTTGCTCTAACTTAGCCGTATTATGTGCTACATCATAGACTGTATCCATACCCAATTTTTCCGGCGATTTTCTGAATACAGAAGAAAACACCTCGCGGATACGATGCAGGATCACCTGACGATTGGCATAAGACATATTGATGCCACATTTCATTGCTGCAAAGTAGTCTTGTCCTTCAGGAGAATTAAACGGCGCGCAGGCTAATTCGCGATCCAAAATCTTGATGCCATACTTGCTTTCCATCACCTTTAAAAAGATTTGCAGATAGTCTGTGGCCACCTGATGACCGAATCCCCGGCTACCGCAGTGGTACATTATGACTACCTGATTAGGGATAGTAATTCCCAAACTCTCAGCTAATTCTTCGTCAAATATATTTTCTGGTTTGGCAACTTGAATTTCTAGATAGTGGTTGCCAGAACCCAAAGTTCCAATTTGGTTAAAACCGCGATCAATTGCCTTTTCAC
>QQTW01000626.1_pt1 | contig 22639 bp, 24 predicted proteins | sample 1904831 | NCBI WGS metagenome assembly QQTW01 (sample SAMN09435610, study PRJNA476489) | Subsurface metagenome, whole genome shotgun sequencing project. | reverse complement strand
AGGGCGCGTCCACTCTGTACGGACCCCATACACTCAATGCGTACATCGATCTCTCTCTGAAATACCTCCCCTATCTGTCAGCATCCGCCGACAAGCAGCCCGAAAGCGGACCGTTTCCCCCGAACAACATCAACAAGTCGCTATCGTTCATCGGAGGGGTAGGATTCGATAGGGCGGGGTTTTCAACAAGCTTCGGCGATGTTTTGGACGACGTCGACGGCATCTACAGACCCGGCGAAATAGTGCGGGCCAAGTTTGTAGGCGCAAACCCCAGGAACAATCTTCGCCTGGAAAGTACGTATGTTGCGGTCGAGCGGTGGGGATACGCGCCGGACGGTGCAAACAGCGACCAGACATGGGTACGCGTCAGGGATGATGCGGACTACGACCTGGTCTTCGAGTGGCGTGCGACGGCTCTGAAGAAGAGTGAGGCTGTCGTGCGCTGGGAGACATCGAGCGATGAGGAGGAAGGTAGATACAGGTTGCGATACTGGGGAGATGCCAAGTCTATCGGGGGAGCCATCACTGGATTCGAAGGCGTAAGTGGGGATTTCGTGATCGCCAGGGCTAGGTGATTTGATGGGATTATCAACTTGCGCATCCCACGTTGTTCTTGGAATCATGAAGCTGGACGTTGGATAAGGCCTAGAGGGGTTATCGGGACGAATTCATGTGTATGGTACGACAAGGCTTATGGAGTCTGGAAGCAATACTAATATGAATGTACGCACGTAGGCGATATCCCAATATATATGAACTGCAACGTTCATTGGTGGTTCCTTGGTGTTATCTCGACGGGAGAGGACCTTCGAAGTGAGGAGCTGCTTCCGGTCTACTGAGACACACTGTGCACTTTCTATGCCAGATGATGTTCGGCCATAAGTGTCGTAAGGGATGCTTTGCGACCAAATTGAATTATCTATGGGGAGTCAATGTCCCGCAGTCCACGTCCGCCACCAATGCATTCCAAACTCTCATAGTGCCAGTAAAAGTCGCACAGCAACACTGATCGGTCAAGATACCCGGATAAGAGGATCATTGGACACGAATTGTGACATAGGTATACTAGGGTTGAATTGAGTGATCCGACTGCCGACCATCACTTTTCGCCACTTCGCCAGACATGATCCAGCAGCCCTATCTCTGCTCGTTTGCCGGAGCAGCCCCGTTGCTCGAGTCCGCCTTTGACGGATCGTTCCTCCGCATGATGCCCTCGACGGGCCCGAGCAGCCGCTGGAAGCCATCCTTGCCCAGCATGGCGACCTTGACCTCGGTAGCGCTGACCACACTGGCCGCACGGGGGGCGTCGTTGAGCAGTGCGAGCTCGCCGAAGTAGTCGCCCTTCGTGTACTCACGCACGGGACGCCCATCGTTAGCGCCGCGCTTGAACACCTGGGCCTCGCCAGCCTCCAGGATGAAGAAGCACTCGCCGGGGTCGCCCTCGCGGATGATGGTGCTGCCGGCCGGGTACTTGCGCGTCTCGAGCGCGTCGGCGATCTTGGACCGCTCGTAGGGCGTCAGCGACACGAGCAGCGGGACCGAGTCGAGGAACGACTCGTACATGCGCCGGCGCTGGAACGCGCTGTCCATCAGGATCCGGCGGAACGTCACCCGGTCCAGCGCCCACAGCATGCTGGGCTCGGCCGAGACAACGGTCGCGGCGCGCGGCGCGTTGTACATGAGTGCGAGCTCGCCGAAGGAGCCGCCGGGCTCGGCGGTGGCGACTTTCTTGCCCATGCCTTCGGCCCCGGGCTCGAGCTTGCCGGACGGGTTGACGAAGATGTCGAAGGAGCCGGTCTCGACGACGTAGAAGTAGTCGCCGACGTCGCCCTGGGTGATGACCTTGATGCCCTTGGCGGGGATGGGCTTCTCCTGCAGGGCGCCGAGCACCTGCGCCGACTGTTCCTCGTCGAGGTGTGAGAAGAGGAAGTTGGTGGACACGGCGGCGCGGAGGCGGGCCTGCTGGTCCAGTGTTTTCTGGTGGTAGGGAGGCGTCCAGTTGTCGTTCAGGGCGGAGGTGGGGTTGAGCGACTCCGCCGAGACGGACGTTCGCCGGTTCATGTTGTAGTTGCTCGGGAAGTTCTGGCCGTCCATGGCTCCTGGTGTGCCGGAGCCGGCAAACGTGGGCGGAGGGCTGGAGGGTCCTCTGTTGTTCCGACTGGGCTCGCTGCGAGGGGCTCCGGAGAAGCCAGCGTAGTTTGCAAACGGTGACTCTCCCGCTGCTGCGGTCGTGTCCCCGGGGGATCCACCTTCGACATCGTTGTTGCCGACGTTCTTGGGGAATGAGGATGCGGTCGGAGAGGCAACCATGTCGCCTTCCTCCTCCTCCTCGAGACGGTGCATTCCTCGCTGCTGTGCGGAGCCTCGCTGAGAGGAGCCTCCGAAGGGGTTGCCGCCAGGAAAGTTGGACTCAGCCATGCCGTTGCGGGTGGCACTGGGGTTGCGGGACGACGGGTGGTGCAGCTGCTGACCGAGCAGGAACTCCGCCCGCTGCGATTCGAGGCGGCGGAGGAAGAAGTTTGCGCAGAACTGGAGGACGTCGGTAGGTTGCGACTTGAGGAGTTCGCGGTTCAGGGCATTGATCTCGTTGGAGTATTCGGGCGGCAACGACATTGATCTGCCGACGAGGTGGGTGGACGTGTGTGCCCCAAGAGGGAGGGTGATGATGATCTAGTGAGAAAGAGGAGATGAGGGGCGGGAGGTGTGTTTTCCTCAGCCTGCAGGCGGCCGCAACTACTGTACATACAACAACGGGCAACAACCCAACAGAACCAGCTATGGAAACAGCGGGCACAGCAGTCGTGTTCGAGAACGCGGTAGGGCAAATGCAGCAGAGCAGAAAGGGGTCCAACAGGGCCTCGACAACGATCTTTGCCTTCGATTCAAGCGGATGGGGATGGCTTGCTTTTCAGCACGCACTTCATTCCAAGGGAAAAAAGCATCGTCACGTCGCATATTTAGGCACTGAAACCGCACCATCACTTTCTGTGTGTGTGTATGTGTATACCGACTACGAGCGAGTGGTGATTGCTGCTACAGCGAATACACAGCATATGCATGTCCGCTTGCAGAAAGCGGAGGCAGCATCCACGCAGCATCATCGACTATCGGCTTTCCGGGGGCCCCAGATTCGATCGTGATCAATGCGCCTGATAAGCCGGGAAGAACCAAGGTTGGAGGCAGACGACCCTGCGAGAATCTGATGAAGCCGGAATAGCTCCAGAGTCGAGCACGGAAAGATGTACTCTGCATGTGTACCATCAGTGGCATAACAAGAGAGCGTCGCCGCTGCTCCTCATAGGGCGCACAATAAGCCGTTGAAAGCGCCATGTCACAGGGTCCCCTCCCCCTAACGGCCGCACATTGCAATTTCCACTCGCATCGAATGTGTCAGAGTCTCAGTCGATCGGATCGCTGTGGCCAGTCAGCAATCACGCAAGAGAGAAAGTGCCGGACACACGATGCGTGACACAGTGTCATCGCGCCTGGCGACTTTATGCCGTGGTGCAACCGCGTCAAGAACTCGGGCGGCATCTGCCACACCCCAGCATATTCTCTGCTCTTCTGGAAGCGCACTAGAAATCTTCCTTCACCCGTTACCGCCCCGGCCGTACCGGTAAGGCCGAGCAGCGAGCCCTTCCATTGGTCCGGCGCGTACGGTTCCCCCTGGACGATGGACGGCGGGCCAGGATGAAGCAAAAAGGAAGAAAAGAAAAGAAAAAGACGATGACGGCGATCACGTTTCAACCGAGCTCAATGTCAATGCGTCTTTCCCTCAAGCGTCGGTGTCACTCTGTGACCGCAGCTTCTGCGGGTGGCGGCCAAGATATTGCTCCAACGCTGGATGATAGACAAGGAGAGTAATGAAATCAACAATGATAGAGCATTTTCATGGTCTTTTGCTTCCGGGCAAGAACATGGCTGCGCATTGTTGATAAAATGTCCTGACATCAACAAAACGTTGGATTGGATCTTTTCAAGCCCTTGGAAGGTGCTCTGCATTTTGGTTGGCACTCCGTGCGAATCCTCTTTGATTCCTCTGATCCGCTCGTTGAGGGGGCTCATGAACTCCAGCAACACAGGCATATCAGTCTCGAACAGACCCGAGCTCCATGAACCCGTTCATCTTGAATGTCATGGACAGCGCTGTGGGGATTCCGTACATATGTACTTCGTGTTGACTCTAAGCCACGGGCAAACCTCGGGTTACCTACCGGGCCGAGGTCACTGCTGCCTCATCATACCAAGTAGTATCGGCCTAGATCGCACGTGTCATTCAACCTTATGAACATTTCGAGCTCTTCATCCTTTGCAACCTCTCCAGTTTCAGCTTTATTCTTCTATCATTTCTACGCAGCTTATATCATTGCCCTGCCATGGACTGCATTCCGCTTCCAGTCGTCTGCATACAGTGTGGCACGTAAGATGTCCCGAGACCATGTTATATAACGCCTCCACCGGGTGCTGTGTTTAACATACTCTAGGAGAGATAATCCATGCCGTTGCAAAGTGATAGGTCCGACGCTGGGCTTTGGCGTTGCTGTGGTCATGGCAGTACGAGCCACTCTCCTCGCCATCAATGGTGCGGTCCACTGATCCCAGAAACTAGATTGTGTGCTGGCCGGCTTCCCTTCTCTGCGGATGCTGTGCAACAAACACCGGGAAGAGGTTGTCTCAACGGCGCCCTCGACACTGATGCTTTGCTTACAGCCGGCAGGATGTTAGCTGCGCCCGCTGAGACAAGCGCAGCAATCAGCGATGCAATCCCGATATAAGACAGACCGACTCTGATGACAATTGCTTTGAAACGATGAAAACACTGATGACGAATGCGAGAAGCAGAGGAGTTGCATGACTTGTAAGGAAACGAACGGTCCTTATCAGTACGCCTACAAAGAATAAGTAGACTATGACATTAAGGCGTAGGCTGCGGATCACTGAACAGCACACTTCAGATCTCTGATGATGCAGAAGTAGAGGGTTTTCTTGATGCGTTCTTGGTCCATTGCAACATGGTGTACGTACAACATGTGGAGGCTGTCGCGGAAGATGGTCTCTATCCTGTGTATCATTATACGAAAATCATCACATCTTGGACGCCGATGCTGAGCTGGCAACTGTTGTATCCGCGAGAGCGTCACTGAGAAACTCAACAGCCTTCTTCGCCATAGCATCAGTCATCTCATGCCCAACGCCCTCGAATATGACGTTCTCTAGTACAATGCCTAGATCAGAGCACCAGCCGTCTGGGCTGATGGCTTGGCCCACACATTTAACAAAGGCTTCGCCGCACTCATAGGGGACAAGCTTGTCTTGACGACCCGAAAGGTTGAGAATCCGCTTTCCCCTGATATGATCTCGTAGAAAAGCCCTCAGCTGGTGCTTAGATGTATCATCAAGACTACTCATCGAACTCGAGGCATCCCCAAGCCTCGATCGTAGCATCTCGGCTGGATCTTGTGCTCTAACGACGTCGATAAGCCCTTGCGGGAAGCCCTCGGAGCCCATGAATCTCGCTCCGTGCGGTTCCGACGACGTCCAGCTGTCGAGTTTGGACTTGGAAGCGCGTTGTGTCATGAGCTCAATGTAGTCTGGGCACCCAATGACTACGATGCCGATGGTAATACGAGGATCGTGTATCAGACACTGCCAGGCTGCATGACCACCAAGGGATACGCCAAGAACGAGATTCGTGGAGATATCATGAGCTCCCGTCGGGAATATATATGAAGTCAGGTAGGACATGAGGAGAGACGTGTCCGAAGCGGTCCCGTCTATCCGATAGAGTCGCAAGAATTAGCAGGATTCGACGAGTTTGAAACGGTCTGATGTACGATAGATGGAAAACATATCTTGCGCATGTCGTGGATTCCCTGACCGCCATGCCTCGTTTGCCGCGGCGTCCACCAGCCGGGATCCGTGGTTACGTTGGTCGAAGGAGACGGCAACGAGTCCTTTTGTGGATCTCCTTTGCCCGTTCCAATGACTTATGGCCCGAGATGCTATCGGCTGCATGCATTCCTGCGTTTGTAGACGCGGATGCAGAAGCCAGAGACAGGCCACTTCTTGCACATCTGATGACAGCTCGTCAAGACCATAGACAGTCGTCAGGATGCCGGCAATGATAAAGACCTGCTTTGATATTGGCCCAGACGAGTGTTCGTGGTGACTGTCGTGTGGATCAGCCGGTGGCAGCATTATCAAGACGTCTTGAGGTCGAAGTCGGTGACCCCAGAAGCCTCCACAACAATAATCTGCCGGCGGTGAGTATGAGGATTAGCCGACGGCACTCGATACTGACTGCCGATTGCCGACGTCGAGTCCAGTCGCGAACTGCAAGGGCTCCACATGGGACGAAGGGAGGTACCCATGTACCTTACTACTGCATGAGCAGTCAAACAAGGCTCATCTGCCGGCAAGCACCATCAATGTTCGTCATTCTCGCTGGCGTCAACCGTCGTCTCATCTGACACGATCCCGTGGTATTGCTCTGCTTGCGCTGCAGCCTCAGCGACCATTCACTCTTATCCTGGAGTGTATAGCGACTGGCCTTGACTCTTCGCCTACCTGTCGCCATCCCGAACCCCAAGGCCAGCTTACGGCAGATTCGAGGCCATCGGCGCAGCAAAATGCCCTCGCCGGCTACACGGTCAGCCTAGCCGCCGTTCAAGGTCACAGCCTCACGCTGTGCTCCTTTGAACCTGACATTCAATCGTGGAGAGAAACCGCCACTCTTAGACTTGCGCAATGGCAGAGAAGGAAACCGTGATGTCGGCGGCAATGGATGATACAGAATCGTATTTCCCTCAGGCGAATGGCACTTCAAAGGCCACTCCGCAGGCTAGTCATGAGGGACAGCTGCCACCTCCTGGCGTCTTGGACGCAGAGAACAACACGGATGCGGCTGGTGGTGAGGTTCCGTACAATGGAGAGGCTACCCGGCCGGTCACTGCCAAGTCTGTGAAGTTTCGACCAGCCAGTGATGGCATCTCAGAGGAAGCTCCGGCGGACAAGCTCAGCACGCTCAATTCCCTGCCAGACGCCAGCGAGGGAAAAGAAGGCATCTCTCAGGACATGTCGGCTTCTGCTCCCAACGCACGCTTGCTGGACCCCCACGTTGAAGCTCTTCCCGTTCATGAAACTCCACTACCCAATATTGACAATTTAGAGACCGAAGCGGATACACCACCTATGCGCCGGAGCGTACAGTTCTCCCGCGCAACCACAGCTGAACTGGACAGACCCGCAGAGGCGCATTCCCGGAAGCAATCAGTGGACGCTGAAGACGGAGAGGGCACTACAAAGGGAAAGCAGGGTTCGTCCTTGCTGTCGCGAATCAAGGCGCTCGCAGCGCCGACACCACCTTACACCCATGGAAGGAGCCTAAGCAACTTTACTCTCTACGGTGGTGACTCTACGTTCGAATATCCCACCCGGACCAGCTCCATGCCGCACTACGCCAATGAAGTCAATCTCACACGCCGTGACTCACGCGGCGAGGCCAGCGAAGGCGATGCCGACGGCGAAGAGAGTCAGGGTGAAGAAGTCGACGCTCGCCCGCAAGCTCCCAAGAAGCGCATCAGAAGCAGACGGACTGCGGAGCGAGGACCACCGAGCACTCCAACGACTCCGCGACAATCTAGGCTTCCATCGTTTCTTCGCGACTCACCGCTCGGCACGCCGGCGACTGGCTCGGGTTACAGGCCATCATTTCTCTTGCGGCGCGCGACCATGACCGAAATACCGGAGAATCAGAGGCAGGGAGTATCCGAGGATGAGGGCAGAGACCGGCTTGCCAATGAGCGGGTCCGCAGGAAAGCAAGTGCCTGGGCGAATGGCGCCAGGAGCTTCAACCACGCCTTCTCGCGCCAGCAGGACGGTCAGCCGTCGCCCGAGGAAAAGCGGCCTGGCAACTTGCGGCGGTTTACGGGCTTTGCTCAGGGCAGCGAAGGCGCTCCGTCGCCGTGGCGGCTTCGGGGAGAACGGACTTCGAGCATCAGTGCGCAAAAATGGCGGCAGTTGAAGGCTGGCCTGAAGATGCTCGGTCACCGGAAAAAAGACGAGAACCGGGTGGACCACGCCAAGTCTGCCGAGCTGCTTGCAGAGTTGCTAGCTGCAGCTCCCGCCGCGTTGTTGTTTGCGAGCATGTTTCAGAGGGATGAACATGGCCACAAGAGAATTCCGGTGCTTCTGGAGCAGCTCAAGCTGCATGTTGTCGACAGTCAAAGAGTTGAGAGCAGGTCGGGCGATCGTCACGTCGTATTCAAGATCGAGCTCGAGTATGGAAGTGGCCTGACTCGAATGAAATGGGTTGTGCATAGAACCTTGCGAGACTTTACCAACCTCCATCTGAAGTACAAGCTGCAGAAATCGACCCAGCGATATGTCCAACTAAAAGCAGAAGAGATGAGCAAGACCAAACTCCCACGGTTTCCGAAAACGGCATTTCCGTACTTGCGCGGTGTCAGAGGCTTGTATGATGAGGACGACGAGGACGAAGATGAGGGTACTGCAGGCGAAGTGAGCGGTCCTGAGGCGGATCTTAATGCTGTGGACAGACCCAAAAAATCGAAGAAGCGACCACCGCTCAAACTTTCACGACGACACTCGAGCGTTTTTGGCGCCCACGAGGACAGTATGAGGCAAGATGCTACCGATGGCGGCAATGTCGGCGAAGGTCGGCGGGAAACTTATGCCGAGCGTCAAAGGAAGAAGCTAGAAATCTATCTGCAGCAGATGATTAGGTACCTCATCTTCCGTGCGGACAGCAACCGGCTTTGCAAATTCCTAGAGCTCTCCGCGCTCGGCGTTCGACTGGCATCAGAGGGCGGCTATCACGGTAAAGAAGGCACATTGATGCTTCAGTCCGGGAAAGGCCTTGACTATCGGAAAGCACTGAATCCATCGACAATGACCAAACGACACACTCCCAAATGGTTCCTCGTACGGCATAGTTATGTCGTCTGCGTTGATTCGCCGGAAGAGATGAACGTGTATGATGTCTTTCTCGTCGACTCCGACTTCAACGCCGAGTCGCTGAAGAAGCCGCTGCGCGAGCAGAGCGGGAAAGAGATGGCAAAGACGGCCAAAGCTTCGGCGACTCATCCCAAGCATCACCTTCTCCGCCTGCACAACTCCGAGCGCAAACTGAAGCTCCTCGCCAAGAACGATAGGATGTTGTCTCAATTCGAAGAGTCCATCAGGTTCATGACCAGCAATACCGATTGGTCGAAGAAGAATCGATTCGACAGCTTTGCCCCTGTTAGGCACCACGTCTTCGCGCAGTGGCTGGTTGACGGTAGAGACTACATGTGGAATGTCTCCCGCGCAATAGAGATGGCTAGAGATGTCATTTATATCCATGACTGGTGGCTGAGCCCTGAGCTGTACATGCGCCGACCCGCAGCCATCAGCCAGAAATGGCGACTCGACAGGCTTCTGCAACGCAAAGCGCAAGAGGGCGTCAAGATCTTTGTCATCTTGTACAGGAACATCAACTCTGCCATTCCCATCGACTCGGAGTATTCGAAGTTCTCTCTGCTGGATCTGCACCCCAACGTTTTTGTCCAGCGGTCTCCCAACCAGTTCCGGCAGAACACGTTCTTCTGGGCTCATCACGAGAAAATTTGCGTGGTCGATCACACGATTGCCTTTTGCGGCGGCATAGATCTCTGCTTTGGTCGATGGGATACGCCACAGCACTCGGTGATCGATGATAAGATGACTGGCTTTGAACTTAACGACATGCCCAAAGATGCAGACCACTGCCAACTCTGGCCTGGGAAAGATTATTCGAATCCGCGAGTGCAAGATTTCTACGCTTTGGACAAGCCGTATGAGGAGATGTACGATCGCACAAAGATACCCCGGATGCCGTGGCACGACATTGCCATGCAGATTGTGGGACAACCAGCCAGAGACCTGACCAGACACTTTGTTCAGCGATGGAACTATATCCTTCGTCAACGAAAGCCCTCGCGTCCGACGCCATTCCTCCTTCCGCCCCCTGATTTCAACCCTGGTGAACTGGAGGCGCTGGGTTTAGACGGCACCTGCGAAGTGCAAATCCTCCGATCCACCTGTTGGTGGTCAATCGGCACCCCCAACAAGACGGAGCACAGCATCATGAACGCATATGTGAAGATGATTGAAACCTCTGAACATTTCGTTTACATTGAAAACCAGTTCTTCGTCAGTAGCTGCGTGGTCGACGGTACGAAGATTGAGAATCTGATTGGGGATGCACTGTTCAATCGCATAAGGCGGGCATATCGAGATCAAGAGGATTGGAGAGCCGTCATTGTGATCCCTCTTATGCCTGGATTCCAGAACACCGTCGAAAGCGCGGACGGCAGCAGCGTTCGTTTGATAATGCAGTCCCAGTATCGCAGCATCTGCCGAGGCGACACTTCGCTCTTCGGCCGACTCCGCGCGGAGGGCGTCGAACCGGAGGACTACATCCAGTTCTTTGCCTTGAGGTCGTGGGGCAAGATTGGTACCCACAATACCCTTGTCACGGAGCAGTTGTACATCCATGCGAAAGCTATGATCGTGGATGACCGAATCGCCATAATCGGGTCGGCAAACATCAATGAGCGCTCCATGTTGGGCTCCAGGGACTCGGAGGTTGCGGCTGTGATAAGAGATACGGACATGATCTCATCGTACATGGGAGGGGAGCCGTACAAAGTCGGTCGATTTCCGCATACCCTACGCATGCGACTGATGAGAGAACACCTGGGAGTTGATGTGGATGAAGTCATGGAAGAAGAGCGCGAGCGCGATCAATGGACCGCAGACGAGGATGCCATGCAATCGGACCAAACCTCTTATCCTTCCTCGCCTACCTTGGACCGGGAGACGGAGCAGAAGCTTATAAACTCGAAATACCGTGCTCAGGACGATTTGATCGCAAGATCAGAGGAACTTCACAGCTTCAACCACGACGCCGACTGGGAACAAAGAAACAGCCCGCACGTTCAGTCGAAGAAGAAGATGACTCATGATCCTCGAGTCACGAACAATGCCGAACACGAGCGAGACGTGCGTGGCGAAGGAGCCGACCACATGCTGGAGATCGCCGAGAAGCTCAAGAAAGCGCCAAAACGCGATCCCGCACTTTCTTCGGGTGGATCGGAGCAACCTCAGCCGGAGTTGAGCGCAGGACACGAACCGGGCGGTGTTGACCGCAGAGAGCGTCCGGGACTGCATACTCGGCATCTCAGCAAAGCCTCTCTTGAAAAAGAAGGCTACGCTGGGCTGCCTCCTCCAAGTTTTCCGCGGATGGACACGGCTGGACTGGGACTCACCTACCTGTCACAACTCCCCCCACTTCCCGATATGGATGACACAGATATCGGCGGCCCCTCACTTCATCAGGCAGCGTTCTGCGCCAGCTCTGCGGCACTGCATCACCCTTTGCTCGCTGACATGCGGCGACCGGCGGTAACGCAGGATTGCATGAGGGATCCTCTGAACGCTTCCTTCTACTACGACACCTGGCTCGCAGTGGCAGAGAACAACACCAAGCTGTTCCGTCACGTGTTCCGCTGTATGCCAGATAATGAAGTTAGGAGCTGGAAAGAGTACAAGGAGTTCGAGGCCTATGCCGAGCGATTCAGCCAGGCACAGGGTGCCGGCAAGAGCAAGTCGCGCATCCAGCAGGAGACGCCCGGAAGGACGGGCCCTCCCGGCAGCGGAAGCGCAGGTCTTACCGGCACGATATCCGGCAAAGTCGATGGGATTGTTGAAGGCTTGAACGAGAAGATCTTCGAAAAGCTGCCGACCCGTAGCAGTGCCAGTGGTGATACCGCCAGCCATTCGCACGGCAAGATAGAGCAGTGGGCTGAAGCGCAAACGAAGCGAGCAGCTGATCACACCGCCGCGTCAGACGAGAAGGCTGTTCTCAAAGGCGACGATATCAGTGGTCATAGTGTGATTCCTGGCGCCGTTGCCGAGCCTAATGGCGTCGACGAGTTGCCTAAGTCTCAGCGAGAGCGAACCGTCACCTACTCCGAGCCGTCATCAATGGCGACTGCGCCCTCAAACTTCAACGGGAGCCAGAGACGTAGACGACGTACAACCACAAGGTCGTCACAGCGCCCGTTCCAGTCCATGGATTATACGCTTAATAAGGCTGACGCCGAGGAGCTGCTCAACATGGTGCAGGGCAGCCTCGTCATCTGGCCCTACGATTGGTGAGTACCTTCCATTTGTCAAACCACGTCGGAACAGCTATCTAACCTTGCATTCAGGCTCGAGAGAGAGGAGCGGGACAGCGGATGGCTCTACCCGGTCGACCAGATTGCGCCGCTCGAGATTTAGTAAGTTGACCTTTCGCCACAAGTAAGAAGCGCGGAAGCTAATCGGCTCGTCTAGCACGTAACAAGTCCTAAAAAACACACCATGCGCGATGCTCATCAGTGACCCGAACAATGTACCATACTCTGATTTGCGCCTCATTCGTGAGCTCTCGGAAAGCTATCTTACTACTTTTGATCCAGCGTTCTAAGCCCAGCGCTTAGTTTTCGTATTCTTTGTCTCTAGTTGAGCAGTGAGAAAGTTGTGTAGCGATTTCTTCCTGAGACTCCCAGCCCGGCGTCTTGTTTCCTGTTAGGATTTTCATCACCTTTTGCGCCACATAGTAATTGAGTGAGTCGGAGCCTTACTGTATAAACTCTAGACTTCTGTGTACACTGCCAGCGTGGCTAAGTGTGATATGAGGTTGACAAGGGCATGGAGGCTAGGTTATGTTAAAAATCCAACTGTTGACCAAAGTCCATTGCAAGCCTGTGTGAGATTCGTTCGAAGTGGGTCTTGACCTTGGGCTTCTCTTATCTGATTTCAGTTGATAAATAACACTATATATATCATTATCAGCCTCTGTCTTTCACCGACGAACTGGAGACCCGAGACTGGCTGTGTGGCGCCGTTGGTCACCGACCACCTAGCGCCAATTCACAGACCCATTTCGGGCCTCCAGTTCGAGTAGGACTTAAAAAATCCACTCGACCCCCTCGACGGGGTCGAAGCTGGGTTCATCCTGTCTGCCCTGTGTGAAGTCTTCGGACATCACACAGGGTTAAGGTTTTGCAAATTCTTTTCTTTATGTGATCCAGAAAAGGAAGATCCCTTACTATTTTACGCAATCGTCAGCAGAAGATTCGAAGGAAGACACAAGGACAGAATCTAACAAGGTCAATAGGCGCAAGTGACAGAGTCAACCTCAAAGGAGTCCTCCGGCCAACACTGGGATGGAACATACATTTTTGATGCCTACATCATCACAGCGAACAGATTACAGGATACCACCTCCTGTACGTTGCTCATTGTTTCGATGACTGCGAAAAGATGAGCAACTAATCAAGCAAGATTTCCCTAGCACTTTGCGGTGAGGGTCATGAAATTCTTCAACCATTCAATTGCATCATCGCATGAACGCAGTCACGCATCATCAGAGTTGGCTATACGAAGTGTGATTACTAGTGACAAACAAGATGCATATATTCTGGTATTGACAGCGATCGCAAGAAGACATGCACACCGACTCCTCTCACCAACGGGGGGCAGCAGAGAAAGCAGTGGGTAATGGAATTAGAGGAGTGGAATCGAAACAGAGAAGTATCGCAAGCCCATGCAAAATTAAGGCTTGTGAAAGCCACGCATCATTACTGAATGCAGATACGTCAGAGAGAGCATGAAAGTAGTAGAGAAAGCAACAGTTGGGCCACTCGACCCAAGGCCTCGCGGCTCCCCTGTCGAAACGTAGCTCCACCTCGCAAGATCAACGCGGCGTGCTTGGGGAATATAGACGGAGAAAAGTAACAACAGCCGCACCGCAAACAAGTTCACTCCAATGGACTATGAGATCCTCCACCGACAAAGCTTCCTCTTTGCCTTGCTTGGCATATCGATCACTTAAGCTTATCCTTCAGCCTTCCGAAGAAGCTTCTCCGCTTACTCTTCTTATCAGTAGTCGTTCCGCTTTCTGAAGTTCTGGCGCTGTCAGGCGTGCCTTTGGCGGATTCAGTGAAGCTAACGGGGGGTGCTGCCGCCGGGACTGTCTGTTTCTGAGGCGTGACCGGGCCTGCTGCTGGGATTTCGGTGGGCTCAACCGTGCTAGACGCGACACCCGTCGTGACCAGCGGCGACTGAGTTGCGGGCTGAGACATGGGCGACACATCTCGGGACGGCTCGAATTCGGGTTCAGGTTCCATTCTTCCTGCATCGGTAACCACAGATTGAGCAGGCGCATCCGCGGGAGCGTTGAGACCGGACAGAAGCGGAAGGGTGATCGGAGCGGGTTTGTTCGCGGAAGCACCGGTTTGGCCCAATCGCTCTGTAGAAGACACCAACGGTTCAGAATCTGACATTGAGGTTGGACTCAGGGGGGATGGAGTCTCTGCCGTAGTCTTTGAGGGAGCGGTCTCGGAAAGCGCAGCCGTTGCAGTTGGCGCAGGCTCGCCCGTCCTGTCAGTACGTTCTACTTCCCTAAGAAGCTCGCTCTCAACAGCGGCTTTCTCTTGTACGGCTTCTGGGTTCGCAGCTGCTTCAGGGCTCTGGTCTGCTTTGGAGATTGACTTTGTCACGACGTCGGGAACAAGAGTGGTGCCTGCACGGGCATTCATATTGTCAATCACCTTCTGAATATCAGGGTTGACAGCTGAGTGCCCTCCGACCGGTCCGCCCTCAGGAATGGGCTCGTCCTTCTGGACTTCATCAAGAATTTGCCGCTCGACCTCGGCTTTCTTCTGAACCGCATCAGGTGATTCAGAAGCCTCCGGGTCCACTTCCGCTTCATGTTGGCTTTCCTTGACTATGTCCGGAACACCGCGCGGTTCTTTGGGAACTTGGCCGGCCAGCTGCGCCGTGATGCTCTCGGGGGCGGCTGACTGAGTTGTGACATCAGTATCGGGAGCGTCGCGCGGTTCTCTCGGGACTTGACCGGCCAACTGCGCCGTGGTGCTCTCGGGGGCGGCTGACTGAGTTGTGACATCAGTATCAGGAGCATCGCTCGATTCCTTGGGGACTTGACCGGCCAGCTGTGCCGTGGTGCTTTCGGGCGCGGCCGATTGGGTCGTGATATCAGTATCAGGAACATCGCGCGCTTCTTTGGGAACCTGACCGGCCAGCTGCGCCGTGCTACTCTCGGGCGCGGCTGACTGAGTCGTAACGCCAGTCTCTGGGGCATCACGCGGTTCTTTGGGAACCTGCCCGGCCAGCTGTGCCGTGGTACTTTCAGGCGCGGCAGACTGGATCGTAACACCGGGATCAGGTTCCGACGTCCCCTTTGTATCCATGGGCAGGCTCGACTCTGGTATCAAGTTGCGGAGAGCAAGTGGCAAGGAGAACATTCCGCCCTTGGCCGTACGTTCGCTCTCTGGAGTTACGACAGGCCCCAGTTGGGGGGCGCCGCCGCCACTGTTCTCGTAAGAAGCTTGATCGGTGCTGACCGTGTTCTCTACAGTGTTGGCAGTGAGGGTGCTCGGATGAGGCACTTTCTCGCCCGGCTGAAGATGGATCGGATTGCCGAAGCCTGCGGTGGCAGGCATCGGAGCGACGCCAAACATCTGTTCAGATTCTTGTGCTGGTGTTTCCGGAAAGGCCCCAGGTAAGGCCTGGTCTAATGTGTCTTCACCAGGCTGCTTGTCTTGTGAGGACGGGTTCTCGCGAGGTTCCTTTGGCTGTTGGCCTGCAAGCTGCGCAGTGGTCGATTGTGGCGCTGCAGATGACATCGTCTGCGGCGGCGCCTCACCTGGCTTGATGTCTTTGGGGAAGAGTACGTTGTTGGTGATTCCACTGTCGTCGCGCTCAGAAGGCACCGTGTGGTCGGTTGTCCAGTTACCGTCAACGACAAACTGCGAAGTAGCCGGTTAGTTACTGAGAAAGTGTTGTGAGGTAGGTTGTAGCTCGAATCGTCAGAGTTATAGCTCAAACAGCAAAGGCACCTTCCAAGCAGAATTTTTACATAAGATCAATCAAGCTCCTGGTTAGGTGTACAGCTCCTGGATGCGGCAGGAAAGACCGCACATGAACTCTTAACAAGCGACGCATCCACCAAGAAGAGCGCATAGCTTGCTGTCGCAACATTGACGTACCTTGTAAAGAACTTTCTCATTACTTTCCGGCATTTCAACCGTCTTTTCAAAGCTATCTCCCTTCTTTTCTAGCTTGACGCTCTTGGCCCAGCCATCAAATGTACCGGTAACATAAACTTCATTGGCGGGGTGATCCCTATAGAGGTGCGAAGTTAGTTTGGCACTGCGACAAGCACAACTTCTTAGGAGGCCAACCGGCCACGGAGTCTGAGAACAGCCTTCTACATCGCCAACAGCGCCAGACGTTTGTATGAGAGTCAGATCCGATACAATGGCAAGACAGGCTCGCCATTCAAGAAACCAAGTTTGCGACGTACCACCTGAATGTGAAGATACCCATGACTACAGCAATCCGCGCCGGCGGCGACAGAGGTTTCAGTGGATGGCTAATAGTCTCGTTCAGGCTTGAGAGGAGGGTTCGGAAAGTGAACAGGCACAGATGATGGGCAGCAGGTGGTGCCTCCGTTGAAGAACCCTGGTCTGACGTGTGACGGGTGACGGCGATAATGCGCAACGATGTTCGCAGTAAGTACAGCAGTCGAGGGAACACAGATGTCTTTGTGAGCAGGATACAGCTGATGCTGCTGGTATCTCGAGGGTAAAGATGCCTCGTTGTGAGGTTGGGCAGACTCAACCTTGCAGCGGCTTTTAGAGGGAGGCACTGGAGGTTGGGGAAGCTGAGCTTGTTGTGAGGCGGTCAACCGGTCACGGCGCAATGACGAATCTAGGCGCCGGGTTAATGTTAAATCCGGACCTCTCTGATCCCGCACGGAACATCTTTCTTGTGCCGTCAGTTGCGGCGACCTCGGGAGGACCACAACGATGCTTTGAAGAAGAACCATGGGTCGCAAACTAATTCTCTCCGTGCGATACCGGCGTTTCCAATGTTCCTCCAAGTCCTGGAGTAGAAAAGAAACGGCCGCATATACTGAGATACTCAAGCTCAAAGGAGCATGCCATGCGGTTGAGCATGCTTGGACGAGGGTCTCCCATTGTCGATTGCGCCATTGCTTTTCAAGAAGAATCTACTATGCTGTCTTCGGAGGAGGATTCTCTGGAGGAGCGCCTTACCAGAACTGTCCCACGAGCGCATGATTCATGGCCATCTAGTAGTACCAGTCTCTATATCGTCTTGCAGGCGTGGTCCCATATAACTACGACGTGCAGCCAATCCATCATAGCAAAGATATCTTCAATCACGGATGATATTCTTCGGACAGCTTGCTCACATGTCCCTTCAGCATAAGGGATATCGACACGAACTAATTGATTTGGAAGCAAGGATTCAGACCCACGACGCTTTGTACCTGGTGAGCTGTTCGTCAAGCCGCCAGGTGATGTTCAACGTCTGTCGGATCAGGGCAAGAAGCATCAGTAAACTCACTATATGATCGAGACACCCTTCGCTGGCTCAAACTACGTAGTCACGTGCGCGAAGCTCACTTGTTATATTAGACAACCTGTGGATATCAATACCGAAAGCCGTTGTACCGAGCACTTTTGCAGGGTCAGGTCTTTTCTCGCGCTGGTGGTAGACCAATAGCATCCAGCTCTTTGAGGGAGAAGTCTTGTCGTGCTGCCATCACATTATTACGTCGCTGATGTGACTGTAACAGCCCCTATCCTCTGGGGATCTCGTTCGTTACCTGTCACTGATGTCTCCTTACGGACCGGTTGCGGAAGCGCCCGCTCAAAACGCCTTCCATGGAGTGCATGGTTATCATGTCATGACGTCTTGTATGTTCGCTGGCGGGGTACCCATGCATCGCGTTAATCTGCATATAAGCGGCGGTCAATGATCGTCTGCACTTCAGCTTTGGTGGCTGCATCTGATCGGTGTAAGTCCCCTCTTCGGAGCGTTTCTTTCGTCCGACCGGCTGCGAGTTTGCCTTGACACTTCGTAAATACCTAGGTAGCAAGCACACGACATCGCCCTCGAAACATAAATTTGGGGATACCCATATGTAAACGCACAAACAAGATGGTGAGCCCCTTAGAAGCCGGCTGTGGTCGGAGAGGGCAGCCTTGCACGTCCTTGCAAGTCCTGTGGTGTTATCAGACAGGGGTGTCTCGTTTCGATAAATTGCATTTCATTTTGAAGAAATAAGGACACTCTCCTTTTCTACCTCGGCCAATTAATAAGAAGCAAGTGAGCTGCCCAGGTGGCGGCTTTCAGCTCCGGCCATATGAACGGAGTAAAATAACAATGCAAGAAACGGCGAAAGGGTGTGATGCCGCACGTTCTTCGCCGGATCGTCAGCCCACGTCGTCACTGGGCCGGCCTGGCGGGATCCCTTGGCGTCTCATCGTGCGTTTGCCGTCGCCAGATAGTCGGGAATCTGACCGCTACGACTTGTACAAAGCGTGGGCTCCGTCCAGCAAGAAATAGGTGAATCGTGAACGGCCCCTGATCCAGTGTTGGCGGAGCGGAGTCCGGCTGGTAGTTATCCAATGGGGCAGACAGGAGGACCATCGGCAGATGAGATCGAGATTTGGACCAAGACGCGCGGGATGAGTTTAGATTTGAAGAAGAAAAAAGCATTCAAGGGTCCTGATTGTCCGCCCCGCTGAGGCCGGCGGCGATGGCTTCCCCATACGTTCTTTTTCCTAGATCACGTTGTCTCGTAATCGTCTTTACATAATGAGGCGTTGGATGACCGGCGCGGAAGCTTCTGACGGTTTGCGGGTTGTCCAGGCCGTCGTAGTGTATGAACTGGCGGCAAGAATCCGGCCTGCGAAGGGGTTCTGGTGGAGTGATATCGGCACTGGGCGTACCTTGGAAGCGCATTCTGGACCGGTTCGTGGCTGCTTTCCACGGTTAGGAAGCGCCTCGTGTGCCACTTTTCACTTTACCAGCCGTACCGTGCATCATGCCATGATATCGCCCGCCTCCTTTTTCACGCCTCTGCAGCTTTTCGCCGTTCCTGTGCTCGTGCCTCTGACGCTGGCTCGGCAGCCTCGGCTCTACCCGAACCCAAATCCTCGATCGAGAGCAGCAGCCCACCCTCTTCGCAATCGATCTTGTTTGCAGCGCGGCTTTGGCCCGAGCTACTATGCAGCCATGAGCGTGCTGTTGCATGTACAGTTGCGATCTGCCAATCCTCCAAACTACATTTCAAGGTTAGCTTTCTTTTGACTGGCCCTTGCCGCCATACCGCGGTAATTATAATACCCAGGTGCCTGGAAGCCACCGGAGGCATCGCCATGGATCAGAAACGTCAGTGTCTGGACAGTCATTGGGATCCTCTTTAGCCTCTGATCTCCCGCGTGTGTGAGAATTTTGGATTGTACATCCCCATATACCCGTCAGACCGGTAGCCGTTTGCCCGTTGCCCGTTGCCCGTTTGATCCTCTCTTTCGTCTTCCTATACTCTTCGCCTTTACCAGGACGGCAGAGGCACCATGATTGGGACAGCCGTGCCAATGGATCGCGCCCAGGCGACAGATCCTCAGGTCATGCCCGCCCATTCGCACTCTTATCCTCTCTCCAGGTCCGGGGGAGATAAAGATGGCCAATTCGACACCAAGCATAGCCAGTTCACATTGGCAGCCGACAACATGTCCATCTCGGGCCAGAGCGCGGTCAGCGTGGCGTCTGCCCACAGGATGGCCGACTTCTTCGGTATGGAAGTCTTCCAGATGGTCCTGCACAATCCGACGACCGCCCATCAGCTCCTCAAGTTCAGCCAATCGCGGTTCTGCGTGGAGAACCTCGAGTTCCTGGACAAGGTACGATTGTCGAAACCCCTTGAAGCACAGCGTTGTCCAGCACTAAAGCGGAGCGACAGGTCGATCGATATAATAAACATCTTCATGACTTGGCAAGGACGACAGCCGACATATACCATTCTTTCATCTCCGCCAATGCGCCCAACCAGATCAGTCTGTCCCACACTGTCATGGAAAGGATCGCGAGTGACATCAGGACCAACGTCAAGAATACGCTCTCGCAGATGGAGTCAATCTTCACGGAAGCGCAGCTGCACATCGAGAACCTGGTTTTCACCGATATATATCCCCGCTTCGTGAAGCATCAGATGACGATGAGTGCGGTGAGAGCATTGGCTTCGGACCGCGGCGAGTATGCTGGGTTGGGAGACTGCTTCTGCCTGACGGACCCTGCGTGAGTTCGACTGAACCTCTTCACTCTGCATCGGAAGCTCATTCTATGTGTTGTGTAGCAAAGCCGACAATCCCATCATCGCCGCATCGGACGGATTCGTCAAGGTCACTGGCTATTCCAGAAGTGACATCATACCCCGAAACTGTCGATTTCTTCAAGGTCGTCATACGGACAAGTCGTCAGTTCAGCGACTCAAAGCCGCGATAGAAGGTAGAGAGGAGTCGGTTGAGCTTTTGCTCAACTACAAGAAAAACGGCGACCCCTTCTGGAACTTGCTTTACGTCAGTAAGTGAAACAAATAAATCCCAAAAGGCCGGGCATTTGCCAGGTGCTGACATCTTATTTTCCAGCTCCTCTGTACAACGAAGAGGACAAAGTCGTGTTCTTCCTTGGCGGCCAGATCAACTGCTCAACGACCATCCACAGCAACTCGGACGTCCTGCGCGTGCTCTCACAATCCGAGGATGTCGAGGAGGAGAAGGAGAAGGTGGAGCCGGCGAGACTGGCCTCAAGGTCAGGCAAACTCGGGTTCTGGAAGGCACTCAGAGATCACAGCAAGCCCTCCGTTCCGCCCACCGTGAGAGAGGCAGGAATGGAACAACAGTTGGTGAGGAAGATTGAGAAGCTGGACATCAACGCACAGATGAACGCCTTCTACACGGCATATTCAAAGGTGCGGACCCAATTACGCTCGTTTCGGGCCTGAAGTCCCTCTGTCTTTCCTCGCTAACGAGTCCTCATCTCTGCAGTATCTTGTCTTGAGTTGGGACAAACTGCTCATTCACTTCTATTCCGCCGGCCTCGTCGACACGCTCAACCCAGAGAATCTCGCAGGTAACCCCATAGTGGGCGTCGATGTCTTCCGGTTCCTCGGCCTGCACGCGACCAATCTGCCCAAGGACTTCAAGACCAGAGTTAAGACCGCCCTCAAATCGGGCCAACCAATCTCGTTGGACGTCCACCTCTCCACTCGCAGATCCATGCTGTTCCGAGGCGACGAGAAGTTCGCCACCCATTGGACGCCGCTCAAGGACGAGCGCGCAAGAGTCAACTGGGTCGTCTTGACCATGGGCTCGGTGGTGGGACTCTGAGGGACACAAGAACAAGAATCAGAAGGGTAGTTGTCGCATGCAGGCGCTCGGGAGCATTACTACCTTTGGTCGGCAGGGAATGTAGGATTAGATGCTATCTATACGTGGTGCTTGGATGACTCTTGAGTATAATTCCCCTTCATGACCATATTTTGTTAGGGCGATCATACTTGGGGGTTGGAAAAAAGAACTAATTGGGAATGCTTTCAACAATGTGCCTAATTGAGATTTAGAGTCGTGCTTATTGGACTAGCAACATTATCATTATTCAAACATTCGGTTCCCTGTACCGCTATGCAGCGTCAGAGATCCGATTGGAAACGTAGATTTGGTTGCCCATGAAGTCGAAGACACGTTGCAATCAGGAACATTGCCCTCTTATTCTACACTTCACTTGCTCCCACCACTTCCAAAAAGCACCCCTCTCAATTGAGACGCGAATCCGCTCATTGACAAACGCAAGCGCATCGTTGCCGTACTTGGTCGGATAACTGCCGTGGACGCCAATGGGATCGAGGCCGCCTGCACAGACGAGGTCGTTGGCATCGCAGTAAGAGCGCAGCCTGTCCGCATAATAGTCGCATGACTGCTCCGGGATCAGGCGAGGGAAGAGCTGGTGAAGAGCATAGTAAGCAAGCGGTCTCTCTGATGCTCAGGATTGGCTTACCCCGCTTTGCTGGGCCGTTCCTCTGTTGTAGCTTTGTCCTACTACGTTTCGGGGGTCGCCCATCTGAATGGACGCAACGACTATCGATAGTGCTCGTTAGCATTCGGACTGACGTGCCAGGTGGTCCCGACCATCAGGTTGCCCCTTACCTTTGTCTCCAATGTTGGAGTTAATACCCGCATTTTCAGGCCCAAGACCTGGAACCCCGCCGCCGCCACAAAGCGCGTCGAGGATGATGTGCGCGCCCTGCGAATAACCCAGAAGAACAACCCTCGAGTCCGGACAGCGGTTCGTGTACGCGGTGAGCTGGTCGATCACCGCGCGGGTGCCGGTCGCGGAGGAGTCGGCGTAAGGGAAGAGCAGTGCCGGGTAGTCGATTTCCTCGCTCGTGGTCCCCGGGTTGTCGACGATGATGCGGTCTGCGAGGTCCTCCATATGACCCTCGCCGGGCTTGGTGACGCTACCCCGGGCGAGGAGAACGTGCACTGGAGCGCAGGCTTCTTGGCGCGGCGTGAGTGCTAGCGGAAGACCGGCCGCTATGGAGGCGCTGCCTGCGAGCAGGAACACCAGCTGCGTGAGTGAAGGCATCCTGTGCGGTTTGCGGCTGGACGCCAGCGTGCTGCAGCATGAACGACCACTGATCCCAGAGTGGTGGATGGCT
>QQTW01000625.1_pt1 | contig 22646 bp, 21 predicted proteins | sample 1904831 | NCBI WGS metagenome assembly QQTW01 (sample SAMN09435610, study PRJNA476489) | Subsurface metagenome, whole genome shotgun sequencing project. | reverse complement strand
AAAAAGATGCGCTACTTACCGATCGCCTGGCTAAGATCGCAAGCACTTTAAAATAGTTTTGAGTGTTAAGTTTTGAGTTTTGAGTTGTTAGAAACTCAAAACTCACTGCATTCTCTCCCCGTCCTGCAAATAATTCAAAATTCAAAATTCAAAACTACTCTATCCCTCCCTTGCATCTCCCTCAAAAACCTGCTAAACTATGTATTGCCTTAGACTGGAGAGGTGGCTGAGTGGTCGAAAGCGACAGATTGCTAATCTGTTGTACGGCAGGTAACTCCGTACCGAGGGTTCGAATCCCTCCTTCTCCGTTTTATGAACAGTTTTGGCTTCTTTGGTTTAAAATCTAGTTCATTTACAAATCGTGTAAATGAATTAAATGATAAATCAGCGAGGAGATCAAAATTTATATGTCTAAACTTAAGGTTGCGATCGCTATAGCAGTAGCGACATTTTTAGCTGCGGTTTGCCAAGCAAATATGAGTAAGCCTAGCAGAGAAGCTAACATTAGCCTAGCCACTTTGGTTTAAAATCTAGTTCATTTACACAATCATGTAAATGAATTAAATGATAAATCAGCGAGGAGTTCAAAATTTATATGTCTAAACTTAAGGTTGCGATCGCTCTAACAGTAGCAACATTTTTAGCTGCGGGGTGTCAAACTAATACTCCTAGCACAGGAACCAGCACCAGCCCCGCAACTACTACCGCCCCAGCAGACACGAGTAATAGCGGTCTCAAAATTGGTTCGCTGTTGCCGCTAACAGGAGACTTGTCTACTATTGGACAGCAAATGGCAAGTGCAGTTCCCTTAATGGTAGAAAAAGTCAACGCTTGTGGTGGTGTCAACGGACAAAATATTACCCTAATTTCTCAAGACGACCAAACCGACCCAGTAGCAGGCACTAGCGCGATGACAAAGCTTGCTGAAGTTGATAACGTTGCTGGGGTAGTTGGTTCGTATGCTAGTAGCGTCTCTAGCGCTGCTGTCGGTATAGCAGCGCGCAACAACGTGATGTTAATTTCTCCTGGTAGCACTAGCCCAGTTTTTACCGAACGAGCTAAAAAAGGTGAATTTAAAGGCTATTGGGCGCGGACTGCTCCTCCAGATACTTATCAAGCACTTGCATTAGCTCAACTAGCAAATGAAAAGGGTTTTAAGCGAGTTTCGACTGTAGTCATCAACAATGACTATGGAGTTGGGTTTGAAAGAGCCTTTGTCAGCGCCTTTAAAAAATTGGGAGGAACTATAGTCAACGAAGCCCAGCCGACTCGTTACGACCCTAAAGCAACTACATTTGATACTGAAGCTGCTGCTGCTTTTGCCAATAAACCGGATGCAGTAATTGCCGTCCTCTACGAAGAAACAGGCAGTCTGTTGCTGAAATCTGCCTACCAACAAGGTGTAAGCGAAGGCGTGCAAGTTATGCTCACAGATGGCGTTAAATCTGTCAACTTTCCGCCCAAGGTGGGTAAAGCCAGCGATGGTAAGTTTATTGTCACTGGTGCGATTGGTACAGTACCAGGTGCTGATGGTGAAGCTTTGCAAGCATTAACTACGCTTTGGCAAGACAAAAAACAGCAACCCCCAGGAGAATACGTACCGCAAACTTGGGATGCAGCAGCACTTTTAACTTTAGCCGCCCAGTCTGCCAAAACTAATTCAGGTGAAGGTGTCCAAAGCAAAATTCGTGAAGTTGCGAACGCCCCAGGTACAGAAGTAAGCGACGTTTGCGAAGGGCTGAAGTTGCTGCGTGAGGGTCAAGATATTAATTACCAAGGAGCTAGTGGTAATGTAGACATCGATGCCAATGGTGATGTAGTCGGAGTCTACGATGTCTGGACTGTAACAAACGATGGCAAATTGGATATTACAGGTCAAGTTAGCCCTAAGTAAAAAGGAAAGGGAAAGGCAAGATAGAAAGGTGGACAGAAATACATAGTTTTGAGTTTTAAGTTAATTAAAAACTCACTGGCTCAAAACTCAAAACTACTATTTAACCTTTTCCCTTCTTCCAACTAGATACCTAAGCCAGCGAAGTTGTAACCAACTCCAATTGCTAAACCTACCTCTGTCTCATCAGCAATACCTACATTTACAGCTGCATTAGCTGTAAATTGGCTATTTAAAGGAACATCTATCCCGCCAGTTAAGAGCAAGCCAATATTGTCGTTGTCACCTGTACCAATGGAAACACCTGCACCAACATAAGGCGCTAGCGGGAAGACTTCTTCTAAAGCTTCTGCTGGACGGATAGAAAAGTCATAGGTCAAAGGAATAAGAAAGGTAGCATCATTGCCTAAGACAACAGAAGGACGTACTGCTATATTGCGCGTAAGTCCAATTTTGCTGATAATTGTAAAATTGCCATCGCCCAACGCCGTATCACCGCTCAAACCAATATTGCCGCCAACACCAATATAACTAGAACCGCCACGAGTGGCTGTACCTGGATCTACAGGCAATTGAGCTACTTCTGGAGCGTTAGTTTGGGCGACAGGCTGGTTAGTTTGAGCAATTGTAGGAGTTCTTGTAGTTAGGCTGGTAGCTGAGGTTTCTGCAACGCCAGGAACGGGCATAGGAGTTACGTTAGCTGATAAAGATTGCCCCTGGGCAGCAGTATTATCGGCATCAGTTAGCTTAGAGGCAATTTGGGTAGAGTGCGATCGCTCCTCGTCTGCTGTAACTTGAGTAAAATCGTTGCTATAGGCAACAGGCGCGATCGCTAGTTGTGGAGTATTTAAAAACCTGTCTGCGGATGTCGGCGTACTATCAAGCGACAACAAAGCAATTTCCGGTAACTGGGGCAATGCTTCTCCAGTGCTGCTACTATCTAGCGTTTCAGCTTGAACCGACACTGCATTACTAACAATACCAATACTAGCTAAAGCCGTTACACTCAGTCCAAGTCCAATCCACCGCAGGACGATCTTGTTCATATACTCTCCTCAAGCACTTCTAGCTAAAAAACGCAAGCTGTGTTTTATAGTGACTTTCGTCAATAATCAACAGATAACACAGCTATCCGCTCTTTAAATCGCTATTTCGGCAGATATTAGCCCTGCGGGCAAGGTAAAGGGTGAAGGGAAAAGGAACAATATGGATAAAATTTCCTTTACCCCTTCCCCTTTCCCCTTTCCCCTTCTTTTAAAAGCCCTGCTGATTGCAGCGCCATTTCCATAAAAATTGTTTGCGAATTAGTTTGAGGACAAGTAGTTCCAGTTTCTTCTACCTGCGTTTCTCGTTTGATGTAACTGCCATCTGACTGCAATTCCCAAGCTTGACATTTATCTGCCAAAGCAATGCCCAGGATTTCCTCAAGGTCGCGCGCTAAGTCAAGATCTTGAACCGGAGTAATCGCTTCAACGCGGCGGTCAAGATTGCGCGGCATCCAGTCGGCACTACCAATATAAATTTCTTCTTGACCTTGATTGTGGAAGTAGTAAATGCGGGAATGTTCCAAAAAACGCCCGACAATACTAATAACGCGGATATTATCGCTGATATCTTTAATTCCTGGACGCAGACAACACATACCGCGCACGATCAGATCGATTTGCACTCCAGCACGAGAAGCCTCGTACAAAGCCGCAATAATTTGTGGATCGATTAATGAATTCATTTTGGCAACAATGCGTCCAGAAAGATTGTTGCGGCAATGCTCGATCTCGCGGCGGATCAAAGCAAGAGTGCGATCGCGCATATTTACAGGCGCAACCAACAACTGCCGATAAGAACGCTGCCTAGAATATCCAGTAAGGTAATTAAACAAATCTGTTAAATCTGCTGCCAAATCTTCCCTACAGCTAAATAAGCCCAAATCCGTATAAAGCCTTGCAGTTTTCGGGTTGTAGTTGCCCGTACCAATATGTACGTAGCGATGAATGCGATCGCCTTCAAGGCGCACTACCATGACAATTTTGGAGTGAGTTTTTAACCCTGTTAGCCCGTACACTACATGGACTCCTGCTCTTTCCAAACGCCGCGCCCAGTAAATATTATTTTCCTCATCAAACCGAGCTTTCAATTCTACAAGTACAGCTACCTGCTTGCCATTTTCCGCCGCCGCAATTAGGGCGTTGACAATTGGTGAATCGCCAGAAGTCCGGTACAGCGTCATTTTAATTGCTAGGACATCAGGATCGTGCGCCGCAGTATTAATAAAGCGCAGCACTGTAGAGGAAAAAGAGTGATAAGGGTGATGTACCAACAAATCTTGTTCGCGGATAACAGCAAAAAAATCATTGCCATTTTCTGGTTCTGCGGCATTATGTGGCGCTAGCCGCTGTAAACGAGGTGGAACAACTGATTTCCAGGGTTTATCCTTCAGTTCGGGCATTGGCAAAGCCAAAAAAGACATCAAACTCCCCAACCCCAGCAATCCTTCTACTTCGTAAACTTCGCGGCTTCTCAAATCCAACTCCCGCATTAACCGACGGCGGACAGGTTCTGGTGTATGAGATTGAATTTCTAATCGAACTGTAGAACCGCCTACGCGCCGCTTGCGCAGTTCTTGTTCAATTGCTTCTAAAAGATCGTCTGCTTCATCTTCTTCTAGTTCCAAGGCACTATCGCGCGTGATCCGAAAAGGATAATACTCTTGAATATTCATCCCAGGAAATAGCGATTCTAGATTATGCGCGATCGCTTGTTCTAGGGGTACGCCCGCCCACTTAGCAGGCTGTCCTTTAGGCGTATAGCATAATTCTTCGGGCAACGGCAAAAATCTCGGTAATACCCTCGGTACTTTGACTCTGGCAAATAATTCTTCTTCAGTTTCCGGATTTTTGACTACTACGGCAAGATTTAAGCTGAGATTAGAAATATGGGGAAAAGGATGTCCTGGATCGACTGCTAAAGGAGTTAAAACTGGAAAAATTTGTTCTTCAAAGTATGTTTGTAAATAAGTTCGCTGCTCTTGAGTTAGATCGATATATTCCAGAATATGGATACCTTCACCAGCAAGCAAAGGCCTAATTATTTTTTCAAAATGCTGGTGTTGTTCGGCAACTAGAGGGCGCAGGCGTTGGCTGATTGCTTCTAACTGTTGTTCGGCTGTCAATCCATCTGGGCTGAGTTTACTTACCTTTGCTTCTACTTGTTGATTCAAAGCAGCTACGCGCACCATAAAAAATTCATCTAAATTTGAGCTAAAAATTGCCAAAAATTTCAGCCGTTCTAATAATGGCGATCGCTCGTTGCAAGCTTCATGCAATACTCTATTATTAAACTCTAACCAACTCAACTCGCGATTAAAATAATATTGAGGATCGCTAAGATTAATTTCTGTAGTTGTTTTTTTCGCTCTAGCCATAGTTTTATTTGCTTGCAATTACAAGATTAGCTATCTATTTCAAATCAGCAGATTTTATTATTTTTTATTACTTAACTTCAGCTACCTACATTTGGCGTACCAAATACTTCTTGTTCTTGACCTATCCACCACTCCCCTAAATTCATTAAGTCTTGGTGAATGTCTGTTAGTTCTTTGGAGTATTCATCGCTAGAAATATCGCTTTGACGCTCTTGAAGTTTTTTTAGTCTTAATTGCACCAATAGCCAAGGTTTGGAAATACTATCAGTTGCTTCTATATATTGCGCTAATTCTTTGCTATTCATTAATTTATTCAAAATTTCAAGAATGAATTATCTCAAGTTTAAGGATATTAAGCCAAAGATAAACTATTAATTGTGAGGCGATCGCGCCTTTTCCAACTAATTTTGAGATGATGGTAGTAAAGATTGATTCTGCTTGAAGAGTTAGATTTACTGGATATATCAATAAGTCGCACCCTACGCGCTTCTAACAATGTGCCTATAGATACACCTTAACAAGAAAAAACAGCCACTAGCGATCGCTTGTGGCTGTTGGTTGCAAATAATAACAGCTATTTTTTAGCGGCTAGACATTGCCAACCTATTATTAATTTCATCCCAGTTAACTACATTCCACCACTGCTTGAGATATTCAGCGCGGCGGTTTTGGTACTTGAGATAGTAAGCGTGTTCCCAAACATCGTTACCCATAATTGGGAAGTGTCCAGCGGTAATAGGACTATCTTGGTTCGGCGTACCGATGACATCAAGTTTGCCGTCGCTAGTGCGGACTAGCCACACCCAGCCGCTACCAAATTGCTTGGTTCCAGTATCGTTAAATCGCGTCTTAAAGCTTTCAAAGTCGCCAAAGTTATCGTTTATTGCTTCAGCGATCGCTCCAGTTGGTTCGCCGCCAGCATTGGGAGCCATGATTTGCCAAAACATAGTGTGGTTGACATGACCGCCACCATTATTCCGCACTGCTGCGGTGATATCTTGAGGCAAACTATTGAGTTCGCGCACTAAATCTTCTGGGCTTTTTGATTGCAGTTCGGGATGCTTTTCTACGGCTGCATTCAGGTTGTTGACATAAGCTTGGTGGTGCATATCGTGATGCAGTTGCATCGTTTGAGCGTCGATATACGGATCTAGCGCGTCGAAGTTGTAAGGTAAAGGCGAAAGTTCAAATGCCATGTTGAGAAATCCTAGTAGGTAAGAGCTTTAGCACCTATAGGCTAAGTATTATCCAGTTTGCTTGTGAAAATCTTGAAGAAATAAAATTTAATACTTTATTACGTCCATCAAAATCAGCAATTTACAGTTTGTCTAAAGCCTTTTAGTGAATTTTTTTCCCAAGTTCCCTAAAGGTTAAAGCTCTTGTGCAATGAAAGTGCGCGATCACCTAATACTTAACTTAGGTAAATTTATTTTGACTAGTAACATAATTTATGGTAGAGAGCGATAATCTTATCCGTAACTTCAGCAATACTCAAACCATCAGTACAAATTTCAATAGCATCTGCGGCTTTTTGCAGAGGAGCGAGTTCGCGGGTGCTATCTAAAAAATCGCGTTCGGCAATACTTTTTTCTAGCTGTTCTAGAGTTAGAGTAATTTGCCCTTGATGCTCAAAATCCTGCTGACGACGACGCGCCCTCTCTTGCACAGAAGCAGTCAAAAATATTTTTAGTTCCGCATCAGGAAAAACATGAGTACCAATATCGCGCCCCTCAGCAACTAAACCGCCTTTTTGCCCCCAGCGCTGCTGTTGGCGTAAAAGTTCTTGACGCACCGCACTTTGAGATGCGATCGCGCTCACATGGGCTGTAACTTCAAGAGTGCGGATATCTTGCGTAACTTCGCGATCATTAATCCAGACACGCACCGGATTATCTAACCCAGTACTACTAGCAAGTTGAATTTGACAACTACTAGCAAGTTCCGCGATCGCAGGCAAATCATTAATATCAATCCCAGACTCCAATACTAGCCACGTCAGCGCCCGATACATTGCTCCCGTATCGAGATAAACCAAACCCAAAGCCGCCGCCACCTGACGCGCCACCGTAGATTTACCCGCACCCGCCGGACCATCAATCGCTACAATCGGCTGACGCGATCGCAAGACGATATTATCAATCAACCGCGCCGCACCTACGCGAGATGCGATCGCGATCATTCCCTGTTCTTCAATTTTCTCTACAGGCATTAACGTATTCGGCTCTACCAATTCAACATACTCAACAGTAACAGCACTTATTATCGCTAATTCCTGTCTGACGATCTCAAGCAAATTTTCAGCCAAACGTTCTCCAGCTTTAAAAGCAATTTCTGCTTGCTGCAAGGAACGATACAAAACTGCTGCTTGCTCTTTTTGTTCTGGGGTCAAATATTGGTTGCGAGAACTCATCGCTAGCCCTGATGGTTCCCTAACAGTTGGACAACCCACAATTTCTATAGGGAAGTTCAAGTCTTGCACCAACCGCCGGATAATTGCCAATTGTTGCCCATCTTTTTGTCCGAAATAAGCCTTATCCGGTTGCACCAAGTTAAACAACTTAGTCACAATAGTTGCTACACCTTGAAAATGCCCTGGTCTACTTTTGCCGCACAATACATCAGTCATGCTAGCTGGCGGGACAACTTGGCAAGACGTGTAACCTTGTTCTATGCCTAATTCTTTAGCTGTGGGGGCAAAAATTGCATCCACCCCAGCTTGTTCGCACAAGGCGCGATCGCGCTCTAGAGTGCGGGGATAACTTTGATAATCTTCAGTCGGTCCAAATTGCAGGGGATTGACAAAAATACTGACAATCACAGTGTCATTTTCTTGCCTAGCCCGCTCAATTAAGCTTAAATGCCCTGCGTGCAAAGCTCCCATTGTCGGCACTAAACCGATAGATGACAAGGCATTTAGCTCCCCAGCCGATTTGTTTTGTCCCTTGCGGCGTAGCTCGTAGTAGCAACGCAAAGCTGCAACTGTCGTAAACAGGCGCACCTAAATCTCCTGAAATTTTCTGGCTCCACTCGCTAGTTTATTTCAATCTTCTGTTAGTTTGCAGGAGCAAGGGTAAAGGATAAAAAGCCATTGCAAGTTCTACAACCTTTTTATCCTCAAGCCTGCTTTTATCGTCCCAAAACCTCAAGATTAACTGGCGCTACGCCACTTTGCATAACTCCTACTATGCGCGCAGCAGCAGCAGAAAGGTCAATAACTCGACCGCCAGTGAAAGGTCCTCTATCTGTAATTCTCACAACTACAGAGCGACCAGTGCGCGTATTTGTTACTCGGACTTTTGTGCCAAAAGGTAGGCTGCGATGGGCAGCAGTTAGCGCATTTTGATTGAATGTCTCACCGTTAGCAGTGCGACGACCATGAAAACCAGGCCCGTACCAAGAAGCCATACCACGAGAACCAACTTTGACCGCTTGAGCAACAACTTGAGTTGCTTGCTGCATAATTGGCGGCTGGGGTTGTCCGGTAATTTCAGTTAATGCTGGGGCGTTACCCAAAAGGCGGCGCAGGCGATTTGTTACTTGCAGCGCGTCTATTGCTGGATCTTTGGTTGTATCTGCAAGCAAAGTCTCGCTATTAATTTCTACTAATTCTTCACCATTAACATTAACGGCGTAGCGATCGCCAGAATTTTCGTTGCTTTTCCACTGAACGGCAATTTCATTAGAGTTCAAGCCTTCTTGACTTAGCTGATTGAGCTTGGCTGCTACTTTGGTTGCTCGTTCTACTGGGGTATTGCTAGCTGCTGCCAGTGAATTTGGCTCTGGACTTGGTAGTTTGCCTATACTAGCGACTTTCACTTGCTTGCTGCCTATTACAGCCGCCCTGCTAGTTTTCTCTGTGCTATTACCAACAAACGTCAAAACAGGAATATTGCGAATGTATAGCGTTGCTGCTTGACGAGTCTGATTTAGATTGTAAGTCTGAATTTTGGTAATTGCTTGCTCTTGGATTGGAGACTGGTACTCGCCCACCTTGATGGCATTTTTGAGCGGATTTGATTTTACGGTTTTGGCGAGCGTTACTTGTCTATTTCCCCCAGCTTCAACTTCCTGAGTCAATTGAGCGTAGCTTGCGATTGGTAGTCCCAAGGTTGCTGTAAGCAGGGTGAGCGTTGTCCACAAAATTTTTTTCTTCATGCGTCCCATGTAATTGACACTTTTAATTTGCAGTTGAGCCGGAATGGGATGTGTTGCACGCTGGCAATTGATTATCTCCCAAACTCGTACTCGTTACGTGTTTGCTTCTTAATTAACAACTGCAACAGACTATCACGAAGGTTTTAGGTTGGGGATCAGTGATCTAACGCAAATGGCACAATTTTAATCAATACTTTTGGCTGAGGGCAGTGAGGCAAATGCAGGCTATCTAGATGTTTGGGGCTTTTCAAGCCTACTAACTTGCTTAATAAATCTTAACAAAACTTAAGCAAATCGCGTACATTAATGGAGAAGAGTAAAATACATCACTGGCGATCGCAACTAAGGTATTTTCTCATCTCATGGATTATCGAGCAGCAGGGGTTGATGTTGAGGCTGGTAGAGCTTTTGTGGAGCGCATCCGCAATTTAGTACATAGCACTCACAGACCAGAAGTAATCGGCGGTTTGGGCGGTTTTAGCGGCTGTTTTCAACTGCCTGGAGGTTTTCAAGAACCAGTATTGGTTTCCGGTACTGATGGCGTAGGGACAAAATTGAAGTTGGCGCAAATTGTAAATCGTCATCACACCGTAGGCATAGATTTAGTAGCGATGTGTGTCAATGACGTATTGACGAGCGGAGCAGAGCCACTGTTTTTTCTTGATTACTTAGCAACAGGAAAGTTACAACCAGAACAACTAACTGACGTAGTTACTGGGATAACCGCAGGCTGCAAAATGTCTGGCTGTGCGTTATTAGGGGGAGAAACAGCAGAAATGCCTGGTTTTTATCAGCCAGGAGAGTATGACTTAGCGGGATTTTGCGTAGGCATTGTCGAAAAAAGCCGGATGCTAAACGCCTCTCAAGTAAAAGTAGGCGATGTAGCGATCGCATTAGCCAGCGACGGCGTACACAGCAACGGCTTTAGTTTGGTACGGAAAATAGTTGACGACAGTGAATATAGTTGGAGCGATCGCCTAGAATTTGCCGCAGATAAAACTATCGCAGAGATGTTACTTACACCTACGAGAATTTACGTAAAACCAGTGCTGGCAGCTTTAGCACAAGGATTAGAAATTCATGGCATGGCTCACATTACAGGCGGCGGGTTGCCAGAAAACTTACCTCGCTGCCTGGGTGAAGATCAATCTATACAAATTAATTCTAATAGTTGGGTAATTCCACCGATATTTGAATGGTTGGCTAAAGTTGGTGCTGTAGATACCGCAGCAATGTTTAATACCTTTAATATGGGCGTTGGCTTTGTATTGCTAGTACCACCAAGTCAAGTAACCCAAGCGATCGCCTTGTTTGAGTCTCAAGAAATTGCTGCCTATGCGATCGGCGAGGTAATTAAGGGCACTGGTAGTTTGGCGGGATTGTTTGATTGAAGTTTGATGGAATGGGGAGGCAGGGAGAGATAAGTTTTAAATGTATAGTCAACTCAAAACTATTTTTGCCGTTGGTCTGACCACAAAATTCGCCATATATTAAGAATTTATGTATAATAAATGACAACGATAGAGCTTGACCTGGTAGCATCACCATTTCTCTCTCATGCCCAAGCGCAGAATTTATCCTGTTGGGACAGGCTTCTACAGACGTAACAGTCAGTGGAATCTTAATTTTTCTAAGTTTCAATGTTTAAATTAGCGCCATCAATCAGTATATTTTGATACTAATTGATGTATTGCCAGATTGCTAGGGAGTACAACTTTCCTAGCAATTAACAATAAAATCCCCCTAGCTTTAATTAAGGTTGGGGGATTTTATCTTAGCCAATATCCTGATTAGCGCGATCGCTTACTATAAATACCAATTACTGAAGGACGGGGTGCGCCCAAAGCATTGCCTTGAATATTACTGGGCCAATTGCTACCGCGCGGTAAAGTCCGATTTTGTGTAAACAACGTACCATCCAAGTTCAACATCTCAATATCGCGGTTAAGCGTAGCTTGGGGACTAAACGGACAATCTTCGCCAGGGTGCTGGATGGCAATAATTAACGTATCGCCAACAAAAGTAGGTCCAGTCATTTCGCAGCGCGGCGGACCGTAAGCAAACGGCACTACTTCTCCCGCATCAGGTCCGCGAGTCGGAATATAAAACAGCCAGTTGTTGCCAAAAACACCAATTAAGTCAGAAGTAGCAGCGTTTTTATCGGCATCAGTTTGACTGGTTGAAGTTGCCCCTACTACCGTATGTTCAATTAATTTTGGTTCGGCTGCTGCACCAACATCAAAGCCATTGTGAGAACCTGTAGACATATCAGTTACACCCCAAACATTTCCCTGTTTGTCAAAGGCTAAGTTGTCTACGTTGGCAAAACCCGATCCAATTTCTGCACCTGCTTCTCCACCTTTGGCAAATCGCTGCCAACGGAACGAAAGCCCAGTTCCATCAGCACTATCTTCGCTAATTTTAAATAGTTCTCCAGAAGGTTGAGCATCGTTGATAGCGCTAGTGTACTTAGAAACTACAAAAATCCGCGAGTCTGGATAACCATCACTTCCAGGTGCGCCGTCAGTATAAGCGATAAATACTTCCTTAGTGCGGGGATGAACTTCTAAGTCTTCAGGACGTGCAGTTGGCGATCCTCCTACCAAATTAGCTGCCAAAAAAGCATCGCACATTATAGCGCCTTGAGTTGGATAAAAATCTGCTAGCCGCTTGTTGCGGTAAGCTGGCAGTACATCAGCTTCAGCAAAGGATGTAGTCGCGCCTGTCGTGGAACTGACAACAGTGTTAATAGTGACAGATAGCGAACCACCATCAGTAGTTTGCCCTGCTACTCCACTGCGGCGGGGAAGGCGCACAAGCCCGTTATTGGTTGCTTTGCCTAATTGGGCAATTTCTACTGAAGCAATCTCTGAGGGACGATTGGGATTTGTTGCAGTGTCCAATGTTAGAGGAATCCATTTACCCGTACCGTCTGCACTATAACGGGCTACATAGAGAGTACCAGCCTCAAATAAGGCACTGTTGTTTTTATCTCTAGGGTCGCTTACTGTACCAACACTAACAAACTTATAGGTATGTCCTCCTCGGCGATCGTCACCCATGTAGGCAACTAATTTTTTGCCACGTTCAACGCGTATTGTAATATTCTCATGGCGGAAGCGACCCAAAGCGGTATGCTTGCGGGGGCGATAGTTAGGCTCGGCAGGGTCAATTTCTACCATCCAGCCGTATTTTTCCCCAACCATGCCAAATTCAGCCCCAGTAGAACCAGCAATATACTCTGTTTGAGTGCCATCTGGTTTTACAGCTTCTTGCACTCCGACGAAGAAACTTGTGCTGGCTTGGAAGTTCTCTTCAGCAGACAGAATTCTGCCCCAAGGTGTCGTTCCGCCAGAACAATTGTGTCCTGTACCAATAATTTTGTTACCTAAGCCATCGCTGCTAATCGGGAAAACTTCTTTCGCCGCAGGTCCCGTACCGATTAAGTAATTACGATCGCCTTGCTGGTAGCTTTTAGTTCCCCATGATGTCACGCTTTTATATGCGTCGGTGCGATCGCGATTAATTCCTAATCCAGAAAGCGTGTGAATGCGGCGATTATTGCGATCGCTAACTACTCTAAAGCGTCCACCGCGATCGCGTCTAGCAATTCGCAATACCGACCCACCCATATTGTATAAAAATTCACCCAACAGCGTTCGATCTACAGCAGTAGGGGCGTAACCAACCACAGCAGGGAATGCTTCAGGAAATCCAGCAACATCTTCTGGGCTATCAGGTGCAAGTGCAGTAATTGGGTAGCCGACATATTCGTGATTTACCCACAAGTAGCCTTCGTTATCGCCATAAATGGGGATAAACCCTGTATAGTCGCAGTTGTAGCCAAAATATTCTTCTTTATTCGGAAATACGCGATCGCCCCAACTAACAATTACATAACGCTCGTATTCTGGCGGTACTACTACATCATCAATAATCGTATAATTAGTTAACCTTGGATCTGGAGACGCATTTAATACGTTTCCTTGCCCAATACCTGTAGCATAGTAACTATTTTGCTCTTGGTAGATTGGCAAAGGATGAGGCAAACGCACGGGCGTAAATTTACTCGCTACTACTGCATCGGCTGCACCACCATCAAATAATTTTTCGCCTACAACTGGTGCTAAGACAGCGCCACCAGCACTTGCACCAAAGAAAATTAGTACCTGTCTGCGGGTAAGCTTATTCATACGGATCTCTCTTTAATTGCTTTGAATCGCCAGAATTTACATTTGCAAAATGATTGCTACTGACAAGCACGTATAAAAACGCGCACTTGCTAGCTTTGATACCATAAGCCTGCAAGATTAAAACTAGTTAATCTTGTGGTTAACACTGGAACAAATTTTGGTAATTTCAACTCGAAATAAAGAGTTTTTCCTTAAACTAATTGACTTTTAACTTTTGACTTTTGACTTTTGGCTGACTACCATCAAAAAAACAGATAAAGTAGCTATTTTTGCAAGTATTAATTATTAAAATTATCTAAATAATTACTAAAATATAATTACGAACGGGCAAATTAATTTAATCATCTCGATAACCTGGATCGTCTACTGGCGAAGGTTTAGCTGAAGTAGTAACAATGGGAAATTGCCCGATCACATTAGGTTTAGTTTTAGGCAATTGATTGAAGCCCAACAAAACAGCTGCTTTAGGAAAATACTTCGTCCACATTTGGATATTTGGCTTAGTTTGCCAATCAGGGCGGGAAACTTTGGAAAAAAGTATAGGTACTTCTTGCCCATTCCGTTCGCCAATAATAGTAACTGCAACTTCTGTAACTGTCGATGGTTGGGCAAATTCCTGCGTTATAGAATCAATAGCTAATGATTCTGCTTGCTGCATCAAATTTGTAAAAGTTTGGTTATTACCTGATGCAAGCTTGAAATTTAAAGACTTAGTTTCAGCTATAGCTAAAGGCTGAAAAAAAACTAACGTAGCGATCGCACCCAAACTACTAATTACTAAAAACTTCACCCTAATAAACTTGTGCTGACAATGCATTGCTGAGTATTTACCCTAGTACAGATTTAGCCCAGATTAGCAGTAACAAAATTAACAAGAAAGTAAGTATTAGTTAATCTTAGGTAAAGAAGAATGTTAGCTCGGTTTTCTACTTATTAACTTAAAACTCAAAACTCAAAACTCAAAACTACTATTACTACCGTGTGTGAAATTCAACTACGTCGCGCTTAATTGTGACATCGTAATTGCTGAAGAAATCTTGCCCCAACAATCCTATTTCTAAATCGGCAGAAGGAGCGATCGCCACAGGTACATTTTCAATTACAGCGCCGCCTACTTCAATTGAATTGATATAACCAATGGCAAATTCGACATTGCGATCGCTAGCTGTGTTTGCCTTGGCTTTACCTACAGGTACAACTCCTAGGGCAGATGCCATTTGTTGAGTAATTACAGTACCGCTAGCGCCTGTATCTACAATCATCTCAAATTGTCCAGCACCGTTAAAAGTTGCATCAACTACAGGGGTTCCGCCGTTACGATTTTTGATCGGAGCTTGAAATACCTTTTGGCTAGGTGGTACAGGTAGTAGCGGCGGTGCTAGAACGGGAATGCGATCGCTGCTAGTTGCGCTTTGGGTTTGGGGGATAACAGCTACTCGTGGGCGACTTGCTTGTTGCTGGGCATAACTGAGGTTTTGCTGGTATTGGACTAGTTTCTTTTGCGCTATTGCTTTATTTGGGTTGCTAGCAGGTACAGACTTCATTAAAGCGATCGCTTCGTTCCACTGACTTGCAACTAAACCCCAATCGTCAGGCGATTGCGCGGATTGGCTAATAGCTAGAGCGCCCGAAGCTTTGTCTAACGCTATGTCAAATTGATTTGGCTCTATTTTTTGTGGCTTTAAGCTTGCTGTTGGTGCTGCGGGAGTTTTCTTAAGCGCTACTAATGGCGTGTTATCTATATTACTTTGATGATTTGTAGAATTATTGGTACTACAGCCAGTTCCCAAAAACGTCAGCGTTCCTGCAAATACAATTAATACTGAGCGAGATGTTGAAAACCGTTGCATATCTACGTATAATCCCGCAGGGAAGTTTACTATAGTTGTTTTTGCTACCTAATCTAGGATACAAAACTTTTTTTTGAACTGGAAGATCCCAGCCATCAAGATCGCAAACAATTAGGGTAATCTTGTTCAGTAACAAAATTCCTTGATTAAAGCTTATGACTAATCTCGATCGCTTTAGCGGTTTTTGTCAGCATTTGCTAAAGCCAAAGTCACAGCAATTAACTTTTACTAGCAAACAATTGGGCGCAGCTAAAAGCCTTGCGCTGGCAATGGCAACGTTATTACCTGTAAGTTTTGCTGCATCGGTAAATGCTTTACAAGTCCAAGTTATCCCCACCAAGCCCAAGCTAGGAGATACTTTGTCAGTAGTAGTTACCCCAGACAATCCCACAACTAGCAGCCCTCCATCAATAACTATTAACAAAAAAACTTATCCAACATTTGCGATCGCTCCTAACAAGTTTCGCGCTCTCCTACCAACAACACCTTTAGAAAAGCCAGGAAGTAGACAACTTCAAGTTAAAGCTGGAGATGAAACTAAGAACATAGCTGTATATGTAGGCGATCGCAAATTTCCCGTACAACGCATTAATCTACCACCAGGCAAATCCGGACTAAAAGCAACGCAACACGAACTAAGCCGCGTCGCCGCCCTCAAGCGCCTAGACACGCCGCAAAAATACTGGAACGGTACTTTCCTTAAACCCAATAAAGGTAGAATCTCAACCATCTATGGCGTGCGCCGCTACTATAATGGCAAATTTGCCCAAGATTATTATCATCGCGGCGTAGATTATGCAGGCGCAGTCGGTTCCCCAGTCATGGCTCCTGCTGATGGACGCATTGCTTTAGTAGGCAGAGTATCGCAAGGGTTTCGAGTTCACGGCAACATCATCGGCATCGATCACGGACAAGGCGTAATTACTACCTACTTGCACCTCAGCCGCATTAATGTCAAAGAAGGTGATTTTGTCAAAGCAGGTCAAGTTATCGGCGCAGTAGGAGGAACAGGTGCAGTCACAGGACCTCATTTACATTGGGGCTTGTACGTCCAAGGAGAAGCAGTAGATCCCGTTCCCTGGCGCAATCAAAAATTTAATTAAGGCGATTTTGCAATTTTCCTGTAAGAGTAGGGCAAAATTAGTGAGTAATCTTGTCACCAGCAAAGTGCCATAGAGTTAGAGGCGTTATGGGTATTGAAAAAATAGTTGAACAAGCCCTTCAATCTGGCTATCTTACGCCAGCAATGGAAGCAGAGGTAGGTTCTATTTGTGACGCTGCCTCGGAGCTTTCCGTTGCTGAGTATATGGCTTTAGATAAGCTGATGGGGTCGCTGTTAACTGGTGAAGTGGTTGCCGTACAGCGCAAACAGTTTATCAACGTCATGGAAGAGTTGGTGCTTACAGAAGCTCTAGCAAAGGTAGCAGAAATAGAAGTCACAAGCGATCGCCATTTAGATGTAGGCGACATTGCCGCTTACGCTCTAAACCGCCTGCCACCTTTGTATGCAACCACTGAAGAAGGCGGCAACTACCAACGTCAACGCGCAAAAGAAGAACTCCAAGACTTAATCGCTCAACAAGTTAACGAAGCAATCTCGCGTAACTTAGACCGTCCTGAATTTTTCCCAGAACGGCAAGCTCTTGGCAAAAATACTGGCAACGAAGTATTAAAACAAGTTAGTACATTGCTGCAAGCGTATGCGCCTAATTTTGAGCAAGATGAATGATGCAGGAGGAAATAGCCCAAATATAGGCTAAAAGATAAATTTAGTTTTCATTATCGCGCTTCCCCCCTCTTAACAAAGATTTATTAGAAATCCCATGCAGATTTTTCAAAAACTGGGCAAACTAAGTTAAAGAGGAGAATTGTTGCAGGTGGTGATCTAAAGAGCGACTAGCTCACACTTTAAATCTAGATCTGCGACAGTGCAAACAGAATTTGTCGGTGTGGGAGGAGGAACGATGCTTGAAAAACTATTATTAGCCCTCATCATTACGTTGTGCCTAAATCTGTTTTTGGGAGCTAGACTGCCAAACAGTGCGAATACTACTGCTATAACTCATATAGCAGAATCGCCCCAAATAGGAAAATGGCTAGCAAACCGTAGCGATTGGCAGCAAAATAAGTCGCCATTGCCTGGGATCTAGCCAAAAATGCTCAATGACAAAATATCGCCAAAAGCGGGAACTTCCCCCCAATAGCTATGTCTAATAAACTGGGACGTTTTCAAGTCATTGGCGTGTATGAGTCAAGTAATTCCTATATCATGGTCGACTGTTGAGGCAAAGGTTCCTCAAGCGCCAGTGCAAGTAGATAAATTATCTAACTACGATTTAATTTTGCGTTGCCAAGATGGGCTGCGTCCAGATCGTGTTGCCTTTGCAGAATTGCTACGGCGGTATCAATCCCATGTAGATCGGGTTTTGTACCATTTAGCACCTGACTGGCAAGATCGTTCGGACTTGGCTCAAGAGGTATGGATTCGAGTTTATCGCAACATCAAGCGCCTGCAAGAACCTGTCAAGTTCCGAGGGTGGCTAAGTCGAATTGCGACAAACTTGTTTTATGACGAACTGCGCAAGCGCAAGCGCGTTGCAAGCCCTCTATCATTAGACGCACCGCGTTCGATGGAAGATGGGGAAATGGATTGGGAAATTGCTGGTGACAATCCCTCTCCAGAGGAGGAGTTGACGACCCGTGAATTTTATGAACAATTGCAAGAAGCGATCGCCGATTTACCAGAAGTGTTCCGCACTACTATAGTTCTAAGAGAAATTGAAGGGATGCCTTACGAGGACATTGCCGAAATTACCAAAGTCTCGCTAGGAACTGTAAAATCACGCATCGCCAGAGCCAGAGCTAGACTGCAATCTCAACTGCAAAATTATCTAGATGGTTGAGTTGCTAATGTTTATCCGTAATTTCACTCCTTGTACTGCTTGGTAGTAGTGTTAGAATGACTTTTGAATTTGAGTATAAAAAAACCGATTCTCAACTGCCAAGTAATTTGTCATCGCTAAAGACTGGTAATACTAAACAATTGATAGATGTTATGAACACACAGAAGCGCGATCGCTTCGAGTTATTAAGTGCCTACCTTGACGGTGAAGTTACTGCCGCTGAAAGGCGACAAGTAGAAGAATGGCTAGATAACGATGCCGAAACTCAGCGCCTGTATGCTAGGTTGCTAAACCTGCGTAATAATTTTCAGTCGTTACCCGTACCGCCAGCACAACCAGTAGAGCAAACAATTGGGCAAGTGTTTGGCAAGATAGAAAAGCGCCGCAGACACCGCTCAGTAGCTTGGGGAGGTGCAGCGATCGCCGCGTTGGTAGTTGGGGCATTATCAAGTGTAGTCCCAGGTCGTCAAGTCTTGCAAATGGCAAACGTAAACGATTCAGCAGCTAACGAGCCGTTGTACGTTGCCTTAAATACTCCTGTAGTCGAGATTCCCGACAGCATGCTCTCGGTTCCCACCCAAAAAACTACACCCGCCAACCCAAAAAACATCCATCAGCAAAATAATTAAAAACTCCAGCCCAACGCAGCAACTCAAAACTAAAAAAATTGAGCCAACTGCAATAATTCCCCAACTCAAAACTATAATCAATCCCCAACTCAAAACTCAAAACTAAAAACTCAAAACTACTAAAAACTCCACCAACCATCTTTAAGAAAAACACCACCATAAGCCGCAATTTTTTGTTGGCTCATTGAATAAGTCCAAGCCTTACCCAGCGGATCGAGATTTGAGTTATAAACCTCAACTTGATGCCGCTGGTAGTCGTTTTGGCAACTTGCTCTGTCGGGATGGTAATCTTCCAATTCATCAAGGGCAGCCAAAACTGTAAAATCAAAAAATGAGAGAACATAACCGCGTACGCGATAATTTTCAGGGAAAATTGCAGCAGGATAACCCAGAGGTAGAGCAAATAACTTACCATAGGCGATCGCTTCTTGGACTTCCACTACCTTATCAGCGCAGTAATATTGATAGTTTCTCTCACCTGGTTTCAGCGTGCCATAAACAAAGACTTTTAGTAAGTTAGTTGTATCCATTACTGGAAAATTAGCCAAGCATTTAGAATATTTAAACAGACATAGCTTAAAAAGCAGCAGGAGCAACTTTCGTGGAGTCCCGTTATACCCCCGCAGCAATCGAGGAAAAGTGGCAAAAAAGTTGGGCAGAACAAGGCTTAGACCGCACCTCTACAGATAAAAGTAAGCCAAAATTCTACGCTCTATCTATGTTCCCCTATCCATCGGGCAGCCTGCACATGGGTCACGTCCGCAATTATGTAATTACCGATGTAATTGCTAGACTCAAGCGGATGCAAGGCTATCGGGTACTGCACCCAATGGGGTGGGACGCTTTTGGACTGCCCGCAGAAAATGCGGCTATTGAGCGGGGAATTGCGCCTGCCAAGTGGACGTATCAAAATATTGCCCAAATGCGCAGTCAATTGCAGCGCTTGGGTTTATCAATTGACTGGGAAAAGGAAGTTGCGACTTGTTCGCCCGATTATTACAAGTGGACGCAGTGGCTATTTTTGCAGTTTTTTCAAGCTGGACTTGCCTACCAAAAAGAAGCTGCGGTAAATTGGGACCCGATAGACCAAACTGTATTAGCCAACGAGCAAGTAGATAGCGAAGGGCGATCGTGGCGTAGTGGCGCTATAGTAGAGCGTAAACTTTTGCGGCAGTGGTTTTTGAAAATTACTGACTATGCCGAACAACTATTAAATGACTTAGATAAACTAACTGGATGGCCAGATCGCGTTAAGCTAATGCAAGCAAACTGGATCGGTAAATCTGTCGGCGCTTATCTAGAGTTTCCGATTGTTGGGTTAGATGAGAAAATCGGTGTTTTTACAACTCGCCCCGATACGGTGTATGGAGTTACCTATGTTGTTCTAGCGCCAGAACACCCATTGACTCGTAGCGTGACTACACCCCAGCAAAAAGAAGCGGTAGAATCATTTATTCAAGAAGTCTCTAACCAAAGCGAGTTGGAACGCACCGCGGAAGATAAGCCTAAGCGCGGTATTCCTACAGGTGGTAAAGCAATCAACCCGTTTACAGGGGAAGAAATACCAATTTGGATTGCTGACTATGTATTGTATGAATACGGTACGGGAGCGGTGATGGGCGTTCCCGCCCACGATGCGCGAGATTTTCAATTTGCCAAACAAAAAAATCTCCCGATTCAAGTTGTAATAGTGCCGTCGAAAGAAGAGAGCGCAGAATTACAAGCAGCATATACAGAACCAGGAATTTTAATTAATTCCGATACCTTTAATGGTATGGATTCGGTAGAAGCAAAACAAGCGATAGTGCAATATGCCGAAAAACAAGGCTATGGCAAAGCCCGCATCCAATATCGCCTCAGAGATTGGCTAATTTCTAGACAGCGCTACTGGGGCGCACCAATTCCAATTATTCATTGCCCTAGTTGCGGTAGCGTAGCCGTACCCGACAAAGATTTACCTGTAAAATTGCCTGAAGATGTGGCATTTAGCGGACGTGGTGGTTCTCCTTTGGCACAGTTAGATAGTTGGGTAAACGTGCCTTGTCCAACTTGTAGCAAGCCTGCTAGACGCGAAACTGACACGATGGATACTTTTATTGATTCATCGTGGTATTTCTTGCGCTTTCCTGATGCTAGGAATGAAAAAGAGGTTTTTGAGCCTAGTAAAACTAATGATTGGATGCCTGTAGATCAATATGTAGGTGGGATAGAACACGCGATATTACATTTATTGTATTCGCGGTTTTTTACTAAAGTATTGCGCGATCGCCACTTACTCAATTTTGACGAACCTTTCGAGCGTCTGCTAACTCAAGGTATGGTGCAGGCGGCTACTTATAAAAATCCCGTGACTGGCAAATATATCTCCCCAGCACAGGTTAATCCAACAGCACCAAAAGATCCAGAAACAGGTGATGCGTTAGAGGTTTTCTACGAGAAAATGTCTAAGTCAAAATACAACGGCGTAGCGCCTGAAGATGTAATTGAAAACTACGGCGTAGATACAGCCCGAATGTTTATTCTTTTCAAAGCGCCGCCAGAAAAAGACTTGGAGTGGGAACAAGCGGATGTGGAAGGGCAATTTCGCTTCCTCAACCGCGTATGGCGTTTGGTGACTGAGTTTGGCGCTAAAGGCGCATCGTCCAATAAACAAAATAATCTCAGTCAGCCAGAAAAAGAATTGCGTAGAGCAATTCATACTGCGATTAAGGAAATTACCGAAGACTTAGAAGGCGAATATCAATTTAATACAGCCGTTTCGGAATTGATGAAGCTAAGTAATGCGCTTGCTGATGCTAAGAGCAAAGATTCGCCTATTTATGCTGAGGGAATTAGGGCGCTAATTCGACTACTTGCGCCCTTCGCGCCGCATATTGCGGAAGAATTGTGGCATTTGAACGGCAATACTGACTCAGTACACCAGCAAAGTTGGCTTAAATTTGACCCCGATGCCTTAGTTGCTGATGAAATTACCTTGGTAATTCAGATTATGGGTAAAACTAGAGGCACGATACAAGTTCCCGCCCAAGCAGACAAGCAAGCTTTGGAAAAATATGCCCGCGAGTCAGAAGTTGCCCAACGTCATATAGAAGGCAAGGAGATTAAAAAAGCGATCGTTGTTCCTGGTAAGTTAGTAAATTTTGTAATTTAGTTGGGCAATTTAAATAGGCAAATGTAATTCGCACCTACACAGATAAAACCCGCAATTAGGCGGGTTAAACAATTTCAATAGACCTCATCATGTGTTCCAATATCAAGCAGCACAATAACTTCGCCATCCAATTCAGGATTTCGCTCGATTGAGAAAACTATGCGACAGTCATATCCGCAAGAACAGGACTGAAGCCCGTCAAGTGTGCCACTCAATTTATGAGTACCCAAGTTTGCAGCAAATACGTCTGCTTCCATCTGCACAAGAATGTCCTCAATACGTTTCTGAAGGTCGGTGTTACGCTTTATAAATTTGCGGAATGCTCGCTTAAATTTCGGCGTTAAAACCAGAAGTCTCATGCTTCTATGTCATCTAGAGTTTGGCGCAGTTCTGCAATTATACTCTTGGCTGATTGAGGTTGAAAGTTACCCGCACGGAAATCAGCCAAACTTT
>QQTW01000624.1_pt1 | contig 22654 bp, 27 predicted proteins | sample 1904831 | NCBI WGS metagenome assembly QQTW01 (sample SAMN09435610, study PRJNA476489) | Subsurface metagenome, whole genome shotgun sequencing project. | reverse complement strand
GGCGGTCAAGGCTACGGGCAGACAGCAGCAGGAAGCCAGCCAGCTGGCAGAGACCCGAACGCCATCCTGAACGAATGCCGGGACATCGACCAGGGCATCAATTCCGTCGAAAACATCTCCTCGCGCCTCCGGAATGCTCAACAGCATGTGCTGAATGATACAGATACAAGCAATGAGTCCAAGGCCAGTAAAGAGGTTGAAAGGTTGACTAATGAGGTCACGACCCTCTATCAGAACCTGGTGGCACGCACCAAAAGGATCAAGTCTCGACCCGAGTCCGGCAGTCCCAAGAACGCCCCTCAGGTTGGACGAGTAGACCGCAAGCTGAAGGCGGCCATGCAGCAGTATCAGGTGATGGAGAGAGACTACAGGAGGGAATTACAGGCGCAGATGGAGCGCAGCATTCGAATCACCAATCCTGAGGCCAGCGACGATCAGGTTCGGGATGCGATAGAGAACTCCGACACGAGTCAGGTCTACGCCCAGGCTGTAGGTGGTCCGAAGTGCTCGCCACACCAGCCGCTGTGCTTACACGGAATTAGCTTCTTCAAAGCGATCGACGGCAGCACGGTCAGACGACGTTGGGGAACGTCCGGCTCAGACACGACGACATCCAGAGAATTGAACGACAAATAATCTTGATAGCTCAGATGGCACAGGATCTCGACGCGGTCGTGATGGAGCAGGACGCGGCTGTCGTTCAGATCGAGCAGAAGGGCGAGCAGGTCACCGAGAACGTGGGCAAGGCCAACCAGGAGATCTCTGGCGCCATCGTGAAGGCCCGCAGCCGGAACCGGAAGAAATGGTGGTGTCTCCTCATCGTTAGTAAGTTAATATGGGTCACAGCGTCGAAACAAAACCCCCAACTGACGTGTAGTAGTCCTCCTCATCATTGTCATTGCCATTGTGGTCACCCTGGTCGTTGTCCTCAACCGAAACAAATAATCAGATCATCCGTTTGCTTCTGTGTCTCTTCTTCTAGCGATTCCCACTTTTCCCCTCCTTCAAGTTTTCCGTTGGAGATAATGTTGCCGTGCAGGCTACCTTCATCAGAAACATCTCCCTTTCGTTCTCTGTCGATTGATAGCTCTAGGCAATGTATACATTTCTCGTATCTGTATTTCTATCGTTCGTTGTGCAAAATTGGCCCCAGTCTATCTAGTAATATCATCATCGTCTTCCACCTGCTACTCCATGAGGGCATTCATGACGCTGATACAGCGTATACAACTGCCTCGAAACAGCATGAGTCGTATAGCAACTGACGTCTAATTCTAGCACGTGACTGGCTAGTCAGAAGGCGAGGAGGAGGGTAGAATTCGCTGTGTTTGATTCTAGCCATTCTATAGACGAATTGGGAGCTCTTATAGACGTCTGACTCGAGGTCTCAACTCGAGTCAGGAGTCTTCTAGCCGCCTCCGTCCGGGCGGGTAATCGCTCGCCCGTACGGGCCTATATAGCAGCCTATAGAGGAACGCCTAGACCTCGGCTGCTAGGCTCATTGACGACTAGATTCAACAAGTCTCATGACCGCCATTACACAATGCCTGGACATATTGAAATTGATCGTTATGCTGTAGATCGTGCCTTTGTTGACACAGGCCAGGCATCATACAACACTGGCTTTTCAACTTCAATGCTCTCTTCCATGATGATTGCACCCTTTTCAATGAACCAGGATGGCATGCGGGTACAAAATCAAATGGGAGAGCCCACCAATAGCAGAGAAAGAAGAGAGTATATCATCACCACTGTGATGAAGGTTAGAGAATCTTTGTCATGAGTCCGATGAAGGACAGGCCATATCACCATCATCAGCGTGATGAGACTCTGGTCATCTTCGTCATAAGGGGAATGAAAAGCTGGAAAGAAGATGAAGCGCTCACTGCTGAGCTGTTCCATTTATTTCTTAGCTGCATGGATGGCTATATATCCATCAGGGATTCCTCATTCACGTTCACTTTTTTATCGAATCACACGTTGTATAGCTAGTACGGGTTAGGCATCTTGGTCTATATAGGCTAAAGGTCTTCTGGCTATATCGTTGTTCTGAGAGGTTCTCTATCCATATAGAGAGATCTAAAACCCCGAGTCATTCGAGAAATTCAGTCGTTCAGAATCAGTCTCGCAACACGTTGAATCATCCCTGTTCATACCATTCTTTACCCCGGTTTTTCATACCATCAGTGTAGCTTCTTCAATAGCATATACCTGCAAATAATCTAATGATTATTATCTGATGATAGTCTGGATCAACCGTAAGGTAAGGCATATGGCATATGCAACCACAAAAACGAATAACAGTAATTGATGCAGCAAATAAACACAATGCTTGTGACGGGCAAAGCAGGTTGGCCCCAAGTCAGCTGTAGTTAAGGTACTCTGGGATATGTTAAGATTAGTGCATATATCACCACCATCGCGCCATGGTCTCATCATATTCCCAGGTTGCTGACTTGTAGGAGCATTGTGGGCTAGGAGGAAGTCCAACGTCACTGCTTGGAATGCTCACCGCCCACAGCAGCAGTCCGCTCTCATTGGTTGATCCATGTCCGCCAACGACCATTCTGCCGCCAAAACTGCGTTACAGTCCTCGCTCGCACTTCGTCCTTACTGGTAATGAAATGCACCGGTCGAAAATGACGACCTGATCTTAGACTAGGACTGGGGCTAGCTACGCCTCTACCCTCAAGGATGCTCAGGTGGTGAGTCTTAATACAGATATGCACAGTTGCCCAGATCGTGCTCACCGCTGCTTTTTAAAATGGGAAACATTGCTGATCAGCATCACCAGGTACCAAGCCAGGTTGGCCGCTCGGCCGCTGCTCACTCAGAGCATCACGACCGGTGTGGGTGTTTCGTTTCGTCCATAGTCAATGAATTCAATACCGGAATTGGTCCAATTCGCACCCTTTTGGGGCTATCATGGTTCCAATGCCGTGCCTTTCTGCCCTCGAGATGCTAATCACCGTCATGATCAGCTCCTCTTCGCTACTGGTGATGTTCTGGCCCAGCAGGCAGTTGAACAAGTCGGTGTGGAGAAGCATAACTTCGCTCGAACGGGCCGAATGGCGCTATACGGCGGGGGTTAGTATTCTCAGTTACGCTTGCCAGCACGTGCTGATATGATCTCAAGCTCTCTTCGGCCCGGCTGCGACGAAGTGGTTCGGCTTCCTGCAGAATCGGATCCGACATCCCAATAAGAATGTCGAGATCGCCGCTCGGGTGGCAGTCGATCAATGCCTGTTCGCTCCTACCAATCTGCTCGTTTTTCTGAGCACCATGAGTCTCTTGGAGGGCTCCGATCCCAGAGAGAAGCTAAAGAGGACGTACAAAGACACCATGATCACGAATTGGACGGTCTGGCCATTCGTGCAGGCGATCAATTTCAAGATGGTACCTTTGGAGCATCGTGTGTTGGTCGTTAATGTGGTGGCGCTGGGTGAGAAATATTTGTCGAATGTCAACAGGCTGTGGCTGAAGGCTGACTTGATATCTAGGCTGGAATTGCTACCTGAGCCTCCAGAATAGCTCGGCTGGGAAGTGAAAGATTAGATGGTGTTGCTGGTTGCTTCTCTTTGCTCATGTTGCATTCGGATACCCTGCACGAGCTTGATTCAGCTTCTTGAGCGTCGATGCCTCTTGAGTCATTGCATGCCTATATGACTAATGCGCGAGCCACGTTATTATAGCTTCACCTGAGTGGTATTACTTGCTGGAGGGTGCATCTCCTCTGAGATTCCGCATGCCTCAGACGAAACACTTGACCGTACCAGTGCTGAGTTCACCCTAATGAGCAATATGACTACACTCTTAGATAGTTGTACATTATAGATGATTATCTTCATAAAAGGCTGGAGCACTGCTTTCTTCTGAGTGAATCAATTTTTTCGCTTCAGTGCTAGAGCTACGCTAGCCGGGACTTAAAAGCTATTGACAAACTCGACGGCATTTGACGCTGCTCACTGCTGTCTCCAGATCTCAACCATCACCAACTCGCAGCTCTCCTACGGCTTCATTACCACAAACTTCGAAACCCAGCTTCCCCGTTTTCGTCTCCCACCTTCCGCTCCCCGCCACTTCTCCTTCTGTCCATTTTTCATCTGAGGTTCTCGCACCTGAGCCCCTTTTCAAATCACCTCCACACATCTACCAACTTACCTGACACCCTCAAATCTCAGTCACCCGCAAATATGGCCAGCGCAACGTCCACTCTCCAACCACCGACATCAACAGGCAATGCACACAATCCTGACTCGCCCGTGCCGCTGGACACGATTCCCATCTCACCCGCCAACGGCACCGAGCATGGCAGCAGTACCACCGACCAAGAAGGTAGTTCGGAGCAGCCTGACAAGGAGTCGCAAGCGACCTCAACCGGCGTCCGGAGAGAGTATGGCGACGACGAGCAGATCACTGTTTTCCATGATGCGAACAACTTCAACGTCAAGCATCCGTTAATGCATACCTGGACCTTGTGGTTTACAAAGCCACCCAGTGGGAGAGTGAGCACCATCTTGCATACGACCTATCCTACCAATCGCTCTATCTATAACTACTAACTACATTGCTCACATAGGGCGATAACTGGAACGATCTGCTGAAGGAAGTGGTGACGTTTGACTCCGTCGAAGAGTTCTGGGGGGTCTACGTATGCTTCCCTGCTACTTTCTCCGTTTCTCCATCCTTTCTGCAACTCGCTCATGATCTTCCTTCTCCTTCTCCCACTTCATCCTGCTCACCTATTCTCTCGCAATCTCACTGATTTCGATGCATTCGGTGCAGAACAACATCACCCCCACCTCCCAACTCGCTCTGAAATCCGACTACCACCTCTTCAAAAAAGGCATCCGACCCGAATGGGAAGACACGCAAAACAAACACGGCGGCAAATGGGCCTTCCAATTTAAAGACAAGCGGGTGGCACCCATCGACGAGCTGTGGCTGCACGTCATGCTAGCGGCCATTGGGGAGACGCTCGAGGACGACGAAGACGACGGTGAAGTGATGGGTGTGGTGGTCAATGTGCGCAAGGGATTCTATCGAATTGGACTCTGGACTAGAACCGTAGGGAAACCCATCCCCGGGGGACCCGAGGGCGATGTTGCAGGCGGACGAGGCCGCAGTGCCGAGAAGGGAAAAGAGGTGTTGATGAGACTGGGACGGAGATTCAAAGAGGTTCTACAGCTGCGAGAGTCGGAACAAGTCGAGTTCTCGGGCCATACGGATAGCGCGCAGAGTGGGAGTAGTCGGGCGAAGGCCAAGTTCGTGGTCTAAGACGGGAACTGCGGAAGTATTTCGTGCATATCACTCTGGACATTTCCCCCTCCTCGCTTTCTTCCAAAGATGAACTTTTTTCCTACATCTCCTACGTCGTTCACGACTAGTTCTCGTACTCTTATCTTATGCAAGACATCGTCCTTTTCTTTCTTCGCATCCCTTCTTCTTCAGTTTTCGTCATTGGAGGCGGGAGATAAGGCTCTGTTTCCGTGAACCAAATGAGTATGTTAAGGTGGAAAGGCCGTTTCTTGCCAGTTAGATAGTCGTAAAAAATCCCAGGAGAATGACGATGGCGGCTAATTATTGAGAGAACAATACGGAAGTGATGCTGCATCCATCTTTGATCCAGAGGCCTTTGGGCGGCCGGAGCCTGCCCCGGGATGATATTGCAAGGCATTATTAGTCAAACCTGACGATACTGCCTTCAGTACTGTTGAATCTGGTATATGTTCCCTACCCTTCTGCAATTCTAGGTGTCTCGTCGGTAGAGATTGCAGTTTACCCCGTCCATCCTCCTTCAAAACCTCTACGTCCTGACGAGCCAGAGGGCATACTCCTTTCATTGGCAGACGCAATCGCGAAATTGGCTACGAAAACCGTACGGATGATTCTTATAGCAACTAAACGTCTATTTGGCACGTAACTGGCTAGCTGGGAGCTAGGCAGAAGGCGAGGAGGAGGGTAGAATTCGCTGTATTGATTCTAGCTATTCTACTGACGAACTGAGAGCTCTTATAGACGCTGACTCGAGGCCTTGAGTCGAGCTCGAAGCTCACCTAGCCGCCTCGGTCCGGCGCGGGTCGTTGCTTGCTCGTACGGCTATATAGCAGCCTATATACGGACGCCTAGACCTCAGCTGCTAGTCTCATTGACGACTAGATTCAACAATTCTGAGAGAAACAAAGTCATCATCCCTTGCAGCCAGTTTCCCTTCCAAGCATTGCAAACAGTACAAGACTTGGAAGAACTCGATGGTGCAATGCCCAAGAGGAGATCAAGAAGTAAGGTGCTTGCAACTGCAAGTATTTTCAAGTGTCGCGAGTTCCAGATTGCTGGATGCAGCTAATTCAGTACCAGATGAAAGGCTGCTGAGATGCAGCCTTTCGGTTTATCCTTTCTTGAGGCCCAAAACCAACGGGCATGCTTCTTACTTACGATTCTTCTTCAGCGCTCATGATTAAGCTCCAATGCAGATGACATGTCAATGATAATTGAACATCTTAGCTCCATTTGGCGTAAAGGAATGAGGAGATCAGGACTCGGCGTCGACGTCGATTGCTGAGCCCCAGTACTGCTCTACGAGGCTCTTTTTGTTCACTAATTCGAACACAGTGTCAGCGCCTGTTTATCCTTCAAGACATAGATCGCAAGAAGCCGGGACAACGTTCTTCATGCAAATACGGCCGGTCAAGACGACGCACCTTTTCCCATGGCATTTCTCGGCAGCTCTTCGTCCGCTTTTCTCAAGATCTTGATGACTTGCGGGATCTTGAAGCTCGCCAACCGAAATTTCAATGCTCTTCGTATCTCGACGGGCGTCCATAGTTTAGCTGGTGAGTCTGAGGCGACAGGTTCAGCGGTATCACCGAGAACAATGACGGCAGCGACTTTCTGGCCCCAGATTGAAGAAGGGACAGCCACGACGGCGACTTCGTCGATACCAGCTCTATTTTCCAGTGGGTCCTTAATTAGTATTCAACTCGACAGGAACATGTGCAGCTTGAGATCGACTCACAAGAAAAGTAGTTCCCTCTCCACTTCCAGCGCTGACACTTTCTCGCCACCCGTCTTGATGATATCAACATCTTTGCGTCCCCTGATGAAATACATTGGTCCCTTATCGAATGGCTTCCCAGTAGCGGGATTGATAACCTTCCTGCGGACTGCAATATCACCCGTTCTGAACCATCTCTTTCCGGTATCCTTATCTACAATGAATGTTTTTCTCGTCTTATCCTCTTTCTGCCAATACTCTTGGAACACCGTCGGTCCGTGGACGATGATCTCGCCTTCTTTCTCTTTGCCGTTAGCATTAAATTCTTCGCCTAGTTGAATCTCGTCTTCCATCTCAGTGTCGAGTAACCGGACTTCGACGGAGGGCAAGGGCCAGCCGACACTGCCGTCAATGCGCTCTTCCATGTCCAACCCGCAACTGAGAGCCATACCGATTTCCGTCATGCCGTATCGTTCCAGGAGGATGTTGCCGTTAGAGAGCTTCGTCCAGGCGGTCTTGATGGAGGTTGGAAGAGCTGAGGATCCAGACATGTTCAAACGAAGGTTGCCCGGGGAGATGGCTTTGACGGCGGCTTCTTGGATATCTGAAGGGAGCTCGGGAAAGGCGGATAGGAGGCGATTATACATTGTTGGAACGGCCGTGAAGATGTTCACCTTCCTTAACGGTGGATGTCTCTGGGGGAGAAATGGAGCGGCTAGTCGATACCATACAGCGGTGGGATTGAATGGATACAAGAACTCGAGGCTGGAGCCAGCGACAAGAGGGGCCAGAAGTCCGTTGATGATGCCATGGATGTGATGCAACGGGAGGACATGTAGGAGGTGATCTTGCGGGGAGTATTTCCATGCTTCAACGAGCGAGCGGCACTGTGCGATCAGAGCTGATTGAGGAAGTAAAACACCCTTCTGCATAGGGATAACATGAGCGTCCTTCGTCTGAATACAGTGATTTAAACGTACCGGTCTGCCGGTGGTGCCCGACGTGTATAGCATTAGACCACTTCTATCAGTGCCCTGACCGGTTTCGAAAGTTGTCATTTCGGTAGGACTGGCCTTAAGGGGATGTGTTGGCCGGCTTAGGGTTTCGAGAACAGGCGGTTTCTTTACTCCAGCTTGAAGAATCTCCGAAGCTTTCTTATGATAATATTCGGAAGAGAGAAGCATTGTTGCAGAGCAGTCGTTCAGAATGGTTTGCAGCTCATTCGTTGGAAAGGCTGGAGCAAGCGGCACAGCGATGGCACCACTGGCGATGATCGATAGAAGAGTCACTATTGAAATGCAGTTAGTATATAACTCTCGGATATACATTGGTATTTGTACCATACGGCGGACGGACCGACATAATCATGTTCATTCCCCATCAGAAAGGCGATCCGCTCTCCATCGAGCTTTCTTTGAGAGCTTCCTTTTTCTCTCAATTTCTTCTGGGTCTCGATAACATCTCGAAGCAGTGTTCCATAGGTATAGCTTTGTTCAGACGAAGCATGTACAACAGCCGTACGTGTGTGATCATGTTGTCTGAGTTTTTCTAGGATTGAAGTTGAGGGCAGCATTGAAGCCCATTTTCGGGCTGATATCAAAGGAATAGCCCGACGTGGCCAGCGGTGCTGGGCGAGTGCCCCATATAAAGGTATGATGCCTCGCGATGGCGACATTAAAATTGCTCTGCTAGTAGGTATTTATAATCATTAGCTATGGCGAGTTGATAGGAACTTCAGTAAAGTACACCGAGCAGTAAGAATTCGCGACTCACCTATCAACGTGCTAGAGGTAGCTCTACTGTCATCACCATAGAAGCGCAAGACATTGAGAGTGATACCTTCGTAGAAGTGATCTGCTCGGAGTTTACGGACTTAGCGCATCTCGTCAGCGCTTCAACCGACGTCAACCGCTACAAGCGTCACCAGCCATGCAAATGCTGCGACGCCTTGTTGCGCCTGCTCGAACTTGGCGCACGATGGCCACGACACCCTCGCATACACCTATTGAGGATACTATTCGATCGGTGGTATGTTGGTCCCCATTTCAATCTTCAAGGACCAATAGCAACTATTTTACAACTACTCTAACCTCACGGAACCTACATCCAGATCACCAAGAAACTGAACCCATCTATGCTTGAGATTCACAATGACTCTGCCCTTCATGCTCATCATCGAGCAATGCAGGGCAGTACATCAACGGAGACACATTTCAGGTTGGTAATGCATCCTTTCTACAGTCGTCTGCAGCAGATATTTCATGCAAACCATTCATATTGAAACACCGCTGAAATAAGAGCATGAATCAGAGTTACGATAGTTTCCGAAGCATTCAAGTCAAAAATGCAGCCGGCAAGACATAGAATGATATATGCACTGCTCAAAGAAGAGATGGAAAGACCGGGAGGCATTCACGCATTGCAGCTACGAACCCTTACACCACAAGAGTCAGACAAGCAGAAAGAAAGAGAGCTGGGGGAGAAGGGGGAATCGATTGCCAGCGTGGATCAAGCGTAAAGGAGCATCTTGCGTGGAGTTTCGGCACAACAACATTCAATTATAGAATTGGATTCTTCGAGGTTAGCTGTATAACTCAAGACGAAGAGCACTGGTAGAGCTTCAGATTCATACATTTCCTCTGGGATATCAAGATGGACTCCGAAGATGTGTCTTGGTCAAGCTCAGCGTCCAATGCAAAGCGGAAGAGTCGGTAGCTGTCAGTCAGTCGGCTAGAGGTGAGCAATAATCATATGGGCAACGAAATAGCCTCTTCCGTCTTCGTGCTGAAAGCAAATGTAGACCTCTTGAAAGTGCTGTTGCCAAAAACCCATCATATGAAGAGGTAAATCATAAATTTACTATCGACCGTCGTCAAATGCCGCAGGCCGCCTTATCAGTCTCATCCGGGTTTCACTCCGATTCATCTCCCGTCTGTATATCTACTTATCTATTATATGACCCCCGGTAAATGAAGCCTTTGGTGATTGGTCAAATCGTCGTTATTTGTGCAATGGAAGTCAACTTGTATGGGTTCTGACCGAGTCAGGTCCTGATCGATTCGTGGCCAACTCGTACCTTTTTGCCGTTGCAACAGCAACAAGGTACTCACAAAGCGAGAATCTGAAGCTTTAGGGATACATTTTCCTACCACCACACTATAAGCTTATTATGAGCTTGTAAAATTTGACTGACAGCATCGCTACCTATATCAAACTCCTCTTGGAGGATAATATTCTTACTATGTAGTCTGATAATGTGAGAAAATGCTGTGTTGAGCAATTAATCTTGCAACCAAGTCAAGTCAAAGAAGGTAGCTTTCTGCCATGAGCCTCATACAAAAGAGACTTCATGCTCCTGAAGTCTCTTCTGTATGGGTTACCATATAAAGGATACAAACTAGGCACGAATCGGTCAGGGTCACGAATCAGTAAGAACATATGCCTCTTTGTCATTAGAGCGACAATAGGAGTATAAGGCCCTACCTCGCCATCAGTCTGGTGATAAAGCCATCATCACCATCAGTCTGATGAAGAGCAGACGTCGGCATCGTTGTCAGTTCGACGGAAGAAACGCGGTCATGATGAGTTTGACGAAGGGTTTCCATCGCCGTCAGTTTGACCAATGGAGTCCACCATCGTCAGTCTGATGGAGCGGTGCCGTCGCCGTCAGTGTGGAAGAGCAAAGCGGCTGCTTTCCGTCGTCAGTCTGACAGAGAAGTCGTCACCAGTACGTTCAGAAAGTGATCGAGGCTTCGCATCGTTAGTATGGTGGTGGGCCTGCATCGTCGTCGGTCTGATGCAACAATGTCTAGCTCTTCAACCAGCGGCCGTGGATGGTAAATTGCTCGTTCTAAATGTACAATATATCAAGCTAATACAAACTACTGATACACGGTTGAACATTCTCTAACGCCTCCAAAATCTAATACAAAAGCACCTTACTATATTGCTTCAAGACACGGGCCAAATTGATGGACCTCTCTCGGCAAAGAGCCATAATAAATGGATCAACTTCCAACGACAGCTTGCCGCCTTCACTAGAAGGCCAAACGGGGTATATCGAGATCCGTTGGGAGGATCAAGTTCGGGTCATCTTGAAACGACCAACCTAGACACTCTTTAGCATTATGAGTTTCTAGCAAGCTAGCAAAAGTAGAACTTACCCGTGAACGAGCCATATCGCGCCTCCGCCAGTGCAATAGTGTCTGGTTCCAGTGAACTGGGAAGATCCTTTCCAGTCGCACTCCAGTAACGGCAAACGTTCCACACGATCTGAAGACGGATAAAACCGCTGGGGTGAGTTTCATCCGCAATCGCTTCGGCTGATACATCCGCCGTCTTGTCGAGGAGACGTTGCCACAAATTCTCGACCTTCAGATTGTCCGCTTGACCGAGAGCTTCCTTGGAGATCGCTACACCAAGGCGAGCATCGTTGACGCAAGACCCCAGATCATCCTCTTTATCGACGAGCGGAATCAACAAACAATAGCGATTTGCTTCGCGATGATCGCCAACTTTGCGGTTCAGCCGGGCACAAGTGGCAAGCGACGAACCAAGTGGTTTCCCGAAACCATAAAACGCAAGCAGTCTTGTTCCAGCTTTGCACCGCCACCAAAGGGCCTCGTCGTATCGATGCAGGTGCTCAAGGGCGAGACTGATACTCCCTGCGCATGTTGCTCCGTCGGTAGTCTCCACAAGGCGCTCTTCAAGCATTGATAATTTCTCAAAGCCGAGTTCTAGGGCCTTCTCCCAATCGTTGGACCATCTGGCGATGTTGATGCGTAAGCTCATTGCTCCGTGGGTCATCTCGTGATGTTCCCCGAACATTGCGCGATATCCTTGGAAGGCCTTGTCCGCGAAGATCTCGGCTTGGGCCCAGTTGTTCCGTTCGTAGTGCAAGTAGCCTATCTTGACGGCCGTGTGGAAGATTCTCTCCGGAGCTTGTCCAAATCTCTCGTAACCGGTGACGATTCGGTCATAGCACGCCCCCCTGAGTTCCAGATTGAATTTTCGTCGTGCTTCGAGAACAGTTGAGAGCCTTGACTTTATCAACTCGAGCGTCTTCATGGCCCTAATGTACCCACGCACAGCTTTACCATACCACTTCACGGGGTCGTTTTGCGGTGTGATGTCAAGACCCCACCATCGATTGTTCAAGTCAATGGTAGACGCCGCAAGGTGCATCAATTCCGGGCCTACAACGGTGTCAATACTGAATCCTTCGCTGTGTCGTAAGGCTGACAAGGCATGGGGAAGATAAGACGAGCATAGCTGATACTTCAGCCGAAGTCTCTCAGGAACAGGAAATGCAAGGAATATAAGTGTCATGGCGCAAAGGGCATTTACTTGATATGCTCTTGCTTGCTCAGCTTGAAGCAGCTCAATGTAGATGTCGCGAATGAGATCGTGGATCGAGACCGTCTTGACGTTGTTTTTCTTGAGCAAGCCAGATGCTTCAAGTTGCGTGATAGCGTTGTTGAGGAGGTTGTGGTCTTCAAGCACACGCCGAAGATGTGCGTCTTTAACAAATCGATCCGTAAGAAGACGATCATAAGCAGATTGTGCCAGCTCGGGCGCCCGTTCTCGTCGCAGTGCTGATGGCAGCTTGTGGTAAATCTTGGATTCTTTGAATATCTCCCAGGGGCTGCGGAGGTCGGGATCCAAATTGGGGCGGATTTCGCCGTTGGCTCTTCTTTCTTCTTCTCGTTGCGAGCGCAGGACTCCACGATCGAATGTCTGAGTGCGGTTGAAGAACGAGCTTAGTTGAGCGCTACCTTCTCGAAGCATATCCAATGGGATCGAGGATGTATCGAGGTAGATCAGCACATTGAGTAGCGCTGCTGCCTGTGGATAATCCTTGGTCAATCTGGCCAAAGCCATCTTCAAAAGAACGCCAGTAGGCGACTTGGTCTCGTGGCTTGAAGTCGGGTATGGCTCATTGAGAATTTCGCTCCGTTGCTTTTCTAGCTTTTCAACAACCGATTTCAGACGTTGTTGACTCAACTCAGATAGAACCGCTGCCTGTTCCACGGCGATGGGAAGACCGGCCACCAGGTCATGCAGCTTTTGGGCGATGGCAATTAAAGCCGGGTCCGGGGAAGTAACCCTCAAGAGAGAGCATGTTAGATCAACAGTGGCGGCCATCTGCAGAGGCTGAACTTCAAAGACGAATTGCTCGTCTGCCAAAGCCAAGCATGTGACCTTATTGCGCATGCTGAAGATGATGTCGCCGGTGCCAGTATCGGGAAGATAAGGTGCCACATCGCCAGTTTGCTGAACGTTATCAAATAAGAGCAGCCAGTTGCGGGATTTGTTCAGGGCCTTCTTGACTTTCTCGATCAGCACTCGCTCTTGTAGATCCCCGTCTGTATCTCGAACGCAAAGCTCTTGTGCAATTACTCGATAGTCGTCCAGAATTTGTGTCGGGCCGTCCGCTCGAATGAAAAAAACCCTTTCGTAGAGCTTCTTAGTTTCTTGAGCGTATTTGTGTAGCATCTGAGTCTTTCCCACTCCTGGTACACCCCAGATAGCTACTAGTCGCGGTTGGGGATGATCGAACGGTTGTGGCAATGCTCCCCGTAACCGATCGAGCGTGTCTTGACGGCCCGTGAAATGCTTGCTTAGCAATTTTGGGACACAGAAGGATGATGGTGATGGAGCTTGTCCGTTAGGATCTGCATTTCGTGCAGACTCCCGGTCTGCATACCAATCAGCAAAGATCCTCACTATACTCCTGTGGACCCTCACCTTTCTTCGCCTCCCGCATATGTTGCGTTTGTGCCGCCTTGTCCACTTCCTCCGCATTTTCTGTCAGACCATCCAGCAGACGGTCAAACGGCTGCTTAAGGGATTCCCAAAGGGCTTTTCCGAACGTGCCTACGCTCATAATTAGAAGTTGTTCCGGTGGGATGGGAGGAATTGCTTACGGATTCCTGATCGATTCCGCGCCACAATAGCCTGAAGACAAAAATCGATGACAATTTCGTAGAAGTCCACCAGGCGCGCAGAGAGCAATGATCCTGGGCTGAAAATCTGAAGGTATTCCGTGAACCTTTCGAGGCAGTTGTTGATTTTGTTCCCAAGCTGGATGAGACGTTCGTATGTATCGAAAATATCTCGTGCGATCTTTGAATAGTCAGTACGGTACGTAGGAAGCCTTTGAAGGCACACGGCCGACAAAATTAAACAGAACAGCTCAGCAGTAACGGCCTCATCACCCTTACAACGAAGACATAACCTTCATGACATTGAGAAAGGTGATATTGCCTCTATTCCATCGGACTGATGATGATTATGGGCGATTGTGCTTCTCTCCTCATTGGCGGTGACTGCTGAGCTGTTCCGTTTATTTTTGCCACGCGGGTGGGCGGTACTGACCACGAGAAGCACTCGGACACTGCCCCAGACCAGCGATGCCACCTCCGGCCCTAATAGGGTGTCAGCAGAGAATCGTCAGAAGATAATGGACACCATACGGCTTTGAACCATGACGTCCACACATTTTCCAAATCTCTCGAACTGTTCAAGAGACCATTGAGCCGAGGCTGTAATTTCGGAGAGGAGACGAAATCGTTTCGGTTCTTGATGTTTGACTTTGGCAGCTTCGACATCCTGAAGGAGCTCGTCCGCAGAATTCGTTGCCACAAGACGATCGAGCAGATCGTCCGATATGTTGTTGTTGTTGTACTTCCGAAGAACTCGTTGGACGGCTTCATTGTAGATCCGTTCAATGTCTGTTTGATTTCCGAGCCGCTTCAAACGTGCTGCAAGCCGTTGATGTAAGTCTCCTTCGTTCAATCCAGTCTTCATCACGGACGAGCTCATGACGGTAGAGAACACTGACCATTGTTCCTGTTGTCCCTGGCAGCCCAGCCATATATTAACGAGCCCGGCTTCGAAGCGCCGGGAGCGCAAGGCTGTCTCAAGGCACCAATGACGGAGCCTTGGCCTGGCCGAATGTCTCAGCCAGGCTGCAAGACGAAACCCCTGCATGTAACCGCCGCATCGTGTCTGCGGTCCGGATCCCTTTGACGAAGCCGGCTGCTGGCACCCAGCCGAACGGCCGAGAGCCAGAGCTGTTGTCCACTGTTGCCGAAGAACAAAGAGAAGACTCGCGACGAAGCCTCGAGCGGCTCATGTATCGAGTATTGTGAGCGGTCTCCTCCACCTTTCTTGCGCCTGGCTGGAGTGCAACAACTGACTAAGCGCGGGAGGACGGGTGGAATATGCAGCCGCAAGACCAACCAAAGAACAACACCGTAAGGATGCGTTCAGTCACGTCAGATGCTCGAAGGTAGGCCTCACTAAGGAAGAGACCACCCAGAAGCTGCGACACGGATCTGTGCTCAATGGATCTGTGCTCAATGGAATGGACCATCTGAACCCAACCATTGAGCAACGCAAGACACGTAAACGCGGGGGTGAAGCAAGACATCACGAGCAAAGCAAACGCAAAAAGCACAACGCGATGAATTTCAATACAGGACAGCAAACACAAATGAAATCTCCTCAAATGGTTACTCCTCGAACGGTGAGGCTGATAAAAGTTTACCGGAGTGCCGGTAAACTGGGCAGTACAGCAAGAGCAGCTCCTGCCTCGCCGAAGCTGTCCAAGCTTCGGCCAGCCACGTCTTCTTGAGATGGTCGACTAGCGAGTAAAGGCCCGGTAAGGAAATACACCCCAGCTGCCGCTCCAGCAACGACGGCGGAAATTCCAAGAGTGCGAGCCTGCAATTTCTCGGTTTCGTTGATAGTTCGCTCGATGCCTGGGAAGGATTCGGTCAAGCGACTAGATGCAATATGCGTTTGGACGAAGGGGATTGATCTGATGGTCCGTTCGAAGAGTAAGGATACGTAGGCCGATGGTGCCATAGTGTGCTGTCGGGAAAGTCGGTCAGGAAGCTCATGCATCTGATCCGTACCGGAAGGTGTCGAGTTGTCTTCATTCATCGTCTCGAAGCCGGACTGGGTCGCTTGGCAATACCCAGAGAGTAGAACTGAACCTTGGTTGATTGCGTAGTCGCAGAGTGGGCCGAACTTTCGACGCAGAGTGTCCGCGAGCCAAGGCTGCGGCAATTCGGGCAAGAGTGCTAGAGTGAGATAAGCTGAGACCAGACAGTCGAGACTCGAAAGATGCGTGTCTGATAACATAAACCGCTTGTGTCCAAGGAGACCCTGGAGCGGCTCGGCGAAGCTGGTAGTGAGTCCGTCCAGATGGAACTGTTGAGCTCGTTGTACGCTGTCTCGGACACTGCTCCGGGATTTAATCGCCAGAGATGGAGGTATACCCGCTGCCGGTCCAGTTCGTGGAGCAGTGGCGGAATCTTCTGAAAAGTCGACATCAAGGCTCGATACACCCAGGTGATGACTTCGTTGTCTTGCCTGTTCCCGGAGCTGGTGAGGTAGCGATAATGACAATGGCCAAGGGACGTGAGCCGAGACCCGAGGACGGGTTATCTCAGTGTAATTCTTGTAAGACACAAAGAGCGAAAGGTCCAATAACGGACGTCCGGAATGGTCCAGAAGAGCGGAGAAGCTGATAAATATATCAGCGAATAACTGACTCTAGTGCCAACAGTCGGCCTGAGACGGAAGAGAATCCCTTACGCTGTGCAGTTAGCTTTGGCGTGCTCGTCCAGTTCGGCACCCAGGTCCCATTGACCATTCGAATACTCTCGCAAAAATTTGATGATGTTGCGGAATCCAGAGGTCTGTCTCGAGCCATGTACCAAGATGGGAAGTTCGTCTGACGATCGAAACATGATCAGTGTTTGACTTTCTTCAAGCAACTAGTTTGCTCGCAGAGTTGAACAACGGCAACCCTAAAAGGGGCATACTCTGGGCTAGTGTCAAGGCATAAGAAGATAAACCGCCTAGAAAGTGGTACGAAGAACGTACTACCATAAGGGAGTACGCTGTAAAATCAAAGAAAAGGCCATGTTCGTTTACACGGCCATGGCTATATTTATTCATACAGCCGGAGTATTCCAAGCGGTAGCTGAAGTCGCATCGATCTTCTTGCTTTCTGATTTCCAATGACATTTCTTCGGAGGGAAAAGAGGGGGGCGGTTGAACGAAAATATCATTTCCTACGCACTCGAAGAAACCAACCCAAGAGAGCTGCTCCCTACTAAAATCCAGTCCTTCCGTGGGACGACCTGGCTGATATAGAAAACGGCCGCGAGGCAATCCGGGTCGATGGAAGGCAACGAGGACGTCGAGCCCCACACATGCAACTCAAAGCTCATAGCTAGTTGAGCTTCGACACCAGGTATTCTTCTATGATCAGATCGAACAACTTCAAATAAGAGGTATATCTGCTGTTGTTGGTGTTGTGTCGTCTAGTGTGACGTTGGGCGTAGTGCAAACCTACCGACAACTGAGTTTGCCGCGATGTTCGGCACCACACAACTACACCTCGTTTACCGCGCAGCCGTTGGCGCTAGGGCTAATATAAATGCTTATCCAACTCCCTCCATAATTCGAGTCTCGAGCTCCGAGTGAAGCAGTTTGAGGAGCAGCTTGCTAGATTCAGGCACTGTATTCATTCAATGGCACCTGTCCGTCGATATCTTCGAATTACAAAGTACAGCGTGCTCGAGTGCAGAATATATCTCGAAAATCCTGGCCTCGCCGACAGCTGGCTGCTCAATGCTCGCAACCCGATTCTTCCTCGTGTCATCGAGAGTGTTCGCCCGCTCGTCCTACCGAAACTGCGCGAGGAGAATGAAAGAGCAAAAGGCAAGGGCAAGAAGGCCACCAAGGGAATTAAAGACGTCGTCATCCGAGGTCAACTTCTCCATCACGAAATAATTTTCTTATTTTGTTGATGAGTTAACGGTCTTGCACAGATGATTTTGAGGTGGCCATTTTCTTGACAGATCCGAGCACGAGACATTCGTTGCTCAGGAAGCAAAAGTACTATCGCGATCCTTCACAACGACTCAGGCCTGCGTCTCGTAACCTTGCTGGTCTTGGAAGTCAGGCCCCTACAAAGGATGATTCTCGGCCTGATTCGCCAATCGCCATCAGAGAAGAAGGAGATGATGATGATGATGATGATGAAGCCACTACTCGGAATGTTCCCCCTATCTTAGGATCTGAGGATGATGAGACGCATATCATTCAGGATTCGGATAACGACATTGAACAGCCTGCAAGAACGAGACAGCCTACGCGTCATCAAGAGGGTAGCAATGCTGAAGGCCGGAGAAGCCGGAGATCTCGAGGTCGGCCAGAGCCTTCCGAACCCATGGAGATAGAGGACGATGAGGATCAGGATACCAAGAAACTGATTGCGCAATGTACGTACGATGGATACAGCATCTACGGTCGAATTCTCTGTCTGGTCGTAAAGCGTCGACAAGGTACCATTGAGCGAGCCAGAGCACCTACTGGACCGGCCATGATGGAGGACTGGATTGCATCGACTCAAGTGGAAGCACAAGATGAGTAGCGGGGCGGAAAGTCCTCTGACACTATCGGTCTGACGACTGCCATTGCCGTCAGTCTGAGGAACGAGGTTTCATGCCCATCGGTCCGATGAGAAAAAGATGTCGGCCTTGTCGTCAGCTTGATGGAGAAGGTGCAGTCATCATCAGTCTCTTGAAAGGGGCTGATGTTGCTGGCAGTTCAACGGAGATAACGGCCTTTCTTCGTCAGTTCGATGAAAAGAGCTCTCACCGCCATCAGTCCGATGAGACCAAGTCCAGGTTTCAGACTACGGTCGCAGGTGGCAGACTACTCGTCTCACGTTACTCAATCTTATCGGTCTTATTGTCCATATGCTGAAGCATTATATTGAACTTCCTTACTTGCTACATTACAAACGGCCGTCTATTCCTTACAATTTTTTCATCGGCATTGCTCTCCCGACGGGTCCTCGGCAGCACGGAAGAGGCGGGTCAGCAGAACGCGGACGAAGCAATGACCGCCACCGTGCTCCTGCGTCAATTTAGTCCGAGCTGCAAGCTGCATGCACAAAGCCGCGTCGCATGAACAGCCCTGGGGGGCCGGCGAGCGAGAAGGGCCTGCTTTATCATCTCTTCCCAAGTGTCGGCAGTTGCACTTGAAGAGAAAAGGAAATCCGTCTCTTCAGGCCGCGGGAGCGAAACGCCTTGGCCGAAGTCACCCAACCGCGTGGGTCACGGGGATGACATGCATGGACGGGACGTGCGCCTTATTCTTAAGGTCGACAGAAAAAAATGACGAGCGGGATTGATTACATCGGCCGATCGAAGGATGACCGACCAGTGGGAGGAGGAGCTCAGTCACCATCAATATCTTCATCTGACCGAAATCAAGATATCCGGATCTGACGGCGCTCACAGGCACCTCTGCTGCCATCTGTGGCACACCGATGAAACCAGCTTCCAAATCCACCTGGGAGCGAATCATGGGCCAACTTCACCGCCATCTGAACAGAGGAGACAATTTGTCGTCTACACCGTGGAGCGGAGTTTCAAGAAATGGGTTGGGGTAAGTAAAGTTGGCTGCTCAATCATCCCTAGATTACTGTTACCAAGGATCGACGATGCAGGTCTCACTCGAACAGACACGTGGGTTTCTGTTTCGGGCGCTCCGTTTGCGGCACAGCCGCATCATCTTTGCACGACCCCACCGACGTATGTCAGAGCTACTGTACAGGATGTCCGAAAGTTGGCAAGGGGATCACGACCGAAACACATCCTGGAGCAACATGACAGGACACGAATTGCCAACCGGGCATCGTTCCCTGGACGCCATCTCCATCAGGGAAGAGCCTGACGCGGCTGTTGGCACCCGCCATTGAGGCCATTTTCTTTTCACTGCACAGCCAGCCTCTGGTCGACGGGACAGGACGACGTCAGCAATATCGAACCCGTCGTTGCCGTCTCTCCATCCGAAGTTGAAGAGTGGTGGGCTTCGGGATGTGTCGTAATGGGAGCTGACGTCCAGGGGATGAAGAGGCTAAGGTGCCAAGAGGCATGCGAAAAGACTGACCGATTCGCCGTTCGCCGTCCGTGGTTCGATCGATTGCGGGACGCTTGCTTTTCCCCTCGCCCCGATATCACCGGCGCGAACACCGTTTCTGGTGCCTTGGCGCCGACCGCCGAACCTCATTCGTCACAACTTGCTTTTCGCCTCTCAGCGCTAAACCGTTATCTCGGGTTCTGCACCCCTGGCGGTGGGTCACCAGGCACCAGCATCATCAGGGGTTGAAGGGCGCGCGGGGGGGGTGGTTTCCCTCGTGGCATTTCGAACAAGGGATGCGATGCGGCTGATTGCATGTGCATGGCCATGCCATGCCATGGCACCTCGGATGTCGCCGTGCCGGGACTGGGCCATCTCACCGAAATAGCAACATCCAAAGGGCTGTGTTTTATGGTGGTGGTACGGGCCCGACGTCGTCGTCCTGATGGTGGTCTGGTGCCGATACAATTGACGATTTGATTGACGCTGGAAATGAAGTGGCCGGACAGCTTCTGCAACGACCGACAGCGTCAGGCCCACCGGGAAGAAAGGGGTGTCATCCAGGGGAATTTTGAGTTGAATTGTGCGCAACCCAGGCAGCGCTGAAGATGCGACTTTCATTGGGGAAGACGAGACGGCAAAAGCGGACCGGCAACTTACCTGACCTAATGGATCAAAGTCCACAGCACCATCTGTCGTCAGACGTCAGACGGTCTGTTTCCGGACGACGACACTAAACCTAACTCGGAGTAGCTGATCCGCGACATCCAGCGCTCTTTTCTTTGGTGGCTTCTTTCGTTAGCGGGTCAATTGAGGCCCAGGGCAAGAAATTCATGTCGGCATACAAACGCCTCATAGTATTGGAGAGACCAGGGCAAAGGACATGCCTCAGCCATGGAAAACTAGCCGTTGGACCGAGAGGGTTACTCATCGGGATCAAGACACCATCAGAATACCCGTGGCTTGCACCCATTCGAGCTGACAGGGCACGCGGGTGACAAAATCAACGATACTGTACCGGTTAGGTATGTAACCCAGCCATACTGTTATAGTCGACGAAGAGGCCCATGGTTAGCGGCGGGATACCGCGGGTGATGTGGTGTGGAGGAACATAAATGTGGGTTTGTGGTGTGCTGAGACCAAGACAAGCATCATCCGAGCGGCCACGCGAGAAAAAGGGCCAGGGAAAAAAAGCAGCGATCAGAAAGTTTGACGGCCAGAATGGGCAGACAAAAAAAATGGGGGTGGTCAAGGGAGATGACGAATCCTTCAGGGGCTGCCGTCGTACCGGACTTTGAACGCTGTTTGAAAGAACGATGCAACGATGAATCAGCTCATCCGTCATCTCGCGGGACCGCTGGAAGCAAAGAGCTTAAATACCGGCTCATCCGCCGCCGACCCAGAGATGATCAGAGAGAGCAAGCACCGTCTACCGTCGTCACATCCACTACTCGAGAATCAGATTCAGTCTACGACTGCTCTCATCATTTAATAGCCAGGAACCAATTGGTCCTTCTACGCCCCGTCGGTGTTCACCATCATCGTCCTCCTTTACCAGCTCTACATTCAACGACAGCTTGCTCGAAAGGAACACTCCATCTTCCAAGCACCATGTCTCCTCCACTGTTCAGCGGCACGTCGGACTTCCCGCCTAGCCCGGGCCCACCTCCCACTCGACCATTGCCGCCGGTGCCCAAATGAGAGCACTTGGTCGAGCTACGACTTACTGCATTCATCGATGCGCACATACAAACATCACCATTAACTCGGCTGGTCCGGTTGATGGAGCGAGGTCTCGGATTGGAAGGCGTGGGATTTTCCCCCTAGCATAACGTCTCGATGTGACGCTACACGGGCAATGAATGATCCTGGTGGATACATCCAAGGGAGGCTTCGAGGCGCCCTTCATCACTGTCGATACCACCCACAGACGAGGGTCGCATTCCTGGTCTCGTTTCCGGCTCTTCACGATCGAACAGGCGCTGGCCGCCGTCTCCTGCCTATCCTGTCTCTCTTCAGCAAAACTTGCGAACGAAAACCACGCCTCAGCACGTCTCGGAAGCTGTCACTCAAGCCCGCAGCCGGCAACACTGTAACCACGATATCCCGGCTTCGGCATGTCTCGAGTTACGGAACGATACCCAGTCCATGCCAGATGCGAAATCCGATGCGACGCAGTTCGCCGATCTTGGCGCGGTCATGTCTCGATTTCGGGCGCAAAGTCTAAAAATGACTGTTCGGTGCTCTACAGTATGAGGTGTTTTGTCTCAGCCTTGTCAGAAGAACGAAGAATCCTGAAGCCAAACGCAGCAGAGATACAGTAGGGGTGGGGTGAGAGCGAGGGCACCATGAAGGAAAAGACGAAAGGCGCGCAAGGAAGGAAGGGAAGGCGAAATAGAGGAAGGCGATGTGCGACACGGAACTCGGACTCCGACACGGAGTTTGAGGCTCGATTCGCAACCGGAACAGCCGATTGATGCGCCTCGTTTCAGATGAATGATTGGTTCTTGTTGTCTGTTTTTTAAAAATCATGCTTTCAATCCATCACATCATCCGTGCTCCCTTTTTGAGTCAGTGCAACGAGCTGAGCCAGTTAAATCCGACCTTTTACTCGTATGGGACTACTTCGAACTTTCTTCCTCCTCACGCTCCGTCGGGATTTGGGATTTGAGACGACGCTTCGATGACAATAACGACGATCACATGCTT
>QQTW01000623.1_pt1 | contig 22675 bp, 25 predicted proteins | sample 1904831 | NCBI WGS metagenome assembly QQTW01 (sample SAMN09435610, study PRJNA476489) | Subsurface metagenome, whole genome shotgun sequencing project. | reverse complement strand
GGGGGGGGGGGGGGGGGGGGGGGGGGGGGGCCCGGCCACCGATGTCGTCTGGCTGGTACGGGAAGCTCCACCGCCTTCAGTATCAAGGAGACGATTCTCAAATGCTTTAACATGCGCCGCTGAGTACCCGCTCGATCCAGTTTGGCCATGTCAGCAAGTGAGCTACAACCACTTATGAAGTGCAATGTTGTTACCCGAACGATAAATTGTATGCTGTAATCACAAGAAAGAAATGTTCAAGATCATGGCTGGTAGATCCCATCCTCGACACAGATGGGTCGTGTACAAGTTCCTCTTGATCTTGCAGGACCTACAGAGGGCTCGCTTTTCCGTCCCTCTGGTTGTAAGCTTAGGGTTACTTCAGCGTGCCGCTGGTCATCAAGGAAGGATTGATTTAATGTGATATACTCAACAAAGATATTTGTGCGAAGTGCATTGAGATGGGCGATCTGGAAAATGCCTATGGGATACTCCTCCACTGGAGAATGAACCAGCATAGGGACTATTGAGTGGTTAGTTATGTACCGGCGTCATATCATTATCATTTCATAAACCAAATCTGCAGTAGGAGAACACGTGATCTGCTCTATCACAACGCACTTGCCAGCAACAGCTTGCCACAGCACGATACGGAGTTCGCTTCGCGACGACAACATGCTTGGCGAGCGGATCGCCCCCGATGACGAAGATGATCGAGCCCAAGTCGAATTGCTGCAAGCACGCTTGGAGAAGACGGTTTTGCTCACGAAGAAAATCCGGACGTCCCAGAGTCGCCTAGAGACAAGCGGGAGCAGTGTTCAACAAGCCATTGGACCCATATATAACAACACCCAAAGATTGCAGGTGTTGACGAAGAGTGATTCTATCTCGCCATGACGTTTCATCTTCATCTAATCCTGCTCAGATATTGATCGTCTGCACGATGCCATTGACCGACTCCGCCAGCCGCTCAATGTTCGATCTCACGAGGAGCGAGTGATTCGTTCCGGGTAAGCTAGATCAGATTGCCGAGCTGGATGGAACTGTGCTGAATGCGACCAGGCCACACTTCACCGGGCTGCCAGAGTACATATCATCTCTTCGACGGGTGGGCCAAGCTCTAGCTGGACTCAAGTCGACGAATCTCCGCTCAAACCAAGACGCGATACACGACCTCAAATCCTTGGCGAGCTTCGGCATTCAGCAACTCGAGGACGTCTTCCGCAGAGCAGTCTCAGAAGACTCGTCGCAGATAGAGCCGTTGCATTATATCACAAAGAGTAAGAAAATCCAGCATATTTGATGAGCGGTACTGATCGAAGCAGAGATCCCCTTTCCTTTGCTGCCTCCAGAAAAATGCTCGTTATTAGGGCAGATCAACGGGGCGGTATCCGCTTCCGCTGGATCGGACGCTGGCGGCTATCTAACCGCAACTGGGCGGAGTTATGGTGAGATCCGTGGTCAATGTCTGGTGAATACGTTACAAAATCTGGCGGCGGCGTCGCTCAACACCGCAAGAAAGACCAGCCCAGAGGCTGTGTACCGTCGTGGCTCGAATGGTATCAGCACGTACTCTCTGGCTATGGAGGGCCTCTTCCTTGCCGAGCACGAAAACATCCGCCGCATTTTTTCGCAGGGCGAGTGGGGCCAGGTGTACAATCTCACCTGCCGTCCGGCGTTGAACGAATACGCAGAAACGTTGGAAGAGCTCAACACCCATATCCAAAACAACCTGTTGACCGACTGTTTTCTCGGCTACGAGTTGGTTGACATCGTCTCGACCTTGTCGATTCGGCTAGGCGGAAAGATCAGCGAGCTGAAAGACCCCTTCGGGAGAGCATTGAAGCCAATCCGGGAAACGTCGAAGTTGTCTCTCCGGGAGTTGTTGGACGACATCCGTCGACGAACCATGCATCTACAAACATTGCCTTCGGATGGTGCTGCTGTCCCAATTACCACGGAAACCATGACGCGCCTGCAGAACATGCCCGACTTCGTCCAGCCCCTGAGCACAATCCTGGTCTCACTGGGCGATGGAAACTGGAGCGGCGCGCGCACGTCTTCCGACACGGCATCCACCAGGTCCGCCAGCCCGAAGCAGTTCGACGTGGGCGCCGACGGTCATCAACTGCTGGCCCATTACTGCATCGACACGGTCGAGACGCTACTCCACAACCTTGAATCCAAAGCCCGCGCCCTGATGAAACATAAGACGGTCCTAGGAGCTTTCATCGCCAACAATGTGGCTGTCATTGACCGCATGATCCGGACCTCGGAACTCCGATTGATTATGGCCAACTCTGTCACTCGGCTCGACTCGTGGCGAAAGAAGGGCGCGTCTCTCTATCTGGATGGCTGGAAAGACCCTTCGTCGTTTCTGCTCGACGTGCAGTACACAAACCGCGGCGGACAACGTCCGCCGTCCGGCAGCTCGACCGCCGTGAACTCGGCAGAAATTATCAAGTCCCTAGGCAGCAAAGAGAAGGATGCGCTGAAAGACAAATTCCGGGGCTTCAACACGAGTTTCGAGGAAATGGTGTCGCGACATCGGGCGCTCACCATGGAGCGTGAGGTCCGGTCTCAGCTAGCAAGAGAGGTGCAAGCCATGATTGAGCCGCTATATGGACGGTTCTGGGATCGATACCACGAGATTGATAAAGGGAAGGGAAAATACGTGAAATATGATAAGGGACAGCTCGCTGCCACCCTCGCCGCCCTGGGCTAATCGATTGTTCGTTGATAAATCTCAATTTTGCCTGTTGTACTATTGTACGTCCGCAATGCTATCTTTTGAACCCTTCGTCATCATCTCTCCTAGCACTCCCCATTTGTGCCAGCCTTAATGGCAAAGGTAACCCCTCGCCATATTCGGTTGGACAAAACGGATCTGGTCGGCCAAGGGCAGTGTCAGGAGATGGAACATGCCCAAGGTTGCTGCTTGGTTGGCCATCATTGTGGTCGCGAACGTCAGCCGACCTCATGATCCTTACGATGAAGGAATCTCTACCATCCTTACGCCGAAGCTCTCTTCATCGTGCTGGCGACGAAGGAGTCTCCACCATCCTTACGACGATAGGCAGCTTCATCGGCCTGACGACGAAGCAATCTCCACCATCCTGACGACGATAGGCAGCTTCATCGGCCTGACAACGAAGCAATCTCCACCATCTTGATGACGAAAGGTAGCTCCACCATCCTTACGACGAAGCTCTTTTCGCCATACTAATGATGGGGGAATCTCCGCCATCCTTACGACGAAGCTCTCTCCACCATGCTGATGATGATGACGAAGATATACCGATTACGAGCCTCTTTCTGTTCCTGACCCCCAATGACGATGATCCCTATCCGGATGCGACACCGTTGGATGGAGAGGATAACGTGTCCTTCAGCACGCAATCCCTGATGGACGACCTAGAGTCAGCCTCTTCTCCCAACTCGGACTCATTCTCCGGTTCCTCCGGCTCCGACTCCGGCGACGAAGACGACCAACAGCTGCCGGAGGAGTACTGGTTCTTGTCTGCCGAAAACAGCAAGCTGAAGCCTCCCCCGTGGGAGAGTATTCAAATCGGTGCCGGCCATTACTGGCGGAACCCCGAAGGCGCCCTCCTCCACCACCTACGGTACATAATCGAACGCTTCCCAAGAAGCCGGATCACGGACCAATGGAAGGATGAACTCGAAACCAAGGATCCACGTGAGTGGGCAATGCTGATCTACAACCACCTTACCCCGGAGGTCCGTACTGTGCTCTTCAGAGTACGAAAGGAGGGAGCAGAAATGACGGTTCAGTCCCAACGGATTTTCGCCAAGCGGCTGGATCGTCATTTCTGCCGCCCCCTTTCGTACATGATCAAAGGCCTTTAGTATTTCGATTTCGCTCGGTTCGTTCTACTGGACGGGTAGGTAGCAAAATAAACGGAATAGCTCAGGGGTGACCGTGTCACCCTTACGACGAAGCTCTTCATCGGACTGACGACGAAAGGCAGTTTCATCAGGCTGACGACGAAGGTATCTCCACCATCTTGATGACGAAAGGTAGCTCCACCATCCTTACGACGAAGCAATGTCCATCATGCCGACGACGGAGACGTTCTAAACTTCATCGCCCTAGTGATGACGAACATATGCCGATTGCGAGCCTTCCCTCAGTTGAAGGACTAGAACTATTGGCACCGTCGGCAATCATCTCCTGCGTTGCACCTCGGAGGTTCGTACTCTTCTCTCTAGAGTACGGTTCCCCGCGGTGGAGGAGTGGCTTCAAAGGCCCAGCTCGGAGGAACTCGATACTACGGACGCCGGTGTATATACGCACCTACTCTGGACCGACAATCCTGGTCATCACAACTACGTCTACATAGGATCGGTATCGAATCCTAGCGGGGGTAAGCACGGAGGTCTCAAAGGCAGGATCGCTGGTCGTTATTGTGCTGTGAGAAAGGGGAAGTAGGTCGGTCATCCGTCCTGTTTGAAGACTTCAAATACAATCACTAACTAACTATCTTATACAGGGAAAACTCGCTCCACTACAGCCTGTAACAACAGTCGACTGTGACGCAGACGTCCCGCTTCATCATCATGATGCGTATTCCGTGGGGAGACAATTCAGATCAAAACATTCATGATTGTCGAGTGCTTGCCATGTTGGCACGCGGGTGACAAAATAAATGGAGGAGCTCAGCAGTAACCGCCAACCGTCATCATCGTCCTGATGATAAGGATCGTCTTACCCTTCATCAGAATGACCACGATGATAGGGTTTACTTCCTATCGCACTCAGAATGTAGATTCATTGATGCTCGTCGCAATCACGACGAAGGATTGCTGGCGGTGCCTGCTGAGCTGCTCCATTTATTTTGTCGCCCGCGTGGCTGGGTGAGACAGTCCTAAGCTGCATGGTAGACGCCCACTACAAGGAGAAGCTCGTTAAGAATGTAGACCGGGTCAATGGTCTCAATCAATGGAAAAGGATAAAATCCCGTGGTGGAGATGTTGTTCTCATTCGGCCTTTGAAGATGGCATCCGAACCGGCATTGATCAGCCAAAACGACGAGCCAAGGCCAATCAAAAGATGCTAGAATAGAGACAGAAATGGCGACAGAATCCTGACTGGTACGTTGCCGACCGAGCCTACAAGCGGGATTACATCAAGAGGCCCAAGGCCAAAGAGGCGAGGCGGCAATATACCCAGAGGGGCTACGTCAAAGAACGAAGTAAGTCAAGATTGGTAGTAATTATTTGGATTCATCAGGTTGCTAACTACTTCTAGGACGTGAGCTTTCCTGCATGAACCCCGTCAAGAGGCCGTACAGTATGTATATCGTATATCCCTTGTTATCCGTCCCCTATCCCTTTTGATTTGTTTACTTATTTCGTCGAACTAGTCCTCGAGCAGAAATGGCAATGGCATGCGAGAAAGAAACAGGAGGCAATCCAGGCTGGCAAGACAGGAAACAAGCCATCCGTCGTCGTCCTCCTGGGGCAAAGAAACCTCAGAAGTATGTGTACCATTTCTTTATCTAAAATATAGCTAATAGACAGTAGAAACTAGGCGTGCTACGCGGAATGCTATGGGAGGAGACAACGCTTTCCTCACTCTTGGCACTACAGCGGAAACTACACGGTAAGTTCATTCTTTCCAATTGAAATAAATGATGAAAGATCACGATAACTAAGCAACGGAATTCTAGGAATACGGAAATTCCTGTGGTGCCCTCGTCACAACCAGACTTGAAGGTTCGTCTTCATCAAGCTGACGATCAAAGCAGGTTCATCAGGCTGACGACGAAGGTAGCTCCATCATCCTGACAACGAAGGTAACTCCATTATCATCAAGCTGACGACAAAAAGGTAGCCCCACCATCATTGTGACGAAGCTATCGTCATCATGCTGACGATCTACCCTTTCCATCCCCCAAGTCGATCAAGGTACGTCGTATCTCTACTAGACGTGATTTGTTGAAACAGAACAGTGCTAACTACTCTGCGTTAGGTCGTCTTGCTGACCTCGAGCAGCACCTCCACTATATCTTCGAACACTTTCCTGTGTCCAGGATGAATGCTGTCTGGGTCAAGGAGCTGAAGACCAAGGAGACTTCGACTTGGGCCCGTCTAATCTACGATCACCTCACACCCGAAGTCCGGATCTCCTATCCTGAGGAGGTAGGTTTCCAACAGTCGCGGAATGGGCACGATGCCAGGACAAGGAGCTGGAATCGAGGGATGTGGGTGTCTACATGCACCTGCTACTCACTAATGTCCCCGGTCATCACCATCATGCCTACATAGGATTAGCGACTTCACCTCGCTCGGGACATTGGGAGGGTCTACGAGGCCGGGTGGCGTCTCACCACGTAGCCGTGAAGGACAAGAAGTAAGTCTCTCTCTTGAAGCTCTACAATTTATCACGTTACTAATTACTATAGATAGAAACAATTCCCTTCACTACAACCTCTGGAGATAACGTGACGGCGGAATGCGAGCAAGTTCCCCACCGGTTGATCTGGTCAATCCGTCCCTCCAGGACAGGCCAAGTTGCTTCTGCCCTTTGTTTTGCTTTCCAATCTCGTTGCCCAAGGAGAACTAGTTTCATAGTCAAGAGAGATCGTTGCTTCTGGATTTCGGCCGCTTGTGCTAGAAGATAGACGGCCCCGTTTAACAGCTTGTTAACCTTAGAATCTTGTTTACGTGGACGACGTCGCCGAGATTTCCTTACCCCCTTCAATTGCCGATGCAATCGTAACAGTAAGGCTCAGGGGATGGATTTCGGCTTAGCCTGTGCCTGGGCTGCTAATATATTAGCAATGTGTATTTTTTCTCTCTGTCCTAAGGGCGCAATTACCTTTGAGTACCTGTTTGTGGTTGAAGACCCGCAATTGGTTAGATAGTCGAGTTCTTCGCTCGGGGCTTGACGGCTTGGGGCTCGATGGCTTTGGGGACAAGGACAGAACTGTTGCTGACTCTGTTGTGTTGTCGTTTCCCTCTCCCTCTAGGAGACATTAAGTTGCTTCTGCTTATTGTCTCGCTTTCCAATCCCGTCGCCAACGGACAACTAGTTTAGTTTCATGTCAATACGTCGTTAGAAACTCGTAGATAGTAAATGAAAGATGATTCCTTACAGTCTGCTTTCCTCTCATTGTCTATAGCTAGGATTTCCTTACGTCCTAGAATAGTCACGGACTGGTGACTTTAAATAGCTTGTAGGGATCACTTACTTCTCTTCTTTCGAGTCCTGACGTCTTTGAGCGGATTGTATTGTCGCCTTTGAGCCCTTGCTTTTGGTCTCTGGACGAGGCTCGGTGGTACGCCATTTGAGCAGTCAAGAACCTCAGATTATCGTCCCGCATCTTCTCCACCTAGTTCACCTGCTTCTTGTTCTTCCTGGCTCGTCGTTTAACCTCGTCGAGAGAGGTCCTAATTCCCTCTTCGAAGGCCGAATGCGAGCACATCCCCCATCAGTTGATCTGGTCCTTCCTCCATGAATGAAGATCGTTGAGGGCCTTCCTTCCTGTGGGAACGTGCTCCTCATGGTGAGCAGCGAGCAGGCAAGATAAGACTACTTCCCCTACCGACGCCAGGGACACGATAGCCACGGATATTTCGTTTGGACTTGTAGCCCCACGGGGATCCGCATCAGAGCAACCCAGGTCGACTTCGAAACACGCCGGGTTGTCTCCAGAGGTTGTAGTGAAGGGAAATGTTTTTCATCCATAGTAGTTAGTAACGTGACACATTGGAGAGCTTCGGACAATTCAGACTGATGACAAGGTCGGTCTACGTAACAGAACTTTGCTCAGAAGCATCGCCATGAGACTGACGAGGAAGTCAGCAAGCAAATATCAGCCTCCTCAAAGATCACGTGGTAGGAATGCCTCCAGTGGCAGAAAGATGCGGAAATAGAATTGGGGGAAATGGCGGTTACATCTATTAAACGCATGTGCAAGGGCAATAACGAAACTATAGAAGAAACTACTCTGTAGCAACAGGATCGGACTTGGTATCGACCTTCTTGGCCTGACCGCCTTTGCCATCGTCTTCTCGGGCGCGCTTCTTGCTAGCAGCATCCAGGTCCATAGCAGTGCTCTCCGCCTTGGTTGGTTCGGTGGTATGAAGCCCGTTGTCCCCGTTGGCAGCCTTCTCGGACGTCTCCTCAATGGGCTCTGTTTTCGGCTTTGGGGGAGAAGGCTTGGATGACTTGAATCTCTTGTGGGGCGCGATCGTCTCATCTTCGCTGGGCGGATCGGACGTCGTGCAGATGATCTTGGGAACAGTACTGCAGTGATCGTGTTAGCATGCATGGATTGTTTCTGGTAAGGTGGAGGAACGGCTTACTGAGGATCGCGATCGTCAACGGGATCTCGGCGTCCACCATATCCGCGATATCCGCCACGGCTGCGCTGTCCTCGGTCTTGACCTCGTCCGCGGCCTCGGTCTCGACCGCCTCGACCGCGATCATGGCCTCGCCCACGACGATCACCGCGGAACCCGTGCTTCTGATCTTCCTCACGTCGCTTTTTCCAGTTGTTCGGGTCATTATTCTTGGCTCGCTGTAGTTTATCGACCTTCTCCCATTTCTCTCCCACGCGGATACGTCCTGCCGCAATCTCGGCAGCCTTCTCATCCACGTACTGCTTCTTGCTCTTGATTAGCAACTCCTCTCCCTTCCACTTGGGCTTGGGATCGAGGGCCAGGAACGCCTTTTGCGTAGCCTCGTCGGCAAACTCCACAAAGACGGAGCCCTTGAAGATTTGGGTGTAGGTGCGTCGGAGACGGATGGCGTTGGTGGGACTATGGGAAGCAAAGAACGCTTCAATGTCGAACTGAGTTGTTGGTGTCTCTTCCCCGAATCCTTTCTGTCTTGAGGTCAGCTTTGCACCATCATTGAGCACGTGACAACCTACAGCATAGATGCTTCGGGCCATCGTCTTGTCTTCCACCAGTCGCTGGGCTTCCTCCACCGATTTGCCAAGGATGTCCGCACTCAGGGGCACCTTCCTCTTGATGCACTCCCCGTCGGTGATCTCGAGCACGTCGCTGTCCTTGAGGGCGGCCACGACCGCCTCATATGGCTGAAAGTGCCGCATCCGCTTGAACTCATGGATGACACTGATCTTGACCGGACGGTTGGCCGTGCCACCCACCTGGTTGAGCAGGAACTTGTCCATGGGGAGATTGGAGTCCGAGAAGTAGAACTCCACCTAGGTACACCTATTAGCGATTGCAATCAAGGGTGATGAGTTATCATACCTGTCTCTTGATCTCGTCTGGGTCGCTACTGATTTCAAGTGACGATGGATCAAACTTGATGTTCTTCTTGTTTCCTCTGACGTGTCGATAACCTCCGCGCCGGCCAGTTGAATTATGCTGAGCCTGGGACTTCGAGGCATCCTTGGAGGCAGAAGAAGTGCCCTCGCCCTTGCCATCTGCTTTCTCGATGGTCCCATTGGCCTCGCGAGATGTCTTTCCAGTCTTCTCAGCAGCCACTCCATCGCTGCTAGCTTCCTTGCTCTCGGATTTGACAGCCTGGGTATCGTTCTTGCCCTCGGCTTCTTCGACCTTGCCATCGTCTTCCTTATCCTTCGCGTCCGTGGCTCCATTAGACCCATCAGCGACCTTGTCGGCTCCTAGGGCACCACTGTCTTCGGCTCCATTGTTCTTGTTTTCAGCTTCTTTGACTTTGATGTCATTTTTGCCATCAGGCCCTTCTTTGGTCCCATTGGGCACATCCGCGGGCTTGTCTGCTTCTGCAACTTCGTTCATTTCAGCTCCATTCGTCTCATCCTTCACCTGTACGTCCTCCTTCATGCTGCTGGCTTCGGTGACTGGCTCTTCAGCTTTAACATCGACTTTCGACTCCTCGGTGGCACCATTGTGCTCGTTAGGTTTCTCGGTCTTAATTTCGGAAGCCTTCTCCAGCGGGCTGGCAGCAATAGAGAGACCAGGTTCCCCCTTGATAGGAGCAGCTTCAGACGTGCTAGCCATGCTATCAATGAACTTAGAGCAAACAGTAGTCAAGTAGAAGAGGTGTTCCAGCTGGCAGCGAGTAGTTGTTGTGTCTAGGAAGGAGAGGAAGAATGACTCGAAGCGGGGTGGTGGGGTATAAAAGGCAGCTCGAGTCACCCGCTATCTGGATGTCACCGAACCTCCAGGTCTGATTGTGACAATAGGAACAAAGAACAATGGCACTTTGTCTCATGAAGCTACTATGGGAAATTCCGAACTTCAACAAAGATACCCTGCTAAACGTACTTCATTGTGATCAGCTATTCGGGTAACCAGTTGGAATTCTGCGTGCACATACGGTAGGGAATTGCCGCGGGCGGTGAGCGGGCGGCAGTATTAGACTTTCACGACGACAACCCTGCATTCTGGCGGTATGGATTTTCTCGTCGATGTAGATTACACTGCTAATCTCCATCAACGATGCGCGCGAAACTACTACACCGGTTGAAACGGACGGTAAGTGCCTGACAATACCAAAGCACAATAGAAGTTGACTGCAAGTACTGATGATCGGGTGACAGAAAATCCGCCAGTCATGGAACAAGTACAATCTTTACAACCTCTCGCAACTCCCTCGAAACCCCGTCGACTTCGCCGGCACCTTCTACCAGCAGAAATGGAAGTCCAAGTCCCTCACACGTGCCTATCACGGCGAGCAGATTAAGGAGAAGCAGTGGCATCGACTCTTTCGGCCGCGATTAGCTGCGGTGGTCCCGGTAGATCATGTTCCCTTGGCGCGCTCGGACGGGTCTGAACATGGCGCGGGACGCGGTTCAGGCGTACAGTCGCGCCGACCGAAGAAGCCCGTTTCGCAAACACCTTATATGCACATGCTTTATTCGCCGGCTGAGCGTCGATTGGACACTGCCATCTTCCGAGCGCTATTCGCCAGCAGCATACGCCAAGCTCGACAGTTCGTGGTGCATGGATCTGTCAAGGTCAACGGGAAGAAGGTGCGCTAATTCTCTTATGGAATCACGAGCAGTACTGATTCTCTGTAGATGATATATCCGGGATATTTGCTCAATCCAGGAGACATGTTTCAAGTAGAACCCGAGCGTGTTCTGTACGCGACAGGCGCACGCAAGGATCGATATGATCGACACGCAGGGCGGCGTCTCAGACGACAGAAAGAGGCAAAGTCATCCGCCTCAGAAGACGTGGAACCAGCTGCAGAGGAGAACGCGGACGAAGAAACAGCATCGGAGTCGACTGAGAGCAACCAACCTGCCGAAGACACCGAGGACAAACCGGAAACCCGGCCGAAAGTCCAGCTCTCGACGCTGCTTGGCCGGGCACGAGCTGTGCTAGCCTCCAAGGGTGATTTCTCCGCCAAGCGCAAGCAAGATCTGCGGAGCTTTACGCGCGATGTTCGCACCGCGCTCTCTCGAAGCAACAAGGTGACCACCAGCGATTTGGCCGGCCTCGATAGCCAGCTCTCCGAGATCCTCGCCAAGATCAGTGAAAACGCTGCCTCTAAAGATAACAAGCCATCGTCAGGCGGAAGTGAATCTCCAGCCTCCGACGAAGAAGAAGTCATGCAGAGTCTTTCCGCCAATGATCGAAGAGCGCTGCAGCTCGCCCTGCAAGAAGCCCGGGATAACCCGATTGATCCAACGAAGCCGTATGCGACACCCTGGCGGCCAAGGCCGTTCATGAGTCCCTTTGTGTTCATCCCTCGCTTCTTGGAAGTCAACCAGAGCATCTGCTCAGCCGTTTACCTGCGTCACCCCGTGGCCAGACCAGGCGCTTCCGAAGTTCCCAGTCCTTTCAGTTTGGGCGAGCATCAGTTGGCGTTTAATTGGTATTTGCGTCGTCGCTAGTCGCTATGTGGTTGCAGTTTGCACATAAAACATGGAGTGTAAAGTCTATCGAAGCTGTTTCGCCTTTTTCTGTTCCTTAGCGAAGGTATCCGCGCTGCAATCTTGATAGTGATCCTCCTTCTCTACAAACGTGCTATGAGACCTCCAGAAATGTAAATCTCTTTCATAGGTGGTGGGAGCTTACCGGATAAGTCTCTTGTCGACACCAACTCGTTGATATCTGATGACATCTTTCGAATACCCTAAGCAGTAGTCTAAAGAGAGCTCTGGAACCTTCGTCAGTCTGACGAATGAAACCGGCCGCCTTCGCTGCTCGAATGACGATGTTTCGTCGACCTGACAACGAAGGTTTGCATTGTCCTTGAACGATGGTCAAATCCTCATCGTAATACTGATGACATTCAAGTATCATTGTCCACAAACAACGGTGTTCCGTCATACGCTTGGTGATGGCTAAATCTTCGTCATCCTAGTGACGGAAGGAAAAGATCATTATATCGTCAATGAGACTGGAGATGCTGGATGGGGTCACAATAGCAAGGGAAGTACGACTTGAACACTAGATACCTTTCGCGAGTGATAGACTATCGTTGTCATTGGTTGAAGCTGAACTGAAGTCTCTCAATTATGTAAGACGGTCTTGAACTTTCCAGGTGGGGAGTGATCCTGACCCTATTCCACCCGTCATACCAAGCCATCCTCGATAGTTCTCTTAGGTCATTGAAGAGACATCATGCTCTCATCCACGTCCCAGTCAAGGGAGGCTGATGTGGCCAACACCTCACGGTTCAGAATTCCCCATTGACGTGTCGCCTCGACAATCGCCTCGGTGCCTTGCCTTCGTGCTGCTCTCAGCATCTCGCGCTGTGCTGGGTTCGGTGCATGTATCCTAGGATTGTATTCTTGCAGGAGCAGACAGACGACCGCTGCTTGACCCTGATCCAAGGCTATTATCAAGGGCGTGCCAACGGGAGACCATCTGTTGATATCCGCCCCTTCACTCAACAGTAGGCGAACGACCGACACATGCCCACGACATGCCGCATGATGCAAGGCTGCCAATCCAGTTGCGTCCGTGCCGTTCATATTCGCCCCGTAGCCGTATTGTAGCAGTACCGCAACGATTTCATCCTGCCCTGCCTTGGCTGCATAGCATAGAGCATCGTCAAGGTCTCGGTGTTGAAGATGGCCAACGCTTCGTTGGAGTAACAATGAAACGAAGTCTCGACTGCCAGATCTCACGGCTGGCATGATTGCGTAGCAAAAGACAGATCTTATTCCACCATGCTCTGACACCCTATCCAGCAAGACCGAGATCGCCGTAAGGTTTCCTTCGTCGATAATCGTGTGGAGGTAGTCGATGAAACCGCGCTGACGGACGTCAACGAAGGCTCCTCTGCTGAGCAGGAAGCTCACAGCATGATAAGCCTGACCGGTGAGCGCAGATCGAATTGGCAGCAAGCCCCTGGTAGGTTCTTCGTTGACGGCGGCCCCATGATCGAGCAGCAATTCGATTGATTCCACATCGTCCAAGTAAGCAGCGCGATGTAAGGCCGTTGACCTTCCCTCCTCCCTCCCACGAACGTCTGCACCAGCATCTAGCAAGATTTTGGCGATAGCCGGATGCTTTCGTGAAATAGCCAAGTACAATGGGCTGCGATAGTGGGGTCCGGCCCCAGGGTTTTCAGTTGCAGCACCTCTCTTGAGTAAAGACCGTACCAAGCTCCGGTTGCCTTCTCTGGAGGCATAACCCAGCACCGTCATCAGCCTCGTCTGACGTGCATTGTTGAGTTCTTCGGTCAGGAAGGGTTTGTTGATATCGGCTCCGAAGTCCAGTAGCTGCATGATGGCCTCATCGTTTTTTTGACGCGCCACTAAACCGAGTGCTGTCTGCCCTGCCTTGTTGGTCGCTTCCATGTCAATGCCGATATCTATCAGCAGCTGGACGATGTCGCCATGGCCCCTTTGGACTGCATGGTGCAATAAGGTGTTGCCCGCATGATCGACAGTCGAGGTGTGAGCACCGTTGTTGGTTAGGATGCGGATGATATCATGGTGCCCCAGGAGCGTGGCAACGTTGAGACTTAGATCCAAGTGAGGCCGTCTGGAAGCCTTCGCTGCCTTCTCGAGAAGGAGCTTGAGCAGGCTGCCATCGCCTGTCGCAGCTGCAACCCATAGTGGGTGACGTATCTGCTGGCTGATTGAGCCATGCTCTGCAAATTGCGACCCCAGAATCGGCCGAGCCAGCTCAACAGCCTGATCTCCGTTGGAAGTGACGAATGACTGGCTTGGAACGCTCGGTGGAAGTTCGGGGATGCCGGTCTGGTGGCCATGATGGCGGGCAACGAGAGACAGAAGAATCTCCCCGGCAGTCGGCCGTGTCTCTTCAAGACTAGAGACAATGGTCCGAGTGTCCTGATGGAGTTGAAAGATAGACGCAAGAGCCTCCTGACAAATCTGACGATGTGTCTCAAGACGTGGTTGATTGAGCTGGGATGCCAGTTGCTCTGCTAGCTCGTTGGAAAGCTGCTCCATAGCTGATAGTAACGGAACCTCCGTTGCCCGACCTGCTCGATAAGCCTCCCATTTCAAGAGCACCAGTTTCTTTATCAACGGCGGCGCGAGGGATGATTCGTTGATTAACCTTCAGCTTGGTGAGAGCAACATGACATATAATCCGATCAAACGTCTCTATATCAAGTCTAGCATCAGCTGACTCTGTTCTGAAGCAGATATACGAGGACTCTCGTGTACATAACTATTCACGCAGTTGATAGAAAGAATGGAGGGTGGCAGCAGAAACCGCCAACAATCATCGTCGTCATTACGATGAAGATCGTCTTAACCTTCATCAGATTGATCATGATGACAGACTTAGCTTCCATCGCACTCAGGATGAAGATCAGCTTGATCTTCACCGCAATGACAACGATGATTGTGGGCGTTTTCTCCTGAGATCCTCTATTGATTCTGACACCCGCGTGCTACTTACTGAAAGGATCAGTGACTCACTGTTGACCAGTCTAAGCTGGAATGGTTGTGGTGGGTATTCCGAGCTTAACCACATGTCCTTTGTCACATACTCGAAGATGAGCACGAGTAACTCCTCTGGAAGGTCGATAAAGCCAGCCATGGCGCCAACCCGATGAACTGGAGGAATGTGCCGAGGAAGGTAGTCGTGAAAGAGAATCACACTAGATGATCACTCATGATCACTAGCTGAGTTAAGTCAAGGAAAGCGTAAGAATGGCCGGAGTCATCTTGGTCAATCAGACGTGATTTAATTACGAGGAGCTAGGTCAAAGTGACATAAAAGGAACACGTAGAAATCGCCGAAGCCATTTGGTCAAGTGGACGTGATTTTGTTATGAGGAGGTAGGTCAAACCGACGTAAAAGTAGCTCTTAATTGAGATAGAGAAGAGAGAGGGACAAGCCGATGTGAGCCTGATTTGGCAGCTGACGATCTATCGGCGGAAAGCCGGGGAACTCCGATGAGAGTATGAAGTAAGGGACCTGGAACCGAGCCTCCCACGATGAGTGAATGGAATCTAGGCAAGATGCGTGCATTTGATATGTAGCTATCAAATGTTTTCCTGGTAGCTCGGAGTAATCCATCATCATAGGCCATACTGGGTCCGACCGGACTCTCGCATCAGATATTCTAGAGACTGGCAATCCTGCAGGCTGGCCTTCCTGGGCTGCTTGAGATACCGTGGGGGATACGGGAATCTTGACGCACAACGCACAGTAACCGGCCCGCCACGCAAACGGCCGACGAATTCATATGGCGCCGGTTACTGTGTGTTAAGATTCCCGTGTCACCCAACCCTCGGGTATGGTTCAAGATCTGTCGTGGTTCGCGGTCAAGCGAGCAGCAACCCTCTGGGCCGTGACCCAATACACCAGACCTCGAGTGGTTGGTAGCTTTGATACTCACTACAAGGTCCTCAACAAGAGCAATTATGAGTTTACTGCCAATAACGGCCAGGGATACTAGGCAGACCATGGATTTCAGGCATCCCAAGTAGACCATCGAGACCTGGTACCGGGAGGTGACACGGGAATCTTAACGCACAGTACAGTAACCGGCGTACCACGCAAATGGCTGACGAATTTATATGGCGCCGGTTGCGGATTGACGTTGTAAGGATTAGAAGACGAGTGTCGTCTCAATAAGCTTCCCTCGGGTGCACTTTCCTCCCGTCTCAACCTGCCCAGCCTACCTCTCCCTTGAAAATCCAGTCGCGCATTGACCCGGAGTCCCTTGACGCGTCTCTAACTTAAATTAGATAGCTATCCTCCATTCTGACCGCATATATTCCAGCTGGATAACTTTCCTCCATATCATTGCCATACGTGCCATTGTTAGATTCTCGCAAGTCGAATCGCTTTAAATCTGCATCATCGCTTAGTTGATCCATTTCTTTGCAGTGATCCACGTCCTGGGAGTTGTCGGAGGTGGTCGAAGCTGTTCCTCGTTACTGGGCGTTGACTGGTGTCTCGATCAAATATGGCGGCTAGCAACATGAACAACCTGACGACGCTCATAAAGCGGTAAGTCGTTTACCTTGTTTTACACATGCAGCTAGCCGGTTATTGGGGAGCGGAGCTGCTATAAATCCCTTGTCTAAGCCGGCTTGGACAAATGGGATATCAAGAGAACTTTGCATTTTGTTAAAAACAATGCCAGGACTCAGGCTAATCAATATTCTGGACAGACTCGAGGCGGCCACCTCTCGCCTTGAGGATATGGCCCAGTCGACCGTGGACTCGGTCGTAACGATCAATGGTGCGCCGGCTGACTCGGCGGCGCCCAAGGGGCTCGCCATATCAGCCGACGGACAAACGCCTACACAGCCTTTTGCCCGTCCGGCAGAGCAGCTACCGGCGTCCATCAAGGGCTTTGATGAGCTAGTCAACTCGGATGTGGCCAAGTTTGTCAAGTTGGGCGAAGAGCTGGGAGGCGTGGTGGCGGAGCAGGTATGAATCGTCCAGCGTCCATTCCCCTGAGCTTGAAGCTGATCCGACGGCGAAATAGTCATCCGGAGTTCTTCGAGCCTTTGAAGCGCAACGCAGAATCATCTTGATTGCGACTAGAGCTAAGAAGCCTGACGTGCAGTCTCCTCTGTACATGGAGATTTTGACCGAATTGCAACGACAGATGGGGAGTGTCGGGGATCTACGAGAGACGAATCGTACTTCCCCACTCGCCAACCACCTTAGTACGGTCTCGGAAGGCATCACGGCGCTGGGTTGGATCACCATCGAGCCGGATCCTGCAGAATTCATAGCGGACATCTTTGGTAGCGCGCAGTTTTTTGGAAACCGGGTTCTCAAGGAGTACAAGGAGAGGTATATTGATCCTACCTGGCACTTTCTACACGAAGAGATCCTAATGAGATGTAGGGATCGAGCTCATGTTGACTGGGTGCAATCATTCTATCAAATTTTCAAATCGCTCGCCGCGTATGTCAAGCAACACCATCCGGGCGGTTTATACTGGAACAAGGACGGCCTTGATGCGAGAGAGGTAATGCAGCAGGTACAGCAGGGCTCACCTAACTCGGAAACTGCTGCTCCTACCTCTAACGGCGCCCCACCTCCGCCACCTCCGCCTCTTCCAACGTTCGATAATCCTGCTTCGCAACCGACGAAAGGCAGAGAAAGCAGTGACATGGATGCTGTTTTCGCCCAGCTCAACCAAGGCGAGGGAGTCACGTCGGGCTTACGAAAAGTCGACAAGAGCGAGATGACGCACAAGAATCCCGCGCTACGAGCAGGCGCAACTGTTCCCAACCGCACGGGAAGTCAAACCAGTTTATCTTCTACAACTCGAGGGAAGAGCCCCGTACCTCCAGGAAAGAAGCCCAAACCAGAGAGTATGCGAACGAAGAAACCGCCTCGAAAGGAGCTGGATGGTAATAAATGGGTGATTGTAAGCATATAGATGTTGAATGGCTGGCCGAATGTGGTTCTGACTATTAGTGTAGGAAAACTTCGAATCCGAACCCGATACCGTGCACATCTCCGCCGAGATCAACCAGGTCGTACGCATCTCCCGGTGTCGTGACACGACGATCCAGATCAGCGGCAAAGCCAACGCAATCTCCATCGACAACTCGCCTCGCGTGTCGCTCATCATCGACTCCCTCGTGTCCTCGGTGGATGTGATCAAATCTTCGAGCTTTGCTTTACAGGTGCTCGGCATGTTACCGACCATCATGCTGGACCAGGTCGATGGTGCCATGATCTATCTTGGTCCGTCGAGCTTATCAACAGAAGTCTTCACTAGCAAGTGTTCTGGCGTCAATGTCAATATCCCTAGCAATGCCAATGGAGACGAGATCGAGGATTATGCCGAGTGTCCCCTTCCGGAACAGATCAAGAGCTACATTAAGGATGGAAAAGTCGTGAGCGAGATTGTGGAACATGCTGGATAGAAACCCGGTTTGTAACGGCCAAACGAGTGGGGGAAGGTACGTAGTTTGGCGTGCTTGGCGCTTGTACGTGTACAGTATCGTCACACAGAATTCTTTCTGCTCAATTCTTTTTCCGTTCGCAATGAATGTGAACTACATTTCAGTCTCGTAGGGTTGGGCGTTACTATATAACGAAACGCCATTGAAACTGATCAATGAAGTTCATATCTATGGCGTTTGTATGCTTTCATTCATTCTGACTCTTGAAGAAGCAGGGTGTTCGTCATTCAAGTTCGTTTGATTACATCAAATCATAACGGTTAATGCTATATACCAACGTTTTTAACTAGCAAATCATCTGGTAACAATTTCGACGACAATCCTATCCATCTTTCTCGAGTTCTGAAGCTTAGTTTTTGTCGGGGCACCGGTGGGAAATACTATTGGGAAACCTTGCTGAAACTCTGCTCAATCAATCTGCACACTCTCCCCTTCGTTCCTCCTGCACCTGCACCGCCTGGTTCCTCCTTCACTCGCAAATCATCGTGTCGCCTTCTTCTGCCCCATTCCCGTCGCCAGATCAATGAGCTGCTCGCTACTCTTGATCGCCCGTAGCGCCCGCAACGGAATGAGATACTTCATCGCCATCCGGCCATCGTTCGCGCCGTGATCAATTAGGAACTGCGTCGCGGCGTACGCCGTCTTGCCCGCCGCCGCCTGCACGATGGTCTTACCGTCCGCGCGCACAGCGTTGACGTCGGCGCCCCAGTCGAGCAGCAAGGACAGCAGGTCGGTATCCACCTTGTCGAGGCGGGCGGCTTCGTGTAGCGGCGTTTTGCCCTCGACGTCCTTGGCATCGACCGGGGCGCCGAGTTCGAGGAGGAGACGGGTCATGGCGAGACGACGGGCTCGTACGTCCGAGAGAGTGGCGTCGTCGTGCTCGTTGTGCTCGAAGGTTCGGATGCTATTGATGACTTCGTGCAGGATTGAGCATTGAGCGTCGCCGCGACGGGCGGTTATGTCGGCTTTGTGTCCGACGAGAAGCTTCACGGCCTCCAGGTCCATGGTCGCCGTCGCGGCGGCGAAGAGAGGAGTGCGGGGAGACACATCACGGGCGTTCACGTCGGCTCCATGCTCGATGAGCACTTTCAAGATGTCGATCTGATGCTGCGGCTGCTTCGCTCCCATGATACCCACTATCCCCATCAGGGGGACTTGCTATCGTACCGATCCATGGACTCGTGTTCGGAGATGATCCGGTTTTCGATGTATTCGGTGCCGACACCAGGTGGCCCCCGAGAGCAACATGTAGTGCCGTGTATCTGCCATGAAGCACATTGACGTCGGCTTTGGCATCCAGGAGGGCCGTGACCATGGGCACCGAGTGGATCTGAGTCGCATAAAGTAGTGCCGTCCATTGCTTTTCCTCGTCCTGCGTGTTGACGTCAACCTTGCTAGATGCCAACAGGATCTGCATGACCGATTGGTTTCCTGCTCGCACCGCTGCGATCAACGGTGTTTCACCCTTCAGCACGCTACCGTCAGGACTCGTCGCAGCTACTTTCGCATTGGGATCTGCGTGATGCTCGAGGAGAAGCTCGACGATGCGGGTAGGCTCATGGAGGCGCAGGTTGCGGGCAAGCTCGTGCAACGGCGTTGAGCCGTATTGGTTGGCCGGAGAGGGATCGGCGTGGTGCTGCGAAAGAACGAGTTGAATGGTCGCTTCTGCGCTGGCCGCGGCAGATCGGACGAGGGTATGCAGCACGGTATCGCCAGCGTAATTCGCCGCGTTGACATCGGCGTCGGGGCTGGACATGATGGTCGCAATGACTGCGTCGTTCGCCGCCACATGGAGTGGCGTGTCGCCCGCAACTGTTTGTGCTGCCACACATGTGCCGTTCTTGATGAGCAACTCCGCCTGGGGTCCGAGCTGGCAGTAGTGCAAGGGCGTAGCTCCTCCGTGGTGGCTGCGTTGACGTTGGCGCCGGCATTGAGGAGCGCCTGGGAAATTGATTGATTTTTCGCAAAATGCACGTTGGCCTTCGCTTCGAGGAGGGCGAGTGTCACCTCTTCGTCTCGCTTGGCTGCTTCCATGAGCGGTGTATTTTCTTGATTGTTGGCCGCATCGATATTGGCACCGGCTTGGAGGAGGACCTTGACCATCGATCTGGACGTCGCATAATGGAGTGAGGTGTTGGAACGGATGTTCAAGTCTGCGGCAGTGGAGACGTCAGGCAGACCTAGGAGCAACCTTATGACGTCCTCATAGCCCTCCTGGACGGCGTTGAAAACGGCCGCTTGTTCGAGTATGTTTTGTGCCGCAAACGGCACTATCTCTGTCTTGTCGTTGCGCCTGGGCGGTATGCTCTGGTCGAGTCTGGCGACGGTGTCACTGGTCAAGAGCATCGGAATCCAGGCTGCTATTCCAAGGAACGAGGCGAGGTGCACGAGGGAGAGAGATTGACCGTCTGCCCCAATCATCAGAGAGGATGTCTTTCTAGGCCCGGTGCGCTTATAAGATTTGAGCCAGGCGAGCAGCACATTCGAGTCTTGCAACAGTGCAACGTCGAGCAGGAGAAGTTCGGCCCCTCGATCTCCAGCACATCTCGCGTAGTATGGCCAAAATGTCGTCGCATACTTCTGCAGGGGAGATCTTTCCTCTGAGCCGGTTGCGGATCGACCGTCCACAACAAGACCTTTCCGCAGGTAGGACATGCACCGCATGGCCACGTCCAGATGAGCCTGCTGGTCATCGACGTGAAAGACGGGCACCTCGTGACAGCTGCCCTCGTCCAGCAAGAACTTGCATGCAGACTGATGGATGAGCATGGTCTGATTGTCCATCACCTTGATGAGCGAACAGTGAGCGACATGGTCTTGGATTCGCTGTTCACAGGTGATGATGCTGTCGGATGCATCTTCATCGGCCTTGGGGAACAAGGCGGCGAGCTCTGCGACGTCCATCGGCCGAGCCGCCACACACAGGAAGCTGATGATTCGGGACAGCAGGCCCACCTTCCGTTCTTCGACCCGTTTGAGGATCTTCGTGTAGGCCTCCGGTAGGCCCTTGGGCAGTCGGTCCAACGTCTCCCAGATGTCCGTCGTTGTGTGTATTCAGATCAGCTCGTCCATGACGCAACCAACTCAGAGAAAGGTGCCGCCGGATGTCTCGAGGAGCTTTTGGTGCACCCTCGTCCGGAAGTGGTCGTTGAAGCCATTGACGTGCGAGAGCTGATCCAGTTTCGCCGCGATAACCCGGTCGATATCCGAGGAGTCGCGTGCCGTACTCATGTTGGTCAGGGGGAAGTTGCGGAACGGGTGCAACGTATAGTGGTAGCGGCTCAAGATGATCAGCTTGAACTTTCTCTTCGCATCGGATCGCTCCTTGGAGAGAATGTGTGCCAGTCCCTGGGTAAAGGCTTCCAAAGAATCCTCGATGCACTCGTCGATGCCGTCAATGACGCACGTCGTCTGATGGAGACTGGGGTAATTGACAACGTTTTCGCAAATGGTCAACAGGGTGGACACGCCCGTTTCCGACCGTCGGAGGCCATCATAATGCCTGATGCCGTGCTGGATGAGCTCCAGTCGCTGGCAAAACATGTAATACAGACAGCCACGCAGGACCATCTGCGCCGAGTTCCGATTCTGGTTTTGGCTGTCGCAGAAGAAGTACAAGACAACGTTGTCCATCTTTTCGAGCTCTTCGGTCAGAAAGATAGATAGCGTCGTCTTACCCTGCCACTTGTCGCCCGAAATCCTCAAGCATGCCGTACCTTCGTCTCCGGCGAGCCAGGCCTGGTACTTCGGGTGATCAAGGATCCAGCTGCAAGTGTCGGGAACACGGGCTCCTTTCCTCTCCACCAGTGTGGCGCGGTCTTCTCGGGGGTCTGTGACAAACAGACTCTCCATCACCTTTCTCTTCATCTAACCCTCCTTGGTCATCGACGTCTCTACAGGCGTGGTTAGGCTCCCATGCAACGAGCGGGCGGAGGGTGGGCTAGTTACCCGAATGGTAGATATGCATCAGGTTGCCATACATGTTTCCTTGATATGGACTGCCCCCCTCATACAATGTGGTATTGCCGTAGGTATGACCATGCTCACTGCCATCGCTGTCCACCCGGAACAAAAAGGTCCGCATGGCCGGGTTGCTTCCAAACGCAAAGGGGTCGGGCGAAGGTGGCGGATTCGGAGAAGACATCTCGCAACCAAGGGTGACGGGACGCTTCTACTTGGGCGAGTCCACTTCATTCACGATTGGTATTGGACCACGATGAAGGGTGATATCCAGAAACACCCCAGTATAAGAGAAAGGTTGGATTCCCAGACGAAGTTCGAGGGGCACTTTGATCATGAACGGCCAGATGGATCCTCATGCATATAACAGCAACGTCTTTATATAGCGAGCTGGCCGTCATAGCGGACCAGCCGCTTTGTTCGGCTGACAG
>QQTW01000622.1_pt1 | contig 22679 bp, 19 predicted proteins | sample 1904831 | NCBI WGS metagenome assembly QQTW01 (sample SAMN09435610, study PRJNA476489) | Subsurface metagenome, whole genome shotgun sequencing project. | reverse complement strand
CAGATGTGATGTTAAACAAAGCGGCAGATCCTTCCTCCGGTTGCTATGCGACCGCACGGGGCCGCTCCCGAGGCCCCCACGCCCCTTCCCTAGCGACCCGTTTCGCCCGCGTCTACAGGAACCCTTCCGCTGATAACGCAACTCTCAGCCTTTTAGTATTATGAGACGTTCATTTTTCTCTATTTTCACCCTCCCATTCTCACCGGCTAAAAGCTTGCTCCATTTTTTGAAGAGGTAGGGATTTGGATATTGGAGCCGCAGAGGTTCCATGCACACGGTCCGCTCTTGAAGAGTTGACTACTATGTACTATGTACGTTCCCAAAGCATGTACATACTCCGTAGCGAAGCGTTCTTTCGCATCAGCAATGTGGATACGATTTCCAATGTATAGATGATGATACAAAGCACGATTAAGCCCGGGTATCTTGATGACGTTCTTCCTTCCCGAGGTCCATGTAGCATCCCGCCACCAAGAAATCCACGCAACGCCCTTTACACACCCGCACAATGAAATCGCTATCAGTTGCTCAAGCCCATGCTCTCGTTTCAGCTCCTACGTCTCTTCTGGTGTGGCAACGGCGCTCTTTAGGCGGTATTCGTGTCCGCACCATCGGCTTGCAGCCCAGGCAGGCAGACTTGGTTCACGTATTCCTCCTCAAGTTCGCTCAGCTCGCTCTCGTCATCAGCACTGTCATGCACGCTGCCCGGAGCGCTGCTCTCCACCGCGATGCCCTGCTCCTGTTTCCCGGAGACTCTCGGCTCGATCACGACTAGTACTGACGGGTCGCCTGCCCGCGGTGATGGCCGGATCGGCATCGCGGCAGGAGCAGGTTTGACGACGGTGGTCTCTGCTTTGCGTAACAACTCCCGACGGCTAACGACTTTGATCCGCTGCTTTGGCGGTTGGTCCGCCTGCGAATGGGCAGGGTGCGGTGCTGTTGGGACTGGGTCATCGCCGGCACCGTCGAGGTTTATAAGGCTGTCGAGTGACATCATGTTTGAGCGTCCATTCGGTGGCGCTGACGGAATCTCCTCGCTTGTTGTGTCCAGGTCATGCCCAATCTGCTGGTACAGCAATGCATAGGTATCGCCTATAAGATCATCGATTGCAGTCGTCTTCATGAGCCCTGCGTTGAGCTTTTTGAGATCAATGGTATCGCGGAGTATGTCGACGAGACGTGACTTGTTGCTCTCTTTCTGACACCAAGCTTCCACGCGAGCTGCCTTCGAGACAAAGTCTTCGTGGCTCATGTTCCTGAAGATCGCGTCTTCGTGGCCATCTGGGATGCGTCCAGCGCGACGGAGAACCTGAAGAGGCATGAGCTGTGGGACTTGAACGCGAAAAGCAGAAACTCGACGCACCGATAGATAAGCCGAGCAGAGATCGGCCCAGACGTTGGTATGCTCGTAGAACTCGTGGGCCTTCTTGCGCACTTTGCGTATCAACATCTCAAGATTCACGCCATCACCCAGCTGAGCAAGAAGCCGAACAAAGAACCGAAGATAGCGAGACTTGTATACGAAGTGTCGGCCAGGTCTCTCAAACTCTGGCTTCCAGACCTGCACGGACATGGTCTTGGTAAAGATCTGCTGAGTCAATTCATGCTTAGCCCCAGCAGCCGCAGTTAGGTCGTTGGCAGATTCGTCATAGATGACGTGCGCAGCCTGCAAAGATCGATCAGTGAGTTCCGCTTAACGAGTAACCGGCCAACATACCCTGGCAATCATCCGATGATGCCAACCCGACTTGTCGGCTGCTCTTAAACACTTGAGAACCCGCAGTATGTACGCTTCCCACTCCCAGTCGTCCGACTCAGTGTCGCAAGGCACTTTTCGAGCGTAATGGGTTGCCTGCAATGACTCGCAAGCGTCCTCGACCTGTACGAAGTTAGGAAATAGTGCCAACATGCGTGTATACGACCCACTCGGAGCTTCCCGCGTTGCACGAGCTTATGTATTACGGACGCGAGCTTGTAGTGAGGCTCCAGGATTGGGTCACGGCGACCATCTTTCTTTTCTGGAAGTGTCTCGATTGCACGCGTGAAGGCGTCAATCACTGGCTGCACGCCTGGTTGTCTGCTAGTTGATCGAATCGTCGAGTCTGCAGAGTGCATCTTCCACAAACACTTGCCGAGCATATAGTGGCCCCTAGAGCACTATCAGATAATGTTGTCTACCATCTCTCATGGGGAGGAGCGACGTACATCCAGTGATCCGGTCTGCCTGTTATAGCTCGCCGGAAGAGGGCAGCGGCAAACTTCCATGCGGTATAGAGCTTCATTTCTGAAAATGGACGACTCTTGAACATGTCTGAGCCGCTGTAGTGCTTTTGCTCGGACTCTTGCAATTCAAACGCTTCCATGGAGAATGGTTGTCTCGACGAGGCGTAGATCCTCATGCCGAAGTCAAAAAACATGTCCGCCATCTTTCTCGTGGTCTCGGCAGCCGCGTCACAATTTCTTGTTGCGGCCGCGGCGGCCATAGTATAGCAGTGAATAGCCAAGCGCTGGTGCTGGATGATGTCGCCGCTACTGTTGTTCATCTTCTCGGCCGACCATGAGACGCTTTCTTCTAGCTGAAAATCGTAAGCCTGGGCTGCACGGTACCAGGATTCCCATCTCTCGGTAGAGAACTCGAGATCCTGGGTGTAAAAGATGGTCGCGGTTGTCAGCTCCTCCAAAGAGCCAGGGACAAGTCGCTTTTGAGAGCGGAACCGATTGAGCGCCATCTGTCCCATTAGAAAATACCATCCCTTCGCAGCGACTGGTGCGTGCTCCAGAGGTACAGACCTTGTGGATAGGGATCCAATGCCATCAAGGCAACGGTACAAATTCATTGGGTTGATGGCCGACTTCAAGTAAGCCTGGAGTATCTTTTTGTTGCGGGTAATATCCATGTGAGCCCGAATTCGGCCGAGGGCCGTGTGGACTCTCTCAATAGAGGTTTTCAATTCAGTTTTGGGTAATTCCTTCGGGTTTACTTTTCGAGCCTGCATCAGAATAAAGTCTAACAGCCGAACGGCGATCTTCTTGTCCAAGGGTTCCAGCCCTGAGTCGTGATCCATGCACTCAGTTGAATTATGGAAGCATTTGAGTCCGTACAAGTCATACAAGACCTGGGAGAGCTCCGAGTCGGAATAATCCACGTCAAGAAGTTGCAACAACTCGTCTCTGGACATCTTCAGAAAAGCCATGTTCACGCCTTTGCAGAAACCGCGAAGACCCATGGCATAGTGAACAGACCGGAGGTAGTCCAGCTTCTCTTCTGCTTGTCGCGGAAACACTTCGGACTGCTGTGCCATGGCGTCTCTCAGCAGAGCATACTGTACCAACCACGCTCTGACCTGCATCTCGTGAAACGTAGTTCTGACCAGGGGATATGACAGCAGAGCGCTAGTTGTGGCCATCGAAGGCAACGTTTGCCCGACTCGGAGGTTGTCTTCGTACACATTGAAAGCCTGTAGAATCCTGACATACTCCGCTAGGGCCGTCAAAGAGGATGTCATGTGGGCTTCATCCACACACTGCAGGAGATCCATCGAGTCATGTTTTGAGATATTCAGAAAGTTCCTCAGAAGTCTGTCAACTGTCCTCAGATGCTTCAAGAGTAGCAATTGCCGCCGGTCCGAAGTGGCATTGAGGTAGCTGGTTGCTTTGAGCTCGGTCATTGTCATTTCCACACTTCGAAGATAGCACGAGATGACTTTAGGTGGAAAATCGATAGTTTCGTATGCTTTCCGCAGTCGTTGCTGCAGAGAGAGCCGAAGGGCGAATTCACCCTCTGTGACGAAGTTGATCACATCGGACCTTGGTATCTGCGATGCGCGCTCGTTCCCGTCACGTGTGCCGGCGAGATTACCCCCAATGGCCGAAGGCGAGTTTTGGGACGCTGCGTAGTTTTTTGCCGGGTCTGTAGTGCGATACCAAACATGTTCAAGAATCGGTTCCAGGCTTTCGATCAAATTGACGGGGTCGTTGGCATTGTCGTAGATCCGGGCGAAGAAGTCACTCAGAGACAACCTTGTCAGCTCCCGATCGGCTGCTTCGGCGGAGATCTCAGGGATGGCAGTGTTGTTCGAGATTGTAACATGGTGGATGCTAGACAAGCGAAGAAAACTCTTGAAGTCCTCAATGCAACATATGAGGTGTTCCCGGTGAACGTGTTCGTCGACAGCGATGTATATCACACTTGTCCAGATATGTCTTACCGAAAGTGTTTCGGAAGCGGGGATCTGCTGGCTTCGGGAAAAGATAGTGATGGCGTCTCTTGCGAGTAAGGCCCACCTTTCCACACGGTCACGCTGCAAAGCTGGGGTGCCCTGAAGTAGACCATTTTCAGTCTGTTTCACGAGGAACAAGGCATCAAGATGGAGTTCGAATAGCGTTTGAATCATCTCAAGAGTAGCATAGTTCTCCGCCCATGTGGTGTAGAGACCATCTTTAGCTTGAACCTCGAGTGTGTGAGAATCCAGTCGAGTCATTTCATCCGAGAGACGCTGGTAAAGAAACCTTTCCAAAATGACAATGAGTTGGAGGACCGATAATTTGAGGGCTTTGGGCCAGCAGTCGGCCATGTAGCTGGACGGCACGCTCTCGTCAACATGATTCGAAGATGTTAACCAGCCTGGCTTCAGCAGGTACTGGAGAAACTCCCAGGCGACTTCTTCTGTGGACGTGCGTTTTGCGTCGATTCTCCGAGCGAACTCCGTCAGCGTCACCGCGTTTGGGAGCTCTCCCATTGTCACGGACGAAGGATGAGCAGGCTTCAGATGTGAAAAGAAGGCCCTTGCCCCAATATCTCGAGAATTGGCGCTAGCATCATCCAGAGACTCACCGCGGGTGATGATTCGTGCCTTTTCCTCCGTGCAAAGCCGCAGAACGGCACGCAAGTCAAGAATGGCAAGCTCAACCCCCGTACTATTCTCTTCAGCTTCTTCATTGTCTTCGCATGACATTGCGTTCCGGATCGGTTGTGGCGAGCCAAGAGCATCCACGTTTAGCCTGCTCAGCTGTCCGCCTACTATCTCAAACACCCACTGATCTGCATGCGAGTAGGCTTGCTGTTGGTCTAGAACTTGTTTGGCAAGGCTTGGTGCCGCGACGTCAGGTCCGAAGCCACCGTCACCCACAGATTCCCGTGCGCGGATACGCTTGCTTCGGGAACGTCCGCCTTCGGCCGCTTCGGGTAGCCCGGCAAGGTCTGTCGAACGTTTGCGCCCAGGCGGTTGATGCCGGCCTTTTGAAGGATCAGTTACCTCTGCGTTGGCCGAAGCAGGATCTTCCAACGGCTGACCCGCCGCTTTGCCCATCTGCAAATCGCTGTTTTCTTTAATCTCCATCTCAGCCTTGGCAACTGGTTTCTCGGCTCGGAAAGTAACGCCACTGCTGACAGCCCCTTGCAGGCCCAAAACCACGTCTTTGATGAGTGAGTCAGGCTCGGGGTCACTCGTTTCAGGCAGACTGATAGCGACGTAAGGACCCACACTCAGATCGGCGGCCGTTTCCCCACGCTCCGACAGCAGCCGCATCTTGATGGCGTCGCCCAATGCGGACCATGATCGAGCCGAAGGCTTCAGATATGTCTTGGCGGAGAGTTGGCTGACACGAGTGCGGCCCACGTTCTCAAATATTCTTGTTGAAGCGCTCTCGTTGATCGGGCGAGGGTTCAGGCGCTCCATAAGCTTGGAAGGCAGGCTCCTCCCCTGTTGTGGAAAGGACAGGCCGTGGGGTGTGGAAAGATCATCGCCGAGACCGCGAAGCACCTAGTCCATCAGCATCGTGCAGGAACCTCATCTCTCATCAAGGATAGACATTACCTCATGCAGCTGTTGCTGAGCATACCACTCTTCGGGCCCAGCAGGTGCTGCTATCATTGAACCCGAGCCTTCATTATCGCCACCCAACATCGACTCCAAGCAGAACCGTGCAATGCGTTTGCTTCCAGCCAGTTGGGCGACCGAAGATGACCGACGCCAAAGGTCCAAGTCCGTATCGTCCTTGTCGAGCGCTTCGGCGAAGCACTCCAACGGGCCCTGTACTGACCCAGAAGGCGCATGAGACAGAAACACATCATCAGGGTCCACATGAAAGCTGTGTCGCGCACAGTCAAGCAAGAACTGTCCATAATTCTTGTATGACAGATGCAGAATCTGGGGCAACGTGTTCGGAGCTTGGTCCGTAAGCTCGCGCACCTGCGTCTCTAGTGGCTCCGAATCATCGTAGAACACTTTCTCGTATCCGTCAATGCTCCGATGTAGCTCCGCTCGCCGAAACTCCGACTGCGATTCGGGGTATTTGAAGACTTCAGACGCGAACAGAGCCTTGTAAGCATCGAGTGCCTTCTCCAGAGAGCGCCAACCTTCCGAGTGATGCCTCAAGGCGACCTGATAGAGCTTCAAGGCCTCCTCGATCTGAATCTCCTTCGAATTGTCAATCTCATCATCGGGCTCGCTGTCCGACTCGATGTTTAGAGCCTTGAAGGTCGCCTATACACGCATGACACGATCAGTACGCGAAAAGCACGAACAGGAGCAACTGAAAAAGTAAGGGACAAGAGCAAAGTTACCATTTCAGAAACGGCTTCCTTCTCTACGCAATGCAAGACCGGCGACCAGAGCCAACCTTCGGGTTTGTTTGCTGGTACATCCGGGTACCATCATGATCGCATGATTGTATCGAAGCCCGCTCTGATACGATGTTCTCTTTGCAACAAAAGAGTGGTTGTGTTGGTTTCAGAGTATAGTGTATTCTCGCGGTGGGTGTAGTATTGATTGCCTTCTCCGCCTTCCAAGGTTGGTCCGCATATTCTCCGCTACCTACTACGATACCTGGGTACCTAGCCCAAGGTAGCACAGTCGGGCTACAGAGGGTAATCGACATGTTTCAATGTTACTCCGCACTTCTATCCTATGTACAGTACGGAGTACCTGCCTAGATACCTGGAGCTGGGTATATGTTGAGGCTGGTATCCAGGCACCAGGTTACACGCAAAGGTACGGAGTACTAATGAATACATAATCCATTGGATGTAGGATTGACCTTCGGACTTTAGCTCTTCCCGCTGGCAATTGGCTCGAACGCTAACCCTAGGAGGCTAAGGTTAGTGAACATTGAAGTTGTATGGAGTGGAAGCTCAAACAGTCAATCATTGAACAACAGGGTTCTGACCCTCCAGGTACTTTTGTTTCTGAATCCCACTATTCGGATGACTTCTCTAGTCATAATTGAATGACCACTGAATAATGATTCTTGCGCCATCGATCCCAGAGTAGGTGACTGTTCTTTCCGCTCCAAGTTGCTCGTCATGTGGCTAGACCTCCAGAGATGGTTTGTCCAAGTCTTTGAGCTCACTTATAATCCTACCTCTAAGAATGCTCTTGCCTCTCCGTTCTCGATATTCACTGTTCGTAACTCAATCTTCATATCATTGGCTAACTCCCGCACTAGGGTATTCGAGGAAGACATACACAGCGTTGTGGACGCCCGGACAGACTCACTTCAGGCTCTGCGTGAACTGGGCCCACCAGACCTTGTCCATCTGATCAAGCAGCCCAGCAAATCTGGCGGTAAACAGGTACGGGAAGGGTCTGTGGCATGTGCTTTGTAGCGATCATGCGTGTTTGCAATCCTGTGTGAAACTAAGGATCCCCCAGGTCGGAGTGTATCATCATGTTACCGGAGTTGATGCATCCTCTTCCGCTAGTCTGGCGGCTTATATCAACACTCTGACATACTCGCCCCACGACAAAGCACACAAAGTTGTGTCCGGGCTGTACTGGTAGTTGTTCGATCTTACGTTTTGGGTGCCGAACTGACCCCAACAGCTGCTACAATGCCTTTTCTCGATTAGACATGCGTGTTCAGGTTGGCATACCTGGAACGGTCGAGAGCTACTGCATCGATGAGCGAGGGGACAAGAAGACCGCGTCCGATGATCTGTGGCTCGAGACGTATTTGTGTAGCGTACTGCGGGCCTACTCGTATGCCGACGACGGCTCTGGGAATACGATCAAGAAGATCATAGGCGTTCGGAGATTCAATCCGGTGACAAGTACGGAGGCTGAGCACAAATTCCTCGACGCGGCAGAACGGCTCTTTTTCAATGGTGAATATCCTCTTCCTTGTGTCGCTCAGAGACTTTCTCATTGTTAATTTTAGGCTGGCAACTGGGTTCCGACCCCGAAATTCAGGTGCCCAACCTGGTCTCCAACCATCTGACGACTGGGTTGCTCAACTACATTCACACTACTGGACGCTACACGTCCGGTATCAATCTGTTCGAGAAGCTTCGCAGTCGAGACTCTGAGATAGCCTCCCTTCTCGCAAGGGTATACATTGCGGCCGACGAGGAAGTGCAAGCCGTCAAGCTGCTTCATGAAGCCATAGAGGAGCTACCGATGGACTACGCACTACTGGACTGCCAAGCAGAGTTTTGCAACAAGAAGGGCCGGGGTGATCTAGCCGTGGAGATTGCAAAGAGAAGCGTGGTTTCCGCGCCGAGTGAGTTCAGCACATGGGCAAGACTCGCGCAGATTTACGTCAACATGGAGCAATGGGACCTCGCGCTACTCACTTTGAACTCATGTCCCATGTTCACGTACCAAGACAAAGATGCTCCTAGGATGCCCGAGCCGTTGAGAGTCTCCCTACCCGTCATGCCCGAAACCGCATGTGACGAGATCGACGACGGTCAATCTGACGGCGACGTCGAAGTCGTTCATCCAACCCTCCGGAAGCTTCATGCTACGACATTCAAGGGCACCTTCTCGAAAGCTTACATGCTCTTGACCGAGATCACAAAGAAGATTGGCTGGGATCAGTTGCTCCGCATTAGGAGTCAGGTATTCGTCATGGAGGAAGAGTATCGCCATGAGAAGCAAGTAGTGATGCAACAGCCATCGGGTAGCAGGAATGCCAGCACTGTTGCGTTGCGGGGAACCTCGCCGCAGGTGAACGGCCATGGCGAACCGGAGGCCAAACAGGACGAAAGGTCAGACGACAACGGAAATGGTACAGCGGACCAGGCTCCAGCCACAGCGCAGCCTTTGGAGAAGCCGGGGCACACCGTCACCTCTGACGAGGTCAAAGCAGGTAGTGACGAGTCAGATCCGTCCCATGCCACTTATACACAGTTTCAGAACAAACGCCTCTGCGAACGATGGCTCGACAATCTGTTCATGGTACTTTACGAGGACCTTCGCGTGTACACCATCTGGCGAACGGAAATGGCACAGTACCGTCAACAACAATTGCAGTACAAAAAGTCTGCCGAGGAATGGGAGATACTAGGGGAGCTGGCAGAAAGATTACACCACTTTGACGAGGCAATCGAGGCGTATCAGGCATGTCTGACTATCCGCTTCTCGCCAAAGGCGATGCGGGCAGTTCTCACCATGTACGAGAAACACAGTGACATCAGGATGGTCTTGGGCGCTTTGATTCGACTCATCACGTGGCAGTTCCGCTGGTACTCTGAGGTACGGTCTGCCCTGAATTCGTTCGCGTCAAACATCAGTTGACAGTTCGTACTTAGTTTTCGCCGACCCTTCTTTACACAATTCGCAGGCTAATCGAAGAAGAGGGTGCGGTCAAAGTGAGAAGCATCATCCAAGCAACAAGTATGCCACAGCACGTTCTTGACCTGACCCATCAGTATGCTGCACTTTGTGCGGCATTTCGTAGCACCGGGAGTGATGGATAAAGCGGCCGAAGGCTATTGGAGATTTGGCACTGGAAACTCTCGTGGCCTGGCCTTGGGATGCCCGCCGAGGAGCGTTTGCTCCTGATTGATGTTTCTGCTACCGCTTTCTGAAGCTGGCTCATGCTTCCATGTAGATATTCCGAACCTACGGGATGCCCCACGTTCTTGAATTTTTTGATGAGTGAATGCGATCTCACACGTCGATGAGAAGATTTCGAGAACTTATACTTCCAGAAGTCACCCACCATTCCCACCGGAAGAGAAGTGCCTCACGTAGCGCTCCGCTCCGGCCTTACTCTGTCTACATTAGTACGCGGTGAAAAGTGATGAGGCCGACAGCTTGTGTCGTACGAGGACGCTCTCGGAATAAGTCTCGTTCTGCGGAACATCTTGGGGATGACAGCTGATGCGGCTAGCTGCCTCAAGACCGACCGTGTTGTATTGCGCCGCGCAAGGCTACATTTCATCAAGCTTACAGCGAAAGCCAAATTTAAAAAGCCAGGATCCAGGCCTTTTCACAGCAACAAGATGATATTGGAGCTCGCAGGGGTTCGGGATGTTCTGAACGGCACCAGTAATTCTACAGCACAAGCCAGCCTTCCATATAACTCCACGATGCCTTGCCTGCGCTTAACGGTATGATTTCTGGTATCTCGCCCTGGCTCCCGGCCCACCAAACTTCTTCGGCTCGCATCGCCGGTTGTCCGCTACCAACAAGGTCCTGTCGTATTGCACGAGGGCTTGCTTCAGCTGATTTTTGGAGTGTTCGTCGACATATTTCTGATAATAAGCGACCTGCGAGTACGTCCGTCAGCATCTCGAATGTTGAGCCTCGGGCGGCAATCTCCTGGTGCATACTATTGACTTGGCGATGGCCTGACGAATCGCATATATTTGCGACGTGTGACCTCCACCAGACACCCGCACTCTGATGTCGACGTTCGCTGGCACGGGGTTAGACTTTGTTGCTGCTGAGGTTCAGGAGTGAGCACATACCGAACTTATCCACGCCGAGAAGGAGAATTGGCTCGTAGACTTTGAAACGTAGGATCTCAGGCTGCAGGAGCGAGAGGGGCTTTCCGTTGACCTTGACCAAGCCTTTGCCAGTCTGTCCAGAGACGTTAGTTGGCCCTCAGAATCGGCTCGAGTGTTGACGCATCGTACCTTGCAATGTGCGACAGCTTCCATGATCATTAGCATCTGCGCGTATAAGCAATCAAGGGACTCGTCACCGACTGACCGGTGGCAGTTTTCTTCTTGCCGAACTGTCACGGATGTCAGCTCATTTACTATAAGCAGCCATGGGAGCGCTTACGCATTGCACACTCTTGGTTGCAGCCATGTTGACGATGGCTTTGATGTTTGTGTGATAGCCAAATGTGATGTTCAAAATGAATTTTGGAGCGTATTGCCAAGCCAAGAGTAGCGTGGCCGAGTTAAGCGAGCTCGATCAGGGTGCTGACTAATCACTCCCCACTTTAATCCACCCCTTTGCCACCACCACCACCAGCAGTGCACATCAGGTCAGGTCGAAATGACTTTGTGAATGAACGAGAATACGCCTCTGCGGTGATGCTCTATGCCTTTGGCTCGAATGGATCTGGACAACTAGGGCTAGGTCATCAGGATGATACTTCTCGACCACAAAGGGCTTCTTTACCTGAAGACTGTGATTCAGAGGTCGTCAAGATAACGGCAGGCGGAAATCATACTCTTATTCTGGACCTATTGGGTAGGGTATATGCAACAGGTGAAAATGGGGACGGCAGATGCGGGCTTCCTCCTACCGCAAAATGCATCACCAAGTTTTCAGGTGTCGGCCTCCCGAATGACAAGGGTATATCAGTGACCAGATTCGACTGCATCTGCGCAACATGGGAGGCCTCGGTGTTCGTCACGCACGATGGCCAGGTATACACTTCTGGCACTGGCAACAAGGGAGAGCTAGGCCAGGGCAACGAAATCTCTCAGTCCCCCGTGCCGAAAGCCTTGCGTGACTTTCCTCCCAGAGGGGCGCGAGTCGTCGATATTGCGGCTTGCATAAGTCATGCGGTCGCGGTTCTCTCAAATGGAGACGTCTATGGCTGGGGCAACAGTCGCAAAGGGCAGCTTGGAAAGCTTAATGCCAGCTGGTGGACGCCAACAAAGATTGAGGATATTCCGTTCAGAGCTGCCCGAGCGATATGTGGCAAAGACTTCACGATCATACTGGGTTCTCCAGAAACGGGATGTTACAGATTTCTCGGTTTGGACAAATATGCGATTCAGCAGGCAGCACCACCAATTTTGCCGGTGTGGAAAGATGTAGGTGCAAGCTGGAATGGGTTGTATGTTCTTCTGCACTCCGGAGAGCTTTTGGCATGGGGTAGGGATGACCACGGCCAGCTGCCGCCACAGGATATTGTGCAGATTGACAAGATGGCCATCGGCAGTGAACACGTCATTGCCAAAACCAAACGCGCGTCCGTGATCGCTTGGGGATGGAGCGAGCATGGCAATTGCGGATTCTTCCAGCCTCGCGGCATGATTCTCGAAGATGGATCCAAGGAGATCTTAGTGTCGAACGGAAACAGCGACCTCGTTGCATTGGGAGCAGGGTGCGCGACCAGTTGGATTTGCGTAGCTGCTTCGAGGGAGAGCGACGTCTAAGAAAAGTGTCTCGATCCAAATCTGACCATCCTCTGCAAACTGCTTTCCGGTTCACTCCCCTTGGTCTAATCGAAAAGCCCTCGAATCTTCGTCCGTTAGCGAAGCCCTTTCATGCGGTATAGTGAAGATCCACTATACCTGAGAGATTCTTTGAGTCGGCGCAAGGCCTTCCTCTTTGTCAGTAGACGACTCCGTCTTCGAGAACGAGCCGCTGTCTCTGAATGTTTGGTGCCTGACCCCGTCCTATGATGATCGCGTGAGCAGGGATGTCGACTCGTCGTCTCAGCCGGGCTCACATTATCCGCACTGGCATTCCATCCCAGAACGCCCTGCTCGTCACCTTCCCGAAATTGCGGGTCCCATTGACGATCATCCTCGAGTGGTACAAACAAGCTGTCAGATTCCGCTCTGCGTTGGCCTTCTGCGTAGCTCTGCTTGGCGGATCCTGGCGGCTTCAGCCTCCGCGAAGTGCGCGTCTTCGGCCACTGCGGCGGAGCCATGCCGCCGACACTGCTTCGGCTTTCTCCTTGAACCGAAGGGGCCGGTTGTATCGTCGATGGCCCCCTACTCACTGATGTGTTGCCCGCACCCGCCGCCGGGGCAGTACGCTGATCGCCGGTTGTGACAAGCGTGAATTCGCAACGGATCCCACTAACCCCATAACTCAGCAGCATCGGTCGTGCAGGTGTCGAGAATGAACATGTCATTGCAACCTTTAGACTGTCTGCGTGCACCACGACGGCCTTGAAGTCCCTTACGCTGATGATAATGTGGAGCTTCTCCTGCGCTTTGAACTCCTCGAAGTCTGATGCATCTACAGATACTGATGTCTGGAGTGGCTGTCTGAGAACCTCTAGGGGCAACGTCAGAGCCAAGGCATCAATCGAGGGGATCCATTTTACCTTTGCCATCCATGACCTTCTCCGTGAAGCTGGTAAATGTTACGCGACCATTCTCGGAGTACATGTCCAGTTGCTCTGTTTTGGGGCCAAAGTACTCAATAAACTCCTTCAACACGCGCGATTGCATCCGCCAGCCATTAGTTGCCGAGGATTTGTCAAACAGTGCATGCATGACTTCGGCCGACTCGTAGGTGAGCTTGTAGGTTTTAGTGACCCCTTTAGCAAACGATCATGAGCACCTGCTCCCATACCCATCGACCGAGTGACTATGGTCGGAGACATACCCTGGTCGCAGATCATCTTCACTATGAATCTGCATTCAGCCTCGTTTGCCCCGTCCTGCACACTCACGTCGCATCGATCAATGGCCGTATCTCTCCCTCTTGGATCGACCAGCCGCGCTTTGAACACAGACAAAAGAGCCTAGCATATTCAGAAATGCCATTGAATGACAGCATCTTGGACCGACCTTGTTATACATACGACAGGTGAATCTGCCATCAATCCCCGGTCCGTCTCCAGAAAAGGCATACTTCACGAAGAACTTCTGCGCGTCCAACGTGAAAGACGCATATGCCGACTTGGATGAATTGAGGGTGGTGACCGAGAGCTATTTGGAACAAACTCAGCTGGCCATTATGACCGATCTGGCTTGTACTTACTCTATCATGACGAGCTTCTAGGGAAACGGATTCATCGAACTTTGCAAGGCAGACAAGGACATCATGTAATCGCACGGAGGCCTCTGGCGTCAATGTAAACTTCAGGTTCACCATTTGGCAGTGTTCGAAGCAGTCAGATCTTCAGGGGAAAGGCATGTATGATATCAGGCAAGAGAGAGAAGGATAGCATTGACGGATAGACAGCTGCTGAATGACCGGGAGCTTGTATCTTATGTTGTCATTTCGGCTCAGCTTGTGTTCATTATCAGCAAGCCGTTTGTCCCCGGCCCAGTCTTTAACCTACCGACCCAGATCTTGACGGGTGTCAGCGCGCCTTTGGTATGCGCGGCGTTCTTCAAGGATGCAGCTTGATCTGATTAGGGTTCATTCGCATGCATATGTAACGACGCCTCGAAGCCAGACTAGTACTGTACTGGACATCTGGGCATCGACATCTGGTCTCTGGACCTCGGGACATCTGGATGGCATGGTTACTCGAATAGGTTAGCGGCATGCCGGCCAGTTGTTATGGCGTGGGCATCGTCGACTCCACCAGGCTTGGGCAGGACTGGCCAGACTTGTCCCAGACATAGAATGTCTACCAGGTGACGGTCATGGGGAGACGAGGTCTGCGTGGTGTAGAAGAAACGAACGCAAAGTCGGGACCGACTCCGGATACAGACATGAGTCTGCCAAACGACATCATACACCTTATCTGCGAGGACCTCAGCTGGCAAAAGTGTTACGATGCACTTTACAATTGCGCGCTATGTAGCAAGTTCATGGCAACATGTGCACTCCCCTTCTTATATCGGTGGGCACCAGACTGCCACTTCAACCAAGCTTTCACCCGTGGAACTCTTGAGGATCCAAGCTCATGACTCGCCAGCATCCATCACACCTCTCCCATCCTAGATGGCGGTAACGAGGCATACCCTTTGTCTCAGCAGATGTTGATCGTCCAAAAATGGTCCATCTTGTGGAGATCGATCATCTTGTCGACTTTTGGAACCACCTCATACCCTTACAGTCGATACATCAGGGTGCTTGACCTCAGGGATCTCTCCAATCTGCTTGATGATGACAAGTTCGTCGGCAAAATCTCCAAGTACGAGAGAGGTGAACGATCGTGTCCCATGCCCTCTAACTCCGTACAGGGTCTTTTTTGCCGGCGAACTTTCAGAATTCCTCGTCGCCTCTGACACCCCCGTCAAACCCAGGTCCAGTCGTAGTCGAGCGGCTGCTTTGAACATTGTCTCCATCATCAATGCCGTTGGCGAAGGTTAGCCGTTTCGTTGTGCTCAGGAGACCGTCAATGACGTCGAAGTGCAGCGGTCACCAGCCACGCGCCATCCCTTCAGCAGATTACCGGTAATGGTACGTTAGTCAACCTACAGGCCGTGACTCCACTGACCCCAGTCCAAGTCAAGCCTCATGCGCTTCTCAATTGGGCTCCGAGACTTCCAAAACTCCAGTCACTAGAGCTCTGGGAGGGAGACACCCTGGGTGATACAGACGTTCAGCAGTCGATACATAGTAATTGCCCAAACTTCGAGTCTCTCAGCATCTATAAGTGGTGAGCCTGCCGCTCTTTGGTTCAACGGGTGACAGTTAACTTGCAACCTGTCAGGCAAGCCGATCACTCGGACCAAAAGCTTTCGAGTTTCATCTTGGGGTTGCGTCCCCAGAAACTCCGATTCCTGGAAATCATCAGCAGCGCTGGAGTTGGCGCCCAAAGCTGTCGGGCGTTGAACAGCCATAGTTGTTCACTCAAAGAACTCAAATTGAGTCTCACATCGGAAGCACTCCCTCACTTGGCTCTCCTCAAAGATTGCACTGCCGTCGAGACGCTTCAGCTAACCGATGTCAATCGTGTCACCGACATCGAAACCGCTCATCCTGAAGTGTTTCAGGAGATCGTTTCATGGCTAAAACAGTGTAATCACCTACATCACCTCGGCTTCAGCGGCTTCAAGTCAGCCGCTGCCATTCTGGGCAAGGTTCTGCAAGAGCGGAAAACAGAGCTCCGGAAACTCGAAGTGGACTATTATGTAGCCAAGGACCATGCAGAGTTTCATCAGGCTCTGGCTGAACAGCACTCCTTACACGCTCTGTTCCTCAAAGGCGATAGCGAGGGCATGACACAAGATGATATTGCTTTGCTCGTGCGGAGTCTCACAGAGTTGAAGAATCTGCGCGAGCTTGAGATGAGGGGTGTCTCGGATTGGTTCAGTGATAAACACATCATCGCTATTGCAACGAGTCTGCTCGACCTGGAAGACCTCTATGTCAGCGGCTACGGTGTCACCGACGCTATCTGGGAGGCTATAGGCCGTCTAGCCCGACTTCGCAGCATCACCTTGAACGCAATCACCTCATTTACGCTTCACGGATTGCTTGGATTCGTATCTTCCCTCGGACCCTCTAATCAGGGCCTCGTCGTGGCGGTCGACATGGCGGATCCTACCAACTGTCTCACTGAAGATGAACAGGCCCTCGTGCGGATGGCCATCGAGGACACAGTTGGTGGTCGTTTCGAGTACGTACCTCATCGGGGTGAGCCACGGCAACTTATGCTCCGATCCAGCGCTTTTCTTACACTGAATTTGTACCAGATCCCGATCTATCGGACTCGGACTATGGAGGGGAATCTGATTGAGAGATGATGAGATGCACAGGCTTCGTCAGAACGTTGCTATTGGGTAATTGTGTCTACATAGGGGCACGCCTCAAGGTATGCTCTAAATAACATTGGGAAAACTGCTTGGTAAATGTCGAATCACGTTGATTGTGCAGATTTTGTGGACTTTAACAGCGGCAGCGTGTCGTCAGTTAGGTTACGCATTCGGGAATTTGGAAAATCACTTTCATTGAGCATTGTGCACTGTACCCAACAGCGGACCACCGGGTAGCGTCGACTTGGTTCTCTTCTGTTTCGTACCTCTACAACTCATGTACTCAACTCAATCTTGACCGCACACTATGATGGTCTCAATTCTTTGCAGCTGCTCATTCTGTGTGAGATTAAGCCGCGTGCCGAATCCCTGGAAGAGCTGATGGACATATGCCAGCTGATCTGACGGAGCACGGGGCTGTGATAGTATTCTCGGGATCGACTCTGCTACAAAGTCTGCTTCCTACGTGTATTTCAGATCGTCCGTCGCTTCATACAAGCGAAACAACCGCCGAGTTCACCCAAGTCGAGCCAGCCCGTTGCTTTCGCAATAGCGGTAACAAAACTGGCGGCTTGTGCACTTGGCCGACGTTGGGGTATACGAGAAGACAGTGTCTGAAGCGTGCTGTATTGTCTACCTGTAATCCCAGAGTGAAGACGTACAGAAACAGTTATCCCTGGCGTCTGCCGTTCGCTTCGCCCCATAGGCGTGCATCCAAAGTCATCCCGGCCAAGTCTTGTAGCCGGCACCTAGTGCCAATGCTTGGGAAAGCTGAATGCAGTCAGGCGGTCAGCAAGAAGTCAATCGCAGAATCAAGTCGGCGAGCAATCGTACCGACCAATTAGCTAGAACTCCCCAGCATAGAACGCAAGCAGGAGAGATGCCCAGAGAGCCGCAGCGAGTATGGCCAGCATGTCGCCCGGGGCGAAGTCGTGTTTAGAGCGTCTCACACTCCAGGATTGCAAAGCACTGGTTGACGCGCCCGAGTACGCGGGACCTTCGATGCTTGGCGTTGCGCAAGGACCATGGACGCCTTCTTCACCATTGAAGCAGAGAGTGACAGACGAGATCGTGCCATCATGCGCCGTGGATGAGCTTGCGCTCGAAGGTGAAGTCAGTACATCCGTGTGAGCGGTCGCAGGGGCCGTCAAAGGGTGCGAAGCGGATACGTAGGGTGTCAAAAGAGCGGCGAGCCCAGTTGTGTTGGCGGTGTTTACTGCATTTCCGCCTGTATTGCGGATGACAGTGATTGTGACTGTGTAAATACGCATCGTAATGTTCGCAGTATTTGAGACCGAATCGTGAAGCGTGCATGATGTTCCTGTTAAATTCCCTTATTAGCGTCGCTGATACGGTAGCCGATTAGGTAATACGGTTAAGAGGCCAAATCAGGAATCATGAGGCCATCATGAGATAAGAATCTGTCGTTGGTTCATGGAGACGGGGGGATATGGAATGGTATAAAAAAGGGGGTCGATGCTATGCGGTTTGGGTGAGGAACGAAAAAATAGTTTCCCCAAATGATCGTAGGGCACCAGGGCGATGGTGAAAGGTGAGGGCCTTAGTAGGTTTGCAGAGGAAGATCAAACAAACACGACTTATGCAGAGAGGTATGGGTTACGGTGAGCAACAAGGTGTAGACACTATCAACAAAGATGTGAAACGCATGCTATAGTTGAGTTGAATGCTTGCCAATATGCCGCTGATAATTATGGAAACACCGGGGGTAACAAACCATTGATATGTTCAGAGATGGATGGGCCGATTATAGTCTTCCCAACACCCGTACTCATGACGAAGGAATGGCCGGTGATGCCTGCGATTTCGGGTTCGACATGGTGTGTTCTTTCTGACGACCCGCCGTTGATGTTTGCGGTGAGGAGGACGACGGCTATAGCGCCGAGCCCAGCGCAAGGCCACATGATAGTGCGGAGCTGCAATCTCAGTTCATGCCAGAATGCACGCCCAAGTCTGAGCTGCATCGAGATTTGGATGGATGCTAAAAAGGAGTTTCTCAGATAGGGAGAGAGGAGTTGATTGGGTTGGTTGTGTGGCTTAGCTCAGGTGATAAGTAGTTATGGGAAAGCATGGAGAATCTTTTCTTTAGTCCGGTAGGTGAAACTGGTCTGCTATGCAGGTGGCTGTAGCAGCAGTGGCGTTAGCCGCTTGTGGATAGGTCGCAATATTGATGCGAATCGGAATGATGCGCTCAACCATCATCGCTTGAAAGCAACTCTGAAAAGGCAGACTGACAGGCCGCTTTAATAACAGGCTAGGGCATATAGCTGTGAGCAGCAGCCAAGCCTTTGCATAAAGGGAGCACAGATTTACACTGACAAAGCACACGATGCAGGAACCCAGAAGATGGCCGCGGCAGGATGTCCATGGCAGCCATGAACACGCACACGACTCTTGCTCTCGCGGCTCGGGGCGTGCAAGGAAATACATATTTATGGAGAGATAAAAAGGAGAATTGCCTCGTTTGTTGCCGCTGACACTTCTCGCCCGTTATAGGGTCTTTTCAAGCCTGGCTAGGGCTTGTACATGTCCTGGAGGTATTGCAGCATTCGACGTTGCAAGGTGAGCAGCTCGGCCGCAGTGATGGTCAGTCTGGGACCCGAATCAGTTCCCGCATCAGAAGTCGACCGCTCGGGATGATCAACGAGGCTCGGTCTGACACCGAAAAATGGAACCCCAAGCGTCCTGAGTTCCAGCGACATAGCTTTGACCATGTCCTGGGATGCCTTGAGGACTTTTCTGTCATATGCGTCAAGCTCTGCCTGGTTGTGCTCTTTCTATACTGCAAGTCAGCATGCTGCGGCTGGACATAGTGCATCCGACATGCTCGTACAGATGCTGAAACGCCGGATGATGCGGCACCGCCGAGTGACCTCCTTGAACAGCGTCAGTATACAGTGGCGGTATTGCCAAGGGAGACCTACAAGAGATCCTGGATCTTGCGGGAACCTTCGACTCTGGCTGCTTGCTGTTCAATCAAGGACTCACGCCCCGCCCACCTGGCTCGAGTTAGTCTTTAATGAGTGAGGCCTAGAAGCTCTGAATACACAGTATTACCACTGCTTCTCATGACGTTGCTGTTCAAGAATCATCTGCGCATACACGCATTAGAAGCACAGTCAGGGAGGTGCCAGCGATGGACATTGATTTACCTTCCTGATGGCCGGCTCGAAGTCAGGATTCTGAGCCGCTATCTTGGCGACGCATCTCAGACCGAGGGGCCAATCAAGAATCGTCGCCGGGTCAGCAGATGGTGTTGCTTTTCTACTGTCACCGGCTCGTGGGCGTTCAACTTGTGAGGGCACTAGTATCGGCATCTCGACCCTCACATGATGGCCCACCGGCGCTGCAGCCGTGGGCGGGACGACCAAGCTATTGAGAAGCTGCGAGACATGGGAATGCTGTGAAGGATTAGAGGGATACGCGCCGCCAGGGACAACGCTGTTCGAGCCTGTTGCGCTATGTATCGGGAGTGATTGATGAGTTGCTTGCGGCCGTTGAGAGCCTTGAGGCGACAAAGCTGCGAGAGTCTGCAACACACGCGCAAGTTCTTGTGCTTGCTGATCGTTCAAGCTCATCTTGTAATACACAAGAAGAGAAACGGGTTGGTTATTGAAAGGAAGAAAGGGAGATATCAAGGCTACACGAGGGCCATGATGAAAGCCTACGACCAACTGCCGAGAATGATGAAGTGAATGCCTGAAACTTAGAACTGGGTACACCGGCACCTATTCCGAATGCTCGCCCTCAGTCCGCTCATCCGTCCCACCACCCTGCGATAGTCTCAAGCCGGCGAAGGTATGGCTTTCTGGCCGAGTGCTGTGGAGAGTGAAACTGAGCGACGTCGCTAGGTCGGGCGTCTACCTAGGGCTACCGCCGGGCCGGGGATAATTCCGGTCAAACGATTTTCCCCACCCGGAACATTTTTACCCGCAGTGTCATTCATCATCCATGGCTGCAACAGATCCTGAGATTCTGTCAAGCTATTCTGGCCATGACCCCCAAATCGTAACGCGTACATCCAGTTAACCTCGAGCTTCGTCAGACAGAACTACACCATGCCACGGTCAGCGGTAGACGCTACCCGCTTCACCGCGACGGGTCCGTATGCAAACTCGAAATCGTCCAAGTCCGCAGCATATCTCGCATTCGCTCCACGAGCGCCTCCGGGAGAAACGCCGCGTGAGAAGGTCGCACGGTTGCGGGAAGCGGCGCGGAGAGCCAAACTGAACGAGATATCCACATTCGATCGGGTGGTGCTCATCGGAAGAGTATGGGCGGATCGATTGCACCGTGTCACTGCGTACAGCTTGATCGCTGCGTCAGGTGTGTCATCACATACCGAGCGTGTCGACTTGCGCTCTGCGAGAATTACGCCCTTACTGACTCTCTTCGTGGGACTACAGGCATAGCCGGCCTCATCACAATGTATGCCATGGGCGACATGATGATCTACAACCGGCGCAAGCGAAACGAATGGTACATTGACCAGGAGCAGCGGCGCGCCAAGGCCCTCGTGCTCGCACGGGAGGCCGCTGCCCAGGGTACGGCGAATGAGAACCAGATCCTGCTGCTGAACCAGGAGAGAGCGGCCGAAGAGGCTGAGGAAGAGCGTCGAGGGAAAAGGGGCATCTTCAAGCGAGTCAAGCAGATGTTCTACGCCGGCCTGTCCATCGAGGAGCACAGCTTCAGGACGATACCCGGAGGCGGGGAGGGCACAGAGGAGACCCAGGCGCAAGTAGAATCCGGCCCGCCGAGCGATAATGCAGGGTCGAGTATAGTGGCTGCCGTTGAGGATATCAAAGGAAAGGTCAGTGGGCCCACAGTTGGCCCGCTCGACCGACTCGCAGCGGATGTGGCGCAAGCAGGAACTACCGGGTCAAGGAGTTGGTCGAGTTGGGCAAAGGGACGATGAAAGGCCTGCGACTTGACGATGGTGCCAGTGGTCGTTGTAAGATTCAGTGTCTATATTGTTGTCAAGCCCGGCGGCTTTGAGGTCGCATCAGTGCACAAACAGGGTAAGACAAGTTACAGAGTAGATGTCTCTTGAATCATGCCCATGCATCCACTCGTTGATGCTATCAACCACCATCCAAACGCCTACAGCTGGGACCGTGATATACACACTATTGGTCGCCCTCGCCGGATAAAGGTACATACTCATTCCGCTCTCGTACTTTCTGTCAATCACAGTTGCTCAGCCTCGACGTCGCACGGAAGACGAAGTGACTCACATCTGCCCACTGTCGCACCCAAGGCTTTAATGCAGCATACACCAGTAATCCCACGGTCGCAATGATGAAGATGAACACTACCGCCTCGTCCTTCACCGAGTCACGTTCTTACGGACACGATCAGAATGCGCTGCACGGCTCGCAAGAGACCTGGACGTACGAAAGCAGGTGGTGAACACATCCTTCTCCTCCGCGCCTTTACATATCGGCAAGTTGTAGTCGAGGCAGAACTGCCGGTTGCAGTCGTTGCATGTCCGCCGGCCGCCGGCCGACGCCGCTCCGGCGATCGACGAGGAAGAGGAAGAGGAAGCGCCGCCGTCAAGAGGGATTATGGTGCTGTTGGAGAAGCACGTGCATTTGCAAAAGGACGCCGGCGCTATGGAGGAACAGCGATTAGCAGGATGCGTGCAGGGTAGGGAGATCCGTCACGTACATGCTGCCACTGCGAGCGATAGGAGGCTAAAAGATGCGAAAAACAATATCACACATCTGCGCAGCGCAGCCATATCGTAGCTCGAAAGTTGTGATAATTAATAATAAGATGGGAGATGATGCCCGCCCTCGCATGTCGGGCTTGTTCCCACGCTATGATCGCGACTAGTCCAAATCGGTGCGCAGCCGTCTATCAATTGATCATTGATCTGAGAACGGTAGGTATTCCGCCGCAGGCATCCCTCACCCTCCCGCCCAGTGTCTTGCAACTCCAAGCTGAATCAGCACACAGCAGTCAATGGTTGAGCTGACTCGATACCATGCCCGTCGCGGGACACAGTGATGGTCTCGGGGAAAGACTGACCGGTGTACCCACCCCTCCAGCGACAACGCGCTTACATATATCT
>QQTW01000621.1_pt1 | contig 22682 bp, 23 predicted proteins | sample 1904831 | NCBI WGS metagenome assembly QQTW01 (sample SAMN09435610, study PRJNA476489) | Subsurface metagenome, whole genome shotgun sequencing project. | reverse complement strand
ATCTTACCCGTACTACGGCCGGGGGCCTGAAGTATGGTTAGTCTGGTGCTAGGAGCAGCTAGTTCGTCTTACAGAGATGAGTCAAATTATACTAACATCTAACTCCTTTGGACATAGCTTCTGTGTACAGAGGCAGCGGTTTACATCAAGCGGCCCCCCCTGTAGTCGTTGTTCTAGGAGCCCACCACCAGGAAACGTTAAAATAGGGGTTCGGAACACCATTTCGTGTTACTCTGTGCTGACTGTTGAAATGCTGCCGATGTAACTTATTGTGCCATCACACACTCTGCCGCCTTATGCCTGACTTACGTAGTAAGTCTCGAAGGATCTTCTTTGTCCACCTTCCCTGGTTACGAGTGGGAGCGACGTCCACGATCAGTTTATTGGTGACGCACCATGTGTGGGCCATACATTCCATGCTTTGAATTGCCGCCGAGTCAGTCTCAGTCTCAGCCTCATCCTAATCCTCATTTTAGGTAAATTGGTGTCGTCTTTGGCCTTGCCGTATATGCACCTGCTGACAGCATGTAGCTCTTTGTTCACTGGGCCTCTAGGCCACCGAGACATCACGTTCACCTTCTTTCTTCGTATCTTTGTTACATTCAATGGCGCACGCAAGCAGCTCAAGATGCCTCTGGCGGAATTGGGCAGTTGCTCCAGCAGGTTTTGCTGCAAGACCAGGGTAGACCACAGGCATTGCACGTCTAGCAGGTAGCCTTGATTAAGCAGTAGTCTAGGCTCACGAAGGCCTTGCAGTCCATTCACTTTGACCTTGCACCGGAAACGTAAGTTGTGTCACGGACGTGAATTGGATCTTCGATTTCTTGCCGACTGTTGCACCTTCATAACTTTGAATCCCTTTGCGTGTTGCTTAGCGCTTGGTCGATCAAATCCATCATCTTGCAGAGCTCGAAATCATGCAATTTTGGGGTCACGACCTGGATGCTTAGTGGAGTGTCCAAATACACCTTCCGGTTCGTAATCTTCTCGTCCCATAGCTGTCTGTTTCGTTCGTCCCAACTTCCGAGTGATGATCCGCCCATCTCCTTTCCTAGTTCCAGGTCACCCTCCTCGAATCTTCGAACCGGAATCACTCCAGCAGGGTAGTCAAGGAGCACAAAGCTGGATGTATAGCCAACAGCATTCCAACGATCGATTGGTGGAGTAGGGTGCGGTGCCACCGGACAGATTAGCGCATCGATTTTGCGCTTCCTTGATCCGTCTTTGTCTGTTTCGAACCAGACATCCAGCATGCGCCTCTCCAAACTCGATCTTTGGGCCTGCATATCTCGAACTTCGGGAATTGATTTTGCTGTGCTTCTCTTAAACCGCCCTTGCATCCAAGGGACAAGAGGCTCCTTTGTCTCTTCGAGCAAGTCGGCCATGCGAGTAGCACCGTCGGCACCCATTAATCTGTTCACAAGAGATTGACATTTCGTCCAAGCTGGTGGGGTGGGAATATCAACGACCTGGATATTGCTGGCTCGGGTGAGTTTCTGTTCTACTTCTTGAATCACTTTCAATATGGGAGGAAGCGGCTCGCAATTTCCATCTCGTCGCATGATTCCAATCACAAATGTTCCATTCTTCCCACATCCCTTCATCTCTTCTACGCCCCAAGTGCCAGGCATGCAGTCCTCTCCCCACATTTCCGCTCTGGGGACCAACTCCTTCAGAAAGGCATGCAGATCTTGCACAGACCGCGCAATCGGCCCTGCAACAGCTTCAATGGCCGCCCTTCCATTTCCATACAAACTTCCAGCCTCCTGTCCTCCATACGGTAATCGTCCCGCACTCGGCTTGAAACCGTAGATCCCATTACACATGGCCGGTATTCTGATACTTCCACCAATGTCCGTTCCAACCCCAATCACGGAGCCTTTCATGGCAACAAGCACACCCTCACCTCCAGAACTGCCTCCAGCAGTGAGAAGTCGATTAATCGGGTTCATCGTCCTCCCAAAGACATTATTATTGCTATCCAGCGCCGCAAGCGTCTGCGGAACATTCGTCTTAGCGATGATCACACAACCTAGGCTAAGCAGGAGGTCCACGAGCGGTGAATTTGACTTTGCCGGTTTGAAGCATAATGCTGCAATGCCAAGAGATGAGTCCACGCCTGTAATATTGAAGCTGTCCTTCATAGACACAGGCAGTCCATGGAGCGGACCAAACGGCTTGCCATGCTCCGCGAGATGCTTGTCCAGCAACTCGGCTCGTTGAAGAGCGGAGGCAAAAAGTATTTCAGTAAGGCAATTGGTTAATTGCTGGGCTATGGCGGCTCGTTTGCAGAATGCAGTAGCTACCTCTTTTGCCGTGAGACGATTTGAAGTAATTGCACTGATCAGGTTGCGAGCCCTATACTGCGAAGTTATCTTGAGATCCACAGCTGAAAGGATGCCGCATTGATCTGGGACAGATAGGACATTCTCCGGTTCACCGTTTTCTTGTGGCAGGTGCTTCTGGTCGAGCTTCCAATCTTTGGGGATGACGGTGTCGCGTTGTGCGCGCTTTCGGCGAGCGATGTCTTTCCATGGGGCGTCCAACTCGTCACAGGACATCGTACAGTAGATTACTTGAAGTGAGACTGGCCAGATTGGGAGAGGTAGGAGTGATAAATGAAGAGGAAGCTAACGCCAAGCTTGGATACTCCTCATACTTATCTGACCTCGGCTCGTCAGGGATGACTAACTACTTAATCAGCCATCAGCTAGTGTCTAGTAACGGACTTGTATGAAAGTTGAAAAGTCGTACGACAAACGAGCTCAGACTTTAAGCGTTGAGCTAACAAAACTTTCGCCAGCTGTGAGGTAAAGGAAAATTTAGACTCGGAAGGGGTACAAAACTTAGGTCCTGTGCTATGGCCAAGGGGGCCAGAAGCAATATTAGCACGGTGCTAGTAGCAGCTAATTCACCTACAGATAAGAGGCACCGTTGCTCCTCCATCTTCTCCATCGTCTCTTCTTTTCTATCGTCTATCCCGACCTCCCTCCTCACTTGACTCTCGACCAGGCGTCACCTCCCCTTCCGGCCAGACAAAAATCCTCGCTGAAGCTCCTGACGGGAACGTCCTCCTTGAGCCCCTGTGACAGCTTTCTTGGCGAAGATGTCCGGATGTCCAACTTTGTCTCTCGATATAGCGGGCTGCATTTCTCGGGCACGGAGATGGGACATTCGACATCGATTCTAAGCGCGCGTCAGGACTGGCGCCAGAAGTGTGAGGATGGTGAGAAGGGAGAGGATATGCGGGCGTGCATATTTGTATGGTGGTCGGCGAGTCGCGTTGATTGTGTTGCGAGAAGTCTAGGTAGTCCGTAGGGTTGCTTGGGATTTTGGAGACTCGTTCTTGGGAATTTCCTGGAGAGATATCCAGCTTTTTAAAGGTATTTGGAAGAATATGAAAGCAGAGGGAAAGAGGCCAAGGACGACTTCAGAAAAAAAGGACAGATCCCAGAACGGGAGATCGACTCGAATCTAATTCTACAATTACACAAATAGCAAACAGGCTCTTTCTCGGTCGAGGAAGAGCTCAGACAAACTCATTTGCACACTTTCAAAAGGACCGTTCACGAATAATCCAGAGGCGTTATTCACCTCAAGACCCTCAATCCAACACTTAGCAATCAAACTCACACCTTTTTACCGCGATATTTTCACTCCCAATATCCGCGCAGTCCCCACCCTCAAAATTCAAATCCTGACCGGCAAACTTCATGAATCCCTCGGTCAGATCCTTTCTGAAGATGCGCACCTCGACGGCCTCCGGCAAGCTATCGGGAGTGACGAAGATTGAGTTGTCGGTGTTAAAGCCGTCGAAGCGGCCAAGGTCCGCGCACGCATCACCATTCTGGCCTATTCCTTTGTCTCCTTCTGGTGAGACAGCGCAGTCGCGGGTAATTTCAATGAAGCCAGGATCTTCGCTTGTTTGCAAAGTACTGCTTCTTGACGGGGCGGTGACGAACGTTTGGCACTTGTTTTGGGCCAGGACAGCCGGGGCAAGGAGGCCGAGGATCGAGAGGGGGAGAATGATGAAGGTTGTGGCGTACATCTTGTGATTTGGAATCAGATGTATGTGCGTCGGTGTGTTTATTGATTGAAGAAGCAGGAGTTTCGGATGAAGCTTTGAAGTTGTAGGAAGATAATGCAGAGCGCTGTATATGAGAAGAGACAATGTTGAAGAGAAGACATTCACCGGATTGTAGCTCACTCTTATAGAATAATCATAAACCCTGGTGGTGGTCGCAGTCCACTTCCCAAATAGGGCACTTTCTCTCCACCCGATATGTAAAACTCGGGAAGCTTCGAATTTCCATACAAGGAAGCGGAATAAGCAGTGGGTAGGACGGGGGAATTGCGTCACTTAGCCGTTTCAGAAGCCCAGGATGAACAGAGATGAACTCCAACTGAGAAGAGAGGACCAAAAGCAGGTCAAGGAGGTCATGAGCAGTATCGAGGTTACGAGAGGAGAGAAAGGTTGGTAGCAATGACACGCACAACGACGCGAAGACTTTTCGAAGGATTGGAACCCAAACAACAATTGAAAGAAGAGGCATTCTCGGCCTGTCGGGTCATACCGTGCCATGCTTCGGCCTCAAAGGGGGAAGCTGATTCATCTCACAATCGGTGTGAGGCACAAAACAGTCGGAGGTGTAAGACCGAAGGAGGATTCGTTCTTTGTGTGAAGCGCACACCAGCAAAGTCTCAATTAGCTTCCTTCACCTAGCCTACGAAACTCATCAGCCACTTGTTTGTGCGACGCGAAAGTTGGTCATCGTCGAATGACTTGCATCTGGCCCGTAATCAGAGAACTTATGAAACCAAAGTCGAGCTGGGTGAATTGTTGGTGTCAGGGATCAAGGGATGACCCAAAATCACGGAGAAGATGAAACTCCGAATAGATCTCGTGGGACTCTTGGAGAAAATGAGACTCTTCTGTGCTGGTAGATGGTATAGGAAAAGACTATGGCAGATAAAGAGAAAAGAAAGGTATTGCAGAATGGAAAAGAGAGATGTTGGGAACTGGAGTTGGGTGTGCTGCGGTAGATTCCGGTGCGCTTGTCTCTTCTGGTCTAGCTCCACCAGGTCGGGCAACGCGCTCTCGGCTTGGTTGCTCATCCAAGAAAGTTGTTGCACAAAAAGGACCGCGGTCATCAAATGACCATAAACTAGTTTTTGTCTGACAAAAGTACGTTCCTTATTTATGGTGATAGTCAAATGAGGTTATTGGGTAAGAACTCGGTACCCAACAAGAGCGATGCCCTCAACACGGAAGCGGTGATGAAGTAGTGAAGCGATGCACCAACATCCCAGATTCCTAAGAAATCTCTTCCTACATACAACCCATGCCTGGAAATGGCCTCTACAACACTCCCCTGTCCTGCCCGCTCTTCTTCGCCAGGTTCGAGCCTTGCAACTGGATGAACTGGAAGCGGATCTCGCCCTGATCAATGGTAAAGAACGCGGATCTGGAGATTAAATTCGAAGGCAATAGTTTTCGCCGGTGGGATGCCGCCCTTTTCGAAGAAAACCGCCCATCTGGACGCTCTGAAGGACAGCTATTTTGTGACGTTGGCGCTATGCTAACTGAAAGTAAACGTCTTGGTCGGGACAGAATATTCAAAATATCTATCCGACACAGCAAACATGGCAAATGCCTTGCCGAACTTTTGGTCAAGCAGAAAAGAAACGCCACAAAATAAAGATGGTCCGAGCACCTTTCATGCGCGAGAAAGATGCAACGCAAAGTCAAACACTTCGTCACTCGTTGCGAAAAACTTTTTGATGTGGTTCGTCAATGTTCCACTTTTCCAGTCCCATTGGGAATCTCATTGTCCTTATCACCAATCGCTGACGCCGCTGCCTCTTCTAGCTTTTGAATATCGACCTTTTGCTGCTCGATAGCTTCTTGAAAAGCCGTCCTTTCCGCCTTGGCACTCGAAAGCGGACTCGATGTGCTCAACTTCTCTAGGGCTTCCACCTCGGATGCTGAGAATGTGTCTTTGCGCTTTGGGCGGAAGGGGACTGGTGTGCTGGTCCGGGAGGTGAGGAACTAAAAGACCAGAAAGGAGTTAGCTGTTAAGAAGTTATGGTGGGCCAGGTACTATCCAACCGGAGGTTGTGGAAGAGCTAGGCTTACCGAGCTCGCTGCACTAAGCAAGGCGATCAAGCTCGCTTGTACCACGTCCTCATGAATACCTACACCCCAGACTTTCATGCCAGGACTCCCACTCGCCATGCACTCGATGTATGTGGCGGCCTTGACGTCTCTTCCTCCCCCAATGGCATGTTCCTTGTAGTCTGCAACGTCTAAGTCGATGCCGAGAGTATGTAATGCGTTGGCTAAAGATGAGATTGCGCCGTTTCCTACGCCAACAATAGGGTGCTGTGCTCCATCTACGGCGATGATGCCAGCAAATTGTCGTTTTGAGGTTGATGTGCTTGTTGCTGGCACAGTTTGGACTTGGGGGCTTGTCCCGAGTCCACCACGTTCCCCTGATGCCGGGCTTCGAACAGCGGTGATATTGTAGTCGACAAGAGTAAACCTTGGATTCTTCTTGAGATGATAGGCGTCCTCGAACAATGCCTGGATCTCTCTTGGCAGCAGTTCCCGTCCTCTGCGGTCTGCCTCTTTTTGCACAATCTTGCTGAATGCTATTTGGAGACCTCGGGGCATATCGAGTTCCAGAGCCCGTTGAATGATCCACGCCACGCCACCCTTTCCGCTCTGGGAGTTGACTCTGATTATGGCTTCGTAGTTCCTACCAATATCCTGTGGATCTAACGGGAGGTATGGCATCTGCCATGGATCATCCGGCTTTGCACCCGAGGCTTTGCGGGCATTGAATCCTTTCTTAATGGCATCTTGATGGCTGCCAGAGAATGCACAGACCACCAATTGTCCGCCATATGGCCACCTTTCATTGACCGGAATCTTGGTGCACTCCTCACAGACCCGTATGACCGAATTGATGTCACTAAAATCAATGTTGGGCCAGATTCCTTGCGTGTACAGATTCAGAGCCAACGTCACCAGGTCAACATTCCCAGTTCTTTCTCCATTACCAAACAGTGTTCCTTCCACTCGCTCTGCTCCGGCCATCTGTGCTAATTCTGCTGCTGCGATAGCACATCCACGGTCATTATGAGGGTGAACCGAGACGCAATATTTCTTTCGTTCGCTCACGTACGTGCAGAAATACTCGATTTGATCGGCGTATATATTCGGCGTGGCCAGCTCGACCGTAGCTGGGAGATTGAAAATCAGGGGAGCATCTTCTGTCGGTTCCCAAGCAGCCTTGACAGCTTCACATATTTTGACCACAAATTCGGGAGAAGTGTCAGAAAACGTTTCGGGTGAGAATTCATACAGCCACTCAGTCGGAGCGTATTGCGAATCCTTCGGCGCGTCTTTCGTCAAGCTTCGTGCAAGTTTCGTACACTTCACTGCAAGCGCAATGCTCTCTTCTTCCGACATGCCAAAAACTATTCTTCGGAAGCATTCGCTGGTTGCGAGGTATAAGTGTAAAATAGCTCTTTTGGCGCCTCTTAAAGATTCCACTGTCCTTCGGATGAAGTCTTCTCGACAAGGAGAGAGAACTTGCAAGTATACATCATCCGGAACAGTGCCTGGTGTCTCGACCAGAGATCTCGTGAAGTCGAAGTCGGTTTGCGAGGCTGACGGAAATGATATCTCGATTTCTTTATAACCCAGCCCAACGAGCATCTTGAAGAAGCGCATTTTTTGTTCCCCATCCTGATAAAGCAACAAATCAGCTTCATGCCTAGCCTTGTGCTATTCGTTCTCGTACCATGGGATCTGCTAAGCTCTGGTTTCCATCTCTTAAGTCGGTTGCAAGCCACCTTGGTGGTTTGTCGTTCGTTCTGGATGGCCATTGCCTGTTTGGCAGGTCCAATGGCTTGAATTGTTTGTACTTTCTCCATGGCTCACGTAGCCTATCGATTGCTAGTCAGCTGTGGACTGGGAAGCTGACTGTTATGGGCAAGACAAACATGGGCATCTCTGCGAAAAGAGCAGTACGGAACGTCCGGCTGTTGACAAGGACACAAAATAGACTGCAAGGGCTGAAGGCAATGCAGTCGACTCTGGGTTGGGAAGTTCAATGTGAGATTTTACCCTAAACAATTTAAAGCTTTGGTGAATTGAAGGGCGCGATGAAAAAAGTTTGCCGACAGCAGTGAAACCCCGCAGACGTAGATGGGGAGGACCTCCGGACCCTGCGGCTGCTAAGGATACTTACAGCCTAGTAGTAAGCGATGCTTAACTAATATTTAACGGCCAGCCAATAACTTTCTAGCCCGAACTATTCTGGTCAAGCAATATGTAACATCTGGCATTTTCAAAGTCCAGAGGTCTGTGTCTACTACGATAGTCTTGTACTAATACGCCCAGGATGCGGAACAGGGGACTACTATCATGACCAGGAAGCTCTACAGCTTTGGTCACCACTGTACAGGATGAAGCTCCATCCATTGCATCTGTGGTCCGTCATCTTGAGTGTGTTTGCGCCTCATACCATCCTATGAGCATATGCTAACATTGATTTGTCTAGCCATTCTCAGCTTTTCGAAGATAACACAAGCCTTTGGTGCAGAGCAACAAGATGTGCCTGGTATTCGATGGCAGCCCTGGACAGAGCCGCCCAGTCAGGGTACTGTCCCTTCCAGAGCACAGCGGAACGAGTTTGACGAGTTGGGAGGTGGGTTTGGAATTGAAGAAACCTAAGGTTCTCAGCTAATGTTGCTGGAGGACATGACGCAGTTCACGCAATATGGCATCGCTTACGAGAAATCGAGGATGCACGGAAGGACAAATCCAGCTCATACCAGCCACGAGGGCTGACCGGAAGTGCATGGCACTACGTCAAGATCGCTTTTCGACTGTTATTTATGAACAGCCCATCTAGAGATCATGCCTTGTCTGATAGCCAACCTTCCGTGGTCAGCGGTGACTTGGCTCGAAGCGTTAACATCCTTAAGCACGCCGCCGCGCTCGATGATCCAGACGCGATATTCCTGCTGGCTGAAATGAGCTTCTATGGGAACTTCTCTCATCCAAGGGACTATCCGCAGGCCTTCGATTACTACCACCGACTTGCTTCTTCAACCGGCAACAATACAGCTCAATACATGCTAGGGTTCATGCACGCAACCGGCATTGGCGGGGCGGCAAAGCGCGACCAAGCCAGAGCCTTGCTCTATCATACTTTCGCAGCCGAGCAAGGAAACATCAGATCCGAGATGACAGTTGGCTATCGCCACCATGCAGGCATTGGTACAGCAAGAAATTGCGACAAGGCTGCACACTTTTACAAAAAAGTTGCAGACAAGGCAATGGCTTACTTGCGATCAGGACCGCCAGGTGGTCGAAACTTAGTTAAGGAATCCTATCGCTGGGCTGATGAGGCTGGTGGTGTCTATGGTGAAGGTGCTAGCGTATCTAGTTCTGGATTTAATGCCAACCGAGACAGAAACAGTCATGCCAGCACAGACGATATCATGGAGTACCTTGATATGCTGGCGAGAAAAGGGGATCTAAAAGCAACCTTCAGTCTTGCAAAGATGTACTACGAGAACCGGATTTCAAGACATGATGTCAAAAAGGCGCAACGATTATTCATGAAGATCACCAAGCAGTATTGGGATAAACAGGGCAAAATCCTATCTAGCGGACCGAAAGGAATTGAGAAGGTTGCTGCAAAAGCCGCTGCATATATTGGCCGGATGTTCCTCCGTGGCGAAGGCTGGGAGCAGAGTTATGAAAAAGCTGCTACCTGGTTCCGTCGAGGCATTGCAAACGGAGATCCTCAGTGTCAGTTCTTCATGGGTATCATGTATCGTGATGGTCTTGGGGTTCCCAAAGATTCACTAAAGGCTGCCTCGTACTTCAGGGTTGCAGCGGACGAAGATATCGCAGACGCACAGTCGAACCTCGGTATGCTATTTCTTGACCAGGGAGAGCTGGAGACTGCTAGCCAGTATTTTGAGCTTGCGGTCCGTCACGGTCATCTAGAAGCGTTCTACCATCTCGCGGAGCTCGCCAATAAAGGTATCGGCCGAGAGAGACACTGCGGCATGGCAACAACATATTACAAGATCGTGGCGGAGAGTGTGGAAGAGATTCACTCTCCCTTCGCTGAAGCAAATCGAGCATTCGAGAGGGGAGACCTAAAGACTGCTCTGATAGCATCGATGATGGCAGCAGAGCAGGGCTCCGAGGCAGCCCAGGCCAACGCAGCTTACTTGACTGACGTGCAAACTCCAGTGCTCAACGTGCCGGCCATTCCGATCCTAAGCCCCGCATTAAAACGACCAGCTTCAGCTGTTCGGAACGCTGCACTTGCACTCATCTACTGGACTCGCTCTGCCAAGCAAGCAAACATCGACTCGCTCTTGAAAGTAGGTGATTACTATCTCTCAGGCTTCGGGACATCAGATCTAGACCTTGAAAAGGCAAGTACATGTTACCACACGGCCGCAGACGTACACCATTCCGCCCAGGCACTGTGGAACCTTGGCTGGATGCACGAAAACGGCTTGGCCGTTGAGCAAGATTTTCACATGGCGAAACGATATTATGACTTGGCCCTAGAGACCAATTCAGAAGCCTATCTACCCGTCAAGCTGGCACTAATCAAGCTCCGTGCACGCAGCTTCTGGAATACCCTAACAAGGGGAAAGATTAATAGCATCCAAGCCGAGCCAGCGGAAAGCAAGAGGTCTCGCACGTTGTCCGAGTGGATCGCGCAGTTCCTAGAGTATGCCGAGGAGGATTTAGAGGAAGGAGCTGAAGGTACCGGACTGGACGACTTGGAACTCGAATCAGCCGCGTTTGGTGACGACGCCATGCCAGGAGGCGACGAATCGTATTACGAGGAAGTTGACGACGGTTTACTGGAAACACTCGTCATTATCGGTATTGCCGCCACACTCGCATTTCTGGTGTACTACCGTCAGCAGCGGCAACTGCAGCAGAGAAGAGCGGCGGATGGTGGGAGGATCGCACAAAATGCTCCAGGTGCCGTAGCTGCTGGGCCGCCGGCTCCTGGCCAGGCGGCTGTACAACTGCCTACAGGCGCACCGCAACCACAGCGGCAACAGCAGCAGCAGCAGCAGCAAGCTGGTGGAATGGAAGCACATGATGGTGGCTTCTTCCCAAATCCTGGGGATCCAGATTATGCTGCTTGGGCTGCTGGGGGTGTCGGTCACTAGCGGGGGTGGGTGGTAGGCAGCAATCCTGAATAGAAGTCTCTTGCCATACAAATCTGTTCTCCACTGATCCTTTTGATTCTTCTTATGTTAAATGTAGCTTTGGGGCTGAGGCTGAGGCTGATCGGGACCCCCAAAGCAGGAGGAAGCAAATCATCATAGCTTTTTAATTTGTCACTGGCCTCGTACTGTAGTACGAGGCAGAAGCATTGGCCATCCATCAACAGCAAGTTGGTATCTCTCAGACATCAGCTGGCTTACGGTCTTTTGTTTGGACAGTAATAGTCTCGAGAGGGGGCCGCCAGGTCGAGAAATCCTTACCGGTGTTCTCCCTCAAGTTGAAGGTGACGAAGAGATGTCTTGGTGTCAAGGTCCGAAATGAAGTTGTGGAACAGTGTCGCTGTCATGCTGCTGGTTGGATGTTTAAACATCTACGGTTGCGAAAACCTTTCCGCTTTCACTTCTGTCACACACTGCAGCATATATCTATCCCCGGCAAATCCACCTTGCTCAGCTCGTGGAGCAGATCTCCCTTTGTTGCGATCCTTCATTCCTTCGAATGGCGCTTGCACAGCGGCGAGGCACAACCCGGGGACTCATGTCAAGGTGTCTCGGATTCGACTTCTCGCACACCATTTTCGTTGGTTGGATCATGATATTCAAGATGGCGATTTTTGGACTCGTCTATGGACATCTCTTCCGCCAGGATTTCTGCATGCCAAAGACATATAAAACGTCTCTATCCCTATATCTACCATTGATCTTGCGGCTTGTTCCTCGTGCCTTCTGTGATACCGTTGCAAGTCCAGCTCAACGACGATGGACAGATTCTTAATATTAGTAATAAACAAATTAATTCTGACTTCTAACGACGATTCCGGTGCTCCGATGTTTTGATGATGACTCATTTATATCTGATCTTACTTTACTACTACATCCAGGATGTGCTGCAGGAAAAGACCTAGCTCAGGTGTTGTTGCCTCTTTTGTTGTTGCTTGGGGATGAAATCATGAATCATGAATCATGATCGTCATAAATGATAAACACACGCGGAGCACACCAGTCCCAAATTGTGATCCACAGATCCTAACCTAGTAATCTGCATAAATAATCCATAGAGGCAAATGAAGAGATGCACGAAAGAATGTGCGTGAGTGTGCCATCCCATTCCAGATCATACTATCCTTTTCAATTTGACAATTTCATTATTTCGACGTAGGAAGCACCAGGAGGGCATCAGGGAAGTCAGTAAACACTAGTCGTTTCGTTTAGTAGATCCCCCAAAATCGGTACCGGGAGGGTATCAGTATGTGTTATCTCAACATACTCGTAAGTACTGTATACCAATACTCGAAACGATATCTCACATAATGCACACATAATGCACAGATCATCAGGTCACAGAATGCAAGGAACAACAATTCTCCGCAATATTATTGCCTATCTAAGTAGGCCTTCGGCTCTGGGGCCGGCAAAACAATTCTCCGTGCTGCTACTGCCCAGTTAAGATATACAACTTTTCGGGCCACTTTCTCTCTCTCACCACCACCACCACCACCACCACCCCCTCCTCTCCTCTCCTCTCCACAATCCGTAACGGGCTGTACCTAAAGGTACACACCCACCAAAGCCAACGCCACAGCCACCACCGCGCCGATCAACCCAGTCAGCATTCTGGCTAGGACGATCTCCTTCTTGTGGAAGGTTTGGCAGGCCCCCTTCGTCCACTCGCGCATCACATCGTCACGGATGTGACCGGGGTCGAAGGCAACAAAGAAGATAAGAGGTAGCCAGCCGATGACTGACAGGAAGAGCCAGAGGATGATTCGCCGCCCCATCTCGCGCTGGATTTTGGGGTCGTCTTTGGGGATTCGCTTGGTAAGACGTGGAGCGTGAGAGAATTCCCAGCGGTTGTGGACATCGCACCAGGCTTGCTCGAAGATGCGGCCGTCTTCCTCGAACTTCGTGCCTCGACTGGCTTTGGGACGGTCACTCATGCTGCCATCGTTGTTACGGAAGAAGAGCTTGAGCATGGAATCGTCAAGGGGAAAGGTAGGGCACCTCTTCTTGAGGAAGTTGATGTCGTCATTGGCCATGGCTATGCGCTCAGCGGTTTGGTTGTCAGTGCTTGAACGGGTCAGAGGTTTGTCGAAGGTCAAGCCAAAGCTGCTGGTTGCTGGCAAGCTGAGATAGTGTTAGCAGACATATAGAGCCAGACCACAAAAACGCTTACTCAGGCAGAGGGTTGGCAGCCCGAAATGGTTTTGTAGGTCCGATGAGATCCTCTTCAATGTGTGCACGAGGAGGCGCGGTTTTTTGCATGCCAGGAACACGAACAATGCCGCCTGTGCCGCAGCCCATCTCATCACGGATGCGCTGGTAGCGTTGTGATTCAGACATTTTGACTGGATAGGGAGGTTAGCCTGGTATCCCAACATGATGGAGGAAGCCTTACGTCTTGGACTTCCTGTCAGAAATTGTTTTGTTCTCTTGATAGAACCAGGTGTGTAAGAATTTGCAGATTTAGGCGTGTGTTGTGAGTTTGGGCTTAGAATGCTGCTCCCATCCACTGCCACATCTGTGGGATAGAATGTCGTGTAAGAACCGTCCTCAGAAATGTCAGAACGCGAGTCCTGTGTGTCTTGGGTGATGAAAGGATTCTCAGGAGGGTTGGTAGTCCTCTTTGGAGTTGCAGTGTGAGTTCGCTGTGGAGAATGAAGAGAGTCAGCATGAATAGCTTGACGTGTGTCGGTGCGTGTCTTTGGTAATTCGCTCAACTCAAGAGATAAACCTGGAGTATTAACGTTGACTGGGGGAGGTGAAGAGATAAATGGATTTTGGTGTTCACCACTGAGCGGTGTTGGGTGACGGTAACTGGGCGAATTTTCGGTTCTGATCTGGTTTTGTGGTGTTGCAATGTGAGGCAGCGCGGGAGTGGACGATGATATTCTGTTCAGTCTGGGTAGTGGATGCCCTTCAGGATGCGGAGGGGCGTATCTCGGCACTGTTGCTGGGTCTTGAACCTCCAAAGTCTGACCGTTTCGTCGATGTCGGTAAGTGACAGCTTTCATTGGTGGTGTAATGAATGCCGGATGCGACCTCAATGGATCCCAGGGTGACGGAGCAACCTTGTTTTCTTCAGCACTTGCGTTACTGGAAACATTGGCCAGACTGCTTCCAGAAGTATCACGACCGATTGAGACTTTGGTACGCAGCTCTCTTCGCATCCCACTTTCTCCTACAGTTTCCCATTCCCCACCATCACTCCCGTCTGCCTCAGTGAACAGATCGTCTTCTTCATCATTCCTCACGCTTCTAATGACCCTTTTACCCTTTGCAATAGCACTCAATCGTGCAGCATCAGCGCTTTCGCGGCCTACTAAAGACACCATGGAGCTTTCATCCATGTATAATCCTGGCCTAAACGACCCATCTTTGAGAGCGACATCAAGGCTGACGCCACGACTCGATGAGCTTTGAAGGCCACCGAAGTCGAGGACAGACTCAGACTCAGGCTTACCCCTCCTATCCACGCCAGCTTCGGACCTATGCTTCTCAAGAGCAGGCGGTTCACTCAACCCTTTTGGCTCTTGCTTGGGTGAATGAGTTGCTAGATGCTCTGAAAGAAGTCGGGCCACGCGAGCGTCGGATTTTACAAGCTCTTCAGATGTGAGCGATCGGTTTCCTGCACCTGGTGATTGATACACGGCGTCAGAAAGGAGATATTGATCATTATATGATTCGTCGCCTGCGGGATCGATCACACTTTGCCTGGTCAATTCTCCCGGTTGCTCATGACCAGACTTTCGAAGCTGGCTCAGCTCTTTGGTGGAGAGGTCGCGGAAGCTAGTCTTGCCCTTATCGCCTATCCAAGAGAATTCGCTGTTGAGCACAGCTTTCTGGGCGTCAGCAGGTTTGACCGGTGATCCAGAAACCTTTCTTCCTGCAAGAATACCAATGCCATTCGCTTGTGTCAAGTTTAGCAACTTCTCCGTGTTGTCGTACAGAGAAGCTTCAGATAGAGTCTCACCAATGAGACCTTTGGCAACCACACATGATGGATCCGGAGGGAGCGGAATGTTTGGTGCTTGGCCAGCAGGAGACGATCTCAGTACGTCCGGTTCATCAAATATGCTCTGATGAGAGGCAGGGGTATCAAGACAGTTTCCAATTTCAACGTCTCGACCACTCTCAGTGCTCTTCCTTCTGGAGTCGGACCCATCGTCATACCTCTTCACAATGCTTCCAATGGTACTGGATTTATCTACTCTACCGCGAGCTCCATGCAGGTTCGGCTGCTTGGTGTTGGGACTTCTATCCTGACTCAGTCGCTGGGGGCTGCTAAGGTCGAAGATTGAATTGGAATCACGCTTTGCGGTGCTGGCGGACTTCTTCGCTCGACCAGAGGGAGGCGAGACGCTGATCCGTCTCGAGAACTTTGTTTTACGCTTCAGTCTTAGGCTGTTCGGCAGTCGAGAATTGCGTCTCTCTTTTATCTCAGGAAGAGATGCGATTCGTATGCCATGAGAAGGAGGAGAAAGGTCAACGAACGGATTTTTCGGTGGAGATAAATCGGAAAGTGTACTAGAAGCGTCCGCAGCTTCGCCAACCTTCGACGTCTCCGAGAACGCTCGAGTAGGCGAAAGGATGCTCTGATAAGCAGACTGGTAATCGTCGAAAATGGATCTAGGTGGCGTGTCTGTTCGTCGAGCTGCCATGTCTTTCGGTCCCAGCTTTTCCCCGGGCTCGGAAGCCATGCTTGGAGCCAACCAGTGTGATAGCAATGGGACGAGATCCGCAAGCCCCTCGAGGTCTTCAAGTGAAGTTGGAGATGATCCTCTCAGTACGAAACTGGAAGCTGAGTGAGATGTAAATGGATCAGGAATCCTAGGCTGTTGGATGGCCGACTTCTCCTCAAGACCGCCGCCGTGGGAGGACTGATTCTGTTTCTTTCGTGGTCCTAAGCCAACGGGCTTGCTATGTCTGAGCCATTTAGACTGGAGAAGCCCAGAGGATCCTAGCTGTCAGCCGTTTTCTTGCTGAGTGGTGATTGAGAGGTAGATGTCTTACTTACAGCTCTTCGATTCTGAGCCACAGATGCTGCTCTTTCGCGAGACTCACAATTTTGAGCTTGTGTGTGGGATGAGAAGGTGTTCGCTAATGTCGATATCAACAATTACCTACTTAGCCACAACGGGAAACCGGTCACAAAGTTGGAGCTTACCGTTTACCTCTGAACGCAAGTCACGCCTTGCCTGTTTACAATGAAAGAAAAGCACAGAGGCTCGAGTATCTGCAAGTTCAGGAGATGACAGTTTTGTCAGTGGATGAGTCGTTGGGCCTGTGACTGCGTCAACTGTAGCATCAGCGATACCTTCTCTTGTTCTGCTATTAGCTGCGCTCTGTATGGATATGGCTTGAGGAGATCCTTGCAGTGACAGCTCTTCCAAGCCTTGAAGGATACTTCTGAGCTGGGGAAGCAGTGGTGCCGAAGACGGATACGAGTAGGAGATTTGTGATGAGGAGGAGGAATTACTCTGTGGTGCAACCGAGGTGAGGAATTTCGAAAAGCTGTGTTCTGACTGCACCACTCCTGACACCGCATGATCAAGTCTATCCAGCCCTGCAAACACCGCCTCATTTTCTCTGCGCTCACGGAGCCCACTCATAATCTTCCTGATCGTTGTTTCCACCATACGAAACGCCATGCTACAGTCAACATCCACCGTGTCGAAGCTACAGCCATCACCACAGAAGCCTGTCTGTGATGCCATCTGTGATGCCTTCTTTGACGCTCCAGAATGCCCAGGTCTGCACAGCACCGCAACCAGGGTTTTCCAATCTGAGAATCACTTTTGGTATATCCCTCTCAGGCGATGCTGCCCAAATGAGCGACGACCAAGATGTGACAACTGAGATAAATAGCCAACGTGAATGGCTTCGGCAGGATTTCCAGGAAATGGAATGCGGTCATATCCAGAAGTCGCACAAGTCAACAGCAAGCAGTCAATATAAGAACAAGGGGTGAACGTGCAGCAATGTCAGAAGGCTGAGGGAAGATGATCATGAAAGTCTTGAGAAGGACAATCACCGCCTCGGTGGAGAGTTGTCTCATTGCAAGAGCAGGATGTGCAGGCACGGCCGAATCCCAGTTCTTGCCTTCTGATGGACGCACCTGCCCTTACAATGCACATGGGTGAGGGTAGTATGAATGTGGATGTGTAGCAACGACTGCAGGAGCATTCATGATGATGAATACAAGCCTTTGAAAGCTCCATCCTTCAACTCAGACGTTGTCACCTACTATATTTGACGGTGCTCCAGGAAGCTGCAAACAACAGTGAGGCATATTCGCATGGAATGAAGCAAATTGCCGCTGTAGAGGATGCATGCCCTTAGCTTGCAGAGCCGTGTTATCACAGCGTCTTCCAGGCACTTCAGGCACTCCGACTGAAGCCCGTTCTCAGACCGCCCACAGTTTGTATCGTATCATATCGATCGACACCCTACTATACACCCTCAAGAGTCGACGTCCGTGAGTGCACGCTTCTAGGCAAGGACAATTGTTGACCTCTATCTGTGAGAATGCCCACGAGAAACAGGAAGACAACGACAACGTGGTCATTTCGATTTCACGAGAAAGAACAGCTGCAGGCCGATCGGTCGATGGTCTCCTACAGCTTAAGGTCGATGTAGCTGAAATCAGCTGTCTGTCAGATATGAAAGAGAATAGAGGAGGAAAACGGACAAGAGGAGGACAATATTGGCAACTTGGAAGGCTCTGCGGAATGGGTCCGTGCTCAGCCTAAGCCCAATAAAACATTGAGGCTCAGGTCATTTTGACTTCTGCACAACTACAGACTACTGGACTGTCTTACCGCTGGCCATACTACTATATTACTACGTGTTACTCTGCCTATTACTGGAAGCGATCTTCAGAAAAAAGCGACTTATACTACAAGGTCGACACTCTCGTGCCCAAAATGGTAGCATCGATAAGGCAGCAAGGCAGACAACATGGCCGTTGATTGCTGCCTTACTATTGGAATGCACCCCGGAATGAAGGCATGTCATTTCATGGCAAGCACGAGATCAAACGTCACAGCAAGGACATCAATGGCCAATGATCGAATGCCTCTATTCATCGATTACCTCTCTTACCACCTCTCTTGCCCCGATCAGAATGCGCCTTCAGTACCTTTCTTGTCTCAACCAGACTCCGCTTGCCCTTCTGCTTCGCCTTGCCAAGTGTCATCAAGAAGTTCTTTTTCCGAGCCTTCTCCTTGTTGGTGGTACTTTTGCCTTCGTCATTTTTCCGCTCCCTCTTCCTGGCCGCCTTGCTCTTGTGCTCGGCTCGATCCGTCTTATACTCTTCCTGGGCGGCAATCTTCTCCTCCCGCGAGATGCGCCCTTTGGAAAGAGCAGCTAGTCCCTCAATCTCAGCGGCGGTAAGAGGATCATCCATGTGTCGATACGAGTTAGTGAGTGCAATGGCTTGCGCAGTGGTGTGGTGGATCTTGTGCCCCTTTTTCTGGAGCTGCGAACTAACTGCAGCTTGGGCGCGGAGTTCTTGTAGCTTGGCGAGGCGAAGCAGAAGGGCAAGCGGAGTCTGGTTGAGACAAGAAAGGTACTGAAGGCGCATTCTGATCGGGGCAAGAGAGGTGGTGGATCTTGTGCCCCTTTTTCTGGAGCTGCGAACTAACTGCAGCTTGGGCGCGGAGTTCTTGTAGCTTGGCGAAATCGGCAGGTGTAAGAATTCGAGTCGTTGCCAGATTTGATGCTTTCGTTTGTGTTGTTTCTGGAGCATCATTCTCCTTGTTCTCGCTATCAGCATCAAGTTTTACCCGTTTGTTTTCGACCGAGTCTTCATCGTCGTCGCTGATCTCAATCTCCTTGTCACTCTCAACGTCTATCCAACCTCCCGAATCATCACTATCGTCAGTTTCAACCTCCCAAGCACCCCAGTCTTCTTCTTCTTCCTTTTCCTCTTCTTCTTCCTTTTCCTCTTCTCCTTCATCGTCACTGCCTCCCTCTGGGAGACCTTTCTCTAGCCTTTTTCGTTGCCGTTCTTCCCTTTTCCACTTCTCAAGAAGATCCAAGCCTTCAATTTCGCCGGCTGGTATGTCACCAAAGACCTGTTGCTTCTGTTGCCCTGAGCGAAGACCAAGCGCAGCCTCCTTCCCTCGGTCACGCTTCTTCAGCATTTCTGCTCCTACTTCCCTGTACAAGCCGAGCAGGCCTTTAGCCGCCATCATGACACCCTTGTCCTTGCTCTTCTTGTACATGACCAAGTCTTGTAACAACGTGTCATTCATGGCTAGTGGCTGTCGGACACAGATCTCTCGAATGGCGTTGAGGCCAGATGATGCTACTTCTGCAGCCGCTGCTTCGGACACGAATTCATTCGCAATCTTTTGAATCAGAGGCTCGAGAATGTCTGGTGGGACAAGACTGTGTGCGGATTGGGCTAGGCATGCCAGGAATGTGGTGACTGAGGATTGTCGAGGTGTGAGATATTTGAGGAAGTATGAGTAAAAGCTCAGCACAGTAAGTTTGTGTAGACCAATTAGGCGGGATACAAGTTGAAGGACGAGCAATTTCTGCTCCAGGCCCAACCTTGATCTCGCATTTTGTAAGTGCTTGGAAAACAAAGCCTCCGCAAAGCCTTGTGGATCGTGAAGCAGATGCAGAGCAGAGAAGTTGAGCGGATGTGGCTGATTCCTTTTCTTCTCTTTCCGCTTCACGGCGGTCGTCGCTTTACTCAATGCTTTGCTGGCTTTCTTGCTCTTCTTGTTGATGCCCACTTGATGTCGAATCTTGCTTACATCAATGCCGTCGTCATCGCTGCTATCGTCTTCGAACTCTTCCCTCTCCTTGTCGCCGCCAAGGAAGAACCGTACACCACCAACAATCACCTTCTCGTTCTCTGCCAAGGCGGCTTCTTTCATGATCTCCACAGTCTTCGCATCTGTCCACAATTGCCGCCGCCAAAGCTCCCGAGTCAATTTTACGGCCCAGAGACCTTTTGAAGAAGTCCTATCCCCGGTGAGAAGATTGTAAAGGACTGTCTGGATGGTGCGATTAAGTTTGTTGTTCGTAGATTTCGAATTGGAGGTCCGTAAATCACTGAGGATTTTACTGAAGAGCAGTGCCCGCAGGCTTTTGCTGGGGGTCGATGTGAGAACCGGGAAGAATGTTTGAAGCAAGCTTCTACGATGTCAGCACCGCACTTCGCAAACTCAAGTATAGGCCATACATGGTAGAATCAATTATGTTCTTCTTTCTCAGCAGCACGAGACTGCCAATGATTTTCTCTCGGAGCTCAGGCTCCAAGACAGTGTGATGTAGCGTTACAATATCGATGAGCTCTTGAGGAAAATTCTTGGTGATCTCAAGATAGCAATCGGCGACATGCGACACAAAGTCAATCAGGTCTCGAAGGGAGAGGATGCCACTATCCGTCGCCGCCGTGGGCGCCGCCATGAAAATCTCCCTGTGATTTTCATATTGGTAGTACTGGGCCCGGAAATCTTCGGTGTATGATCTGGACGAGTCAGGAAGACTCGACAGCTGTTGGAAAGAATGCGCTCACGTTGGGTCCCTTCTAATTTTGTGCTGAAGGTTTGGGCTATAGATTTTGTCAGATTAGAGCCGTCAGGGATCTCTCGAATCACCGACAGGTCAGCATCAACCTTCTCTAGAGCACCAAGCTTCCGTTTCGGCATGGTGGAATTTGCCTACTCCCTTTCTAAGATGGCCGTATCTAGTTTGTCCACAAAGATTTGCACCTTCGCTTACATAATCTCAAACCTTACTGGACTTTTCAGCCAATTAAGCGAGCTTGGCGGTACTTCTCTATCCACTTCATGATCCTTTTTCCCAAACTGTAGAAAGAGTGTTGATTTCTACATACAGCGCAGGGGCCAGCTGCGGGCTATCTAGCAGGCGCCTTGGGGTACTACTACGACACAAACCACTGACCATATCAAGGCCACGAAGAGGTACTCTAATCTGCTTGATTCGCAGGAAAAGCTCATCTCCGCCAACGATCTATGGAAAGAAGTAACCAAAAAATCCTACATTGAGCTCGTCCACGTTGATCGAGATGACATCGATCAGGCATTGGCACTGGTGACATTATCATGTATAGGTGCTATCTCTAAACGAGGGGCCGCTACAGACAAGTGCATTCGGTTTAATCAGATCATCAGTCTCGTCAACTCAGAAGCGACAATCCATCAACCTCAGCTCCGCGACCGCTGCCGCAGAGCTGGGGTTAGGGCGTTCTTGGTCGAAATCTGCAGCGAGAACGGGGATGCAGCAGCTCAGATCAGCAAGCAAGGCCCTCCAGAGCCACCTACATACAGGGGCAGACCCTTACCGCCATCTGGCCAACCCATTTCCCACCCAGAAGGTTCTCTGCTGAGCTCGTCGCCTCTACCGAAACGAAAACAGGTGCTCCCTCCAACCGCCCCGGAGCAAGAGAGTGTCGTAAACAATAGTCAGAAATGGAACTCCAAGCCCCCACCGTTTGAAAGAAGGAAGCGTCAGAGCTCGGCGCCAAAAGATGATCAGCCAGATGAAGATCTTATCGTAGAGGCTCTGAGTGATCCAGACACGCCCACTCTTGCGGGAGATACGCGCTACGATGACTTCCTTAGTCATTGCGAGGATAGAAATAGCTCGCTGTCGAGCTCAAGCAAGGACACGCCAGAGCTGTCACGCCGACTGGCTTCAGCAGAGAGAACTACGTGATGCAGTGGCGCTGATAATGATTGACTCATGCTGTCTGGGTACATCAGCATGTGTTGGTCGGAGATGGGAATGGAAGCATTGGCGTAAGAATCGGCCTTTGGTCCTGGTGTACAACCGAATGGAGTCACGGAGCATTGAACGATTCCGCGCGAGGCTACCCAGGGCACAGATACACAAAAGACAGCTATGACTCATGTCAAGAGTATCATCAAGTAAAAGTTCGACCTATCTGGCCTGCAGATATGGTCAGAAACGTTATCTCGCATACGTAGTGTAGAAAATTGCCAATTGAAGCGAGCTGACAAACATGGTCTGAAAATTGCTTCATTGGCTGTATATCACGTCAAACAAGAAGCGTGAAAGAACGGGCAAAAATGTCCCCATATATAGGCATTTAGTCCCCTTCCATCCTCAAACGAATCATGTTTCTTTTTAAAATCGCTCTCGATCGCCGGCGACGGGGGCAATCCGTCGCCTCCATTCTTCTTGTGAGCAAAAAGCTGAACACGAACCCATTTAGTCGGGGAAGGGTGTTTAGGTACGTCGAACCCCCTTATCGTTGGCATAGAGCGAGGATATCGAACTGGATTGCAACCATTAGCCAATGCTCGGTGCGTTCGAAGAAAGCTCCCGTACAAGAGCCGGCGCCGGTGGGGAATGGGTTCGTGTTCAGCTTTTTGCTCACAAGAAGAATGGAGGCG
>QQTW01000620.1_pt1 | contig 22692 bp, 16 predicted proteins | sample 1904831 | NCBI WGS metagenome assembly QQTW01 (sample SAMN09435610, study PRJNA476489) | Subsurface metagenome, whole genome shotgun sequencing project. | reverse complement strand
CCGACAGCATGCCCCAGGCAAGCTGGAAGGGGAGAAGACTGGCATAGAGCAAGAAGACAGTGACAATATTCAACCCCATCTTGTATGGACAGTTGTCAAATGACGAAGAGAAAGCGCGGTGCGATTGAGCTTGACTATCGCTGGGGACGCCCCTCCTTAAGTAACCCTACACCATCATGGCTGATATGACAGCGGCATTCCGTTTCAGACCGTGCGTGTTGTGAGCCCGAGCTCCTTCGATGTGAATTGCAGTCGTGAAGATATCAACGTGCCCAGACCAACAATGCTATTGAAGCTGTTAGATCCATCATCGGATATGGAAGTTCGACTGGATCGGGCACGTCGCAGCCGTTGCATGACCTGTGAGCAAGCTTGCACCAGGCACTAATTAAGTCCAGTGAGGAGGTCTTGGCCACTTCCACGTCCGAGCAGTCGCAGGAACCTGAGGTCTGTGGCCCGCGTCGCGAACCCGTGGGTGTGAGGCCGATTGCTTTGCTACAAGTCTTGGGATGACTGCTTCAAAAAGATCAATGAGAATCACCAGAACGAAGCGCATACCAGAAAATATTAACTCAATCTGCGTAACCAGTGCTTCCATCCAAACGCAATTATGTTTAGGCCTAAGCACCTGGCTCTCTCCGTTCATTTAATCTTGTTGGCAACTTTGTCCAAAACGTCTAATGATAATACATGACATGATTTTGCACTGACGCAGATGTTTCGAGTCGGCGATATTTCGGCGTCATATTGTGCCAGTGACCTCCGCCTTCCATGTGTACATATTCGAGCATCAGCTTTGACGACGGAGCGTGTGTTTTGGCATCCTATCTGAAGCTATGCGACGAGCACGGCCCGGTATAAGGATCGTGTGCTGGCTGCCAACAAGACTAAATGAACGAAGAGAGCCAGGTGCTTAGGCCTAAACATAATCACGTTGGATGGAAGCACTAGTTACGCAGTTTGAGTTCATATTTTCTGGTATGCGTTTTCTCATGTCTCAGTTCAGGAGGACAGCACTGCTGCTCTCGGCCGTTCTCCCATCGTCTCAATAGTGAATGCATTAAACCATACCTTCTACAGCACAACGCGCTGCTGTGCTTCTAAGTCTAGCAGTGAATGACCGACACCGTCAAAATCTTGATGCCGGTTGTCCCGGTGTGTCTACAAAAAGTGAGAACCCTTCCTCTTGGGACTCGCCCCGCCTTCGGTGCTGTTGTCGCCCGAGTAACCCGAATCGCGTGCGTCGTCCGGCTCGTCAAAGTCAATGTCGAAAGCCTGCGCGTCGGCATCTGCGTCGTCCTCGGCCTGCCCAGCGCCGCCGTCCCAGCCCTTCTGCTGGGCCCCCCGCGTGTTCCAGCGCAGGGTGCTGCTGATGCTATCGAACCACTCCGTCGGCTTGCTGAGCACCGTAGGGAACGGGTACTGCGAGGCGGCGATGGTGACGTAGTCGCCCTGGCGCAGCTCGACGCGGCCCTTGCCGTCAAAGGCGCAGTAGGCGGTGGCGCGGGAGTTGCGCGGGACGGCGACGCGCAGGAGCATCGTGTCGTTGAGCAGCATGGGCCGGAAGGAGAGGGTGTGGGGGCAGATCGGGGTGAGCAGGATGGCGGGGATGTCCGGGTGGACGAGGGAGCCGCCGGCGGAGAGCGAGTAGGCGGTCGAGCCGGTCGGGGTGCTGAAGATGCAGCCGTCGGCCTGGACGACGGTGAGCAGGGCCTCGTCCCCGAACAGCTCCAGGTTCGACACGTACGGCGACGGGCCCCGGTCGATCACCAGCTCGTTCAGCACCTCGAACTGCTCGCTCTCGACCGCGCCCGCGCCGGGGTCGCGCGGGTCCGTCCGGTACACGGTGCAGGTGAAGCGCATGCGCAGGTTGACTCGCATGCCGGCGTCGCCCATGACCGCGTCCAGGTGGGCCCGGTATCGCTCGAACTCGAAGGTGGTGAGGAAACCGAGGCTGCCGAGGCTGAAGGATAGCACCGGCGGCACGATCCGCTGGAAGAGCCAGCTGGTGAAGAGAACGGTGCCGTCGCCGCCGAGGGTCAGGACGAGATCGAACTTCTCCGGCGAGGTCCAGCACAGGTCCGGCGTCCAGAAGCGGAGCATCTCCTCGAACCGGGGATTCTTGTCCAGCAGATTCCGGACTCCGAACCGCTTCGAATTCTTGAGCTTGGCGTCGACGTAAACGTTGACCCCGACGTCCGAGCCGTAACGCGGCGTGCTCAGCAGCCACTCGGCCAATTCCCGCGTCAGTGTGACCAGATGGTTGTCCCTGGCCTTGGTGACGATCATGACGCTCCGGACGGCCTGCTTGATCGGACGGCGTTGGAGCTGCTTCGAGACCTCGCGCACGCCCGTGGCGGTCTTCATGAGGCGCGAGTGCGACATGCCGTCGACTGCCTCAATCTCCTCGAGGACCCGATCAATGTTGACGGCGTCATCGAAGCGTTTGTGGTAGAAGCAGGGTGAGGCGAGCGCGGTGAGCCTGGAAGCCGAGGACGCGCTGCCGGCGGATCCCGGGCGGAGGTCCGACAGGGCGGCGGAGAGCCGCTTGGAGCTGAACGGGCCGGGACGGTCGGATGACGCGTCTCTGCCTCTGCGCTGACTGAGGGAGGGTTCGGGCTTGGTCGGGCGCCGCAGCAGGCAGGACGGACCCGGCAGCGGGGTAGACGTGGTAGAGGACTGTTCCATCTGGCGATCCGCATCCGTGGGAGCTGACCACTGGCTCGCGTCCTCGCCGGCCTCGTCCTCGACTAGAGGCTGCATGCCGGACGCCCCTTCGGACAATGTGCGCCGGCTGCGGGCCTGCATCGGAGGCGAGGCTGCGGAGAGCAGGGTGCAGGCGGAACGAGGCGGGGTTGGGATGACCGCTGCGGCGGAAGAGTGCAGCGGGCGGGAGCGCGAGGGGAGCTGACGGAGGCCGGTATCGATCGACCTGCTGCCGCCGTGGCAGGCGGTGGTGGTAATTGAGGGCTGTGGGGAGAGAAGAGGGTGGAGAATGGCGGCAGGCGATCGGAGGCCGTAGTCGTCCATTTTTGGTGAGATTATGTGATTATTGTAGGAGATCGCAAATGGGAGAGGGGTCCCGATGTCCCGGCTGGCCGCTGCAGCGGAACGATGACGGATTGGCCGGGCTGTTGGGAGCAGCTTAGTCAGACACGCGCTAAGGATCTCGGGCCGTGCAACGGACCGAAAAAGCTCCGACCTGGGCACGAATTGCTATTGGTTGATCGGTAATGAAGGTGTGTAACAGAAAGAGACAGATCTCGACTCAGAATCGATTGATGGATGAGGATGGAATGATGGAGATTAGGGAGAAGGGTTGATACAGATAATGAGAAGAACGATAGTAGTATTGACACCAGAAGAGCGAGGACGTGGCCTGACGTCCGAAGAAGAGGAAAAGGAAGAAACGAAGCGAAAGGGCGAGCAAGGCCGATTAAGAAAAGAGGCAGCCGGTGCGATTATGCGAACGTCGACAAGTCATGGGCAGCGTGATGAGGAAGATGGTGACAGCCAAGGCGAGGACGAGGCACGCCCGGTCGATGTGAAAGGATCGTGTTCCGTGACGAGGCGGAATGAGGGCGGCAATCGAGGCGGTCCGACAGGCTCGGCAGCGGTGACGGTGGTCGCGGTGTTGATGATGCTGGTGATGCGCCGCACGCGATGTCCAAGGCGATTGAAGTCGACGACGAATGGGAGACGCAAGCGTGCTTGTTTTGTTGCCTTCTCCACTTCTTTGCGTTCCTCTCGGATCTCTGCGGTCTTTCTCGTGCTCCTTCTCCACTCGTCTGACCCTCAGGCCTGGATCGGCTGTCGAATAAGCGTCGCGGACGGGCCACCAGGGCTACGAAGACCGGCAATGAGAGAAGAGACGAGTCAGGAGAAGGGACAGCGATGAGAACGGTGAGGGACAGAAAAGAGAGCGAAGGACACGATAAAGATTTGTGTGCTAGGGTGGATGTGCCACTATATACGCTCGACCAAATGAACAGGATGCCATGTACAGCACATCTGCCAGGATTTGCATCTCTGTTTCAACGAAAGAAGCTCCGTGAACTGTACCACCGTCTGAGCAGGTGTAAGATACGCGGCCGTTTTCATGTTGGTAGTACGCGGACGGGGCGACGCCGTCGTCGTTGCGATTCGTAAGACCGGACGGGATTCGAGAAACAAGAAGAGGTGGATTGATCCTGATGAAACGCCAACACTTGACATCTGGTATTGTAACACTCAATTCACCCTGACTCTAAATAATAAATCACCCGTGAACCAGCGCCGGCCGGGCCAGAGCCTACCATGAGGCGGCGTACATGTATTGGGCCGAGGCACAAACGGGGGAAGATGATACCGTACGCCTGAGTCTGTAACAGGGGCATCTAGTCGATCGTATTAAGGATCGAGGAATCAACGTATCACTTGCTTATACGCGCATACGCCGGTCCTCCCTTACGCTCCATCAATGCAATTCGGGATGAGACGCTCATCATACAAAAGCTGAGGCGGCGATGCGCAACGTTGGCTTCTTCCCGGCAGCAGCTCGTCCAACTGCCGGGCTTGATGCTCAACGCCGCCACACGCGTTTCCCTTGGCCCTGAAACAGCTCCTGGGGCAGGATTCCTGATGATTTGATTTCCCATGTGAGGAATGTGATGCCCGGACGGCGGAGATGAGCATAGGTATCCATCCATGGATGGATGGGTCAGAGCAACGGGAAAGCAAGAGTCTGGCAGAACTTCTGGAAATCACGGGTTGAAGCTTACATGCGTAGCTGCGCACATGAACAGCACTCTGGGTACGGGACTATCTTTTCCTGGGAACAGCTGTCGGAGCAGAAATCGAAGTACGCGGCAAGGGAGACGGAAACGCCTGGATTCCATGACTCTATAGACATCAATGCAAGTTTATGAAAACAAAGCTTGCGCGTATATGCATAGTTATCTACCATAGTACGTAGGCATACGCATAAACAACTCTTGATGTCGATTACAGCGGCAAAACTTCGAAACCACCACCAAGAACTTCACGCCATTACCCAGAGCACCACCATCGCACCTCTGCCCAACTCATGTCCCGTCTCCATTCCCAATATCTCCGATCATCGACCCTAAACAGTCAGACAAGCCGCAGACAGCTCTTTGACTTCCCCACAAGACTCCGGCCCGGTTGACTTCTCACACAGCGTATTGCACTCCACCCCCTCGGCAACCCATACGCGGAAGTTGCCCTCGTCGGCCGGCAAACGCCACTGCTTGGTGCTGTCGTCGTCCGCGACGCCGTCAGCCTTGTATCCAGCGCGACAGGCGCAGGCGCCGCGCGGGATACTGGCCGAATCGGCGCGCAGAACCTCGAGCGAAGGGTAGACGCAAGTGACGGCCGTAGCGGAGCAGCGGTTTGCCAGAGGGTTGCACGGCGCCGGACACTCTGGCCGCGGGTCCGGTTTCGGGTCCGGCTCCGTCGTCGCGACGCAGCCGTACAGATGTCTGACGCGGGCAATGTCCCCCGCGCTCAGATTCCCAGGGAACTCCTTGGGCGCGCCGACGAGCGTCTCGGTGCCGCTCTTGGCGAACGCCGTGCTGACGTAGTGCATGATGGAGTCGATGTCGTAGGCGGCCCCGGGAGCGTCGGGCCCGTCCTGGCCGTGGTACGAGCCCGGGTCGATGGTGAACTGGCAGAGGTCGAAGTCGCAGCACTGGCCCGGCAGGCAGCACGACGCCGGGTCCGGGACGGGAGGCGGGTAGGATATGACGTTCTCGCACTGGAAGGTGACGAACTGTTCGCGGTCCGGTCGCCTCTGCTCGTGCAGGAGACCCAGGCTGTGTCCCCACTCGTGCAGGACCACAGGGACGTTGCACTGGGGGCCCAGGGTCATCTGCAGCTCAAAGTTCTGGTCGCCGCCGATGGTGGCGGTGCACTCGTCGCCCGGCGTGATGGTGACGATGCCCGGGAGGCCGTCGCCGGCGCCGTTGGCCTCTTTGGTCCAGCGCAGGCAGGGCACGGCCTCGGACCAGATGGCGATGGCGGCATCGACCCGCTCTTCTAACAGGACTTCGCTGCTGTCGTTTGTGTATCTGTATCGGACATTTCCGTCCGGCCAGACAAAGTCGCCGTTGGGGAAGACGGAGAATGAGCGTCGGGCGAGACGGTGATCGTGAGAGTCATCTGACCCGTCCGGGTATGAAGATGCTCCTGACCTTGGCGAGTATTCCGGTTCATAGGGAACCGGGTCATCGGACGCAAAAGTAACGTTAAGAATGAGGGCTTCAAAGGCCGCAACGGAGCCGTAGATGATGTCGCCGTCATATACCGCAATGTCATTGTGGTAATACCAGCCAGTGCGAAGGACCCCTCGTCCCGGAACGTCCACAAAGCCTGCGTAAGTGCCGTCTGACGCTCCAAGGAATTGGGCCGAGGCCGCGACGCCGAGGAAGGCTCCTGTCACGAGCAAACAAGCTCTTGAACGAGCCATTCTGACCAAATGAAAAGCTCGAGACTTTGAGCCAAGCTAAAGTAGTGTGAAAAGGGATCTAACGAGGGTGAAGATGCAGGTGAAGAACTTGAATCGGCAGTATCTAACGAATGAAGAGAACTCGTTTGGTGAGAGTAAAGATCCAAATTGACGGAGAACAACTTGCCTTATTATATACTCGCGTTCAGTTGACAATGGAAATCCTCTCTCCAACCTTCAATATGTTGCTAATCTTGAGCACCGTATGACCTCGTGAAGCGTCAGCCTCGATCCGCAGAATGCTGCGGATAGCGAGCTGGCACAACGACGGACATAAAATTTTAACACGACCGTAGAAGGATGTGGACCCTATGGAAATGCCAGCCACGGCGAAGTTTCTTCAAATCCATTGAAGTGTTGCATGTCCACAGTCTTCGAGGCGTTGGAAGAACCAGAACCTATCGCATATCCGCCTTCAGGAAGCCCAGGAATGATGAGGACAAAGCGTGCTAAATCAGGATACAGCAGACACGTGTCACAGCCCTAGAGAGACTTTTAAAGCAAAGGATGCTGCTCCACATGACGGCTATCGCTTCGCCCAACGCGATGTCGAGGCAGAGCCTGTCTGGCGGATTGATGTACGCCAAAATAGCTAGGCCGTAGCTCCTGCGGAGTCCATAAATCGTCCAGCTTCCACGTGGGAACGCTCATCCGGTCGTCCTGTCGCTATCCATGGATACGGCTCCTACCAGAGACAGACCGCAACACCTGAGTGAAGAGTGATTATTTCCAGCATTGCGGAAGGATTTGACAGCTGCATCCCGGCGCGAGCACCCAAAGACCGGACATCTGGAGGCGCTGGATGCCTGGAAGGAGTAGCTGAAAACGAATGCTGCGCGTTGGCGCTCTCGCGAAGAGACAGTATCATCCGTTGTCGTGCGTGTGTGAATATCTCTTGTCCAGCAACCCTTCGCCTGTCAACCGATAACCGGTATCAAAGAGCACAGGCTACCAAAGCTGTTGTCGTTATAATCGTTGTCTGATGGAGACCGGCGGATCTCTCGTTGTCTGATAGAAGAGGTGGTAAATCTCCCGAGGTTGCCAAGCCTTCCGGGGCTTGTTGGCCCGAGTGGCCCGACTCTTCATGAGGGTCTCGCATGGAAACCCTCAGCATGCTCCAATATCTCCAACAGCATCGAGGCCGTGCAAGCTCCGCTAATCTCGCCATTCCGAAGGATTCCATTGCAATGCCAGGTTGGATCTGACTATCTGATAGCACTTTTGCGGTGCCCGTGTCAGCCGCCATAGGATCTCCGCTTGGTGCCATTTGACCTCTTCATCACTAGGCTCCGTTCTTGCTCGCCCGTATGACGCATTTCGATTACAAGCTCTTACCTTTGGACGAAGGGCGGAATGAGGTTCGTTTGGTTGATCTGCTACCAGAGAAGCCTGTCGGTAAGTTCGGTTTTCTTCGTTGCCCGCGCTGCGGTGAATTTTTTCCTGCGTACAATTTTCCTCAACTTAATCGTCTAGACTCATCCAACTTTTGGTTCTGTGTTCAAGGCCGTCTCGTGGAAGGCTCATCAGCTGTCGAACTGTTTAGTCTACAAACGATCTCTTTCTGTATAACATTTTGGGCCCTATCTCATGACCCTCAGTCACCGAACATGAGAATCTCATTTTGGCCTGTGAAATGAGAGTTGTCTCTTTGGACGATTCACCCAAGTATGCCGCTCTGTCATACACCTGGGGCGACCCTCTCGATGCCAGCACGCAGGAAATAACAAAGGCCAAGAGCGACCATGTCGATGATGCAATTAGTGGTGAGTCAGAAAACAACAGCACCCACAAGGAAATCGAGGTCAGGAACATCCGTGTCAATGGTGCAATCCTTGGTGTCTCGGAATACCTCTTCCAAGCCCTCAGCCATCTCCGCTCTGACAAACCTCTGGCGCTATGGGTCGATGCGCTAAGTATCGACCAAGACTGTGAGGAAGAGAAAAGTTCCCAGGTGCAACGCATGAGCAGAGTATATCAGGCAGCGGAAAGGGTGCCGGTATGGCTCGGCCCAGCAACGGAAGATAGTGATAGAGCGATGGATACAATTGCTAGACTCGGGGAAGCGGCTCGTGAGCTTGGAGTTTTGGAGCTTCGACATGGTAAACTGCATACTCCGACGTCACCGGAATATGCGCGCCAGACCGAGATCATGAGGGCAGTGGTATCAATGGCAAGAGATACCGCAATAGACGGCGACGATTACGTTGCAATCTGTCGACTCTCCAAACGAAGATGGGTAATGACGCTGCGACTTCGCTATCATCAGATGCTGACCAGATGAGAAGTGGTTCCGCCTTTGGGTTATGCAAGAGCTGGCCCTCAGTCGCTCAGCCGAGTTTATCTGCGGCGCCAAAAGAGTTGCCTTCGAGCCTTTTGCTGTTGCCATAATCTTCCTAGCAACTTGGCTGGTTGAACGTATCAACAGGATAACCATAGAAGACATCCAAGACCCCGTGCAAGGACCGGAGCTGAAGAAGTTTCTCAAGCAGACAGTAGAGGGCCAAGTTAGTAGGAAACTCGGCGCCCGTTCACGAACTCTGCAACCGGAGAGCGGCTCGCCCGAAATCCTTGCGAAGCTGCTCATTCAAGCTCATAGCTTCCACAGCAGCAACATCAGACTCGAGACGACGGAAACGCATGACAAGATCTACAGCCTACTGGGAATGGCGAGCGACGCCGACCTGCTGGGAATTCGCACAGACTACAGCCTCTCAAAGCAGCAGGTCTTCATCAATGCTGCAAAAGCCATGCTACTCAACGGCCAAGTCGATATCCTTGCCATGTGTCAGTTCCCCCACAATATGGCGGGACTTCCCTCCTGGACGCCGGACTGGACTGGTCACCTGCAGACCCCTTGCGGTTCCTGCTCCTGGGACAAACCCCCGCTCTTCCGTGCCGGCGGCGATACAGCGCCGTCAGTGAGTGCGAAGCGCAGTTCTGGAGGGGAGGACGGCCTCATTCTTCAGTGCGCAAAATTCGACACCATCAAACAGCTCGGCCCGCCTTGGACCCCAGCGCTGTCCGGCTTCGACTGGGTCCAAGCCGTACACCATCTGGTCGCAATCAAAGATTTCTGTAACACTGCTATATCGCTGCGACCAGACGTGCCGGGCTTGTACGAGGCTTACTGGCGGGTGCCGGTTGCGGACCAGCATCCTGCCGGGGGATCAAACATCCGACAGCGCGCGACTGAGCGCATCAAGAGAGGACACGAACTTATCTGCGAAGCTTCGTGGGACGTCTCCAAGTGGCAAACAGCAGTGCCCGACGAGCAGATGGCAAATTACCAGATATACATGTGCTATCAGCACAAGAGGAGAGCTTTCTTGAGCGACGCCGGACACGTGGGGCTTGTGCCCCTCGCATCCGAGGTCGGCGACGAGATCCACGTCGTGCCGGGCGCGAGCGTGCCCTACGTGCTCAGACTAGCTGGTGCTGTCGGTGAGGAAGGGCATCGGCAAGGTGTTCTCGTGGGCGAGGCTTATGTGTATGGGATCATGGACGGCGAGTTCATGGAGACGGGTCCGACTTTGGAGGTGTGCTGCCTGGAATAAGAAGTAAGTCTCGATTTGCTGCACGTACTGAGTACATGGTGCAGTGAGAATTTTCATACTTGCGTTTATACTGGGTTCCTGTCATTTTTTATTGCCTACAGGCACTGTACGCTGTCTACAAAGTAACAGGGTGTGCTCTATGCACGTCGGTATTCATCTTACCTTACAATCCTATCGCTTCTAGAGCAGATGAAGAAGAGCATGGTGGAGAATATTGACATTGAGCACTCCGTACAGCCATCAGATATGAGAAAGTAGGTTATGTACAAATCTAGCTCGCGACGCGAGGGACTACCGGTCCTCTAGAAGATGCAAGAAAAGAAACACGCACGAAGCGGCTGCAGCTAACAGTTTTCACATGATCGACGATGCCTTGAGCATCAAAGCCATCCTCCCGTCTCGCCTATCCCCACTCACTCCACTTTTCATCCTCAGGTGGCCAGCAAAAGCCAGACTAGTACCCGGAATCCCAGAGATCCTTCGAGTCCGGCACCGCGTCGTCCTGCGTGGCGGCCTTCTTGAGCGCGCTCTTCTGCTGCGCCTTGCGCTCCTGCCTCGTCACCAGATGCGGCGTCACAGGCGTGATGGGCGTGAAGGGCATGTAGGCCGAGTACGGGGTGGCAGGGACGCCGCCGGTGCGCGGGCTCAGCAGTCTGCGCGGGTCCTGCCGGCGCTCGATGAACGTCGTCTTGGTGGCCGGGGAGCGCAGGCCGTCGTGGAGGGAGCGCAGCGGCAGCGTCGAGGTCGACGTGTTTGCGGATCGGGGCGGGAGGTGGAGGGTCGGGGTTGTCGTTGTGAGGTTGAAGTCGGACGGGTGGGGCAGGCCGCGCTGCGGCGCCGGGTGCGGGAGGGGCAGCGGCTGCGGCCTGTCGAGCTGCTCCAGGTGGTACTCGGCGGTGATGGCGGTGCCGGGCGTTGTCGGGACGGAGCCCGGGTCGCCGGGGGAGTTGGCCATGTTGAAGGTGCTCGAGAGCGGCGTGCGGATGTCGTCGGCGTCCTGCCCGTCGCGCGAGCTCTTGGGCCGGATGGCGGACAGGCGCAGGTTGCGAAGCCCCTTGCGCGCCTTGCTTGTGACGGAGCTGGTCGAGTGCGGGCTCGTCGGGGTAGGGGGAAACGCGGCGGCGCGGGCGGAGGCGGGCATGCGGGCGTCGCGGCTCGTCGCGGCGTACATGTTTGTGGGATAGACGGGCTTCATGGGCGCGGTCATGCTGGCCGGGCTCATGGGACTGACTGGCGTCTGGCCGATTCGCTTTGCGGGTAGGGCGGTCAGGATCGGGGGAGGTCTCCGGCCGCTCTTGGGCGAGTCGAGAGTCCGCTCTCGCGGCGTCACGGCCTGAACCACCCTGCCCTCCTCCGCGCCAGGCTGCTCGTCATGGCTGTAGACGACCTGGGCCTGCTTGGCGTCGTGCTCCATGACGGCGGCGTAGAGGCGCTCCATGTCCCTCTGCCGGCTCAGCCTGTCCCGCTCGACGACGGACAGATCGAAGGAAGCGACGCTGTTTACGGTCGGGCTCGTGGGCGAGATGTCGACGCTGCCGCTCTTGCTCTTCCTGAGAGGGTTCCTGATCTTGGAGGGACTCAATGGGTCTCGCCAGCTTCGGGTGGTGGCAGCGCTGGGCGAGACGGGGCTCGGTTCGAAGGCCCTGGGTTTTATCATCTCGACGTCGACGGGCCTCGGGGTCGATTCGAGCTGCAGGGCCGCGCGACGGAGTCGTCTTCCGACGGTGAGGAGGGCCGTCAGGAGCACCGAAACCGTGAAGACGTAGGCGCCGACGACGGCACAGATCTGAGCGGGCAGCAAGGACCAGTTTCGGTTTGGATCGGGCGGGCTCGAGAAAGCAGACTGCGGCGCAGCGGCTGCTGAGGCAGCGCAAGTAAGAAGAACAACGAGAGACGACGCAAAAGAGAAACAGAGGGAGCTTCCGGTCATCTTTCGCCGGCCTGGCTCACGAGAGGACGCTACTCATTCGGGCTGTTCCTTGCTGGAGTGCGGTGATTCCAGCGGGTTTCGTTTCAGCGAGGAGGTTTTGCCACGCAACGAGAGCTCCTGGCTAAATCGCTGCAATGCAGATTGCCGTGGTACAGCAAGGAATAACGGAGCAAGAGAGGTACAACCGGTAGCCGCTCGTGGTGAACCCGGAGAAGAAGAAGAGGGTGGGGGAGTAGGCGCATTAAATTGTCCCAACGACCAAGGTGAGTCGGTATCTCCCGAGTCTTCCGTGTGCCTGGGCCAGAAGGGACTGTGATGGATGCTCTCGTAGCGGAGTCTGGCGACCTCGACCGACGGTGACGATGTGGGTGATTGGCGGCGGGGCTGCTCGAGCTGCAAGGGCTTGCACATCCCGTCCATTCGCATGCAGCCAATCCTATTCTTACATACGAGCGATGCCGCTTCTTAGCGCCCCGCCGTTTCCTTTGCATTCCCACTGCCTACATCGCCACACGACGGAGGGTATACGGAATCATCTTTGGAGAAATCAGCATGGAGAAGACAAATCCGGGCTCTCACCTTGATGCAGTCAGATCCTGCTCACTCGTTCGGAACGAGACTTACCGCTGGGAGTGGAAAGTGTCAGCATCCGCATCAGCAGATATTGACATTCTGGATCGCATTGTCGATTCTTCCCGAGGCCGTTAGCGATGCAGCGACGCCAAACGGCAGATCTGATTGGACGCTTGTAAGCGCCGGCCTTTGCAGCAAATCAACTCTCGCCCCACCCCGCAACAGCCATCAGCGGCTACAGCAGTCCTGCACGAATTCGAAGCTGCTATGCCGATCGACAAGTGATCGAGTCGAATAGTTGCACATCAATGCTTACTGTGGAGAAAGGTCAGCTTGTAAGATATCTCAACCCAGTTGCAAATCGCAAGGGAAGCTCGAGAAAGGATTACTTACGGAGTAAAGAGCACGACATCATCTGGCAGAGACTGCATGACTCGAGTGTTTCTTTTGGCAGGAGGTCCGTACGAAGCTGAGCAAATACCCCCAAGCTATGGAGATGCCATATACCTGCCCTCGACTCGTTATTGTGACTACTCTTTCAACCAGATATTCGATTCGTACTGTAAACGCGACTTGACACATGAAGGATTGTACAGTCAAATGCCTGTCGAGGACTTTCGTTTTGCTTAGAATGGTTTCCCTCTCTTGGAGTCCACAAAAATTCGCAAGGATCGGATTCATAGCTCCCTTCGTGATTGAGCGGCCATTATATTTCGACCTGGCGCTTTATGAGTAAAATCCGCCATGGCATACGGAGTACACACCTCTGATACATGCCTGTGAAGCAAATCAACAGCTCGTGGAGATGGTCATGGTGGTGTTTCGACGAATATATCTCGCCCTGCAAATATCGCCTCAAGTCCCTAAAGGGAGGTTGCTTTGTATAGTTTTTGAAGTCTCTGAACACAGTCAGATCATGGAGAATGAAAATATCCGTTGAAATGCCATAGAGTGCTAATAGGACTAGCAAACTATTAGTTTGTTCGCTACTGCGGATTCTTACGGACATTTCGCCAAGGCCGCGAGACTCAAAAGTTTTTGTGAGCTCATGGTGGACCTTGACCCGACCAATCTCTGCCAACGCCCATAGTCCTTTTTAGTCTTCCTTAGCAATCACAGATTAAATCATCATGCAACTTTGGACGCGGTCGGCGATATGTCGCCAATGCCGCAGAACAATGGCATCACACGCGAGGCAGTTCAGCGGTGAGCCCATAGCAAGCCCACAGCATCTATCCGTCACGCTAACTTCCAGCTGGAGAGGGCGACATCGTGCTGCTACGCCCTAAAATCGAGCCATACTCCTCTGGAAAACTCACGAAACCACTGAGCGCCTCCGGCACGGTCGCGACGCACCGCGGCGTCATTTCCCACTCGTCAATCATCAACCGTCGGGCGAGGGACCTGGTGCCGACGTCGACGGGGATGGAGTACCGCTTGTACGAGCCTACCTTGTCCGAGTACGTCTGCTTGACGCCTCGTATTGTCACGCCTGTGCGTTTTGCGGGTAGCCGGCGACGGAGACGTCTCTTGGGGGCTACGGTTGCTGATTTACGCTCGATTGCGGCTCTAGATATACCCCGCCGATGCCAATCTCATAGTCTCGCTGCTTGATCTTCATGTGCAGGGGCAACGGCCCGAAAGCGCGGAACCACTTGGTCGGCTGGAGATCCTGGAAGCTGGCACCGGTCACGGCGGCCTGACGCTCCACCTTGCACGGGCGATCCATGCCGCAAACACTGCTCCACCTGCTCGCTTTCGGCGTCCAATCGAGGCTGAAGAACGCTCTTCCGAGAGCTCTGGCGTTGACGACTCTGACGATGCCTTGGTCGAGAAGAAGGAACTCGAGACGTGGAGAAAAAGCCGAAGTGCGGTCGTTCACAGCCTCGACATATCAGCCAAGCACTCAAAGCACGCAGCAAAGGTCGTGAAAGGCTTTCGCAGGGGCATGTACGCCGGTAACGTCGACTTCCACGTCGGAGATGTATCGGACTGGATCCGGGAGCAGTTTTCAACCCGGACGTCGTCATCTCCGTTCCTTTCCCACGTCCTGCTCGACCTCCCATCCGCCGAAACGCACCTGGAGCAGGTTGCACAAGCCCTCAAGGTCGATGGCGTCCTGACCGTTTTCAACCCCAGCATCACGCAGATTGCTGGCTGCTTGCAGGCCGCCAAGCAGAAAGGGCTGCCGTTACAGCTGGACCAGGTCATTGAGATGGGACAGGGCTTCACTTCGGGACGGCAGTGGGACGTGAGAGCCGTGAAGCCGCGTGCTTTGCAGAGGATGCAGGAGCAGGCAAATAAACCTCCGGAACATCCAACGACCGAACCTATTACTCCGACGGACGATGCGGAAGGGAATAGTGTCGACGGTGGCCGCGAGGACGAGTCGTCTCAAGCTAGTGACGATGGCGCTACCCCAGCGAAGCCGGACGATGGATGGACGCTAGTCTGTCGACCGAAAGTGGGAGACCGAATCATCGGAGGGGGCTTTCTGGGCCTGTGGAAGCGGATGCGAATATAATCACCATGAGCCAGAGACAACAGCCGGAGTGGGTCATCAGTTAATAAGCGCTATCAACGACTGATTATCCAATGCTCTGTTTGAGCGTGGACTAACATGGATCTGCCTCACGATTCACGCTTTCATTGGCATCGATTTCGAAATGTGCGATGTTCGCAGCAAGCAGAGACAGCCAGCTATAGTTTCGCTCTCACATCGTCCGGCTCCGCGGCCTTCTTCAGTATCCAGTCGGCAGCATCGTTGGCAAAGGTCAATTTGTCTTCGCCCGGCTCAGCGTGCACTGTCACGGTCAGCCGAACCTTCAAACCAGAATCGGCAATGCAAGCTTACGCTTGTGATACCACCCCTCATACGCCTTGAACTCCTTGTCCGTTACCGGCGCCGCCTCGAACCATTTCTTGGTCCCTTCGAAGCTGCACACGCCGTCCGCAGTGCCGTGAGAAACCCAAAGTCTCGTCTTGCCGTCCTCGCCGACGGAGTCGGCGACATTGACTCGCCCCGACGAGAGGTCGGCGCTGCGATCCAAGAGGCCTGTCAGGCCCTCCAACGTGCCCGTGTCGTGGCAGAGCGGGTCTTCCACGAACTCTCTGCGGACCTCCGGGTCCCGCGACAAAAATTTTGGGTCGAGCACGTTGACCATCTGTCTTCTGGGCAGCACCTTGCTAGCTAGGCGCCCCAGGAAGACCGTGATGGGTGACGGTTTCGAGGCGGGATGGAAGGCGATGAAGGGGCTCTCGAGCAGGTAGCCTCTGATGTGCCTGCGGATCTCGGCCGGGCCGGTCGCAGCGTAGACGAGGACCTCGCCTCCGCCCATGGAATGGCCCATGAGGAAAAGTGGGACCGGCGACGGGATTACGGTGCGCATGAAGGACGTGATGTCGTCCAGCACGCGCGACGTCGGACCTGTGACGCCACGTTCGGCCGGATTCGTGACAGATAACCCCCATCCCCTGCCATCGTGAGCTCCCATGCCTGATATGGACTGCCGGGGCTATCACCTCTGGTCAAAGGAGTAGACCTCAATGCCCCGCGACGACAGCGTCGGAAAGAGAACCCCATACGTGTTACCTATCTCTCATGAATCTGCAGGTAATGCAGGAGCTGATGAAAGGCGCCAACGACCTACAGTGGTCACTAAACCCGTGTATAAAGACTAGTCTTGCTGTTGGCGGGCCGTCCGTCTGTTTGACAGTCAGCAACGATAAACGGATTGGACCAGACTTTATGGACGGCCGACCTTCCACGTCTTCGTGTAGAGCTTCGCGCCATCCTCGACGGTATGCCAGCCCTCTTCGATGCTGGGCATTGTGATAGCTTGCCGCTCCACAGTTCGTCGATGATCTTACAAGGCGATTGCTTAACGCCGCACGTTCTTGCAAGACTGCTGGTGGAGTTGAAAGCTCTTTAGCACTCCAAGCCATCACGGCATCTCATCAGACCTCGGCTTGGCGCGTCGAGGCCGCTGCTCATAGGTTGGGCGACAGCTCAATAATCTGCCGGTACTCGATACTTTCACGAGCAAGCGTCGACACGAGTGTCCACGACCACCATGTCGATGTGGAGCCAGACTGGCATCTGGCAAGCAGCTCGAGTGATTCGATCAAGGATATGTTCGACCGATAACCAAGCTCTATGGATGTTTGGCAATGGCTTTCTGGCCGATATACTCAGCTTTCTGCCTTGTCGTTACACAGAGTATGCACCTCAAAGCATACTGTATTGCGTGTCACCATCTATAAAAGGTTTTTGCGAATGTGCTACTGTGAGAATCCTTCAATCGAGATATTGCTTCATTGGGCAAGGTGGTCAGCTCATATGCATACTTTCCATAATCGCATACGTACTTCTCAGCTCATGTTGTCAGACGTCTCTGCTCTAGTATCAAGTCATTACTCTTTCTCTCTGGCGGTTCCTCGGAAAGTCCAATGCATTCGCGCCTTGAGAAGCTGATCAAGGACATGCTGGTATTGTCTATTACATCTACCGTCAAACCAAGCTCGTGGATCGCAACCCGACCGGCACGTATCATTCGTGGGTGGCGAGCGGGGGCGTCGAAGTTTCCCGCCCTCACCTGCGTCTGCCTTCACACCCTCGCTAGCTCCCGCCTATCACTGCACGGTGCATGGCCCGCCTGCGAATCACCGGTCCGGATTGCGTGAAAAGCAGTGCAAGCCCTTGGCATCCCCATGACTTGCCGGCGAGGGCGGCGTAGGAACCGCTCATGGCTGGGCCCTGCTATATCAACGACGCCGGCGCCCGTCTCGAGGTGGATGTCCAGGCCAGCCTTGTCTTCATCTCGTCAGCCCACCCAGGTCGGGGAGCCTACGTCTAGTCGTTCTGTGGAACTCAACGACGTCGTACCGACTCTGCGAACGAGCGACTGGCTTTACCTGTCGGGAGCAGAAAGGCTTCCGTCGCACAGAGTATAGAGGGCAGCAACACTTGCGACTCACGCAATGGCGATTCGCATCCTGGCGCGGCGATGGCGAGCTCCCAGGGTCGTCAACGGGCTGATCGCCGTCGAGTTCGCTCTCACGGTCGCCGCGCTCGCGCTCTTCGGCATCGCGGCGCCGGATCTCTACAGGACGAGGCTGTGGCAGGACGGCGGAGACAACGGATTCAACAGCAAGCCCAGCACCGTCAACTTTTCCTTCACAAACAACCGGCCTCTGGAGACGCCTGTCGTATGGAGTCAATTGTGAGAGGTTCGGTTCCAATGCTGCCGCCACGCGACTGACAGTCTGCAGCGTCACCAACTTCAACCTCATCATCTCCGTCTTGAGCATGTTCATCCTGCTGGTCAAGACGTTCCTGTTCGTCCTTCACATGTTCATCCCGCTGCTCTCGCTCGCCATCCACGGCTTGCTCGTCGGCCTGTACACGTACAGCGCATACGCACAAACCGCGCCGGACACGATAGACCCGGAACATCAGTCCAACGGGCCTCCGTGGTACATCACCAAGGACTGCGGCGTTGCGCGGGACAAGTCTCTGGTCGGCTACTGCCAGCAGGCCAAGGCGAGCTTCTTCGTCACCGTCTTCATGATGTACGGTCTCTCATAAGCACGTTGTTGGTGAGATTGAGAACGCTGACTCTGTCCAGTGCGCTGTTCGGGATGCACATGATCCTCGCCGCGTGGTCGATTCTGGCGGTAAAGAAGCCCGCGTCCGACGCCGAGGTGGCGGTGGAGTTGAAGGACTCCCCGCAGTCGGACATCACGGTGGAGGAGAAGTGGACGACACACGAGTTCCCCCGGACGCCAGGGACAGCGGGTGGGATGAAGAGTCCGATGACGCCGAGGACCATGGCTTTTAGAACTCTGGGAGGTGGTTCTGATGACTTGCCGCCCTCGCGCAGAGATAGGGCATGATTGGTGTATATCGTCTCTTTGATAGTCGTAGCAGGGTTGGGAGCCATCAATCTGCTTTACACGATATCGCTCGATCCGTACTGAGTCCTGCCGAGCCCATACTGAACACCACCACGGCCCATGATATAAACTCTGATTCATTCGTTGCTTGAATTGCTTGCACGTAGGATGTAGCAGTCATATCGCAGGAGAGGACTAGGCAGTATGGCATGCATTTGGTGCCTTGGGCCTCAGAACTACTGCACAATGAACCAAGCAGTTAACTCTCCGAGCAGCTGTATATCTATGCTAACGCGGGGCTAGGCATATGCTCCGCACATGAAAGCTCTCCCGCGGAAAATGCCCGTAAGCGGCGGGATTCGCGTGCGCCAACCATGTGGACCCAGCCCTGGGCAGCCCCATCAGATGTGGGGGCTTCGTCGTCTGCTCTTCCTCCGTCACCTCCAGGGTTGACATCAACACCCTGAACAGAGACCACCAGAGGAAAAAGCAAAAGAGCTCGAACCAAAGAACAGCACTCGCTTCCTGCACTGTCACGCCTCGTTCGGCGGAGGAGGCTTGTTTCCTTGGCTGTTACAGCTGCCCGGATGCCTCCTCGACTCGGCCGACGAGTGTTTCGGCCTAGAGCCCTGTCTCCGACCCTGCGGCCTTGATCACCGCGCTGATCGGAGGTATCCGAGCTGCAGGAAGAAAAGCAACGGATCTGCTGTCCTCCAAGAGCTATGTGGAGGGGATATCCGTGCTAGACCAGAAGGTCCTCTCTGCCACTTCCAACATCGCATCATCATCGTCATCGTCATCCCACCTGGGTGCTGTGCAGCGGCATCGCGCACAATGCCCGTCATACCCTCCATCGCCGACATCCTGAGCCTCTCGAAGCTCTCCGCGAAGATATCCCGCGCCTTCTCCGCCGGCAGGAAAGACAACGTCCCTCCCGAATTCGTCGAGGTCGAGACCGAGACCAACCGCCTGTCCAAGGTCCTGAAGAAGCTGGCGGAGAGCCTCTTCGCCGGTGCCGCCATCCTCTCCCAAGCCGACGCCGCCGCCCAGGCGAGCGTCGCAACGATCCTCCACTCGTGCGAGCGCACCCTGCAGGACCTCGACGATCTGCTGGACCAGTACCAGCTGGTCAGACGGAACACCACGCCGGGCCCGTACAACGTCGAGCGAACATGGACGGACAAGGCCCTGCAGGAACACGACACTCTGAGGTGGACCGCCGACGGTGGAGACATTCGGGCGTTGCGCACAATCATACAGGTGCACTCCAGCGCCGTCGCGCTGATCCTGCAGGGTGTGCAGAGGTACGCCTACGTCGCTGACAGATTCTCTGCTCCTAATACGGACCGAGACGCGTGACTGACACCAGAGCTGCAGCCAATCGTCCGCGAAACTCGAAGAGACGGTCACTTCCGTGGCCCAGCGCGTCGAGAATATCAATGGCTCCATGCCTGGAGAAGCGGGGGAGCGACTCGAGCAGGAGCACCGGATAGTCACCTCGATAGAGAACGGCGCTCCGCCCATACGACCGCTGCGTCCACGCCCGCCGGAGCCACTCCGCCTGTCCCCGTTACCTGAATCCTCGTACGGCAACTACAACATCATCAACTTCGACAGTCCCAACACCCCCCTGTCGGCCAGACGGCACTCCGGCCCGGCCACCGCGCACTCGGCGACCTTTCCCGCGAGTCCTCTCAAGTCCTTCTACGCCAAGCGGACGTCGCTGCCGCCGACACCGCACGAAGCACCCGAAGGCACGGCGGCAGACTCGCAGCCTAGCAGACCGCAGACGCGGTCGAAGAGCATCGGACTCAGTCCGTCCATCACAGAGAACGATGGTTCTCCGGGATGGACCATCGACAGTGACGCCGGAGCGACGCATCGGACTCCCGAGTGGAGATCGAAGCGGTTGGGCATGGCCTTTGAGCAGTTCAGAATCGACGGCGGCGACTCCAAATCGAAGAGGGAGGAGGACCCGCCCTCACTCTCTCCGACCTCGCCCAGAATATCGCCGTTGGTGCACACTCCGACGATGCACCGCGCCCCGCCACAGCTTTCTCTGGATCAGCTCAACCGGCGAGAAGAACACGCTGTAGCAACTCCAAAATCGCCCGTCGCCAGTCAGGCTCAAGAGCTGTTTGAACGAAAACTGTTCCGCAACACCGCTCAACTCTGCGACGTGTAAGTCATGTTGAGATGATGCTAAACCAGTCCGCTGATGCGTGCGCAAAGGCGGGCCTGGTCCGTGGAATACACGGCCACCTCCTCGGCGGACGATAGCTTCGAACGTCCGGCCAACGTGCGGATAGCCACCGCCATGGAAGACTGCCGCATCTGCATTCTCAGGAAGCGCGAGAGTTCGGACGACGGCATGCTTCGGATGAGCACCAGCATCTGGGCGTTGAGCGAGGACGGCAACGCGCGGATGCAGCAGAGTCGTATGCATCCGACAGCCAACATTGTGATCAATCGGTATGCTAACACAACCACCAGTCGACGAGGGCGAGGAGATCGTTCCCTATGCGTCATACTTCTCACCGGAAAAGGTCGCCGTGACGGTCCCGACGCGGCTGAGATTCCACAGCCTCACGTACGGTGCGCCGCCGACGGAGATAGTCAGGACCAATTGGCTGAATTTCTTGTTCAAGGATGCCAAAAGTCAGTCACATTTCCTCTCTCCATGCCTTCGAGCTCTTTTCAATTTTCAAGCTCTGTTGCGTCTGTCTGACGATTCCGCGGCCAGGTGCCAACGCCTTCCAGAGCGTGCTTATGGGTAGCACCCTCCTCGCGACATACAAGACGGAGAAGACGGTGCGGGTGCATGAGGGCCTCACGGGCGTGCTGGCATACCAGGAGCAGCTGTGCGGCATGGAGGTGCTGCGGGTATGGCGCGACGACGCCTCGGACGCCATCCTGGCCATGATCCACTACTCGGCCCAGTTCCGCACCGGATACCTCACCTTCCAGCTCAACTCGACCACCAACCAGGTCCGCATCAAGGAGGACGGCGGCCGCGTCGTCAAGGTCAAAGGCCTGTGCATCCCCGCCGACGCGTCCTCGTCGCTCGACGCTGCCGGCCAGTGTGGGACCGGCAGTGCGGGAGCCGCGGCGGCAGCCAGGACGGGCCGCAGGCTGCAGCGCGTCGAGACCGGCCCGCAGCCCGTCAAGGCGGACGAGGGCGGGCGCAGCGGGCGCAGTCCGCGCCGGGAGGCCAAGAAGGTCATCACTGCGGTCAAGATCGAGTTCACGACCGACGAGGACAAGACGGCGTTTCTGGACAGGGTGAAGCGGGTGCAGGAGCGGATGATGCTGATGCCGGAGATGTAGAGTCCGCTCTTGACAGCTTGACGGACATCAATGGCACAGGCTGTGGATGGTGGTCATTTATATTGGGTCACTTGGTTACCGGCGGCGTTTGGTGGAAGAAGTCAAGGAGCGGGTCTGGCGTTTCGGTGGGGTCTGGGTTGATGTGTAAACGGCGGGGAGGAGCTATCTACGACACTAAAGGATTATGCTACCAAAAGCCTGTATCTTATCAGTCAGCATTGGGGGTGGCGACCAATGCCATCCTATGCTGACTTGGAACGTGCCGGTGGAGTCGTTGAAGTATTATTTCGAGTGATTATGAGGATGACATCCGTACACCTTGAGTATTGGCTTCTCTGTTCTACGGAAGAGACGACTTGACCGCAGTCTGCTGGTTGCACGCGGCTTGACCTCGCTGCCGATGAGTACGGCATGAAACTCCCACGGATTGCGCGGAGCAACCTTTTCTCTGCCAGGAGCGGGCCAACAGCCGTACGGGCACTTCATAGCAGCGCGCGATGCACAAGTGCAGCACCGGCCGTCACCATCCGAGATCCTGATGGCTTCACTGAAGGGCCGACTGGTCCACCACCGCAGCCGGCGCAGCAGAGCCGTCGCGAGATGATCAAGACGGCCGCGCCGTTCTCGGCCTTTCTCACAGACAGCTTCGGCCGGCAGCACGACTACCTCCGGATCAGCGTGACGGAGAGGTGCAACTTGCGATGTCTGTACTGCATGCCCGAGGGTGCGCTCCCCTCCCGATTTTGTGATTTTAGTATCGACGAGCAATTGATACTGATGGCTCTTTGCAGAAGGCGTCCCGCTGTCCCCGCCGTCGCACCTCCTAACCTCTCCTGAAATCGTGCACCTCTCCTCCCTGTTCGTGTCGCAGGGCGTGCGCAAGATCCGGCTGACGGGCGGCGAGCCCA